>WNFC01001190.1_pt1 | contig 27363 bp, 24 predicted proteins | sample 5400541 | NCBI WGS metagenome assembly WNFC01 (sample SAMN13153342, study PRJNA577476) | soil metagenome | isolation source: 120 cm saprolite under Douglas fir tree site 2 hole 2 replicate 1 | place: USA:California | collected 2015-04-18 | reverse complement strand
TGCCGGGGCCATTCACTCCGATCTGGAAAAGCATTTCATCCGTGCCGAAACCATTCACTGGGACACGTTGCTCGAAGCCGGCTCCGAGGCCAACGCGCGATCGAAAGGTCAGTTGCGTCTGGAAGGCAAAGACTACATCGTGCAGGATGGCGATGTGCTCCACATCCGCCACAGCGGATAAGTGATTACTTTCCCCGTGTCATCACTGTTGGGGGCCGTTGTTCGTCATCCAATCAAGCAAGCGCGAGCCGCTCTGCGGTGAGGGCGTAGAGAGGGACCCCGAGGACGTATCCTCTTCCATGCTGACGCAGGGTGTTCTCCCCGAAAGCATTTTTTTGGCCGGAGGAGATTTAACCCTGTCCACATAGGACCATCTCTCGGCACAACTGAGCCCGTACCCTTGAGACGAACAACCAATGTCTCGAGAAAACTCCCTGAAGCGGCACAACTGGAATCGCGTCTCTTCTAAAGCAAGCCTTCAAAGCAATTTTGATATAGCTTCGTCCAAAATTAAATTAGCCATCTTAACTTGCAAATCGAGGGACTAATCCAGAAATCCTGTTATCCTGATTAATTCCTCAATGACCTCAATTACAACAAGTATCCTGCTGGGCGTGACTGCGGCGCTGGCCAACGGTTTTGGCGGCGCAGTGATCGTTCAGAAAGACTGGGACAAGCGCTACCTGCGTTACTTCGTCGCGCTGGGTGCCGGGTTCATGCTGGGCACCTCGCTGCTGGAGATGCTGCCGGAAAGCATTCGTCTTGCCGGTCCCAATGCCCCATTGCTATTGCTCACCGGATATTTCATTGTGCACTTCTTCGAGCACACGGTGACTTCACATTTTCATTTCGGCGAAGAAACGCATCGCGAAGAATATGCTGACGCGCGGCGAATATACTCCGTTCTGTTCGGGCTCATCATCCACACGTTCTTTGACGGTGTGGCTATCGCTTCTGGGTTCCTGGTATCGAACTGGCTGGGCTGGCTGATTTTTCTGGCCGTGATCCTGCACAAAGTGCCGGAAGGCTTCACCGCATCTTCCATTATGCTTGCGGCCGGACACAACAAAACCGCTGCCTGGGGAGCATCTGCAGTGTTGGGAATATCAACGCTGATCGGGGTGCTGACTGTAACGGTGTTCACGCGGTCGCTACCGGCGGGACTGCCACTATCTGCGGGAGTCGCGCTTTACGTGGCTGCTTCTGATCTGATTCCAGAGGTCAATCGCGAACGCGGCATTGGTGTGGCGTTGGCCGTTTTTGCCGGCGTGGGAATGTTCCTGGTGTTGCAGCACTTCTTTCACTAGAGAGCTTGCCACAACCGTATGCTCCGTGCGTACAGGTTTTTACGTGCAACCGCGCATTCCGCTATTGAGTGGTCGTGAACAAGAGAGCTGTCCGTGGGAGTAGGGATCCCTCGCTGCGCTCGGGATGAAAACCCACAAACAGCTACTCCACCTCGTGCTTGGCCTTGTAGCCGTCGCGCGCGATGATCTGGTACTTCACATCTTTTCCTTTTTCATCGCGCATCTTCAGCGGACTTCCATCCGGTCCCACCAGTTCGACCTTGATCTTGCGGAAGGCCCCATTCTGCGCCTGGTTGGTGGGATGGTAGGCCAGCGTGTACTGGTTGCGGACCGTCTGAGCGATGTCGCCAAACGCGTCCTTGAACGAACCGGCAAACATGGGTTGATAAAACTTGCCGCCGGTCATTTTGGCAAACGTCTTCATTTCATTGTCATACTGAAGCCACTCGGTGCGGCAACTGAAGGACGTGATGTTGCAAAGCAGACTGGTGGCGTTATGTGACTCCGCCCACTCCCTCAGGGCTGCGCCTGTGCTGATGGAGTAAATCGCGATGTCCTTTGAGGCCTGCACCTTCTTGTAAATCTGGTCGAGCGTGTGTTTGCTGAAGGTGTCCCGTCCGCTGGAGATCAGCATGATGTATTTGCGACCTTCCACCTGGTCCAGACGGTCCAGCGTTTCGTACAGCGCGTCAAAAAGGTTGGCCTCTCTGGACATGGCGAATTGCAGGCTGCGCAGACCCTCGTAGATTTCCCGTTTGTCCTGGGTGAAATCGGCCAGAATGTGCGGCCGTATGTCATAGGTAATGAGCGCGATCCAGTCTTCTTTCTTGAGTGTGCTGGCAAAGACACTGGAGGCGTAGAGTGAATCGTATTCCAGAGGGTAAAAGCCCTCGGAAAATTCCACCAGCATCACCGCCGTGATGGGCGCTTCAGACTGGTTGAAGCCGGTAACCGTCTGCGGGACGCCATCTTCCAGCACGCGGAAGTTTTCCTTCCTGAGCCCGGGGATGAACATGCCCTGTTTGGAAAGTACTCCCACATCCAATGAAACCAGCGGGACGTTCACGCGAAGGGTAAAGTTGGGCAGGCCCTCTACCTTTTTGGGCGGCTTGGGCGCCTCTTCTTTCGCGGGCGGCTGGTCTTTTTTCTTGGGCACGGCAATTGGGCCTATGTCACCCTGCGGGCCGCCTGCGGATGGAGTGGAATTTTGCTGGTTCTGTTGCTGCTGGGTCGATTGCGGCTGCTGGCTTGGTTGCGAACCGCTGTCCTGAATGGCCAGCAGTGGCAACACACTGCATATTTCAAAGCCGACTATGAGTGCGGCGACAAAGAGCAACCGGGCAATCACCTTAGAGATGCTAGACAGTTTTCGGTGGTGTGTTAAGGACATTTCTGGCTGCCTTTTTGGATATTTGTATTCTAGTATAGATGCACGAACTCACCTTTTTAGTGGCCCATGGCACCATTTGCAGGCCGAGGTGTATTCGGCAAAGGTTTTTGTCCGTATGAGAATAACCGCTCTAGCCGCCGCTCTCGTCATCTTTTCAGGGGTGGCTTTCGCCCAAGCCCCTGCCGCCCAGGCCCCTGCACAAAACAACTCTGCCGCGCCCAAATCTGTTGCTCAAAAACAACAGCAAGCCCCCATTCAGCAAACTCAGATCATGACCGTGGATGAAGTTCGCCCCGGCATGAGAGGAGTAGCTTACACGGTTTTTCAGGGCACGCAGCCGGAAAGCATGGGCGTTGAAGTTCTGGGCGTGCTCAAGAACATGAACGGACCCAAGAGTGACGTTATTCTGGTCCGTCTTCATGGCGAGAAAGCTGAGTACACAGGCGTGGTGGCCGGCATGAGCGGCAGCCCTGTTTATATTGACGGCAAAATGCTGGGCGCAATCGCCTACCGCATTGGCCAGTTCTCCAAGGAACCAATCGCAGGTGTGACTCCCATCGCGCAGATGCTGGAAATCAACGAGTTTGATAATAGCATTCCGCAGCAGGGTTCAGCCGCGGCCAACCGGCCTGCGGGTCCGGAAAAAACCAGCGGCCCTGGCGCGACAGATATGAGCGCATTCAAGGGTGTGGCGCAGTATTTGCAGCCCATTGACGCTCCCTTCGTGTTCAACGGATTTACCGAAGCATCACTGAAGCAGTTTGGAGCCGAGTTCGCGCAAGCCGGCATAACGCCGGTGATGGGTGTTGGTTCCGTCAGCGACGCCAAACAACCTGAGCCTCTGGTTCCCGGCTCTGCCGTCAGCGCGATCATGGTCCGCGGCGACATGGACGTGGCCGCCACGTGCACTGTCACATACATGGATAAAGACCACCTGCTTGCGTGCGGACATCCGCTGACGCAGTACGGCATGGTGGATATGCCCATGACCAAGGCAAACGTGATCGCCACGCTGGCTTCACCGCTGAACGCCTTCAAGATCATCAATGCCACTGAGGCAGTGGGGGCATTCGTCCAGGACCGCAAAACCGGCATTATGGGAATGTTTGATCGTACCCCGCAGATGATCCCGGTGACGCTCAACTTACACGGTCCCAGCGGGCCGAAGGAATTTCACTACGAAGTCCTGAACAATCCCAAGCTCACGCCCCTGATGATGATGGCGACCGTATACAACGCTCTCATGGGCATGAATCAGTACGGCGAAGAAACCACTTATCGCATGAACGGCAAGATCCACGTGAACGGATATCCTGACGTGAAGCTGGCCAACATGTTCTCACCGACCGACAGTCAGCCAACAGCCTTCGCCGTAGCCACCGCGCTAGGCGAACACTTTGGACGCATCTACGACAACCCGTACGAAGCACCCATGGTGAAAGGCGTGTCGCTGGACTTTGACCTGGAACGCGATCGCCACTCCGCCGTGCTGGAGAATGCACGCACTGACGTGACGGAAGCGCGGCCGGGCGACGAGATCACGATTGAAGCGGTTCTGCGGCCCTATCGTGGCGACCGCATTGTGCGCCGTATTCCGGTGCGTGTTCCCACGTCTGTACCCAAAGGCAATCTGCGGATCCTGGTGAGCGACGCTGAAACGCTTGACCATGCGCGCCGTGGCGCTGGAGTGTCCCGCGGACTGGATCTGAATTCGACGATCGAGCTGCTGAACAAGGAACACCTCAACGATCATCTCTACGTTTCCCTGCTGGAACCAAACCCGCAGGTGACCGTGGAAGACAAAGTCATGCCTGGCGTGCCACTTTCCGTAATGAACGTGATGGAAGGCATGCGGGCAACGCAGCAGATGGTGGTGTTCAACGAATCAGCGGTGAATGAGTCCAGCACGCCGGTGGGCTACGTGGTCACCGGTTCACAAGTCATCAGCCTTACGATTAAGTAGTATCCAAAGGGGCCGCTGCCTGAAGCGGCCCCTTTAGTTCTTTTCGCGGCACGTATCCTGCCTGCACTTCCCTCACACGTTCCGGGCATGCGCGCTTGCTGTTAATCTGATCATCTGGAAATGCAATCACAATGAAAAAGATCTCCCTCGCTCTAGTTACTCTCGCCCTGATGGGCCTGGCCGTTGCCGAAGGCACACGGCAGTGGAAAGAAACCGGCTACGAAGAATTCGAACGCGGCTCCACGCGTGGTGTTGCCATCCGCAGCACCGGGCAACTGGAACTTGCGCCGGCCTTCAAGGTACTCACCACTACTCCCTCCACTTTCATCTGGCGCATTGTTGCTGATCGCGAAGGCACCGTATATGCCGCCACGGGCGCGCCCGCACGCGTCTATCGCATCACGCCGGATGGCAAGTCGTCAGTGATCTTTGAGCCGAAGGAACTTCAGGTGCAGACGGTGGCCATGGGCAAAGACGGCGCCATTTATGCCGCCACGTCACCGGACGGCAAGGTTTATCGCATCGCACGCAATACCGCAGCCGCGGCAAAACCAGTCCAGCCTGCTGCGTCTGATTACACCGCTACTGTATTTTTTGATCCCAAAACGAAATATATCTGGGACATGGCATTTGATAATGACGGCCGTCTCTATATCGCCACTGGAGATAATGGCGAGATTTATCGGGTGGAGAAAACAGGCCAGGGCGCAGTGTTCTTCAAGTCAGATGAAGCCCACATCCGTGTGCTGGCATTTGATCCTAAAGGGAACGTAATTGCCGGGTCGGACGGCGGAGCGCTTATCTATCGGATCACGCCAGCGGGAGAAGGTTTTGTGCTTTATGCCGCGCCGCGAAAGGAAGTCACGGCCCTGGCAGTAGATGCCACCGGAAATATCTATGCCGCTGCCACGGGGGAAAAGCGGGCGACGCCTCTCGGCAACAATGCTCCTTCTGGCCCGGTCATTACCCAGCCCGGCGGGCAACCGGTGACCGTGCCCTTTGTTGGCAACGTGAACCTGGGCGGCTCTGATGTATTCCTCATCGCGGCGGACGGGTCTCCACGCAAACTGTGGTCTTCACGCGACGACGTTGTTTATGCTCTCGACTTCGATACCGCAGGCCGGCTGATTGCCGGTACCGGGAACAAGGGCCGGATTTACGCCATCGAAAAGAATGGCGACTACGCTGATCTGCTCCGCGCCAGCGCCAGCCAGGTGACATCGTTCAGCAGGGCCCCCGGCGGAGCTCTCTACTGTTCCAGCAGCAATCTGGGAAAGATCATGCTGATCAGCAACTCGCCTGAAGCGGAAGGCACATTTGAAAGTGACGTTCAGGACGCCAAAAACTTTTCCCGCTGGGGCCGCGCCGAAGTTCGCGGACATGGAAACTACGAGCTGTTTGCGCGCAGCGGCAATGTTGATAATCCTGATCGTAACTGGAGCTCATGGACGCGCATCGATCTGAATCGCGATGCTCGATTGGAAATACCGGCGGCCCGTTTTGTGCAGTGGCGCGCCGTACTCAAGCCTGCCAATCCGACCACGCAGATTGATGATGTGGTCATCAACTATCTGCCCAAAAACGTTGCCCCGGTGATTGATGACATCACCATCCAGCAGGGCGCGCATTTTCAGGCCCAGCCGCGTACAGACACTGTCATGAATCTTGGCGCCGCACCGCTGGTTGGCCGGGTGGATATTGCGCCCACGTCCACTCATGATCGCGCATACATTGGCGTGCGCTGGAACGCACACGATGACAATGACGATAACCTGGTCTTCTCTCTTTATTATCGCGGTGACAATGAGCGCGATTGGAAGCTGCTACGGTCCGGGATTCAAGATAAGTTCTATTCCTTTGACTCCGGCCTGCTGCCCGACGGAGGCTATACCCTGCGCGTGGTGGCCAGTGATGCGCCTTCCCATACTCCGGAAGAAGCATTGAGCGATGAGAAGCAGAGCCAGCGTTTTGAAGTGGACAACACTCCGCCTCGAATTGAGAACCTGGCGGCACGCGTGGAAGGCCAGCAGCTTCACGTCACGTTGCACGCAACCGATGATGCCTCTCCGATACGTCGTGCGGAATTCTCCGTGGATGCCGGCGACTGGCAGTATCTGGAGCCGGTGGGGCAGCTTTCAGACGCGAAGACAGAAAACTACGACTTCAACGTCTTGCTGAATGTGGCGCCTGCAGAACCGCAGCCGGATCAGAAGCGCGGCAAGCAAAAGTCTGGCGGCAATGTTGCCGTTCCTTCAGGAGAGCATGTAGTGGTGGTTCGAGTTTTTGATCGAGCTGACAATGTGGCCACGGCAAAGTTCGTGGCGCGGTAACTTCAGCGGCTGAAACCGAAATGGCTTGATCCTTGAAATGCAGGCATAAATGCCTGCTCCACCCCCTGTGCCGTTCATTCTGGTAGTGTCTCAGTTTGAAATCTTGTACAAGAAGAGCCCGATAAACAAAACGCCACCGAAATAAAACGTAGCAACATTCCACCAAAACCGCCTGGGTTCTTTCGGCACGGTACAGAATACCGTGGAAGCGCTCAAAGGTTTCTCCGGTGAGCGTGAAAACCACCGCCATGACCAATAAGACGATCCCAATAAGCAGGAATCTATAATGCGGGTCAATTAGATATGAATAGTGATCCATGCGTGGATGCTCTCAGGAGCATAGCTCCAAGAGCAAGGCAATTTATTTCGCCAGACTGAGACACTACCTTCATTTGTCGATATCTCGAAAAAGCGTGAATGCGTGCTCCACCCCGAGTCGGTCAAAGTCAGGCGTTGTTATTTATGGATCGTGGTGAAGTTTTTTACGTAGGAAAAAATCAAGCACAAGGTCCCTCACCCCTATTCGGCAGCTGAAGAAAGCGCTGCCTCATGAACGGGGATTCGGGATGACGGTGATTTTTTAACGGCGATGATTTTCGAATCAAATTGGCGCCTTCTCCGCTTTTGTCGCTTCGCGTTTCACGCCCCAAACGTACGGAAGTTTCTTGACGTCGGAGATGCTCTTGACTGTGTAGTCCGCCTGCTCTACCTTCCCCTGTGGCTCCTGGGAAGCGAATTCGCCGCGACGGATACGGACGGTGTGCATGGCCAGTTCGTTCCCGGCGCGGATCTCACTCATGGCCCTGTCACCCACCACCAGCATCTCGCCCGTCTTAAATCCGAGTTCCTGCTGTATCTGCCGGAAGGCTGCTTCCTTGGTGAGCAGGTTTTGCCGGTCCGCGTAGAAGATACGGTCAATGGCAGGAGTCCGGTCAAGGCCAAGCGAGCGAACCTTGGCTTTCTGAATTTTTGGCTCGCCAAAGCTCACCACAAAACTCTTGATGCCACGAGCATGGAGAAAGCGCAGCAGCGGCATAGTCCCGGAGAAAAGCGTCAGCTTACCTACAGGGCAGTTGAAGTAGGCATTTCGTGCGGCTTCGCTGATGGCCACTGGATCTCCTCCGCCAAAATGCTCACACACCACGGCGTCAATGTGCCGCAGCATGGGATCGTCACGAAAGGCCTTCATACGCGCGCGATAGGCAGCGTCAATCGTGGCATTGAGTCCGGCCTTGACCATGGCCCTGGCTGCATGGTGGTGTGCGGGTTTCACCCTCTGGCCGAAGCAATCGTAAAGCGTGTCATCCAGATCAAAAATGACACAGCGGATGGCTGGCGCAACGGGAACGCGGTTGCTCGCAATGCGTTTTTTTCTGGTTCGCGAAGAAGAAGTCATGGACGAGAGAAAGACCTTTTATTGTAAACACTGGCTCGCGACTTCGCATTCGTCCATCCATTCCGGTTCCACTATTCATTCCCGTTCAAAGGTCACAGGGATTTGGCGCGAGCAGGCGGACGCACTGTTACAATCAGCTTCATGGAGGCCATGCTGCTGCGGATATCGTGGTTGTTGGGAGTTGGCTATAGCAGCATTCCGCTTTTCTGGTTCGCCATTCATCCTTTTGCTGGAACGTGGCGCAGGCTCCATTGGTCTCCTTACCGCGCCCTGCTGCCGATATGGGCCGTGGTTATCCTGGCTCAGCTATGGATTACCTGGCCATGGCACGCATTGCGACTCTACTCCGCTCACTACATGTGGCTGGCTGCCTTGCCGTTCTTGATTCTGGGTTGGCGAACCTACCGGCGCATCTTTGCCGAATTTGGCGGACGCAATCTGAGTGGCACTTCTGAAATCAGGAACGAAGCTGATTCGGGAAGTCTGGTCAATACCGGCATGCATGCCCGCATGCGGCATCCGATTTATTTCGCGCACCTCTGCAACTTTGCGGGGCTGACGATTGGAAGTGGACTGACCGTGAATTTCGTCCTTCTGGCCATCAGCCTGATCATGACGTATCCACTGATGATCGCGCTGGAAGAACGCGAGTTGGAAATGCGTTTCGGCAACAGCTATCGAGAGTACAAGGAATCAGTTCCTCTTTTTCCCTTTGCTACAGGCTCAAGAAAGATGACGCTATGAAGTTTGAGCTTTTTGTAGCGGCGCGATACCTGCGCGCCAAGAGGCGACAGGCGGTGATCGGCGTGATCACCATCATCTCCGTGATTGGAGTGTCAGCGGGCGTGGCGTCTCTGGTGATCGCTCTTTCCATCAATGCCGGATTTCAGAGAGACCTGCAAAGCCAGCTACTTGGTTCCACCAGTCATGTGCAATTGGACAAGATTTTGGCCGACGGTATCTATAACTGGCGTCCGATGCTGGCGAAAATGTCTAAACAACCGCACGTGGTGGCCGCTGCTCCGTCTCTCTATGAAGAGGTGATGGTGAATCGGGCTGCGCGGGCCGGCGGAATGGAGCTAAAGGGCGTAATTCCTGAATATGAGAATCAGGTAAGCGAGCTATTGAAATCCGTAACCATGGGTTCGGCCGCTGCACTGGCTCCCAAACCTTCGCCAACGCCCTGTCCCGCAGCAGAAGAGGACTGCCGCCAATCCGACGAGATGCCGCCCCTGGTGTTAGGTAAGGATTTAGCGGAATCCATCGGCGCGACCGTGGGATCCACGGTGAATATCACCAGTCCTCAGGGTGAACTTACGCCGTTCGGACTTGCGCCCAAATTCGAACGCTTCAAGGTGGTTGGAATCTTCCGGTCTGGTTTTTACAACTATGACAGCACGTGGGGATTTACCCGCCTCTCTGACGCACAGCGACTGGCTAGCCTGGGAGATGTGATCTCGGTGATCGAATTCAAGATTGACGATCTCTATAAGGCTGAGCAGGTAGGAGCTGAACTGCAAAAGGCGGCTGGTCCTGAGTACGCAGCCAAGAGCTGGATGGAGCAAAACCGGGCCCTTTTCCGCGCCTTGAGTCTGGAGCGCGTTGTGACATTTTTGACCATTGGGTTGATAGTTTTTGTCGCAGCTCTCAACATCCTGATTTCATTGATCATGATGGTGATGGAGAAGACAAAAGACATTGCTGTGCTCATTTCCATGGGCGCCAGGCGTCGTCAGGTGCGGGGCATTTTCATCTTTCAGGGAGTCTTAATCGGGGTCATTGGCACGATTCTGGGGTTAATTCTGGGTTATGGCGTTTCTATCGCTGGCGCCAGGTATCACTTTATTGCTCTGAACCCGGAAGTCTATTCCATCAACTATGTACCTTTTGCCCCAAGAGTGCTTGACGGTCTGCTGGTGGCCGGCGTGGCGCTGCTAATTTCCTTTGTTGCCACACTTTATCCCTCCTGGTCTGCGGCTCGCGTTCTGCCTGCGGAGGCGTTACGCTATGAGTGAAATGCCTCATTGCTTATGGCACGCGCTTGAGGGCAAGATGGTACGAGCCACCTCTTATCAATTGAGAATTAAGGAAATTAATGAATTCTTGAGGAATCTTGTACCCAATTTGGATGAGTCTAGAGCTCACATTTCGGGTTTGAAAAAGATAAGGGATTTCAGTTCAAGAACGGAACTGAAAATGCTGATGAACACAGTGGATTGCACCGTTGAGGTAAACAAGTGCATCCAATAGATGGCCAGCCTGAAATCCTTCGTGTTGATGGACTTAAGAAGGTTTACAGGTCAGGTCAAACGGATTTAGTGCTCTTTGAAAACTTGTCCTTCCGGGTGAAGAAGGGGGAAATGCTTGCCATCGTTGGCGAGTCTGGTGCGGGAAAAAGCAGCTTATTGCACATTCTGGGAGCGCTTGATCGTGCTTCTGAGGGTGACGTATACTGCGGCCAGACTCAGGTAGCCAAGCTGAATGATGATGCCGCAGCGGAGTTCCGCAATCGTGAGATTGGCTTCGTATGGCAATTTCATTACCTGTTGCCGGAATTTACGGCCCAGGAAAATGTTGCTATGCCGCTACTCATGAGAGGCCAGGCCAACGGGCCGGCCATGGAAAAAGCCGCTCACTGGCTGCATGAAGTGGGATTGGCTGACCGCAGTCATCATCGCGCAGGCGAGCTTTCCGGTGGAGAACAGCAGCGGGTGGCGCTGGCCAGGGCCCTGATTACAGGACCGAAGATGTTAATGGCCGACGAACCCACTGGCGATCTGGACAACCGTACCGCAGACATGGTGTTTGATCTGGTCCAGAGAATCCACCGGGACTACCAGCTTACCTCTCTCATCGTCACCCACAATCTGGACTTCGCCAGTCGTTGTGACCGCGTACTTCGGTTACGTCGGGGACTTGCGGAAGAGGTTTCGCCCAGCTCACTTCGGACTTAAAATAGAAGGTGGGTACAGCGAAGGACATTCGATGAATTTGTGGTCTGACGAAAACAGACCGTCGGTTTGTCCGGCCAGGATGTTTAGGAACAGCGGGCCGGACGGAAAGCTTCTTCTTGGAAGTACGGTGGTTCGTACCAGGAGAAGAGAGAGATGCATTCGGCAGAGGTGACTGAAGGCATCTGGGGTGAGGTAACATGTTCGAGCGGTATACAGAAAAAGCCAGGCGCGTGATTTTTTTCGCGCGGTATGAGGCGAGCCAGTTTGGCTCACCTTACATCGAGACGGAGCACTTATTGCTTGGTCTGTTGCGCGAAGACAAGGCGTTGACGAACCGCTTTTTAAGGTCCCATGCATCCGTGGAATCGATCCGGAAACAGATCGAGGGACACACCACGATCCGGGAAAAGGTCTCCACGTCAGTCGATCTTCCTTTGAGCAATGAATGCAAGCGGGTGCTGGCCTATGCAGCGGAAGAGGCGGAACGCCTCAGCCACAAGCATATTGGCACGGAACACCTTCTGCTTGGCTTGCTACGGGAAGAGAAATGCTTTGCAGCGGAAATCCTGCATGAGCGCGGCCTGCGCCTGAGCGCAATTCGTGAAGAGCTGGCCCGCAGCACACAGGAGAAAGCCCAGCCCCAGCGCGGACAATCGCGCGAGTCTTCCCTGTTGGCGGAATTTTCCCGTGATTTGACCCAGGCCGCCATGGACAACCAGCTTGACCCGCTGGTGGGCCGCGACGGTGAAGTTGAGCGTGTAGTGCAGATTCTGTGCCGCCGCACCAAGAATAATCCCGTACTCATCGGTGAGCCCGGTGTTGGCAAGACCGCCATTGTGGAAGGTCTGGCCCAGCGAATCGCTGACGGTGACGTGCCATCATTTTTAGCAGACAAAAGAATTCTCGGTCTCGATCTTTCGTTGATCGTTGCCGGAACCAAATACCGCGGCCAGTTTGAAGAGCGCCTTAAGACCATCATGAAAGAACTGATGGAGAACCAGAACTGCATCATCTTCATCGATGAGTTGCATACCCTGGTTGGCGCCGGCTCCGCGGAAGGTTCACTGGACGCAGCCAACATCCTGAAGCCGGCCCTCTCACGCGGCGAGATTCAGTGCATCGGCGCAACCACGCCGGGCGAATATCGCAAGTCGATTGAGAAGGACCGCTCCCTGGAACGCCGTTTCCAGGCCGTGAAGGTCCCGCCGCCGAACGAAGAGCAGGCAGTGAAGATCATCTACGGTATCAAAGAGCGTTACGAAAAATTTCACGCGGTCAGCTACACGGACGATGCCATTAACTTCGCCGTGTATCACTCGAACCGCTACATTCCTGACCGTTTTCTTCCAGACAAGGCGATTGACCTGCTGGATGAGGCCGGCGCCCGCGTAAAGCTGCGGCAGACTTCCCTGCCCGAAGAGATTACAGAAGTCCAGAAGCGGATCAAGTTCATTGTTCACCGCTGCGAAAATGCTGTGGCGAACCACGAGTTCGAAAAAGCCCGTTTCTACTCCGATGAGGAGCGCAAAGAGCGCGAGAACCTGCGCGGTCTGCGCGAAAAATATCACCTGGATGAGTCCGCCACCGGTGTTGTGAACCGTGAGGACATTGAGGAAGTGGTAAGCCGCTGGACCGGCGTGCCCGTAACCTCCATCAAGGAAGAAGAAACGCAAAAGCTGCTGCGGGTGGAAGAAGAGCTCCACAAGCGCGTGATCTCACAGGACAAGGCCATTAGCGCCCTGGCCCGTTCGATCCGCCGCTCACGCGCCGGCTTGAAGTCACCTAATCGCCCCATCGGCTCGTTCCTGTTCCTGGGACCGACGGGCGTTGGCAAAACAGAAGTCGCGCGCACGCTGGCGCAGTTCCTGTTCGGCAGTGAGAAGTCACTGATTCGCTTCGATATGTCCGAATTCATGGAGAAACACTCGGTCAGCAAGCTGATCGGTTCGCCTCCGGGATATGTGGGCTATGAAGAGGGTGGTCAGTTGACCGAGCGCGTGAAGCGGTCGCCGTATTCAGTCGTCCTGCTGGACGAAGTGGAAAAGGCGCACCCGGATGTGTTCAACATCCTGCTTCAGGTCCTGGAAGACGGCCAGTTGACTGATGGCCTGGGCAACACGGTTGATTTCAAGAACGTCATCATCGTGATGACCTCGAACATCGGCGCACGCCACCTGATGAAGCGCAAGGGACTTGGCTTCTCCATCGACAAGGAAGAAATGGTCAGCGAGAAGGTGGAAGACATGGTTAAGCAGGAAGTAAAGAAGACCTTCAATCCGGAATTCCTGAACCGTCTGGATGAAGTCATCATCTTCAATGCTCTGGCCGACGCCGATCTCATCCAGATCCTTGAATTGCTGGTGGGTCAACTGAACGGTAACCTTGCACAGCGGCACATCACCATCACGGTGAACGAGGAAGCCAAGAGGTGGATCCTGGAGAAAACGCTGGTGGACCGCAGTTACGGTGCGCGTCCTCTGCGCAGGGCACTGCAGCGGTATATCGAAGACCCGCTGTCAGAGGCGCTGATCCAGGGAACCTTCACCACACGTCCCGCGTTCATTGAGGTTTACCTCGAGGGCGAACGCCTCTTCTACCGTCAGGTAGGCGAAGGCGCGGAAAACACGGACGGAGTGCTGCTCTACAGCAACTAACGTTTAACGCATAAAACAAAAAAGCCGCCAGCAATTGGCGGCTTTTGTTTTGCAGCACGACGCTCAGCGCTTTTCTAAATACTGAACGGCACGGCGGACTATTTCGCAACGGGCTTCCCACTGGGTGAAGCTTTGGCTGCCAACGAAGATGGCCGGAGTGGAATCGAGCAAAGGAGATAAACCAGCCATTTTGTGAGCCGCTGCACTCACGGCCATCATCTCCGCGCTGATATTAAGCAGTTCGCGGAAAGCGGGCAAATCAAAGTCCGCCGGTATTTCAGGATAACGCTTCAGTAATTGGCTCTGAAGATCGCCGAAACTGCGGCCCCAAAGCGCGGCACCCAGCGTCGAAACGAGCGTCATTCGCCAGCGTAGTTGCGCCTCTGCCTGCTTCGCGTCCTCCGAGCTGAAGGGCCGCGATCAGTAAAAGGCGATGGTGCAAACCGGGTAGCAGCGGAAACCAGGGCGGGACTTGGTATCCCACCACGGCCTGGCGAGCGACTTTTTCTTGCGAAATCTCTGTCTGCCCTTCATTACCGCAAGATACGCGGCCTGCCCCAAATTGTCGAGAACCCTGATACTCTCAAAAAGCCAGGGCTCTGGCGCAAGAAACGCACAGGCAGGAGTGCCTGTGCTCCACAATCTTCTGCGTGGTTTTCGTTCCTGCGTTGCCGCGAGAAAAAGAAAGTCCAACGCCGCGAAAACCATTTCAGCGTTAGTCCAGGCCCTTCCACGCCATGCGATGAAATAAATCGTCCAACTCCTGGGGATCAGTCTTCATTCCTTTGTCGATCCACCAGTCCAGCAATGAAAACATGCTTCCGGCCAACGCGTGTGCCTGCGCGGCCCGCTGAACCGGATGCGCCTGAACGCCCGCCGCTTGTAGTCGCTCCTCAATGGAACGGGCAAAAAATCCGAGGCCCAGTTCACGTACGTCATTCGCTTTGCCGGATGCCACCAGGGCCATGTAGAACTCCCGTACGTCGAGCATATGTGAGAAAAGTTCCTTGATTGGCGCCAGTCGCTTCGGGTTCACCGTGTGGCATTTAAGCAGCGACGCAGCCATGGTAAAGAAATCTTCCACGTCGCTCATGAACAGGTCTTCTTTATCGCGATAGTGCGCGTAAAAGGTGGCACGCCCTACGCCCGCGCGGTCCAGCACCTGCTGCACCGTGATGTCGTCAAAATTCTTCTCATGCATCAAGGCCACAAGGGCATCACCCAGGGCATCGCGTGTCTGCAGAATACGGCGGTCTGTCTTCTTCTGCGACTTCGGGTGAGACTTCGTCTTTTTCTTTGTGCTGCCGGCTTTCACAGTCCCCGATTCCTGAACATATCCTGCTCGTTTGTTCCGTATCGCGCGGTCGCGTGAGAATACAGTGTCATCAACGGTGGCTTTATGTCTAGAGTGTCAGCATGACTGATGATCGTAAATCCGGAATCGCTCTGATCGCAGGTTCTTTTGGCGGCATTCTCACCATGGCAATTCATCCAACGGCAGCGGGCCACCTCACGCCCGACCAGGTGGCGCATCTGGCCGTGGGCTCTGCCATAGCTCACTCTCTGGCCATGGTTAGCTTCGTCGCACTCTTCTTAGGCGCTTGCGGACTTGCACGGCGCATTGCTGCTGCTGATCGCATCGCTTTCTCCGGTCTTGTCACCTATGGAGTCGCCTGCGTGGCTGTGCTTATCGCTACGGCAGTCAGTGGATTTATTGTCCCGGACATCATGCATCTGATGGCCCGCGATGTTCCTTCTTCCGCGCAGCAATGGAAGATCGTGATCAGCAGCATTTTTCAGATTAATCAGGCCTTTGCGCGAATCTATACCGTGGCTGCTTCAGTGGCCATCATTTTGTGGTCAGTTTCAGCCCTGCGAAATGGAGGACTTGGCCGCAAGGTTGCGAGTTATGGCTGCCTCATTGCTCCGCTCATCATCCTGGGGATTGTCAGCGGCCATCTGCGGCTCGATGTTCATGGTATGGGCGCGGTGGTTTTAGGACAGGCGATCTGGTTCGTTGTGGTGGGTGCGCAGATGTACTCGGCTGGGGTGGATAAGCGCGTTTCAGCCGCGACGTGATCATTGTTCCCCACCCGGCAGATCAGTCAGGGCTCGAACGGCAACCGCCCGAAAAATCCTTAGCCGGCTATGCGTTTCTGCAGCTTATCCACCACGCTATCGAGATCGGGATAGCCAGCGCCAAAGCTTCTGGTGAGCCAGTTTCCACCGCGCTCGGCGACGGTTTCGCCGTCGGCGATCACCTCGAATTGACCGGTATTGCCGGCCGTAACCACCGCGTCAATGCCAAGCCGCTTCTTGATCAGGGTCACGAGACTCGCGACCTTCGATTTATTGTTCCCTCAAGTGGGGCAGGAACGTATCTCTATTTTCATTGTGATCTCCATTTGTATGGCGTTCCGTGATTTTTGACTTCGTCCGACGCCAGAAAGACTCTATAAAATTGCGCGCTTGATCCAGCGGAGGTGAATTCTGAAACGCCCGCGAGACGAAACCATAACCGATGGCTTTCAGTAGCAAATCCTCTAAATGTCGCCCCCTTAAAATCAATCATTTGAAGGGTTTAGCGAGCTCATTGACCTCGCAACTTGCTGGAACTGTTACCCAAAAGTTGATAAAATAACTAAGAGGGAGATCAGTGATGAGGGCACTTGCCAGGAACTCTCGAAGAAACCCAGCGTTCTCGAATCACGAAATCGAGCGAATCGCGAAGGGTACATCTACTAGTATCGCCGAGTGGGTACATGCGGTAGCTAGGGAACGAAAGATTTCCGTTCGGACTCTTCGGCGCCCCTCAGACAGATTTGCTCAAGCGGTATCCCGCCTTTCGGATTCCGAAACAAACTTGGATCAAGTTGAAGAGCTTCTCGTAGCTCTTAGGAGATCTCAAGTAATCACTCCCTTCCAGCGGGGTCTACTTCAGGTTCACTACCTTCGCTAAATGGAACTTACAATCCTTGATCCGTTTGGAGATTACCAGACGGAAGGGTATCTTCGCAATTCCTACAAAGAGAAAGATCTAAAGATTGTCGGTCGTCTCGAAACTGGAGCTTTCGAAGACCAGATTCTCGAAACAATCCGTTTTCTGCGAAGGCTACAAGAAATTGGTTACGAGCATATCACTGAAACGCACAGGAGGCTCTTTGAGTCGGTCTACCCATGGGCTGGACAAGATCGATCAGAGAACGCGCCTCACATAGCTATCGTCAAAGCCGGCTACAAAACACTCTTCGCTCATCCATTTGCGATTCGTATGGCCGCGGAGTACGCGTTAAATCGCGCAAAGGACGTGCGGGATTTGCGCGAACATCCGGGAGAAGTTTTTGGCTATCTAGCGCATGCGCACCCATTTCTTGAAGGTAACGGACGTACTATACTCACTATATATGCCGAGCTATGTCGAAGAAATGGCTTTCACATCGAGTGGGAGGCGATTCAGAAGGAAGCATTTCTTAGCGCTCTTACCGAGGAGTTATTGAAGCCTGGGAGCAGCATGGACAAGTTTCTTTTGCCATACGTACGGACGGGAACTCTATCCCTAAAAAGTTCGGCGGTGCAACTCAGGTCGAATTTTAATCGACCAGAAGATGAATCCAGCGATACCGGATAACTCGGGGCCGAATCCATTGGTAGTGCCATGATTTTATTGTGGCCCCCTCAAACTAGCGCGCCTCCTCTTCAAACCCGGTAATTACCCATCCTAATGGTTCGAGAGCTTCGCGTAACAGTCGCCGCCCATTCCTATCAATTTCTTGCTGTTCACTCTTTTGAATCATCAATAGTCCGCTGGCACACCTTCAATCATGCGCCGTGTTTTACTGCAGAGTCAAATTGGCTCCTTCGACTAATGAAGCTGATCTTAGACCGCACAAACCCCAGTCGGTGCTGCGCTGTGAGCGACTCTGGGGTTCTAAAATCACAATATTTTCCGAAAAAAGTGTTTCAGCAGCCACGGGAAATCTGTTGAATGGACAGGTTACCCGCTAAGTGGGCGGTTGGAGTAGCAGCTTGGGCTTAATGAACCGCAGGTATTCAAAACCTAACACTGAGGCGCACAAGCCCTCTCCCGCACAGGATGGATCTATGGCCTCTGAACGTACCCCTTGATGCACGATCTCGTTTCTCAGTTTCCGCAACCGGTTCAGGGCACCTCTTATTACATCTGGAAGCTGCGGCACTTTCAGTTGTCCACAAAGGAACGGCAGCAGCACATTGAGAGCGTGAGAGTAGCTCAGAGAGTTCTTCACAAAATCCTCAGCGTTCTTCTTAGAAGCGTGGTTGCTGAGTGCTGTGCTCACAATCGGCATTACTTCGATTTCCAATGCCGATTGCGCAAAGACTGTTGCCTGAGAATATCTTTTATTCGCAGCGGCTTCGAGTGCATCAACAAGATAGAGCCACGATTCCGATTCCTGCTTTGCAACCCACACAACGGAGCCTACCACCCGACTCTTCTGACCGGCGCCGTCCATCGGATAGCCGACGAGGCCCAACGTAGTCCCAATGATCCTTCGCTGCGGTGTGTTACCGTGCCATTCAATAGGGAAAACACTCCCTCCTTGTGGCCCATAGGTAATCGCTAGAACGGTCGCTCCCGCGGGTATTCCGTGAGTTGTTAGGTCGATTGAACAGAACTTTCCTGCTTCGAGATCAACGGTGAAGTTCGTGATTGCTGCCCCGGCAGCAGTCAGTCCCCATGCTAGCCCAGGCATCGCATTGATGGTTTCCAGTGCGGCCTTCCAGACATCCACCCGTTCTGCACAGTTGCTGCATGCAACAAATCCTTGCTCGAAATATGTGGCGGCGCATTCATCCAATGGCGGCAGGACGAAGCGACATTTTGGACAAGCGCCAGCATACCTTCGTGTAAACGCACTGTCACTGGTATCTGAAGTCGGCCTGTCCATCTTAACGACGTACTTAGCTTCTACCGTGGCTGTCATTCTGTAACTCCCGATCAATCATTGCATCAACGCGTGCTTGGAATGAATTCCTTGCACCAGGCTTTGATCGCGATTCGTGGCTAGAGTGCTCTAACGCCCGTTCTGCTCGCTAACAATCTTCTCGATCTGGCGCAGATGATTCAGATCATGTCCGGCGGTCATCTTCGCCGTGTGATGGATGGTTTCTTTCCCGCGCTCCTGATGCATGCCGTAGTTGTCCCACAGAGTTTTTGGGACAGACTTCAATAAAGCGACGTCAGCCGCCCGTAGGGCGCGAAAGGTGGCGAGCGAAATCTGCGGATCGCGATCAGCGTAATTGAAGGTGGACGCCCAGAGATCCTGATCGTAAGCCTGAATGGCAACTCCATTGGTGCTGAGGATCTGGCGCAGACGCCAGGCGATGGCGAGTTCTGCGTCGGCCAGGTGAGCCAATATCTGGGTGATGCTCCACTTTCCCGGCGCAGGCGCGCTCATAAGCTGTGCGGAGGTACGGTCACGGACCAAGCTGGCAAGCTTATCGGGCGTGCTGCCCAGAATGGTTAAAGGGTCAGAGCCCTCGGAATAACTGAGAAGACGCTGAGTGTATTCAACTACTGTCTCTGGCAAGTTGGCCTCCTGGTTTCAGGTTATCAGTATCAACCAGAGATGTGCGCGCGGGCGGGTTCGATCCAAAAGAATTTGTGAACTATCTTCGCACAGAGAGCAGCAAGTTTTAGCCGCAGATACGCGCGGATAATCGCAAATACAACTGCGCGTAGTCAACGGTGGCGGGCAAACTTAAGATTAGTTGTTTTGCTTACGTACATGAGTCATAGTAAGGCAGCCCTCAGGGGTGAAGTGAGAAGTTCTTTGACAAATCGGCAAATGGCAATTGGTGAGCGGTGAATAGCAGACGGCCAAAGCGCGAAAAAACATCCCTTGGGATCAGTTTGTCTAAGTGCTTTGGATTCCTAGTTGACGGATACCCGGGTAGGTAGGTGGGCCGTTCATGGCGCGCCCTTCGCCGCATTGACGTCAATTACCAGCAGCAAATGCAATTTGCCGCTGATTAAGGCAGATGAACGCTAGATAAAGCAGCAATTGGCGATTGGCTGCGCAAAGCCAGGGCAAGGAACAGCCACAGCCGAGGGCGCGGCTGTGCCCCACGAGCATCGAGTGGGATATTCCAGAGTAAGTCGTTTAGATCTTGGGATGAACGGGGGGGTGGGCCGACAGTTCATTCAATTCATCGCGCGGCATTGCCAAGGTCGAAGCAAACCTTAACCACAGAGGTCGCAGAGGAACACGGAGGAAAAGTAAAAACCGCCAACGGCGGCTGCGGAGTAGTTAAGGCGCAACCATGGCAATTGAAACCGCGCCTTCTCCGGCGGGATAACCTGGTGGGTTCAGCGGCATCAGAGTCTTGTCGCTGCGGATCCTGAATGCATCAATCTGGTTGGTTTTTTTATCAAGCATGTAGGCGAAGGTCCCGGTGGCATCAATCACCGAGCTTTCACCGCCAATACCCGGGATCTGGCTTGCCCCCGGAGGAAGCAGCAACGCCTTGTTTTGGATGGTGGCGGGAGAGCTGCCGATCGTGCGCATCAGGCCTTTTACCAGGCGATAGCTGGTGGTTTCTCCGTTGACGGTGGAATGAATCACGCCAGTCGCCGGATTGACGGTTACTTCAGGAGAACTCGCAGCGACGGAATCTGTCTGGCGAAGGGCGCCGCTTACTTTGTCGACCTGAAAGACGATGATCGCAGCATTGCCGGCCATGATAAGAGAGTCGCCTGACGAAAGAATTCTGCGCGGCGTGTCGCCAACCTGAAAAGGCGAACCGTTAACCGGCGAAAGCCTGCCATCAGCGGCGATCCTGAACCCCTGCAACGAGCTGGAGTTCTGGTCCGCCACAAATAGAAACTCGGCCACGCGATTGGCATCCGCAGTCGAACCCAGTATCGCGGACATTCCACCGACTGGGGTCGGCGTGGGCGTGGCAGTAGGAGTGGGAGTGGTGCCCGGAATCGGCGTGGGAGTGGGCGTAGTGCCGGGTGACGGAGTCCCGGTGGGTGTTGGCGTGGCCTGGTTGTCCACGATGCGTCGCGGCGAGATGACGCAGCCAGTAAGGCTTAACAGCAATGCAGCCCCGGCAAAATACGCGAAAACGGTCCTCAACGGAGTCTCTCTATATGGGATCACCCTCTGAATGATGCTCTGAGCCTATGGTGCTGTTGGCCGAACCCAGCAGAACCTACAGTGCTTCTGGTTACTTAGCGTCTGGTTACTTAAGTGAAAAACGTGGTTTGCAGAGCTACCCCGGGGATGTGAAAATGTCTCTATATGCAAAAAACAACCTTAACTTCCTGGATTCTAGCCCTGGCCCTGATCGCGACCGCAGGATTCGCGGCAGCGCAAGGCTCATCCGCTCCGAAAACCAATCCTGCGCAAGGCGCAGCTAAGACCAGCGGTTCGCAGGCCCCCTCCGCTTCGCCCACACCGGCTGCGCACCCGGCAGCAACGCCGAACCCGAATTTTAAGTCCGACAAAGAACGCCAGAGCTACGCCGTGGGCATGAACATTGGTGAGAGCCTGCACCGGCAGCCTGTGGAGCTGGATTCGAACTCACTCATTCAGGGTCTCAAAGACTCAATGGCCGGCGGCAAAACACTGCTGACGGACGACGAAGCCAAATCTGCCTTGACAGAGTTGGGCCAGCAGGTAAGAGCCAAACAGGAAGAAAAAGTGAAACAAGCTGCAGAAACCAACAAGAAGGAAGGCGACGCCTTTCTGGCCGCGAACAAGACCAAACCAGGCGTAGTGACTACACCCAGCGGCCTCCAGTACAAGATTCTGAAAGAAGGCACCGGTCCCAAACCGACTGCTGCTGACAAAGTGGTTTGCAATTACAAGGGCACGCTCATCAACGGCACTGAGTTTGACAGCTCTTACAAACGCGGACAGCCAGCAACGTTTCCGGTTGGTCAGGTAATCAAAGGCTGGACCGAAGCATTGCAGTTGATGCCGGTGGGCTCCAAGTGGCAGCTGTTCGTTCCTGCGGACCTGGCTTACGCAGATCGCGGCGCCGGCAATGATATTGGCCCCGGCGCAACCCTGATCTTCGAAGTGGAACTGCTCTCCATTGAAGGCAAAGACGCCAACGCTAAATAGTCATCCACAAAATATAGAGAGAGGGCCGAAAGCGGCCCTCTTTTTCAGTTCAGGTGGGCCCTGCCTTCAAGATGTCCTGAGAACGGTGTAACCAATGTCGTGAAACTGTACATCTTCAGGCATGCGCTTGTCGTTCGCAAAACCACTGTTGACAAAGCGGTTAGAATTGAACCTTGAACAGCTCTGAATTCATCCAATACTCAGCCTATGGAATTGACCGTATATTCAGCTCCCTGGTGCCGGGACTGCCACGTTGCAAAACGCTGGTTGTCTGAGCACAAGATCAACTTCAAAGAAATTAACATTGAGGATGTTCAAGGCGCCGCGGACGAGGTGATCGCCAACACCGGCAAGCGGGCTATTCCCCAATTTGTTCTGAATGGGAAATGGATCCAGCCCTACACCCCGGGCAGCGGTTTCAAGTACGAGGAAATGGCTGCACTTTTCGGCGTCCAGTCCCAGGCTCGGCTCGGTCTCTTTTGATGTCAATCTGGCCCCGGCCTCTTTTAGGATCCGTCCAGGCCAGACTTGCGGAAGCGGCTGGGAACTACCGCGCGCCACTGCAGACGCGGCGGTAAGCGCAGTTTAAGCACGCGTTCCCGGCGGTTTTCAGCTTCCATGTTGAGTTCGCGTGCCCGGAGCAGGTCCTGGATGGCAATGATTCCCACCAGCTCCGCACTGTCCCCTCTTTTCACAACGGGAAAGCGAGTGAGCGTTGTGGATGCCATACGGTCGACCACGACTCGCAACAACTCGTCAGGATAGGCAACCACTGGCGCACGCGAGATCTTGTCTTCCAGTCGAATAGTGTCCATTTCAGCAGGCGTAACTTCGTCCCACAGCTTTACCAGATCGCCGCGTGTGACCACGCCGATGACACATCTGCTTTCGTCAATCACCGGATATATGCGCTGCCCACGTTCTGAATCATGTTCCACAGAATCACGCAGCTCAGAGAGCGTCACGTCTGCGGGAAGAGCGGTCACGCTGGTGCGCATCACGTCCTTCACGTCCATGGTTTCCATGGGATCCACAATGTATTCCCTGCTCAGGTGGTAGCCGCGCCGGCTCAGACGTTCCGTCAATATCGAACGCGGCATGGTGATTGAGGTAAACGCATGCGCCGCCATGCAGGCAATCAATAACGGAAAAATGGAATGATAGTCGCTGGTAAGCTCGAACGAAAAGATCACACCCGTGAGCGGCGAACCAAGCGCGCCAGCCAGTAAGGATCCCATGCTGATGAGCGGCCAGAAACCTGGTCCCTGGTTAGGTAGAAAGTGTGATTCCGCTGCGCCGAGTGCGCCGCCCATCATGAGCAGAGGAGCAACCATGCCTCCGGAGGTGCCGGAGCCCAGCGAAATGGCCCAAATAATGGACTTTACGACCAGCACGCCCAGAATCAGATTTACCGCGGCGTTACCACGCAGCAGGTCAGCAATCACGTCATAGCCCACGCCCAGTGCCCGAGGATAAATCAGGCCGCCAACTCCAATCACCGCACCGCCAATGGCCGGCCACCACATCCAGTGTATGGCCTTCAGGTGCTCAAAAGCATCTTCCGCTCCGTAAACTGCATGGCTCAAAATCGCAGCCAGGACCCCGGCGAGGACGCCGCAGAACAGACAGCTGAGCATCACCAACGGCTCAACAGACACACTGTGTGCGGGAACATTGAAGATTGGTCCCGGGCCGAGCAAATGCAGGCGAGCCGCCTGAGCAGCCACACAAGCGAACACCACCGGGATGAAGCTGCGGGGCTTCCACTCAAAAAGCAGCAGCTCAAGGGCGAGCGTAACCGCGGCAAATGGCGTGGCGAAGATAGCAGTCATACCGGCAGTGGCGCCGGCCACCAGCAGAATTTTTCTCTCCGCGGTGGTCACGTGAAAGAACTGAGCGATCAGTGATCCAAAGGCGCCGCCCGTCATGATGATGGGACCTTCAGCGCCGAATGGGCCACCGGAACCAATCGCGATGGCCGCCGACAAGGGCTTCAATATCGCAACGCGCGGCTGGACCCGAGCGCCGCGGATCAGGATGGCTTCGATTGCCTCCGGCATACCGTGACCACGGATCTTTTCCGATCCGTACCGCGCCATCAACCCAACGATCACTCCGCCTACGATGCCGATGGCGATCACCCACACGCCCAGATGGTTTCCGGCCGGAGAAGTAAATTGAGTACTGAATTTTTGATAGAAAAAAAGATTCGTGAAAAAGCCAATCAGCCTAAGCAGGCCAACCGCCACGTAGGCGGCAACTACTCCGATTACCAGAGCGAGTCCGGAGATGGGAAGCACCCGCCAGTTGGTGGAGAAATCCCGGCGCTGACTGACCGGAGGCGCGGGACGAGATGGGGGACGACGAGGTGTTACGGTGTGTGGTTGGTTCATGTACCTGCTTTCTTGATGTTTGCCAGGCGGCCTTTGTGGTCTGTGCCTCCTTTCACCGGACGCTGCTCGCCGGTAACTTTCAGCACTGAGTCAACTAACTGCTGGCCAATACTACGGAGTTCATTGCGGGCCGCGCTGCCCAGTTTTTTCAGCAGGCCTTCTCCCTCGCTGGTGAGTGAGAGCGTAACCTGCCGCCTGTCAGTGCCGGAACGCACGCGCCGGACCAGCCCGCGTTCTTCGCAACGGTCCACCAGCTCCACCATGCTGTTATGGTTGAGCTGCATGCGCTCGGCCAGACAGCTGATGGAAGGTACGTCGTTCTTAGGCAGCCCTTTGATCGCCAGTACCAGTTGATATTGCTGAGGATTGACCTGGAACTGTCTCACTTCTTCTTCCATGTGGCGCACAAACCTGCGCAACTGGAAACGGAACTCCGCCAGTGCCATGTACTCCGCCTCAGTCAGAGGCCTTGAACTCTTCGCCTTAGCCATTTTATCGTCTCACGATACATTTGTCGCGTTCTACTGGATTTGGGCAGGAACCTTCGTCCGCGCGGATTTCGCCGGGAAAAGGCCCCAAACAAGTACCTATATGGCATGCCGGCTTTGGTTCAGAAGTGTCAGTCCAGCAGCCCCCACGTAAACAACTATTGCGCTCAATTATGGTGCACAAGGGCCATTCATGCAAAGCCAAGATTGGCACTCTCGCACTCCTACCAGTTATTATCGGTATTCTACTTCGGCTTTTTACATGAGGAGAGCCTTTGATTCCCCGTTATACCCGCCCCGCGATGGGCAAGATCTGGAGTAATGACAATAAATTCCGGTGCTGGTTACAGGTGGAAATTGCCGCCAGCTTCACCCTGGCCGAAGCCGGCATTGTGCCCCAGGAGGCCGCCAGGGCCATTGCCGAACGAGGCGACTTTGATCTGAAGCGGATCAACGAAGTGGAAGCCGAGGTAAAGCATGATGTGATCGCCTTTACCACCGCCGTGGCGGAAAAAGTTGGCCCGGAGGCCCGCTGGCTGCACTACGGTCTGACCTCAAACGACGTGGTGGATACAGCCCAGGCTCTCCAGATCAAAGAAGCGTCTGCGCTGATCCGTGAGGACCTGGAACGCCTGAAAGAAGTGCTGGCCCGCCGAGCGCACGAATTCAAGCACACGCCCACCATTGGACGTACGCACGGGATCCACGCCGAGCCGACGACCTTTGGCTTGAAACTCGCCAACTGGTACGCCGAAACCGTACGCAACATCGCCCGCTTTGAGCGCAGCGCGGAAGAGATGCGCGTAGGTAAGCTCTCCGGTGCGGTGGGGACCTTCGCACATCTTGAGCCTGAATTTGAAGAGAAAATCTGCAAGCGCCTGGGACTTGAAGCGGCGCCCATTTCGTCGCAGGTCATTCAGCGCGATCGCCATGCTTATTTCGTGGCGACGCTGGCGACCATCGCTGCCACCCTGGACAAGATCGCCACGGAAATCCGCCACCTGCAACGGACTGAAGTCCGCGAAGCTGAAGAGTATTTTAGCGAAAAGCAAAAAGGTTCCTCAGCCATGCCGCACAAGCGGAATCCGATTACCAGCGAACAAATCTGCGGACTGGCCCGTGTGGTACGGTCGAATGCGCAAGCATCGTTCGAAAACGTGGCTCTGTGGCATGAGCGCGACATCTCGCATTCATCCGTGGAACGCGTAATCCTGCCGGATTCAACCATCCTGGTGGATTACCTTCTCAACAAGACCACCAACCTGATCGATACGTTGATGGTCTATCCCAATCGCATGCTCAAGAACCTGGAAAGCACCGGCGGGCTCGTATTCAGCGGTCAGTTGCTTCTGGACCTGGCGGAAAACGGTATGTCACGCGAAGACGCGTATCGTCTGGTGCAGAAGCATGCCATGCGCTCATGGAAAGAAGACCTGAATTTCCGCGAAGAGGTAATGAAGGATGCGGAGATCACTTCGCGCGTGCCCTGCAAACAGATCGAGCATGCGTTCAGCATTCAGCGGCAGTTAAGAAATGTGGATAAGATCTTTCAACGGGTGTTTGGGAAGTAATTCGCCACAGATCAACGATTAGCGCCGGTCCGGAAATGTGTTAGCCGCGAATGAACGCGAAAAAACTCGAATTTATTCTCTTACATTGATGATTCGTGTTGATTCGCAGCAGATTCGCGGCCCGGTTTGCCTGATCAGTGTTATCAGTGAAAATCAGTGGTAAGAACTGTTATACCGTGATCGTAAACGACGTCTCTGTCCGCACCACCGGACGGTACATCGTGTCGCGTTCCACAGGTTCGCGTCCAGCTTCGCGGATGAGCCGCTCAAGGTCGCTGCGCCTCATGCCCTGCGGCGTTGTGGCTCCGGCGTCGTGGTAGATCTTTTCTTCGATCACCGTTCCATCAATGTCATCGGCGCCAAAGCGCAATGAGATCTGCGCGATCTTTGGTCCCAGCATCTGCCAGTAAGCTTTGATATGCGGGAAGTTATCCAGCACAAGGCGGCTGACCGCCATCTGCTTGATGTCAAGCATCCCGGTGGTGGTGAACAGGTGCTCCAGCGGCGTGTTCGCCGGATGAAATGCCAGCGGGATGAAAGTCTGGAAGCCGTGAGTTTCGTCCTGCAGATTTCGCAGGCGAATCAGATGGTCAGCCCGGTCTTCTTCATTTTCAATGTGGCCGTAAAGCATGGTCGCGTTCGACTTCAACCCGACTTTGTGGGCCGTGCGTGCGGTATCCAGCCACTGGTCGCCGTCAATCTTGTGATCGCAGATCACGCGGCGCACCCGCTCATTGAAAATTTCAGCGCCACCGCCGGGCAGTGAATCCAGCCCCGCCGATTTCAATCTCAACAACGTCTCTTCG
>WNFC01001145.1_pt1 | contig 27363 bp, 15 predicted proteins | sample 5400541 | NCBI WGS metagenome assembly WNFC01 (sample SAMN13153342, study PRJNA577476) | soil metagenome | isolation source: 120 cm saprolite under Douglas fir tree site 2 hole 2 replicate 1 | place: USA:California | collected 2015-04-18 | reverse complement strand
CATCGCGTAATGAACCGCCTCGCCTTCAAGTTTTTTTCGTGACTTCGGCAGCTTTCGCCCGAAAACATTTTTCGAAATCACATCGTTCCGAGCGATGAAATATTTCCCGGCCATAATGAACTCCTAAAAAGGCTTCCGATCATCGCGCCTGGCGACCGGGAAATTCTTTCACGCCGCACGATTGGGTAGGGCATACGTCTCGCGCGCCGCGGCGGACAGTCTCGTCCAGCGCATCGAATCTTACGCCGGACGCTGATTTTTGATTCGCTTCGCGCAACGCCGAGCAACACGGGCGAGACGCCCGTGCTACCCAGCTCGTGGTTGTCGTTGCGCGAAGATCAAGAAACCTATCCCGATTAAAATCAGGAAAAACGAAAAGAATTGGCCGCGCGTGAAAATTCCCACAAGCGGCGCGTCAGGCTCACGGAAATTTTCCACGAGGATCCGAAAGATCGCGTAGCAGATGAAGAACAAACCCGTTAAGACACCATTGCGTGTGCGGAATTGCGTTCGTACGAACCAGAGAATAAAAAACAAAACGATTCCTTCGAAAAAAGCTTCGTAAAGCTGCGAAGGATGTCGCGGCGTCAGAATCGCACGCAGGATAGTCGCGATCTTCGGATTGCTGTGCAGGCTTGAAATAATAGCCTCCGGAGTCGCTAGCGCTGGATAGACCTGCTGACACGCGGCAACGGCACGATCGGCTTCGGCTGCATTGGCTGGCTCGAGTAGTTCTTTCGGGAATTGTATCGCCCAAGGCAGAGTGGTGGCACGGCCGTAAAGCTCGCCATTGATGAAGTTGGCGCAGCGGCCAAAGAACAATCCGATTGGTGCAACGACGACAAGATTGTCGCCCAGATTCGTCCAGGAAAATTTATGCCCGCGCGCATAATAAAAGGTGAAGAGGAACAAGCCGATTATTCCGCCGTGACTCGACATACCGCCTTCCCACACACGCAAAATCGAGATCGGCTCGCGCAACATTTCGGGCCGATAAAATAAAACGTAACCGAGCCGGCCGCCAAGCATCACGCCGAAGAGCGCCGCCCAAGTGATGAAATCGGCCACGCGATCTACCGGCAATTCGCAATAGCCGCGCTTCGAGAGCCACCGGAGCAGCGCGTAACCGCAAATGAACGCGAGCACGTACGCCATCCCGTACCAGCGCGGGCCGACATTATCCCAAACCCGAAAAATAATCGGATCGAGATTGTGCAGGTAATAGGCGAGCATGAATAAGACTTAGCGTTCGTCAAAGAGCAGCGCGCGTACTTTGGCAAGAATCTCTTCGAAACATGAGATCTGGCATCTGGCGATAAATTTCACCCTTCGCGCTCGCCAATCGAGATTGCGCACCTGATCCGCCAGGACGACTCCAAACACGGGCGAATCCGCAGCAAGTGCAACTTCGAATGGGTATCCTTTCGATCGAGAGGTAACCGGACAGAAAACCGCGAGACCGGTCTTTTGATTATATTCCCTGGGAGAAATGACAATTGCTGGGCGGCGCCCTGCCTGTTCACGGCTTGATTGCGGATAAAAATCAAGCCACACCAAATCGCCGCGCTGCGGGACGTAGCGCGCCATTTACCAAACTTCTTTGCCCGCTCGTCGACCGACTTCTATTTCCCGATGAAGGTTAGTTTTCGTGATCTTTTTCAAAAGCGAACGCAACTGAACTGAGGATGTTTTTCGCAACGGCGCAATGATCAGGTTGCCATCCGCAACGGCGATCTCGATCGGCGAACCGCGCTGGACACGCGATTCATGTGCAAGTAGGCGTGGAATCCGGACCGCGAGGCTATTTCCCCACTGCTGAACTGCTGATTTCATGTATCTACAATGAGGATACCGCCGCCCTACGGGTGGACAAGTCTTTTTTATTGCGACCGGTCTTTAACACGTCACGCAAAAACGGCGCAGTGCGACTAATCCGATTGCGCGCGACTTCTTCCGGCGTGCCGGTCGCGACGATCTCGCCGCCAGCCGGACCCGCTTCCGGGCCGAGATCGACTATGTAATCTGCTTCGGCAATCACACTCAGATTGTGTTCGATCACGATCACGGTGTTGCCTTCGTCGACGAGGCGATGGAGCACGTTGAGGAGCAATTCTACGTCGGCCATGTGCAAACCGATGGTCGGTTCTTCAAGGAGATAGAGCGTCGATTTTGGTTTGCGCATTTTTCGAATTCGCTCGTGTTGCGCGCGGCCAATCCCGCGCGTCAGCTCACTGGCTAGTTTCAGGCGTTGCGCTTCGCCTCCACTTAAAGTCGGACTTGGTTGCCCGAGTTTCAGGTAGCCGAGTCCGGTGTCGACGAGCAAGGAAAGCGAGCGCGCAATTTTTGGGTGTGAGGAAAAAAACTCCGCCGCTTCCTCGATCGTCATTTCCATCACGTTGCCGATGCTCCTTTCGTTGTAGAGGACCTCGAGCGTTTGTGGGTTGTAACGCTTTCCCCCGCAATCTTCACAGGGCACATAACTGCTCGGCAGAAAACTCATCTCCAGTTTAATCACGCCCTGGCCGCTGCACGTTTCGCAACGACCGCCTTCGGCGTTGAACGAAAACCGGCTGGCCGAATAACCGCGCACCCGTGAAACTGGCAATTGCGCGTAAAGATTTCTAATCTCGTCGAAAACTTTGATGTAAGTCGCCGGTGTGGAGCGCGACGTTTTTCCGATCGGCGATTGGTCCACTTCGTAAACGGCTTCGATTTCTGCCGTGCCGCTAACGAGCTTGAAGAAGTCGCCGTCGCCGAATCGCTTCTTTCGATTTAATTGTTCTCGCACTGCCGGCAGCAGGACATCACCCATCAAGGTCGATTTGCCGGAACCGGAAACGCCGGTGATAACAGAGAGCCGGCCGACGGGAAAACGCACATTGACATCTTTTAGATTGTTCGCCTGTGCGCCATGGACCCCGATCCACTGCTCCACCTCGCCTAACGAGCGTCGTGATTTGCGCGTCGGATGACAAAGCGGCGTTTTCAAGCAACGTCCTGTCTCCGACTCGGTAGTCCGCTCGATGTCATGCAATGTCCCCTGCGCCACAACTTCGCCGCCGTGCACGCCAGCGCGCGGTCCCAGATCAATGATATGATCCGCGCGACGCATTGTTTCTTCATCGTGTTCGACAATCACGAGCGAATTCCCCTTCGCGCGCAACGCTCTCAGGGTGTCGAGCAGGCGAAGATTGTCGCGCGGATGCAATCCGATGGTTGGTTCATCCAGAACATAAAGAACACCGCGCAAATTCGATCCGAGCTGAGCCGCCAGGCGGATGCGTTGCGATTCGCCGCCACTCAAAGTTTTTGCCGATCGACCAAGGGCGAGATATCCGAGACCGACATTCTCCATGAAGTGAAGACGTTGTTTGATCTCCGGCACAAGATCAGCCGCGATCGTTTGCTGCGTGGCGCGAAAGCGCAGTTTCCCCGCGAGACGAAGCGCTTCACCGGCGGAGAGCGCGGTAAAATCATCAATCGTGTATCCCTGCAGTCGCACATGTCGCGCGACCGCATTCAAGCGCGAACCGCCGCAGGCTGGGCAAATGCGCGCTTCCTCATCATTGGTCCATTCGAACTCGCGATCGGCGGCGAGTTCGTTCTCGAGCGCCGAATCACCGTTTTCTTCCGCGCCGGTTTGCAGCGCGTGATTCCAGATTTCACCGAAGCCGCCGCACTCTGCGCACGCGCCGTGCGGCGAGTTGAACGAGAATAAGCGCGGATCGAGTTCCTCAAAAGCGCGCCCGCAGCCGGGGCAGCTCATCTCCGTACTCATCACCGTGAGGCGATGTTTCGCATCGAGCAAGTGCGCCGTGCCGCGGCCGATTTCCAGTGCGCGCTGGACGAGGTTTCGCGCTTTCAAAATTCGCTTTGCATCAATTACGCCGACCACCACATCGATGGTGTGTTCCTTGAAACGTTCGAGCTTTCGAAATTGTGCAACGGGAATGAGCCGACCATCGACAAAGAGCGTGTCGAACCCTTGCCGCTCGGCCCAGTGCGCGACGTCGGTGTGAAATCCTTTGCGCGCTTTCACGAGCGGCGCGAGCACTTTGAGCAGCCCGCGTTTCGCTGCGGTCTCGACCTGTTTGACGATCGCGGCGACGCTTTGTTTTTCGACCGCCAAATCGCAATCCGGACAATATTGCGTTCCGGTTTTGGCAAAGAGAAGTCGCAAAAAATGGTAAACTTCCGTGACGGTCGCGACGGTCGATTTGCCACCGCCGCGCGTGACGCGCTGCTCGATTGCGACACTCGGCGGCAAGCCTTCCACCAGGTCCACGTCCGGTTTTTCGAGTTGCTCGACGAATTGCCGCGCGTAAGGCGACATACTGTCGAGAAATCGACGCTGCCCTTCCGCGAAAAGAATATCGAACGCGAGCGTCGATTTTCCCGAGCCGCTCAGGCCGGTGATGATCACCATTTGGTCGCGCGGAATTTTGAGATTGATGTTTTTGAGATTGTGCTCTCGCGCGCCGTGGATCGTAATCGCGCCGTTTCCTCTGGGTAGCGCACGCGTCTCGCGTGTGGCGGTCGGCGTCTCGCCGAACGGCTCTTCTGCTGCGCGAGCCAGTTCGATGTCGTCATCCGAGTAAACGCCGTCGAACCTTCGCGGCGAGACGCGCGCGCAACCCAAAATCTTGCGCAGAAACCGCCCCGTGTGCGACTTGTCGATCTTGGCGATTTGTTCCGGCGTCCCTGCCGCAACAACTTCTCCCCCATCCTCACCAGCTTCCGGACCAAGATCGATGATCCAATCTGCACATTTAATGACTTCGAGATTGTGTTCGATGACCACGATGGAGTGGCCGGAATCGACCAGCCGTTGGAACATTTGCAACAGAATCGCGACATCGTCGAAATGCAGCCCGGTTGTCGGTTCATCGAAGATGAAAAGATTCCTCAGACTGCCATTCGAATCAGACGACCGCGTGTCCGCAAGGTGCCTAACGAGTTTTAAGCGTTGTGATTCGCCGCCAGAAAGCGTGTTTAGCGGTTGGCCAAGGCGCAGGTAACCCAGTCCTACTTCGTCGAGAACATCGAGTGAATTCGATAATGTCTTCTGCTCGCCGATTTGCGCGAAGAATTGAATCGCTTCGCTCACGGTCAGCTGGAGCACGTCATGGATCGATTTGCCACGGAGCTGCACCTTCAGCACGTGCGGTTGGAAGCGCCGCCCTTCGCATTCCGCGCAGCGCACGTAGAGATCACTCAGGAATTGCATTTCGATTTTCTCGAAGCCGGTGCCGGAGCAGCGTTCACAACGCCCGTTCCCGGAGTTGAAGGAGAAGGCGCTCGCGGTCAATCCTTGCGACATCGCTTCTGGTTGCGCTGCGAAAAGTTCCCGGACGCGATCGTACAGACCGAGATAAAGAATCGGCGTTGAGCGCGGCGTACGCGCGAGTTGCGCCTGGTCGACCATGACGATGTCGCCAAAGCGATGCGCACCAGCGACACTCTTGCATTCGCCCGGTTCGTGTTCGCTCGTTTCGCCACGCGCGCGCAAAAGATTTCGGTAAAGGACGTTGTGGATCAGAGTTGATTTCCCGGAGCCCGAGACGCCCGTCACGCAGGCGAAAATCCCAAGCGGAATCTCGACGTCGATGTTCTTCAGATTGTTCGCACGCGCCCCGGCGATTCTGATCGCGCGAGAAAATTTGCGGCGAGACTTTGGAATGGGAATGGATTTGCGACCGCTGAGGTAATCGCGTGTGAGTGAATAATGGATCGGCCGCTCCGCGGACGATGTTAAACCCGACGCCGCGAAGCGACTCATGTTTGATCGCTGCGCGATTTTATTTGGCATCGCGCGCGGAGCGCCCGATCCACCTAACATTTCGTCGAGCGGCCCGCTAAAGACCAATTCGCCGCCGCGTTCGCCGCGGCCCGGACCGATATCGAGCAAGTTGTCCGCGGCGCGAATGATTCCTTCTTCGTGTTCGACGACGAGCAACGTGTTGCCTTTGTCGCGCAGGTTGTGCATTACCCGGACGAGCCGGCCGATATCGCGCGGGTGCAGACCGACGCTCGGCTCATCCATGACGAACAACGTGTTGACGAGCGATGCGCCGAGACAGGTAGTGAGATTCACCCGCTGCACCTCGCCGCCGCTCAAGGTGCGCGTGGAACGGTCGAGCGTGAGATAACGGAGACCGACTTCACAAAGATAATTGAGCCGGGCGCAGATTTCGCGGCGCAACATTTCGCCGGTTGAGTCGTTAGGCGAAATCTTGACGTTGGCGAGCGCGTCGCGCGCACTGGAGATACAAAGCGCTGCGAATTCCGGTAGCGTGAAAAAGATTTCGGATTTCGGAGACCTGGTTTCGGAAATGTTATTTCTTTCCGGTTTCCGGTTTCCGGTTTCCGAAATTTTGTAATTGAGCGTTTCCGGCTGGAACCGTCCGCCATTACAGTTGGGGCACGTCGTGTAAGCGCGATAGCGGCTGAGCAAAACGCGCACATGCATTTTGTAGGTTTTGCTCTCGAGCCATTTAAAAAATCCGCGCACGCCGTACCAGCGGTCGTTTTCGTAATCGTCGTCTGTATATTCACCGCTGCGTTTTTCGCCGTTGATGACAAAATCCTGATCGGCTTGCGGCAGGTCCTCGAACGGAAGGTGAATGTCGATTTCTTCGCGGGCGCAGGCGCGCAACAAATCCTTCTGTGATTCGCCCATTTCTTGGCCGCGAAAAACGCGCACTGCGCCTTGCGCGATGCCTAAGCTGCGATCAGGAATGGCGCGGTTCAGATCGATCGCAATTGTTCGACCGAAACCGCGGCACTCGGGACATGCGCCTAACGGATTGTTGAAACTGAAGAGGCCTGGTGTCGGCGGCCGAATATCGAGATCGCAATGGGCGCAGTGCCAGCCGGTGGAAAACGGCCGTTCCTCTTTTGATTCCAAATCAACAAAGTTGATTCGGTCTTTGCCGAAGCGCAGTGCCACTTCGATTGCCTCAGTCAAGCGCGTGCGATTTTCTGCGCCGATCGCGATTCGATCTTGGATGACCTGCACCCGCGCGCCGAGCCGCTTGATTTTTGCGTCGGAATCCACTCGCACGATTTGCCCGCCTATCCAGACGCGCAGGTAACCCTGCTGCTGCAGAAATTGGAAAAAATCGCGCGGCTCAGTTTTCGCCGGAACGGAAACCCAGAAGGTAATGAGCGCGTTTTTTCCATCGAGATCGCGCAAGACTTCGTCGGTAATTGATCTCGTCGTCTCGGGCCGAATCTCGCGACCGCAGCTTGGACAAAACGCGCGCGCGACTCGTGGCCACAACAATTTCAAATAATCGTTGATCTCCGTCATCGTCCCGACGGTGGAGCGCGAACTTTTTACCGGGTTGGCCTGCTCGATCGCGATGGCAGGCGGAATGCCGCGAATTTCATCGACGCGCGGCTTGTCCATGCGATCGAGAAATTGCCGCATGTAAGGGCTGAAGGTTTCGACGTAGCGGCGCTGCCCTTCCGCGTAAATCGTATCGAAGGCGAGGCTCGATTTTCCGCTCCCGCTCGGACCAGTGATGACGGTCAGTTTGCCGAGCGGCAAATCAAGATCGATCCCCTTGAGATTGTTCTGGCGCGCGCCTCGAATCTCGATACAACCGCGCTCCGCCGGAGCGGTGACGCAATTTTTTTCAACAACCTTCGAACCCACCGGAGACAATTCCAGATGGCGGAGTGCTGCGCAAATCTGCTGGCGCCTTGCCGGACCTCTCGTCCGGCAATTAATTAATTGCTCCGCGAGACGCGGAGCAAGACGGGCGAGACGCCCGTGCTACCCAAGACGTTGAGCGAGTTTTGCGCGTTGCGCGATCAGTTCCTCCGGCATGTCGCCACCGAGTTTCTCGAAAAGACTTTCCTGATTTGCCAGTTCTTTTTTCCACTCGTTAGGCTGGACAGCAAGCAATTCTTCGATTGCGGCATTGGATACATTTTCCAATTCATCGAGATCGAGACCCTCGCGGCGCGGGAGAAAACCAATCGGCGATTTCTGAGCGCCGCCACGACCTTCGGCACGATCGATAATCCATTTTAGGACGCGCATGTTGTCGCCAAAACCGGGCCAGAGAAACTTTCCGTCGGCGCTTTTGCGGAACCAGTTCACATGAAAAATCAGTGGCGGATTTTTCAGGCGCGCGCCCGTCCGCAGCCAGTGCCGGAAGTATTCACCCATGTTGTAACCGCAAAATGGAAGCATCGCCATTGGATCGCGCCGCACTTGACCGACGGCGCCGGTCGCGGCGGCAGTCGTTTCCGACGCCATCATCGCGCCGACGTAGACACCGTGTTCCCAGTCGAACGCTTGAAAAACGAGCGGCATCGTATCGCTGCGGCGTCCGCCGAAAATGATCGCGCTGATCGGCACGCCGTCGCCTTTCTCGACATCTGGATCGAGCACCGGGTTGTTGCGCATGGGCGTGGCAAACCGGCTGTTTGGATGCGCCGCTTTCTCTTTTGAATCGGGTGTCCAATCATTGCCCTTCCAATCGATCGCATGTGTTGGCGGCGGTCCATCTTTGCCTTCCCACCAGACATCGCCATCATTAGTCATCGCGACGTTTGTATAAAGCGTGTCGTGCTCGATCGATTTCATCGCGTTGGGATTGGATTTGTAACTCGTCCCGGGAACGACGCCGAAATAACCATTCTCGGGATTCACCGCATAGAGTCGGCCATCTCCGCCGATCTGCATCCACGCGATGTCATCACCGATCGTCGTGACTTTCCAGCCTTTGAAATGTTTGGGCGGAATGAGCATCGCGAAATTCGTCTTCCCGCATGCGCTTGGGAACGCCGCGGCCACGTAATGCTTGCGGCCTTCAGGCGATTGGACGCCGAGAATTAACATGTGTTCTGCGAGCCAGCCTTGTTTGCGCGCCAGGTAGGAACCGATGCGCAGAGCCAGACATTTTTTGCTCAGGAGAACATTTCCGCCGTATCCAGAACCGACTGAAATGATCGTGTTGTCCTGTGGGAAATGGCAGATCCAGCGACGCTCGGGATTCACGTCGAGCAACGAATGTACGCCGCGATTCCATTCCGCACTGGCGTCATTGCCGAGGCGCTTGGTCGCGACCACGCCCATTCGCGTCATGATTCGCATGCTTAGGACGACATAAATGGAATCGGTAATTTCAAACCCGACTTTGGTAAGCGGCGAATCGGGCGGTCCCATGATGTAGGGAATGACGAACATCGTCCGTCCACGCATCGCTCCCTTAAGCATGCGGTGGAGTTTCGTGTAGGTCTCGTCCGGCGCGGCCCAATTATTCGTCGGTCCTGCTTCTTCTTTTGTCGGCGTGCAGATGAGCGTGAATTGCTCGACCCGCGCAACGTCGTTCGGATTGGAGCGATGCAAATAAGAACCGGGAACTTTTTCTTCGTTCAGCTTGATGAGGATGTTTTGCCGGACAGCCTCACCGCGCAGGTACTCATTTTCTTTTTCCGAACCGTCGCACCAAAAAATATTTTCCGGTCCGCAGAGTCGCGCGACTTCCTGCACCCAATCGAGGACTGATTGATTCGTTGATTTGGCGTCGCCAATTCCGATCGGCGGAGAAATGGCTGGGGCAATATCGGTCATGAGGCGGTCTCGGAGAAGAGAACCGCAATTTTCGCTGCATCGCCCAGCTTCTCCAAGCGAATTTTATTCTGTTGGGCGGCGCTGGAAGCGCCCTTGCGCGCGATGGTTTCGGGCACGATTAAGTAAGCATGTTCGGAGTCACTACCTCCGATGACTACAAGCCGGTCGCTTGGATGGGGCGGTATCCCATCCGCATTACCACCCTCGTTTGCGCGGTCTTCGTGCTGGGAATGTTTGCGACGGTATTTGCGGAAGCCGCCAGGCTGGACTTAACGCCATTCGGGTTTCGCGTCTGGTCGTTTTATCACGGCGCGCTGTGGCAGCCATTGACGTCCGTTCTCATTCAAAATGCGTCGTTCTTTTTCCTTTTTAACATCGTGTTTTTGTATTGGTCTGGCGCCGAAGTAGAAAAATTCCTCGGTCGCCGGCGCTACCTGCAGCTTTTGGGTTTACTTTTGTTAGTTCCACCAATCGTGCTGACGGGATGGGCTGTGGCCGGGATGCACTGGAGCTACTACGGACCGTATGAAATCTCAGTCGGCATGTTTATCGCCTTCGCCACGCTCTATCCAAATATCGAAATGTTTGGGTGGGTCACACTCAAATGGCTGGCCTTCGCCGGCATCGTGCTCGGATCGATGCAGTATCTACCGAATCACCAATGGGGAAATATCAGCGTGTTGTGGGGCATGTGCGTGACGGCGTTTCTTTACATTCGCTATTTGCAACGACGCAGCGCCTCCGACACTTCCCCAATCGCAGCCGTCGTCGCGAAAATCTTTCGTCGTCGACCCAAGTTTCAGGTCGTCCCGCGCGCGAGCGGCCGCCGCGCGGTGGAACCGGACGACGTCTACGAGTCAATCGATCCGTTGCTCGACAAAATATCGAAATACGGCATCAGCAGTTTGAGTGCGAGCGAACGGCGTGCGCTTGATCGCGCGCGCAATCGCCTCCTAAAAAAATCGAAGTGAGCGAGATTGCAGCGGCGTCTATGTGGCATTGATGCAGCGCATCCTCCTGCAGGCGCGCTGAGACTGAGCGCGCCTCGCTTTTCCTCGAGCAGAGCGGAAAGAAAAGCAGCTCCGCGCCGCTCGTCGAGGATTTGTTGGATTATCGCGGCAAAGCCGGTTATCGAGTTAACAACTCAGCCGTGGCAACTGAAAACATTCCGGGCGCGCCGACCGACGAAGCAACGATCTCGCTGCAAAAAAGCATTTACGATCCGGGCTATGTCAATGCGATGTCACATTTTTATCGCGGCGAGCTTGGCCGGATCATGGTTTGGCGGCAGCGCCTCGACATCACGACGAATTGGGCGATCACGAGCAGCACAGCCATCATCACGATCGCGTTTTCAAACCGCGAGGTGCCGCACATTATTTTCTTTTTCAACCTCGCGATCGTTTGGGTGATGCTCTGGATCGAGGCGCGGCGCTATCGCTTTTACGACGCTTTTCGGGCACGCGTGCGCATGCTCGAAGCGCATTTCCTCGTCCCGATGGTGATGGAAAATCGCGATCTGCTGCAGGGAGAATGGAAGAAACTCGTGTGCGAAGATTTGATTTTGCCCTCGTTTAAGATCAGCAAACTGGAAGCGGTGGGGCGCCGTTTGAAACGCAATTACGTTTTCATCTTCATCCTCATCATGGTGGCGTGGGTGACGAAGATTTTTTTGCATGCGCCGAGTGCGATGAACAGCAGCCTCGACTTCTATCACGCATTGAGGGTCGGGCACATTCCATCGTGGCTGGTTGCATTCGTTTTCGTAGGCACACTTGTTTCCGTCATTGGCATTACCATTTACGTCGGCAAAAAAACCACCGGCGAAGTTTCTGAATTCCTCGCCCATCGTTCGCTCTGGCGAATATGAGCGAAGCGTTCGCGAAGTTGTGCGACGTCGTCGCGCAGTTGCGCGCACCGGGGGGATGCCCGTGGGACCGCGAGCAAACCAACGCATCGCTGATTCCGAAGCTGGTCGAAGAAGTATACGAAGCGGTGGCCGCAGTAGCCGCGAAAGACGATGCGAATTTCTGCGAGGAACTTGGCGACGTGCTTCTGCTTGTGGTGATGCACGCAGAGATTGCGCGCGAAGAGGAACGCTTCGACATCAACGCAGTTATCGAAGCCGTGACGGAGAAATTGATCCGGCGGCATCCGCATGTCTTCGGCGCGAGCGCGGTGCGCGATTCCGCTGGAGTGGTTAGGCAATGGGATGCGATCAAGCATGAAGAAAAGAAGGAGGAAAAGAAGACCTACCTTAGTGAAGTTGGGGCGGCGTTGCCGGCGCTGATGCGTGCGCAGAAAGCGCAAAAGAAAGCGGCGCGGGTGAACTTTGACTGGGCGGATGTAGGCGACGTGATCGCCAAAGTGGATGAAGAGCTGGAAGAAACGAAACGAGCGATACAATCGTGCCATCGGCATCCTGCCGATGATTCACGCGCTGGAATCACGGGCCACGAAATCGCAGACGAAATTGGCGATCTACTTTTTGCGGTAGTGAATCTGGCGCGGAAAAGCGGTCTCGATGCGGAAATGATGTTGCACGGCGCAACCGACAAATTCGTGCACCGCTTCAATCAACTCGAAGAGCGATTGCGCGCGAGAGGAAAGGAGCTTGGTGAGGTCGAGCTGGAAGAGATGGATGCGATTTGGAAGCGCTTGAAAAATCGGTAGGGCAGTGTTTTCGACACGCGCTGTCACTGACGCGGAGCGCCCGGGCCCGACATTTACAAACATCTCACTTTGGCGATATTTCCCGTCCCGATGACGATTCTGATCAATATTCTACTCGCGATCTATGTCTTGGACGCGCTGCTCATGCTGCTGGTCATTCTGATGCAGCGGCCGAAAAGCGAGGGGCTCGGAGCCGCTTTTGGCGGGGGCGTGACCGAGAATATTTTTGGCGCGCAGACAACAAATGTTCTGACCAAAGCCACCGCCTGGCTGGCCGGCCTCTTCTTCGCTCTCACCTTCGCGCTCTCGATTTTATACGCGCATCGCAGCGTTGGGAGCAGTAGCCTTCGCCGTGAACTCATGAAAAACCAGGCGACGAGTTTGCCGGCGGTTGCGGGCGCGCCGCCCGCTGCCAAACCGGTCGCGACAGCACCAGAAAGAGCCAAGCCGATTGAAACGCCAGGTTCGCCGCCACCGACCGGAGCGGAAGTGGGAGTCCTGCCCCCAGCTAGCGCGCCTTTGGCTCCATCTGCTACGCCAGCCGCTTCGAAACCGCCTAAACCGTAGCGGGGGGCGAGGTACACCGCGCTCTTGCCGTATCCGTTTACGTGTCTGTTTTCGGCCCAATCTTGTCGTTGAGCGCCTGCGTGAATTCCTGCAGGCTTGAGACGATTTGGGGCGCTTTCGTCAAGACCGTGCTGGCCAGTTTCTCGGAATAATCGGGCCGTCGTTGCGACATCTCAGAAAGCGCCATCATTACCGCCAGCGCATTGTTTATCGAGTGTTTGATCTCGCTGAACTTTCGCTGCAGCTGGGCGAGATCTGCGTTGGAAGCCCTTCCGGCGGTCTCATTCATGGTCAATATCACTGGAGAAGAGCAACAACTGTGCTTAACTAAAAGGTTCGACGTAACTCGTCCGATGCCTGCGCAAGTTATCAAGATCAGTGGGGCCCGCCAGCACAATCTAAAGAACCTCGACGTCGAGATTCCACGCGAAAAACTGGTCGTAATTACCGGCCTGAGCGGGTCGGGAAAATCCTCTCTCGCCTTCGACACTCTCTATGCCGAAGGCCAGCGCCGCTACGTGGAAAGTCTTTCCGCTTACGCCCGCCAATTCCTTGACCAAATGGAAAAACCCGATGTTGATTTCATCGAAGGCCTTTCCCCGGCAATCGCGATCGAGCAGCGTAGCGCCGGCGCCAATCCGCGCTCGACGATCGCGACCACGACTGAGATTTATGACTATCTCCGCGTCTTGTTTTCGGCGGTCGGTCAGCCGCACGACCCAGTAACCGGTCGGCCTATATATCGTCAGACGCCGCAACAAATCGTCGATCAAATTGTCGCCTACGAGCCTGAAACCAGGATTGTATTGCTCGCGCCGCTCGTGCAGAACCAGGTGGGCGAATTTCGTGATGTAATTGAAAAAGTGAAACGCGAGGGCTTCGTGCGCATTCGCGTAGACGGTGAGATCCTTGAGTTGGCCCAGCCCGCGCCGATCCGTCTGAAGAAAAGCGGCCGGCACACCATCGAAGCGGTGGTTGATCGCCTGGTGGTACGCGACGGGATTCGACCTCGCTTAGCCGATTCGGCGGAGACAGCGCTGAAGTGGGGCGGGAACCGGTTGCTAGTGTTGCGGCAAGAAAAAGCAGAAACATCGAACGTCGAACGTCCAACATCCAACGCCGAACGGGAGAATAATTGGCAAGAGGTGCGTTACTCGACCGATTACAGCGATCCAGAGACGAACTTCTCGTTAGGCGAATTAACGCCCAAACATTTTTCCTTTAACAGCCATCTCGGTGCTTGTCCTGCATGTCATGGATTGGGAACACAACTCGTCTGTGATGTCGATTTGATGATTTCCGATCCGGAGAAAACGCTCGCGGAAGGCGCGGTCACTCCGTGGCGTCGCGGGACCAAGCGGATGCAATCGTATTATCGGCAATTGCAAGGCGCGCTCGTGAAACATTTCAAAGTTGATGACGACAAGCCATTCACGGAATTGCCTAACGAATTCAAAGAAGCGCTCTATTTCGGGACGGGCAATCAGCCGATCGAAATGAATTTCGGAAGCAACGGTCGCTCGAGCAAAGTCGTTCGGCCATTCGAGGGCTTGGTGCCGCAGATGCAACGGCTCTACGAAGAGACGGAAAGCGAATTCACGCGCAATCGGATTCGCACGTTCATGACGCGCGTTCCTTGCAAAGCTTGCAGTGGGGCTCGATTAAAACCCGAAATCCTCGCAGTCACGATCATAGACGGGAGCGGTCGCGAGCTGAACATCCATCAGTTCAGCGAGCTGACGACGGAAGTGGCGGCGAAATACATCGCGAATCTTGCGCTGACGGAACAACAGCGGACGGTCATTAGCGATGTCGTGCACGAGATTGAATCGCGGCTCCAGTTTCTCGTGGAAGTCGGTCTCGGTTATCTGACGCTCAGCCGCGAGAGCGGAACGCTTTCCGGCGGCGAAGCGCAGCGGATTCGTCTCGCAACGCAAATCGGCTCCGGCCTCGCCGGAGTTCTCTATGTGCTCGACGAGCCGAGTATCGGGCTGCATCAGCGTGACAATGCACGACTCCTCAAAACACTGCGCCGGCTGCGTGATCTCGGTAATTCCGTGATCGTCGTCGAGCACGATGAAGAAACAATTCGCGCCGCCGATCACATTATCGACCTCGGCCCCGGCGCCGGTCCGCGCGGCGGCGAGCTCGTTGCGCAAGGAACGCTTGAGGAAATTCTGCACGCGAGAAATTCACCGACGGCCGATTATCTATCTGGCCGCTTACGAATTCCGATTCCAAGGCAACGCGTCAACCCTCGCACAATCGCAAATCGCAAATCGCAAATCCACAATTCAGATGGTTGGCTCACCGTGACCGGCGCAGCCGAAAATAACCTCAGGAACATCACAGCTTCCTTTCCGATCGGCTGTCTGACGTGCGTGACCGGCGTTTCGGGAAGCGGAAAATCCACTTTAGTGGACGACATTTTGCGGCGCGCACTCTTTCGTCATTTTTATAATTCGAAAGAAAAGCCGGGCTCGTACCGCGCACTGAATGGAGTTGAGCAGCTGGACAAAGCGATTGTGATCGATCAAAGCGCAATCGGCCGAACGCCGCGATCAAACCCAGTCACTTACACGGGCGCATTCACGCCGATTCGTGAATTGTTCGCGCAGTTGCCCGCATCACGCGTGCGCGGCTATGGCGCCGGTCGCTTCAGTTTCAATGTCAAAGGCGGGCGTTGCGAAAATTGCGAGGGCGGCGGTCTGATCAAAATCGAAATGCATTTTTTGCCGGATGTTTATGTCGAATGCGAAGTGTGTCACGGCCAACGTTACAATCGCGAGACGCTTGAAATCACCTACAAGGGGAAGAACATCGCCGATGTCCTGAACTTGACCGTCGATGAAGCAGCGCGATTTTTTCGCAACATTCCATCCGTGTCCGACAAATTGGTCGCGCTGCTCGATGTCGGCCTCGGTTATCTGCGCCTCGGTCAGGCGGGCACCACCCTATCCGGCGGGGAGGCACAGCGAGTGAAATTGGCAACGGAATTGGCAAAGAAAGCAACCGGCCGCACCATTTATATTCTCGATGAGCCGACCACTGGTTTGCATTTCGCCGACATCGAGAAATTGCTTCAGGTGTTGATGAAGTTGCGCGACGCCGGCAATACCGTCGTGGTGATCGAACACAATCTGGAAATGATTAAATGCGCGGATTGGATCGTTGATCTTGGGCCGGAAGGCGGTGAGCGCGGCGGCGAAATCGTGGGCGCGGGATCACCGGACGAAATTGCGCAGCTCGCGCAAAGTTTCACCGGGCAATATTTGCGTCCCCTCCTGAAGAGGTGATGAAAATTCCAACCAGCGACAAACGACAAGCGTTTCGCGTTCTTCTCACTTCGATTTATTTGGCGACAGCAATTCCATTCATCGCCCAAGGCGCAGTTGATTTTCGCCCTGCGCTTCAACCGCTCGAGGAAGGTGTGCCCGAAGTGGCCGTTGCTCGGCTGCAAAACCTGCTTGGGACAAATCTAACGTCGTCAGAACGGCAGATTGCTACATTGAAACTGGCCGAAGCGCTCGTGGTTGCGGGCAACGCGGAAAAGGCGTTGAAGGTTCTGGCCGATCCTCAGGTGCGTGGACTAGCAGCGGCAAAGTTTTGGCGCGCGCAAGCAGGCGCGAGTCTCGGGCGATGGCAGGACGCGCTCGCCGCATACAACCAGGTCGTCAGTGATGAAAAGTCGCCGCTTGGCGTCGACGCATTATTTGGAAAGGCCGAAGCACTGCGCGCGCTTGATCGAAAAGATGAAGCGTTACGAACATTCGAACTCCTCTTCGCGGATGCGCGCTGGAGCCTTCGCGCACGATTCCGTTGCACGGAGCTATTTATCGAAAAGCACGATGCCGCCAGCGCCGAAAATGCGTTGTCCCAAGCGCAACCGCAGTCGGCCTTGGAAAAACAACAGCGGCGATTCTTGCGCGGCCGAATCGAAGCCGAGTTGAACCATCCAGAGAAAGCGCTCGCCCTTTTTCAATCGACGTTGAAAAAATCGGAGCAAACAAGCCGTCCCCTGTTGATCGCAGCGCTCTTTGCGATCTCGGATGTTCATTTGAAATTGAAAGCGCCGGAAGCTGCCGATGACGTTCTCGAAGCTTTTATCGAACATCATCCCGCCGATCCTGACTTGGCGCAGATTTTCGCGAAGCTTGATCGCGTTTATCAAACCGAACGAAAACCTTCCCGCAACGAGCTGGTGCGCTGGACGCGAGATCCGGCCCAGCCACGCCGCGCCCTAGCCCAATGGTATCTGGCGAGAAGCGACTTGCGCGCGGGGCGGCGCAGCAATGCCCTGGAGGAGTTCCGTTCTCTAGTGAGTGGATCGGTGAAACTGCCGGTGTTGGCGGATGGATATATGGAATTCGCGCAGCTGGAAATCGAAGACGAGCGATTCGATGAAGCGCTCGCCGTTCTTGAAGCAGCGAGCTCGTTGCAACCGACTGCTGCTCAGGCGACAAAATTAAAGTGGCTGGCGGCCGAGGTGAATTATCGAGCGAAACGGTTTGAAACTGCAGCGAGAAATTTCGAAGTAGTTGCACATTCCTCTGCCGCTTTCGACGCAGCTCTCTTCAACGCGTCGCTGGGCTGGTTGCAAGTGGGCGACAGTTCCCGATTCCTCTCCGATTTTCAGGAGCTGAATAGGCGCGTTCCAGATAAAGAGGCGCGCGCGGAGCTTCTTTTGGAACAGGGTTCGATGCAGGCGGCGCACGGCGACCAAAACGCGGTGAGTTCGCTGCAGAATTTCGTCCATGATTTCCCCGACAACAAACGGCTTTCGGAGGCCTGGGTCACACTCGCCGAGCTGGCATTCCACGCGTCCCCGCCGCGGCTCGAAGAAGCACGCGCTGATCTGTCGCGCGCGATGGAATCGGCGCCCACCGCGGCCGCGCTGGAACGCGGCGATTATTTGAACATCTGGATCGAAGACAGCGGCACATCCGACGACGCGAAAATCGTGTCGCTCGCGAACCAGTTTCTGCAGAAGCACGCGACCTCCCGCTTTGTCCCAGAGGTTCGAATGAAACTGGCGGAAGCGTATTATCGCCGGCAGGATTTTGCCAACGCGCAGACGCAATTCGAATTGCTCAGCCAGCAGGATCCGAACGGCGCACTCGCGGAGAAAGCGTTGTTCTTTGCTGCAGAATCGGCGATGGCCAGCATGGGAACCGACTCGCTCGACCATGCGCTTGCGCTTTTCGACGAAGTCGTGCGCAAAAATGGTGAGCTGAAATGGGTGGCGCGAAATGAACAAGCAGTCATCGAACGCAAATTAGGCAAGACGCAAGACGCGCTTGTCTTGTACGATGAAGTCCTGAAAGCAAACGCACGGCCGGGCGAAAAAAGGGAAGCGCTCTGCGGCAAAGGCGACATTTATTTTGAGATGGGTCCAGCCGATTCCGGCAATTACAAACGCGCAATCGAACAGTACGATCAGCTCATTTCAGATCCCGACGCGCCGCCGCATTGGCGCCATCAGGCGCTATTCAAAAAGGGCGTTTGTTTGGAAAAGATGGCGGATCGCTCCGGCGCGCTTGGCATTTTCTATCGCGTCTTGGAAAATGAACAACGACCGGATCGACCACGCGAATTTTTTTGGTTTTACAAGGCAGGATTCAACGCCGCGCGTCTTCTGGAGGATGAAGCGAAATGGAATTCGGCCGCTGTCATCTACCAAAAATTAGCCGCTGCCGGTGGGACGCGAAGCGACGAAGCGAAGGCGCGCCTCGCGCAACTGCGTCTGGAACACTTCCTTTGGGAACAATGAAGACTTCCGGCGGGAGCGCGTAAATGGGATTGCGTAAAGCGCGAAAGAGGATCAAACTAAGGGTATGAAAACAAAATGCAGGTTTCCTCGCCTGTGTAGTGTTCTGTGTGTGGGAACAGTATTGAGCCTGGCGCTGTGCGCCTCTGCCATCGCTGATCCATCAGATAAAAACGTGGTCACACCGGCCAGGTATCGGCCAGCGCTCAATTATCAACCGGTGCAAGCGCAGAAGGTTACTTACTACGTAAGGAGTACTGCTTCGGCCATTCCGCAGCGCATTGAGCGGCTCGGCGGAATTCCGACCACGGTAGTTCCGATGGAAGTGATCGGCGACCCGCGCATCTCGAACGAATAGAGAGCCCGGCCTGCGCGACCGAAATTCGCGAAGTGCTTCGAGCCGGCCGCCGCCGGCTCACGATGAGTTTTTTTTTGCCGCATTTTTCCAAGCCATCAATCCACGAAGGCGTGTTCCGACTTTTTCAATGGAGTGGGCATTCGCGGCCTCGAGCAACGCTTCCAGTCTTTTGCGGCCATTGCGCGTTTCACGAATCCATTGGCGGGCAAACTGGCCGCTTTGAATCTGTTTCAAGGCCACGGCCATTTGCTTTTTCGTAGCCCGATTGATAATTCGCGGTCCTACCGTTAGATCGCCCCATTTCGCGGTTTCGGAAATCAGTGCGCGCATTCCAGCAATGCCCGCCTCATGCATGAGATCGACGATGAATTTGAGTTCGTGCAGGCACTCGAAGTACGCGATCTCCGGCGCATAGCCTGCATCAACCAGCGTTTCGAAACCGGCCCGGACAAGCGCGCTCATCCCTCCGCATAACACAGCTTGTTCGCTAAAAAGATCTGTTTCGGTTTCTTCGCGAAAGGTTGTCGCGATGACCCCCGCGCGCGTGGCACCAATGCCTTTGGCCCACGCAAGTGCAATTCGCTTCGCCTCTTGCGTCGCGTCTTGCTGCACAGCGACGAGCGCGGGGACGCCGCGTCCCTGCTGGAATTCGCGGCGGACCATTTGCCCCAGTCCCAATGGCGCGACCATGATCACATCGACATCGTCGGGCGGCCGAATCGTTCGATAGTGGATCGCAAACCCGTGCGCGAAAAGCAGCGTCTGTTTTTTGCGGAGGTGTGGGGCGATGTCTTCTTTGTAAATTGCCGGAATTTTCGTGTCCGGAAGCGCAATGAAGAACACATCGCTGCGTCGAACCGCTTCCGCAGTATCGACTACTTTGAGTCCACTTTTTCGGGCAAGCGCGCGTGACCTGCTTCGCCGGTACAAACCAATCAGCACGTCGATACCGCTGTCTTTCAGATTAAGAGCATGCGCTCGACCTTGTGAGCCGAAGCCGAGAACGGCGCAGGTTTTGCCGCGCAGCAATTTAAGGTCGGCGTCTCGATCGTGGTAAATGCGCGCGGCCATGGAACGCGGAAGCAGAGTCGCGATGCTACCGCACCGCCGGATCAAGTCAACGGTGCCACCGGTGCGCCAATCGTTGAAAACTAGTTAGCGAGAGGCTGTGTTTGCGCCAGCGTTTGCAAGCGCGTTACCTGCGCGAGGGCGGCGCGCGCTTCTGCTGCGCGGCCCATTTTTTCGAGGATATTGGAAAGCATGACGTACTGGCGCGGTCGATCCGGCTGCCGCGCCACCGCGCGCACTTGTGCTCTCCGCGCATCCTCCAATCGATTTTGGCGGACGCTGATCATGGCAATAAGATTAAGGGCCTCCACATCGTGCACATCGAGCCGACTCGCGTGGTGTAACGCATCGCTGGCGCGAACCACGTCGCCTTTTTCCGCATACAACCGGCCGAGCGCGAGAGCGGCGCTGTAATGCCACCAGTTTTGCTGCGCAAAGTTCTCGACTAAATGCAGTGCCGCTTCTGGGCCTTTCCTTTCGCGCAAGATTTCCGCCTCAAGAGAGATGATTTCCCAGGTGTAAGGATAATCGGCTCGCGCCTTGTCCAACAAAGCGATGGCGGCAGGATCATCATGCGCGTTATGTCGCATCCCGGCGAGATTATAGATGCCGATCCAGGTGCGGGGATATTCTTTGGCCGCAGCGGCCGTATCTTTAGCGAGCATAGTAAATAGCGCTTCAGCCTCGGCTTTTTTTCCTTCTCGCAAAAGCACATCGGCCAAATTGTTGCGTGCAATCGGATAATTCGGGGTGAACTCAAGCACGCGTCGGAAGAGTTGTTCCGCTTTCGCGTAATCACCGCGCCTGCCATACATGAGTCCCAGGTTGATAGCAATGCGCGTACTGCTGCCACCAGCGGCCAAGGTGCGGCGGTAAAAAGTTTCCGCCGTGACCCAATCGCTGCTGCGAATGATGCTGCGTGCGCTGAAGCCAAGCAATGCGACCAAGGCGAACGCGAGCGTTACCTTGTGATAACGCAGCGGTAACTCGACGGCGCAACCTGAGAGAAAAATCAAGAATCCGACACTGGGCAGATAGAGCCAGTGTTCTGCGGCGGTGCCGTTGAGGTCAATCAGATTGGAAATCGGCAAATAGCCGAGCAAAAACCAGCCGGCGCCGAAAATCCGCATTGCTTGTGCGCGCCCTGTGCGACACGCGCCGTAAAGGAACGCCGCCACAACAACCGCGCCGAGAATGGAAAGATATTCCGAGACCACAGAGCGTCGCCACGCTTCCTTCGAGCGATAGTTCTCCAGATGAACCACCGTGCGTTCCATGTGCAGATTGGCTGGAAACACCATAAGCCGGCCGTAGTCTCCGAGCGCACGCAGCATGAGGACGGCGCGGGTCGGCCGGCTCCAGTCATAGGTGGGATTGGAATTTGGGCGCTGCTCGGGAAGCTGACGCAGTCCGGCGTAAATTCCGAGCACGATAAGACAGCAGCCTAACGAGATCAATTTGGCGCGTCGGCTTAAGCGTTTTTCAAAAAATAAAGTGTGGAGAAGAAAAAGCGCGAGCCAAACACAAGCGATTTCGCGCGAACACAGCGCCAGCAGCCCGCATCCGGCCGCGCTCGCATAACTCATACCTCGAAAAAGACGGGAGCGAATCTCGCGAGCCCGAAAGACGACGAGCCATCCGCCGCAGGCAAAAAGAAATGCCAGGCTGTCGGCGCGGCCGGAGATGTAATCGACCGCGGCGCTGTGGACGGGATGGACAAGCCAAAGAAGCGCGACGAGAAAAGCTGCGAGCGAAGCGCGCGATTCGCTCTGCGCACCTGCCTTCCACAATGGTACCAAAAGTTTTCTCAACAAAAAGTAGAGAAGGATTCCACTCGTGATGTGGAGGAAGACGTTTGTAAGATGAAATCCATATGGATCCGTGTTCCAGAGCAGGTAATCCAAAATGAATGAAATATTTTGGACCGGCCGGTAATGGGCGGAGAACGAATCGAGAAAAAGATAATGCCGAAATGCTTCCAGAATCAGAAGCGGGCTTTTAATGAACGGATTATCGTGCGCCAGATATTGATCGTCCCAGACAAGTTGCCCTTGCAGCGCCGGCATCCGGACTGCAAATCCGATGACGGCAAGGAAGACCGATCGTATCCAATTGCTTTGCAGATAACCGGCACGCGGTTTCTGTCCGGCCCGCTCGCTGTGGCCGGTAGCAGGCAGGTCCATCTCAGCGGCATCCAGTTGGGTAACGCCACCGGAAATCTGCATTAACCAGGTCGGACAACTTTGCACGTTTGCTCGCCGACCGCACTGCCGGGGGTGGCAACTCGTTCTGACAACTCATTCCCTGCCATCGACAGTCGATGGCAGGCGAATGAATCGTGAGATTCTAGTAGTGCCCGTAGGGTGACCAGAATGTCGTATCAGTGACATCCGACAGCGTAAGCCAAGCGCTATTCGGAGCTTTCGGCAGAGAGTCGACAGTTTGCGCGCCGTAAGCATCTCCGAAGATATCGGCGCCCGTCACGTAGAGCGCAGTACCTTTCTTCAGATAGTTCGTCCAGTCGGCGGTGCCGACCGTCGAACCACTCGTTTTGTTATTCTCGATCGCATACTGGTCGACGGCAGCGTCGATCAAACGCAGATCATTGAGAATACGGCTGGCTTGCGAACGCTTGCGGGCCCGGAGAAAGCCAGGCACAGCAATCGCTGCGAGCAGCGCGATGATCGCGACCACGATCATGATTTCCACGAGGGTGAAGCCCCCGCGTTTCTTGTTGATTTTATTTAACATGTTTAGTGCTTTCGTTTATCTCTTGTTTGTTTGGACTGCGATCCGCGATACCCGATCGAGGATGTGCTCTGTGAAAAGCAGTGTTGATGCCAACTGCGACCGTTTTTGAAATTTCTGGAATGTCTGATTGGCGGCCTGCGCCTTGGCCAAGCCTCCAGAACCAGACGCCTTGCCCGCCGAGCAGATTTGCGGCCGCGCTTGCCGGTTGCCCGTCGTGAAAAGTCCTAAGCAGCGACGGAGGCTGCTTTCTCCGAGTTATTACATTTTCGCAGCTGTCTTTCTTCTGCGACTAATTGTTCTTCTCCGCCTTACCAGCTCACCGTTTCTTTTGCCGAGCCGTGGGGACATGCATTTTTATAACGCTTGGGCGCTACGCATTCTTCGCGGCGAGTGGACAAACCATTACGCTTTTTACGGCTTACCGGGCTATCCCTACTTGCTCGCGGGAATCTACAAAGCTTTTGGATATAGCCCCTTTCTGCCTGGTTTCCTTCAAGCCTGTCTTGAAGGTGGCACTGCTGTCATTCTCTATCGACTTGCCGTCAAAGTTTTCGAAAGCGAAAAAGAGCCAATCGAGCGGGCTTGGTGGCGAAAGATCTCTCGATATCGCGGCGAAATTGTTGGATTGCTGGCCGCGGCCGGTTGGGGACTATTTCAGCCGGCAGAAGCCTATTCGGTTATTCTCATGCCGACTGCGTGGCTGACCTTCGTTTTTTGGTTTGTCGTCTGGCAAGTCGTCAAACGACACGAAACGCCGCGGCTTCTTGTCCTATTACTGCTCGGAATGATTCTCGGTTTTACAGCCATGGCGACTGCGACCGTGCTCTTTCTCATCCCCCTTTTACTCGCTGCTCTCTTTTTCAAATGGGAGATGAAGAAAACACCGGTATGGCGAGCGCGGCTCGCCGCGGCGCTCGCGGTCTTGTTCGGCGGCGCGCTCGGTGCGTCGCCCAGCTGGATCCACAACACCTTTATCGCGCAGGACTCCGTTTTCCTGTCCGCACACAGCGGCGTGAACTTGTGGATCGGCAATAATCCTTGGGCCAACGGCTACCCCAAGTTCCCGCCCGGCCTGCATGCTGGCCAGGAAGCAATGCTCCAAGATTCTATCACGGTGGCCGAGGCCGAAGCCAGGCACTCGCTTAAACGCTCCCAGGTTTCCGCTTACTGGTCGTCAAAAGCGAAAAACTATATTGGCCACAATCCCCTCAGTTGGTTGAAACTTCTCGCCGTTAAGATTGGAAATTTTTGGAACGCATTTCAATACGATGATCTTAGCATCATCACGACATTGCGAGAGGAAGGCGTGATTTTTCCGGGACTTGGTTTCGGGATTGTGGCCGCATTAGCGATCCCAGGTCTTTTCCTCGGCTGTTGGCAATTTCCACTTTCGCGTTGGGTCGCAGGTGCCATTTTTTTTCACATGACATCGCTACTCAGCGTCTTTGTCACAGAGCGCTACCGTCTCGCCGCCGTGCCAGGGCTGCTCTTGTTTGCCTCCTACAGCGTTTGGCACTTGTGGCAAATGTGTGTCACGGCAAACTACCGGCGATGCTTCGTCTACCTCGCCCTCCTCATTCTTAGCACCTGGTTCGTCTCCATACCAAAGCGCGATCCGTCGCTCTGGGCCCTCGATAGTTACAACACTGGCTTGCAGGCACTTGAGTCGAACCATCTTCAGGCAGCGGAACAAAAGCTCGATCTCGCCTATGCTTACGTCCCCGATAACGCGGAACTAAACTTTGCCCTCGGTAATCTTCGCCTTGCGCAAGGCAACAAAGAAGCCGCTAGATCATTTTATTTTTCAACGCTTAAGCTCGACCCTCGGCACGAAGGAAGTTACAATAACCTCGGCGTTCTGGCGTTGGGCGAAAATCGCTGGAACCTGGCTGCAACTTTTTTTGCCAAAGCACTCGAACAAAATCCGCGCGACGCTAAAACTTACTTCTTGCTCGCGAACGCGCATTTTAAGGAAGGCCACTTTGAAACGGCGCGCCGCGAAATTATCCAGGCGATTAAGCTTGATCCGACCCGACCGGAATTCGCTGCTCTAAAGCAGCAGCTCGAACAAAAACCGATCGCGCCCTGACGACTGGCATCGCAATCCGGTCGCGGCCGCAAACAGGAATTCAGTTCTGCCTTTCGGCACCAAAGTTGCTGAAACTATCGAGTGCTTCTGCCTTCTCCTGTCCCTTTAGTTGCTATACCTGAAGTGAGCGGAATTTCCGGCTCACCAGTTGGTTTGCGCCCTTCAACGGATTTGGTTGTTCGACGTGATCGCAGTCAGGTATGGGTCGTGGCAACTGCCTTGGTCGCGCTCGCGATAAAACTCGTTATCGCCTTAAACACATTTGGCACGAACGACGTTATCGCCTTCTACCAGTTTGCGTCGTCGTTAACCGAGCACGGATTGCGATGGTGCTATGAGAACCTGGTTGCCTTTAACCATCCACCACTTGTCGCTTATTCTCTCGAAGGGATCCTTCGGCTGTCACACGAACCCTTTCTAGAACGCAATGGAATTTCGTTTCCCTTCCTACTTCGACTACCTGGAATCATTGCCGATTTTATAACGGTTCTCATTCTGCTTCGCGTTAATCAACAAACGCAGCTTAAGATTGCGCCATGGGCGCTTCATCTTTTCGCGCTCAGCCCAGTGTCTCTTATGGTTTCCGGCTTCCACGGCAACACAGACCCGATCATGGTTCTATTTCTCGTCCTGGCTTCCTACATGGTCCTGAGAAATAAGCCGATTGCTTCGGGAATATTCTTTGCGCTCAGTTGCCAGATCAAAATCATTCCGCTTCTCTTCTTCCCAATCTTTTTTCTCTTTTGGTATGCTCATCGCGGTCATGCCAGATTTTTTCTTTCAACGACCACTGCCTCCCTGCTGTTGTGGAGTGGCCCCCTTTTAAATTTCCCGGTAACATTCATCAAAAACGTTCTTTCCTATGGCAGCTTCTGGGGACTGTGGGGCATCACCTACTGGCTGCGCCTCACGGGTTGGTCGCAGTTTGGACGAGTTACATTTCATGATTTTTTGCCCGCGCAAAACTTGGTAGCTAACTTATTAAAACTTCTCATCATTGTCGCCGTGCTTGTTATCGCGTGCCGGCGTCGCACCTTAGCCGCGGAGAGTTTTTTCCAGTCGATTGCATATGCTTGGATTATTTTCTTCGTGTTTTCGCCCGGTGTTTGCGCTCAGTATATGGTTTGGTTGGCGCCATTCATCGTGCTGCTTTCACCCATGTTATATGGTTATCTTACTATGACTAGTGCGCTCTTTTTGTTTTTCTTTTACAATACAATTGCGGACGCCTTCCCTTGGTACATTGGAATTTCACAGGGCTCGCATAACGAGAAATGGTTACCCTGGTCCATTTGGCCTTGGACGGTGTTAATTATCGGTATGGTGGTGCTGTGGCGAAACGCCGTGAAAAAGCCAAGCCTTCAGTTATTAAGTTTTCAGGAAGCCGGTTCGGAAGTGAATTAATGGGATCGCGGAGACGCGTCATTTACTTTGTTGCGTTACTGACGGCGCTAGCCACTGGCATATTCTTGCGGTTGCCTCCCACTGTCTTTACCGTCAATGCCCCTTTACAGCGATTCGCATTCCTTCATCCAAGCGCGAAATTTTCCAACATCGGTTTCGATGAGGGGCTGTATCGAGAATACGTTAACAGTGTTGCCCGCCTCGGGCTAACGTCTTACCCAGACATCATCGAACACTATATCTCGGTCCAGAAAGGATTGCCTGGCTCGATCCTGCCGCCGGTTCGTTTCCTCTATATCTTCAGCGCTTACCTCTGGCATTTGGTATTTGGAACCGAGGCGCTGGCAGCGCTGCATAATGTCGCGGCGCTCTTCAGCGTTTTGACGTTACTGCTATCGACCTTCTTCGCATGGCGGCTCAAGGGCGCTGCATTTGGGCTCGGCATCGCGGCTCTCATGGCCTCCGCGCCAACACAGATTCACATGTCACAACATGCGCTCGTGGATGGGTTTTTTACCTTTTGGGCGCTTCTATCTCTGTGGCTTCTTTGGGAAAATCTTAAAGACCCAAAACAGATGGGTTGGCTTATAGCTTATGTTCTAGCTCTTTCGCTGCTCGTATTAACTAAGGAAAACGCCTTTTTTGTTTACTTTGGTATCGCGGTTATTCTCGTCGCTAATCGTTGGTTCGATTTCGGCGTTCTAACTCGGGAACTCGCCCTCACGACCATTTTAGGGCCGTTGCTTGGGCTCGTCGTTTTAGTTTTCCTGGCGGGCGGGCTCGATAACCTGCTCATGACGTATCAGCTTTCGGTAAGCAAAAATTACCAGCTTACCTACGCTATTTTAACCGGTGATGGTCCATGGCATCGTTATCTCATTGATCTTTTTCTCGTTAGTCCGATTGTCCTTCTTCTGGCGGTCGGCACGGTTTTTCGTCTCGACCTGGGGAAGAAGCCGGAAGTTTTCCTTAGCCTGTTTATTGCCGCCAGCTATTTGATCATGTGTAATGTTAAGTACGGCATGAACCTTCGCTACGCCAACATCTGGGACATGCCGCTGCGGGGGCTTGCCTTTTCACAAATCACTGCACTTGCC
>WNFC01006336.1_pt1 | contig 27365 bp, 24 predicted proteins | sample 5400541 | NCBI WGS metagenome assembly WNFC01 (sample SAMN13153342, study PRJNA577476) | soil metagenome | isolation source: 120 cm saprolite under Douglas fir tree site 2 hole 2 replicate 1 | place: USA:California | collected 2015-04-18 | reverse complement strand
CGGCGATTGGCGACTAGCTGCGATTTCGTCGTGATCAATCTTTCTTCGCCCAATACACCCGGTTTGCGGGAATTTCAGGCCCCGGAACGGATGCGAACAGTAGTTGAATCGATTCGGCTGGCATGCAGCGAAACCGGCGCCGAGCCGCCGCTCCTGATAAAACTCGCGCCCGACCTGGAGACCATGATGTTGGCCGAAATCTGCGCCGCCGCACTCGAAATGGGCCTGGCCGGAATCGTTGCGACCAACACCTCGTTGGCCCATGCTGCGCTCGGAGTAGCGTCGCCTTTTGAAGGCGGCCTTAGCGGCGAGCCGCTCAAATTGCGCGCACGCGAGATTATTGCCGAAATCTATCGGCTTACGGGTGGCCGTATCCCGATAATCGGCGTGGGCGGGATCGCCAGTGCGGAGGACGCTTATGGGCATATCCGGGCCGGTGCCAGCCTGATCGAGCTGTACACGGGCTTGATTTATCACGGTCCGGGGCTGGTACGCCGGATCAAAAGCGGCTTGTACGGCTTGCTGATACGCGATGGATTTCGCTCTATTAACGAAGCAGTCGGCCGCGCGCCAGGCTGAGGCGAACAAAACACTTTCACCTGCGACCCACGCATTTAATTGGGAGGCAGTGCATGGCACCGGATGATGATCTGGAATTTCTGGTTGGCGCTGAATGGCTTGAAGCTCGGCGCCGGGATCCTGCAGTCGTACTGATTGATACACGGCCGCCGTTGGAATATTGGGCGGGACATCTTGAAGATGCTCGCCATTTCGACCCTTTCCCGTTCCATCATAGCGACACCGGTGAAACCGGCTTGAACGAGTTCCGTGGCCAGCTTGCGTGGATTTTTTCAGCGCTCGGCATTACCAGGCGTGAGACCGTGGTGTTCTATGAAAACGAGCCCGGAATGCGGGCGACGCGCGGTGCATGGCTGCTCGAGTATATGGGACACCCATCCGTGCGGATGCTCGACGGCGGCCTCAACCGGCTGGCGGGCACGAAGCTGATTACCAGCGCCACCGCAATCACTCCCAGCAATTTTGAGGGAAAGCCGCGCGCCGATGCACTAGCTGCGTACTCGTACATTGCCGCACACCTGGGTTATCAGGAGGTGCAGATCTTCGACGTTCGCAGTGATGAAGAATACTTCGGCGAACGCGTTCGCGCACGCCGCGGTGGCGCGATTCCGGGCGCGATTCATCGTGACTGGCGGCATAATCTCGATGATAGCGGCGCCTTCAAACCGGCGGCGCAACTGCGCGAGGAGTTCGCGCGGATGGGTTTAAGACCAGAGCGGGAAATAATCCCTTATTGCCAGGGCGGCTATCGCTCCGCCAATGCCTACTACGCGCTGCGTCTGGCGGGCTACCCGCGAGTTCGCAATTACCTGGGCTCATGGGGCGAATGGGGCAACCGCGAAGACCTCCCGATCGAAAAGCCGGCCCGGCGCCGCGCCCACAGCTAGTATGATGTCCCATTGATAAGTAGCGCAAAAGAGGCTGTCATTCTGAGCCGGCGAGCAACGCGAGCCGTGTCGCACCAGGCGCAACGAAGTTGAGCCGAGCAAACGAGTCCGCGAGGTGCGTTCGAAAAGGATCTCGCGCGGCATTCTTTTGCCGTGTGATGTCCTGCGCCGCGCGAAGGAAAAACCATCACGGCCGCAAAGATGGCGGCCGCGAGATTCTTCGCCTTCGGCTCAGAGTTTGTGAACGAATTGGCAAAAGTGCTCCTTCGGGGGGAAAACATAAGCATTTTCAAGGGCTGATTTTTCGCAAAATCAATTCACTCACAAACTCTCAGAATGACGTCTTCGGCCTTTGTGAACTTATTTGCGGGACGTCATACACTAGAGTGGTGCGTCAACGGAGCGATTACTCAGTTCAATGCGGCGTATTATCCTGCTCACCGGCTTCGCGCCGTTCGGCGGCGAGCGCAGCAATCCGTCCTGGGAGGTTGCATCGCGGCTAGAAGGAAGCCAATTCAACGGTGTCGCGGTCAAGTCGATGCGGTTGCCGGTCAACTGCCGCCACGCCTCGCGGGTGGTGAGTCGCGGTCAAGTCGATGCGGTTGCCGGTCAACTGCCGCCACGCCTCGCGGGTGGTGATCGATGCGATCACGTCGCTCACACCTGCCGCGGTGGTTGGATTGGGACAGGCTGGCGGACGTCCCGTCCTGTCACTGGAGAGGATCGCGATTAACCTGGCCGACCCCAGAGGCGACCACGAACGGGATGGCGGTCTGCGCGACACCCCGGTGATAACCGGCGGACCCGACGCCTATTTCGCGCGCCTGCCGCTGGCTGCGATTCTGCGGACGCTCAAGCGCCATAACATCCCGGCAGGTCTCTCATTCAGCGCCGGAGTCTACGTGTGCAATACCGTAATGTACTCGGCGCTCCATACGCTGCGGCGGCGCCGGACGCCGGCCGGCTTTATCCATCTGCCGTATGAAGCCGCCCAGGCCGCGCATCACCGTGCAGCCGCCAGTATGTCCCTCGCCACGATGATGGCCGGGGTCGAAATTGCGCTCGGGACAATTGCCCGTGAGCTGTGACAATGCCGCCCTATTGGCGGGTGAGTGGTGAATCCTCGGTGATCAAGGTATGCAGATCGTCGCGCTTGAAGATGCCGGCGACCGCGCGCGTCAGCCCGACTGAGAGCACCTGGCCGGGATCATCATAGATTTCCGTTTCGTCCTCGGGCGCAGTGCCGGCGACCGGCGCCGGCGGATCGTCATAGGTGGCGTCACTTTCGCCCTGCCAAAACGGCACTTGGAACGGCGGCTTGTAGACGACGACGTCGAGCGCGACCTCGGCCGTTGCAGACCAAGTCGGTCCGGCGGCATTGTCTGGACCACGATGCTTATCAACCCAGAAGCGCGCGATTTTCGCTGCAACCAGATATTGCGCCTGACGCGCCGTGAGCGCCTGCTTCAGCAGCATTCCGGAGCTGGATGAAATCATTCCCGCTTCTTGTGCCGCCTGGGCTATTGCCTGCTGTACCAGCGGTTCTAACGCAGGACCGTACAGGCGTTGGACGATCTCGCCGCTCCTGTCGCGGATAACGCCGATGGCGGGATTGCCGCTATCGGGCGAATGCGCCGCGCCGGAAATGTCTTTGAAATCGCGCGCGTCAACCGCAGTTAGTACCATCACGCGCCGCTTCGGATAGGTATTTTGATAGCCTTTGACCTGGAAAGGATAATATTGGAGGGCCTGTGTTGACCTGAGCGGCTCCATCTGGTCGCTGGTAGAAACGCACGCCGTAGTGAAGGCGAGCAAAAATACTGCGCTAATGCGCCAGTGCCTCAGTGGCGAGCAGAACAGGCACAGAACCCCCAGCCTCATCCTTTCCCGCCAGGAGGTGGACAGGCAGGGACGCCTGTCCCACTGCGAGGGGCTGGCGCGTTCAATTCTGCGATGCCTGAGCGCGTTCACGGAACAGGAACAAGGTGCCGCCAATTTCGACACGGTCACCACTCTTGAGCGCATAGCGCCCTTGCACCGGCTGGCGATTCACTAATATCTGCGCGCCCCCGGCCGGGCTCACGAAGAAATTCTTGCCCTCATTGCGAATAATTGCGTGGCGTGCGAGCACTGATTGATCGCCGAACAGGCCAATATCGCTTTCCTCGGCGCGCCCCACTATCGTGACCGGCTTGGTCAGCGGGTACTCGCGCCCTTCGAGTGCGTTGCGGCTCTGGCTCCGCACCACCATCAGCCAGCCGCGCTTGAGCAACTCACTGACCAGCCCGATGAAGAAGCCGATAAGTGCGCCCAGGATAATAATCGCAATGGCGCGGCCGAGCGCTTGCGGAAAAGTTGCCGTCAGAGCCTGATAACAAAGCCCGCCGACTGCGCCCCCGAGCATCCCGCCAATCGCACCATTGCGCCGCCGCGCGTTCGAACGGGTTGCCCATCCTACTCCGAGTCCGACCAGCAAGCCCCCGACACCCCAGCCAAGAATTCGTCCGTTCAGACCACCGAGTACGTCAAACGCCGCCTCCGCCAACACCAGAGCCAGTGCACCACCAAATATGCCGATGACCGCGCCAGATTTCATTCCGCGCACGGCTTGACGCCACTGGCTGACGCTGAGCGCCTCGATTGATGCCAGGAAAGAGGCAATAAAAAGCCCAACTATCGCGCCAAGGATGATGTCACGGGCCCACGGACTACGAATTCCCATGAATGGCTCGGCGGTCGCCCATGCGCCGAGTCCCCCCAGGCCGCCTGCCACTGCATAAAAGAGAAGCTTCTCACGCGAAACGTTAGTTGCCATGTTGGCTCAATATACGGCTTCGACCTGTGCCCGTTTCTCTGACCCGCGGAGAGACGAGCGAGTACACAGCCTGCGAGTCTGTTCTCAACACGCTGCTAGTCGACATGGACCTGCCAACTGCCTTCCTTACCAGAATTATGCGACTGAAAGGTTCCGCTAAGCACATCGCGGTCCCGTTGGCCTTCAAAATCGAAGGTGTCGGCTCCGTAGGGCACCTGGAATAACACCTTGTCACCGCGAACGAAGCCTTCCAGCCGGGCCGGTCCATAACCGGCCAGATGGATGACCAGTTCGCCGTGGAGGAAACCGTTTGCCTGAGGCCGCAGCCGCAACTCCATAGGTGTCGAACCAAAGCCCGCGAATCCGCGGATCGTTCCGGTTGCCAGGAGAGGCATCTCCAGGCCGATCGCGGTCGAGCCCGCCCCGCTACTCGTGCTACCGGCCCCACCCCCACCACCGCCCCTGGCGTATGGAATACCGGCGTCGTTGGCGATACGGAACTTACGTTGGGCGAAATATTGCCCGTTCAGATAAAAGTTAACGGTGTATTGACCAGGCAGAAAGGCGCCGCCCGCCGAGTTACCGACCCGCCCGCTGAAGGTGGCTTGGGGCTCGGCCGGGTTCACTAGCTGGACATCCTGAACGCTGCCGAGCGTGCTGCCGTCCGGCGCCACATAAGCCGCGTCTACTTCGTAGCGGTTGCTGTCGAGCCGGTACAAGCGATTACCGAAGGTTACACGCCATCCAACGAATAAAACCTTCGATACACTGAAGACCGTAGTCGGCGAGGAAAGCGCAGTGCCGTCCTTGGTCGTGTTGAGCAGCACGATTTGTTCGAGCTGCAGCGGCCGGTGCATTCGTTCTTGCAGCATCGCCACTCGCCGTGCGTCTTCCCGGCGCTTGGCTTCCGCCGCCCTGGTTGCAGCCGTCGCTTCGGCTTTCGAACGAGCCGCCGCCGCTTTCGCGGCGAGGTCCTCGGAGACTGAGAATTGCTGCTGGCCGAGCAGTTGATCAGCGGAGTACAGCACAATCTTGTAATTGCCGATTGCGATATTGTTCGCATCCGGCATCAGCGCTACTCCGCTGAAATCGACCGCGGTTTGGCCAGGGCCAATGAATCGCTGATCGGTGCTCGAAGCGATCTGGACGCCCCTGGGGTCGAAGATTCGGGCCTCAATCCGATCGTCCTGGCTGTCGAGCCCAGCGAGCTCGTTGGTGAAGGATGCCTGCCATTTCAAATAGCGGTTTGCAGAGAGTTCGGTATCAGAGAAACTGGACTTCGGCGCAGAAACCAGTTCGCCTGAGCGGGTCGAGAGCGCCATCGTCATGGTTTTGAGTTCCAGCGGATGCGCCCGGGCCTTTGTCACCAGTTCATCATGTTTCCAGGGCAACTGGTTAATGTATTGGGTGATACCTAGTTGACTCTGTAGTTCGGGGTTGGTGTAGACGTAAGTCGCACCAAACGCGACCCCCGCGAGCACCATAAACGTTACCAGCCAATTGGCTGCCCGCCGCGCCACACTTTTCTTTGCCCGCGGGACCGGTGCCAGGACGTCGTCGATCTCGGCTGGAGTCGCCGGAATAGTCAGGTCGGCGGTACCGCTGCGCGAATTGACCTGCCTTATCACGCTGGCCAACCCGCGGCCGTACAGCAGCATGTCGCGGAATTCCTGGATGGTCGCCGGCCGATTGACCATTTCATAAGCGAGTGCGCGGTCGATCGCGCCGGCCAGATTACTCGACACGGCCGGCCGCAGTTCGCGCACAGGCGGAAAACTGAACGGCGGAAATTTTTCCGGGTCTCGTCCGGTCAGGATGTAATGCAGCGTTGCGCCCAGCGAGTAGAGGTCGCTGCGCGGATCGGCGATCCCCTGGTATTGCTCGGGCGGCGCGAAGCCCAAGGTGCCGATCATCGTGCCCTTGCGCTGTGCTTTGAACAGCCGCGCGATACCGAAGTCAACCAGAACCACCCGGCCATTCCCGGTCAGCATTACGTTGGAAGGCTTAAGGTCGCGATAAACGATCGGCGGTTGCAGCCCATGCAGATAGGCGAGTACATCGCACAGTTGACGCGCAACGTCGATTACCAGGCCTTCGGGCAAGGGCCCGCCCCGCTGGGCGATTTCCTCTTCCAGGTTGCGGCCCTCCACATATTCCATCACCAGGTAATGGCGGTTCTGATGATCGAAGCGATCGCTGATCGCTGGAATCGCCGCATGCTTCAGTTGCGCGAGGGTATCGGCCTCGCGGGCGAAGTATTCGTTGGCTTCGACGCGCTGTTGCAGATCGATAAAGTGATCGACCATCTCCTTGATGGCGCACGGACGGTTGGACAGGCGCTGGTCGTGCGCCAGGTAAACCATCCCCATCCCGCCGCCACCGAGCAGGCGCTCGATCCGGTAACGCTGTTGGAGAACAACTCCGGGCTCGAGCGGCCCGGGCAACGAGTCCGATGGTTGAGGAGTGGATAGCTTGGGCGTATTCGCCATCGAGATCAGCCTACCACTATAACCACCACTGATACGTTATCGGTTCCGCCTCCGGCGTTGGCCGCCACCACCAGTTCTCGGGCGGCGGCGTCTGGGTCCAATTGCCGCCGCAACAGTTCATCAATCTGCCGGTCGTCGACATGTGTCGTCAGGCCGTCACTGCAGAGCAAAAGCCGGTCGCCCCGCTTGAACCGCACGGAACGCGACTCGGCCCCTGCCGGTCCGGTCGGTCGGGCCCCGAGCGATCGGGTTATCACGTTCTTGTGCTCATGATGGCGCGCCTCTTCCGGCGTGATCTGACCAATCTCTATCAGACGCTGGACCAACGAATGATCCTTACTTAGCTGGCGCAGACCCTGGCCATCGCAAATGTAAGCACGGCTGTCGCCGACCCACGCAATGGCAGCTTCGGGCGGGTTAAACAGCGCCGCAACGGCGGTGGAACCCATGCTGCGTGTCTCAGGATAGGCCGCCTGGTATTCGATTATTTTTGAATTGGCTTGTTCCAGGGCGTCATGCAGAATAGTACGCACGTCGGCGGCTCCCGAGGCGTCCACTTTAGTTTCAACATAGTTACGGATCGTCTCGACCGCAATTGCGCTCGCCACCTCGCCTGCCTCTGCTCCGCCCATCCCATCAGCGACGACGTAAAGAAAAGTTTGCGCCGGATTAATCAGAGAGTCGCGCTTGCACTCAAAGGCCAGCACAGAATCTTCGTTGTGCTCACGCACCCTGCCGACGTCGGTCAGCGCAATTGCTCGGATCCGCACCACCGCGGCCAGTTTTACCAGCTCAGCTTTGAACGCCTCGACATTAGGCCAGCGAGCGGCCGGGTCGAACTGCAATGCCCGGCGGAGTACCTGTTCAAGCGCCGGCGTGACCACGTGCGGCGGATAGAAACGAATCGGACCGGCTTCTTCGCGCCAGGTTTCGCTGTCGAGCCGTTCGCCGGTGACGCAGGTATACAGCAACGCGCCAATTGAAAAGATATCGGCACGCTTGTCAGCCTTTTTGCCGCGGTAGATTTCAGGCGCGGTGTATCCGTCGTTGAAGATCGGCTCGCTCCGCAATTCGTTATCGTTGCTGAGGTAATCCAGCCCGGTCAGCTTAATGCGCCCGCCGGCTCCATATGCGACCGATTCCGGGCATATATCGTTGACGCGCAGACCACGGCGATGGACAAAGTTGACGGCCTGACATACCTGGACCGCGATGTGGAGTGCTTCGCCCTCGTCCATCCGCAGACCACCCGGCCGGGACGACAGCGGACGGACTTCTTCGTCCACATAGGCCAAATACACGCGGCCGCGGTCGGCGAACCCGGCAGTCGCCCGTTGAAACGCGGGATGGTTCAGTGTCATCGACAAAGCCAGCACACCCCCGAATACGTCGCCAAGGTCGTCATTGTCCGCTCCGGCTTTCGCTTCCACGTCTTCAGCCGGCTGACCATTGGTGCTGGCCAAGGGCTCTCCCCCTGATGAAGAAAGATCCGCCGGCGCACTCTCACCCGCTGAATCACAGGCGGGCAGATGGGTTTCCTCGATTACATCGGTCAATAACTGTACACCGGCCTCATTCACATCCTCCCCGACGCCGGCATCTCCGGCACTATCCTCCCGCGCCGCCGGCGCAACCTCGGCGGTCACCTCTTTCTCGGCCTGAGCTGGGCCGGCATCGCTTGATTCGTTCTGCGTGTCCTTCGTGACGGAGCCGTTGGCTGAAGTGTGGCCCTGCGATGGCTCCAAGCGGAGTTCAGCAGTCTTCGCACGCGGCCCTGCGGGTTCTTCGCCGGTAAGGGTGGCATCGGCCTCAAATGAGACCGGCGCTTCACCAGGCTGACGGACTGGCGCTGATTGCTCGCGCAACTGCACCGGTTCGCTGTCGTGCAGCCGCACGGCGCGGTAGCGATTTTCGCGCGCAGTGCGGCTGAGCAGCGCAGTTATCCGATAGCCGCCCTTAAGTTCGGTGTCAGGGTCGAGCGGTGAAATCGACGTCGCCGCTGGATGCGCGATGCTCCCCGCGAGCCCCTGGCCGCAGCGATCACAAAACTTGGCGTCGTCGTTAGCCTGCTGTCCGCATTCAGGGCACGTTAACATTTTTTAGAACGCCGCGTTCACCAACTCGAATTTTCGGCACGCACGCTCCTCCCACACTGCGCGAGCAAACTTCCGGAATCGCTCCGTCCGATCGCAGACACGACTGCTGGTTTGGTCATCGGTTCCCCTCGTGCGCTGCACGTTCTGAAGCGGACTCGCCTGGTCAACTCCGCCGAAATTCCAGTTTAGCACCGCCGAGTACCAGTTCGTCGCGATCTTTCAATCGGTAGAGTTGATCGCGGCCGAGACGGCCACGGCCGGCGATGTAGGTACCGTTGATACTTCCGAGATCGCGAACAAAATAGTCAGCACCCTGTTTGATAATCTCGGCGTGGCGGCGCGAAATTCGCTCCGCCCCGCGCCGCAAGTTCGATAGATCGATATCGACGCCGTCGCCCTTCGCGTCGGCGCGACCCAGCACGAGCCGGTTGCCCGAGACCACGAACTGCAGACCGTCGGCGGCCGACAGCAGCCGGGCACCGGCGTCATCCGGGGTTGAGTGAGCGTAATCGCGGTTCCCGTTAGGAGAACGCAGAAGGGGCGACGGACTCGCTAATGTCTGCGGCGCATCCAAGCGAGGCTGCTTCGGGCTCAACGATTGGGGGGCGGCGATAGTTCGACTGGCCGATGCTGCGGTAGTGAGTGGACCCGGGGCCATCGCCGCGCGCATCGACGCTAATGCCGCGGCGACGCGGGAGCGCGCCTTCCGCCCTTCGCCGGACGGTTGCCGGACGGCATCCGGCGCCAGATTTTGCGGCTTTTTCAAGCCCAAATCTGCCGTCTTCGAGGTCGACGATAAGCTGGTCGAATCCCCCGCTGCTGGAAGGTGGAGCCCCGGCTGCGTTCCAATCTTTGCCGCCGGTTTGGACGGCGTTAGCTCATGATGTCTGTCGGCCCTGCCGATTCGGCTAGAAACTTGCGCTGACGAGAAGTTGACGGGCTTGGGCGCGATTAGCGGATCGGAGGAGACGGGGGTTGGTGCAAGTAACCGAGGCGTGGGTGACCGCGACGAGCCTGTCGGCTGGTCCAGCACAACCGTCGCCGTTGCCACGATCGTGGGCCTTGATTTGCTACCTGCGGTGGCAGCGGCCGCGCCAGACACATCCGTTTTGCCTGTCGGCAGCTTTGGCAGTAAATCCCTCATCGCCAGCGCTGACGAGGGCCGGCGGCTAACATCCTTGTCGAGCGCCGCCATGACAACCTGGGCGGTCTGCGCCGATACTTCGGGGGCGAGTTCAGTAAGCGGCGGGAAGCTGAACGGCGGTTGGAGTTGTGGATCGCGCCCGCTCAGCAGATGGTGCATGGTAGCGGCCAGCGCATACAAGTCGGAGCGTGGCTCCATCTTGCCCAGGTATTGTTCGGGCGGCGCATAACCGACCGAACCGATTTGGGTGCCGCGCCCGCCAGGCGGCAGAAAGCGAGCGATGCCGAAATCAACTAACATCGCGCGCCCCTGATGGTCGATCATGATATTTGCCGGTTTGAGGTCGCGGTAAACGATGGGCGGCTTTTGGCGGTGCAGGAACTGCAAAACGTCGAGTAGCTGACGCGCCATTTCCAGCACATCGGCTTCCGGCATCCGGGCGCCCGCACCCATCTCGTCCAGCCGATGCTGCAGGTCCCTCCCCGCGACGTATTCCATCACCAGATAATGATGTCCGCGCTCACTGAAGTAATCGATTATCTGAGGAATGCTGGGATGAGACAGGCGAGCGAGCACGCTCGCTTCGCGATGGAAGTCCTCGATGGCCTTACGCTCCTGGGCGCCGTCACCGAGTACCATTTCCTTGGCGGCGACCGGCCGATTCGCCAGCCGGGTATCATTGGCGAGATACACGCGCCCCATTCCGCCAGCCCCCAGCAGTTTGTGGATACGATAGCGGCCGTCGAGCAAATGACCGACGGGAAGCGGCTCGCCGGTTTTCATAACGGACGGATTCGGTACGGTACTCGCCGGGCTGAGACGGCAACGGGCGCCGTTGTGAGAGCGCCCGCGGTCGAAACTGTTAAGAGATCGGATTGAGCGATAATTTCAAAAAAGTCTTGCCAATGATTATTTCGTCGCCGTCCTTGAGATCAAGCGGGTTACCAGGCTGAAGCCGCGGTTGACGATTGACGTAGGTGCCATTGAGGCTGCCGATATCCTCGATTGTGATCTTGCCGGCGTCGATCCGGATTAAGGCATGTTTGCGCGAAACCTTGGCTTCCGGATCGTCCGCATCCAGGTCAACTTCAGGGAACGACCCGGTTTCAGGATCCCATCGCCCGACCAGGTTATTACCGGATTCCAGTTCAAATTCCTGGCCGCGCCGCCCGCCGCGGATGATTGCCAGCTTGACCTTGAACGGAGCAGCCGCGGTTTCAGCCGCGGCCGCCGGAGTAGCCGCGCCGGCATTCATTTCACCGGTCGGAGCCTTGGCCGGAGTCGGTTCGGGGACCACAGCGCCATGCTCATTGGAGGCGCCAGTTTCTGCTGAAAGACCTGACTGCGCACCGCCGGTGGCCGCAGTGCCTGCTTCCGTAGCGGTGGCCGTTGCTCCAGCGGTTGCCATTTCGCTTATACCGCCAGGCCCCGGCGTCGTGGCCTCTCTCACCTGATCACTCGCCGATGGAGTAGGTGAGGTGGGGACGGTTTGGCCCGAAGTAGATCCGGCGACATGCGCCGCCGATGATTCGAGCTTGGCGCCGCATCCGTCGCAATAATCAAGGCCGTCCATATTCTCGTAGCCGCATTCGCTGCATTTTATCATAGCTACAAATTACCTCGGCTGCTCAGTAGCGGGCCTGGCGCACCCGATAATAATCGGATTCAGCGGCTGATGTCCGCGCCGAGCCCGCTATCACCCCTTTTGTTGTAGATCCTTGAGAGCTTCGGGATCGAGCATCTGCGTTTTCCGCACAACTGCCTGTGCTTGAAGCAACGTCGTTTTGGCAGCTTTGGTTTGCAAGGTCTGGGTTTTTTTGACCTGGTCCATCAGCCCCACCAGCGCCTGGGTCGCTTTGACGTTGCCGAGCCGCTGCGTCCCCTGAATCGCGTTACCCAAAAGCCGTGTCGCCCGATCGACGTTGCCCACCTTCAATTCTTCTTCAGCCCGCGACTGCAGCTTTGCGATTGAAACCTGGTCCACCAGGTTCATTACGCGGCCGTTGCGCCTGCTGGTAAGGGTACGGTCAAGCGAGTACTCGACGGTGACGTCGAGGCTGACGCTCCGTTCGCCAGTTCCCGGCACTTCATAGCGAAAGGCCGACTGTGCGATTCGGACCGGTCCCGGGCGCCGTGGCGGCAAGACCAAGGTGAGCAGCACGGAGCCCGGCACGTTAGCCTCGAGATCGCCGATTTCGTAAGTGACTTTGCGGTCTTCGAGCAGTGGAGCGCCCAGTCCGTAAATCTCCGGGCTGGCGCGAAACGCCTCGCGCACCTGCACCCCCTGCGACAGGGTCACATCGATTTTGCCGTTGCGTATGATGACCGCGCGCAAACCCGCTAGTTCGTCCTCGAAAATTCCGGGGATCTCCTGTGCATCGCCAATAAAATGGTACTTGCCGTGAGAATCCTGGGCGATTCGCATCAGCAGCTTTTCATTGAATTCGACCCCGACGCCCATTGCTGAAAAGGACATCTGGTCGCGATTCTGACTGGCGAGGTCAATGCATGCGGTCTCCTCGTAGGTCTGGCCGTCGGTCAGTACCAGCACCCGGTTTAAACGATTGGCCCCAAGGTTGCGCTTGACCTGGTCAATTGCGGCCCGCATCCCAAGCGCCATCTGCGTGCCGCCACCGATTTCGAGCAAGTCGATATCGTCAAGCGCGCGCTTGACCGCGGCGCGGTCGTGAATCTGATCTGGCTGCAGAATCACCTGGGCCTTGTCAGCAAATGCGATTACCGCGATGTTGTCATCGGGGGCCACATTGTCAGCCAGAAACTTGACCGCTTCGACCACGAACTCCAGCCGGCGCTCGTCATACATCGAGCCGGAGCGATCAAGCACGACGCCCAGATTCAATGGTAATCTGACGCCGTTTGCGCCAGCGCCGCTTTTTGCCACCGCCTCGAGCAGGGCATAAACGACGAAATTCTCAGCGGTCGAAAGGACGTATTCGCTGCTTACCAATGCGTCGAAAGTCAGCGGCTCCGCCATTATGCAAATTCTCCCCACTCAATTGTAAGTGTAATAATCCCAGCTTAGCAACATGGCTTGCCGTTGGCACGCCGTCGGCCAATCGATCTTTTCGGGCAAGTGCGCTCGCGAGCGCCGCCGAAAGCACTGCTGCGTCGGTCAAAAAAACATACGTTGGCCAGCTCAATCTGGTTGCAAGGAAAAGGCGAGGCCTCCGAGGCGGGGGCAGAGAGTCACGCAACCCCCGGTCAACCGTGCAATTTTGCGAACTGCCTAGCTCCGCCAACAGGGTCCTCAGACGTTTTAGGCTTGCTGGACAACGGCCCAATGCCATCGACCACTGGCAATCGAACTGTTGGTGGCGATTGCGCAGCGGCCCGAGATGAAGTAAACCGGATTTAGAATGCCGGAGCTTGGTAAACCAGTACCAAGCTTCAGGCGGCGTATAGCACCCATTCCGGCAATGGCTGGCGGGGAGGCTCACGTCGCAGGAGCGGCCAGTGGAGCACGACTCGGTTATAGGCGTAATTGGGGGCAACTGTGTCTCGATTTCCGAGCGGGTATCCGGTAGCGGACGCAAGCAGCTTTACGATTTACACCTGACGCCCCAAGCCTACCATTCCAGCTTCGCGGCCGATGTTTTGGAAAGTGACACAGCATGGATCCGCCTTATGCAAGGGCCCAAGGTCATGTCCAGGCTCGTGAGGATACAGCCCGGCGCGATGAGATGCGCTATGCCGGTTGAGCTGGCGTACGTTAAAACTAACTCGCAGGTCATGGTTGCCAATTCCTGCCCGCAAAGTTCCAGCTAATCGAACAAGCCAAACGCCGGTCCGCCGCCTTGAAGGCGCGTGCGGGAGGTGAAAACTCGTTCCAATGCTCACGCTCGACCAAAATTATCTGAAACGGTTGATGGAAAGCTCACCCGACATAATCGTCGCCGTCGACCGTGAAGGAACGATTATTTATTACAACGATGGCGCGCGGCAGGTATTGCGCTACACCTCCCAAGAAATCATCGGCCAGAAGGTCACGCGGATTTACCTCTCGCTCGAAGAAGCACGCAAAGTGATGACGGCCTTGCGCGAATCCGCCGACGGCGGGCGCATCTCGAGCTTCGAAACTATTCTGCGGGATAAGGATAACCAGGAAATTCCAGTGGCGATTTCCGGCTCGCTGATTTACGACGAACAAGGCGCGGAGATCGGTTCGATTGGCTTCGCCCGCGACATCCGCCGGATGCGCCGGCGCGAGCAACTGGCCACCGCCGGCGAAATCGCGGTCAGCCTCGCCCACGAGATCAACAATCCCCTCGAAACCATTACCAACAACTTGGAGCTGCTCACTCATTGTGTCGAAAATCATCTGCCGCCCGCCGAATTGGTGGTCGAAACCGAGCGCCTCGGTGCGATCCGCGCCTGCCTCGGGCGGGTTAACGCGATTGTCCGCCGGCTGGACGATATGACCCGCGAAGGGGTGTACGAGACCCGCGACTACCTCAAGGGCAAACGGATGGCGGACCTGGCCCCACGCGCCGCCGACGCCGAAAAAAGCGAAGCCGACGCTCCCAGGTGCGCGGCGCAGGAGTGGCCACTCGCCGGGATGGCGGTCCTGCTGCTGGACGACGACCTCTCGGTGGTAACCTCACTTGCAGACGTATTGAAGGCTGAGCGATGTGTCGTGCACACCGCGACCGTCCCCAGCGCAGCCTTTGGCATTCTGCGTAATATGAAAGTCGACGCCGTAATTTCGGACGTCGTGATGCCGGAAATGGACGGCTACGAATTTTACCTGCGGGTCAAGGAGGAAATGCCCAATCTGCCGAGGATGCGGAAAAACTCGATGCGCGCGATGAGTTCACGCTGTGACGCACTGCTAGACTCACTGTAGCTCTATAGTTTCGGGGTTAAAAATCCTTTTTCCGCATCCTGCTAGAATTAATGGAGACACCAAGTGAGTAACGTCTCCTTAACCGGCGGAATCGCCAAAAACACCGTTCGGACCTGATGATGTTCCACCGCGGCTGGACAATGGCTTAGTTTGATCTTCGGCGGCCGCCGGCCTTCTGTCATTCGCGCGCGTGGCTGCTCCCGGCAGCGCAGAGTCGGCGACGTTTCGTATTCGGTCAGCGGTTCTACGATCAGGGTCCGCAGGGGAAAGGCTTCGACGAAATGGGCGAAGTCAAGGCTCAGGCCCCCCGCAAATGGGTCGAGGCTGTCAACGCTGATCGCACGCACGGACGATGGGCCTACGTACTGGCGAAGAGACCCGCCGAGGTGAAACAGATTATTGCTGATGCCGTGAGCAATAGGCGGCACTATCTAGTTACCACTCTTTTGCGGCAGGAGAGCGCAGAGATCCTGACGGTCCCTCACCCGCGCAGCGAAAAATGCTGCGCGGCCTCTCCCGACAGGGAGAGGCATTCCGGACGCGGCTGCCGAACAGGGAAACAGATAGAGTCACACCTCGTTAACCCGCTGGAATCGCGAGAAACTGAGGTGCGCTTCCGGTGGCTACGCTCGCCGGATTCGACAACGCGCCGTTAACCGCATTTATCGTATACTTCACTATCGATCGGCCTGTCTGATTAGCCACATAAAGAAAGCTTGCCGAACCAGTGATTCCCACCACCAGCCCGGTCGGAAAAGCGAGCGACCCGGTAACGACGCCGGCCGCTGTCAAGATGCCGGTCGAGCTGTTTACGGCGTAGCGCGATATCGAGTTCGCTTTCTGATTGGCGACATAGAGAAATTCATTGCCGTTAGACATCGACGCGAGCGCCAGACCCACGGCGCCGCTCGCTGCCGACTGAACGCTTTGGATCAGGCTGGAAAGCGCGCTGCCACCCGCCGGGAATACGCTCACAAAGCCGGTGGTGTTATCGCTGGCATAGAGAAACTTCCCGTCCAGGGTGAGGATCACCACTACCGGGGTCCGCGCCGCCTGTGAACTGCTGTCTACGGCACTGGCCGTTGACGTGGCAAGGGTACCGTCGCTGTTGATCGGAAAACTTACGATCGTGCCATTGCCGTGATCGGATACATACAAAAAGCTACTGGTCGCAACCGCTCCGAACGGATTTTTCAGCAGGCCGGAGGCTGCCACACCGTTGCTTTGCAACTTCCCATCGGACGCAACCACATACTGCGAAACAGAGCCGTCATTGAAATTCGGCGCGTAGGCGAAGGTGCCGCTGCCGCCACTGCTTATCGCGACCCATTGGGGCGCGTCTCCCGCTGCGACCAGCCCGTCGTTGCCGGTCAGCGAAGTGAGCGCGCCCGAACTTTGATTTATCGCGAACTGATGGAGCCCGTCGCCGGGATTGGCAACGTAAAGGAATTTGCCGTTCGGATTAGTGGTGATGCCGACGGGACCCTTTTTCACCCCGGAGGCCGCACTCCCGATTGAGGTCAGCGCGCCGTTGCTTGACGAGCGCTGATATTCGGAAATGGTTCCGGCGCTATGATTTCCGGCGTAAAGAAATTTTCCGGTTCCGGGAGTTGAAGTGGTAGTGGCCGCCGGCGAACTGCCCACCCCTGAATAGATCGAGTTCCCGCATGCTGCGGCCAGCAGGGCCGTGATCGCCAGCGCGGACATCACCGGCAGCAGTCGCATCACTCGAATGGTTCTCACAGAAGCGCCCCCCGCGCGCTCAGCAGTCCGGGTTTTCCTCGCTGCTCCGCTGCCTCATTCGCGAATACTCTACACGCGCATGCGGCGCCGTGAAATGAGCCTGACCTTGACAATTATGGCGTCGCCGTGGCGTGCTCTCACCACGGAAATCCACTTGAATTTACCGGCGGTGGAAACCGCTTTGGCATAAGGGAGGCAATCATTTATGGCGAAAATCGACTTCACGAAAATTCCCAGATTCTCACAATTGCCCATCCGGGCGGGCGCCCCGCCGGATTCCAACTGGGGCGTCTTTGGCGATGACGACCAGGTCGGATGCGTCAATTTCCTCACTGAGGAAGGAGTGGTTGAGGCCGCCCGGCTGGTGCGTAGGGGCAAGGTCTTTCGCCTCGACACGCCGATCAACTACGCCAGCCCGCCGCTGTTCGAGCGCGAACCCGTGCACCATACCAAGAAGAGTTTCGAGAGCCTTGGCCTGCTCGGCTATGACGACGTGCTAGACGCCTACAATACGCAAGAGGGCAGCCAATGGGACGGGCTCGGCCACGTCGGCAATTTGTCCGCCAAAGCCTTCTACAACGGCACCACCAATGACGAGATCAAGCACACCAACAAACTCGGCATCCACAACTGGGCCGAGCGTTTCGTCGGCCGTGGCGTTCTGGTCGACGCCTTTCGCTACCGCCAGGAGAGCGGGCGGCCGGTGAATCCGCTACGCGACGAAAAGTACAGCCTCGAAGACCTCAAGACCGCACTTGACCTCCAGAACACCACGCTTAAACCGGGCTCGATTCTGCTGGTCCGCACCGGCTGGATGGGCGCGTACCTGGCGGCGACCGCGGACGAGAAGCGAGCGATGGCGCCGATCAACCAATTGAAATCATGCGGTGTCGACGACAGCCGCGAGATGGTTGCCTGGTTGTGGGACAATCGGGTGGCGGCGATTGGCACCGATTGCCCGGCGGTCGAGCCGTGGCCGTGGGATTTTCGCGATCCAGGCGCGCTGCATTACCGCACTCTCTCGCTGCTGGGACTGCCGCTGGGCGAGCAGTTTGTGCTCGATCCGCTGGCCGCTGATTGTGCCGAAGATAAACACTACGAATTCATGCTGGTCTCGGTGCCGTTGCATCTGGTGGGCGGGATCGCCTCGCCGCCCAACGCGGTCGCAATCAAGTAGTCAATCGGGCGGTTTCTCCCCGCAGGGCGTCTCTGTGACAGAGCCTGACGGGGGAGGCCGTCTCCGCACCCTTTGCAGAACGTCAGTCGCGAATTAATCTCCTTATCAGGAGCACCCTTCGTGAACATCGATGTAATCCGTGATCGTCTGGCGCGGCTTTCGGAGCTGGGTTCGGATCTCCTTCAGACTCGTTATAAGTCCGACGTGTCGAATCAGGAATTCGTCGACGCCGGCGCGTTTCGCGAATGGCGGGTTGGATGCGTCACCTTTTTGCGGGAGGCCCTTGGCGAAGACAGTCCGTATACGAAGGAGTTCGAGTTCAATTGTGACAGCCCCTATCTGTCAGCAGTCGCGCGAGGGCAGGCCGTGCTGCGGGCGGCACGCGAATATATCGATTTCGGCCCAGTGGCGCGGGTCGAGGAACTGGTCGCGGCGGAGATTTTCACCGATTTGCTCGGGATTGCGCAACGCCTGTTGCGCGAGCAGCGGATGTCAGCCGGAGTGGTAGTCGCCTGCTCAGTGCTCGAAGATGTGATGCGCCGCAGCGCGCGCCATCGCAAAATCGCGATTCGCGAGAATGTTGACGATCTGTCAGCGCTTAACGCTAAAATGAGCGCTGCCGGCGTTTACGGTGCAGCCCTGCAGAAACGGATTAACGAATGGGCCGCGATGCGCACGCGCGCGGAGAACGGCGAACTCACCGCCGAAATGCGCACCGACGCCGATGCGCTGCTGAGAGGCGTCCGCGAGTTCGTCGACGATCATCTGTTCTGACGACCAGCTTATGTTTAGTTGCCGGACCCAGAAACGCGACTACTCAGCAGTCGGCCTTGCGCTCCTCACGATTTTAACCACGCCGGCTGCGGCGTTGGGGCAGGGCTCCAACGGGCCGACCGCGCCCTTTTGGCAGCAGCTCCTGCTCGCATCGATCGGCCCGGTGTTGGGAACCGGCGTGCTGGGCGTGAGCGCCAGTTTGATTGTGCAAAGCTTTCAGGATCGGCGGCGGGCAGTGCAGGAGGCCGAACAGGAGCGGCAGCGCCAGGACGAGCGCGCGGCCGCCGACCGGTTGCGCGATCATGAGGTGAAAATCCGCCTGATCGAGGAAATGACCGTCGCCGCCGGCGCACTATACTTCGCGTTACAGCACTACTGGCGAAGGACCACGCGAGAGAGGGAGGCCGTGGCGGCCGAGGCTAAGGCAGCATTGCGCATCGAGCTTGACGCGCAATATAGAAAGACCGGAATCGCCGCGGCTGGGCTCGAAACGCGGCTGAAGCTGTTTTTCCCAACTGATAATCCCTGGAGACTCTGGCATGCCGCGCACGATCTCCTGACGGTCCGTTACTTCCAGCTCATCGATCTCGCCACCGATAACCTGATTGCAGCGAATGCCTGCGATCAGGAGGCGGGGGTGTGGCATTCCGGACTAACCAAACAGCAGCTCAAAAATCTCGCGGCCAAAGCTCTATTCGACGTCTATCGAGACAGACTGAACAATGCTGCTCGAGCGGTTCTGAATGAACCCCTCGTACGGCCCAATTGACTGGACTCCGCGCCAGCTATCACTTGCAGTTATGACCATGCCGGTCACGGCTGATGGAACCGGGACGGGGGCAAGCCCTTGGGCAACAGCGCCAGGCCGCGCTCTCCTGCGAAAAACCGTGCCACAATAGTAGCGATCTCATCGAGCGCGGGGAGAAAAGCGTGCAGGTCAGAGGCCGCCATACCGCGCTCTATCGGATGGAAGTACGAGACGTCGTCCGCCTGAATCTCCACCGCCGCGACACCGTCGAGTCGGGCTGACTGAACCGGCACCACGTCATCGCCCGGTCCTCTCGTCGCGCCGTCGAAGTTATACCAGCGGTCAGGTTCGGGGCCGACCTCGACTTGAACCATCACCGAGTTTGGTTTGTTACCGAAGACCACCAACTGATCGCCACGCGGGAGGTTGAATGGCGGAGCCGCCGGCATTGGCAGACTCGCCAACGTCTTCTTCGCCGCGGTAAGGTGGATCTGCTGAACGTCAAAACCGCTGTTGCGCTGATCAGGTTCTATCGTGTTTCGCTGCCAATTGCTCTCATTGAATATGTCAAGTTCTGTGGTGCCGCGAACTACTGCCCCCGGGAAACGAGGAAGTAGTTCATACACCGACGGGAAGGTGCGTGCGAGCTTGCGCAGTTCCTTGCGCCCGCCAAACCATGGGGCCTCACCGCTGATAAGCGCGACCGCCGCATCGAGTGAGCCGAGGTGCGGGGTCGCGATGAATATCACCTGCCCCACCGGCGGCGGGGTAGCGGCGCCCGACCTTTGCCAGGCATCGAGAAACGCCCGCAACACAAGTCCGCCCATGCTGTGAACGGCGAAATCGAAAAGGCGGTCCCATCCTTTTACGGACGGCATCGCCTTTCGTTGCAGGCGCTGGATGTACTGCACCAGGTCCTGTGCACTTTGGACGATTGAATAGCGCCAGTCGTAAGGAAACACGTAGGCGGGAGCCTCAAGCCGTCCTTGCAAAGCCTGCGCTAACGGCGCGTACGCGACTTCGAGCAGCTGCGATGGTCGGCTGACGACGTACTCGTTCAGATCAGCGTCCGCAGCGTCGTCGAGCGCGAGGCTCTTGAAATCAGGTGAGGTAAACTTCTCACCGATGATGGTCAGAGTTGACCAGGTTGTTAGCGGTGAGATCGGGTAGACGTTCTGCAGAGCCGAGCCCTGAATTCCGGGAACAATTATGCAAGGACGTTGTGATGCCATTCTTTTCTCCCAAGCTCCGGTCACAGTGAATGCGGCCGGATTTTCACTAGCCGATCCCTGCGAGTGCTCCGCAATTTGTCACCACGCACCCGGCGCAGCATTCTTGCTACCTGGGTGAAGAGCATCGCATTACTTTGCAGCACGGTTGCTCTTCAGCCATTGCGCTCTGGGCCTGGAACGCCGTTCCCGTGTCCGTACGGTCCCTCCTCAGCGGTGAGCTGATGCCACCCGGAGCCGCTCTTTACGTCGTACACGCCGATGTAGCCGCCCGGCAGAAGCTTGAAAGGCGCGTTGATCTTCTTGTCATGGTCGAACTGGGTGCTGCCCTGTTTGCGGAATGATTCGAACCAGGCAGGGTAAACGAAATCAGAAACCATGATGCTGCTGATCTGGTACCCGTACTGGTCTGCCTCGCAGGCGTCGCAGACCTCATATGCGTAGAGCTCGCCCGCTCGCGCAGTCTTCTCAACGAATACTGTCAGGTCGATTTCAGGATCGGCGAGCATCTCCAAAAGCTCATGGCTGGTCGTTACCGTCCAGTTATAACCGTACTGCTTGTCGGTGCCGGCGAAGACCTTGCCTAAAGGAAGCCCCTCGCTGGTAACGTCATGGTAACCGAGCGCCCCTGCCTGATCGGAGTTGTCGAGGAGCGCGAGCCACCAGGTCCCTGCGGGAGGCTGCTGACCCTTCGGCACGAAACTAAGGTCCGCATCAACACCCCACGCGGGAGCAAAATCGCGATGCACCTGGGTTTGAAGCGCTGGCAGCGCTTGTTCTATCTCAGCGTTGGTCAGCACCGTACTCGCATTAATGAGTGCGACTTTTATCTCCGCCATTGTTAGCCTCCGTTCGCCTAGCGAATTTTGTGGATTCTCAACGCAAGACTGATGCCCACTGAAAACCACAGAAGATCAAGCAGATCAGAACAAAATCGTGCGAAGGCGGATTAGCAGTTGCACCTGAACTGGAAAGCGGGATTAGCAGGTTGGGAACTCACAAATCGTTCTCCAGAAAATGACCGGCAGTCTATGGGAGACTGCAAAGCCCCATTAGCAGACATTGTTAACAGTTCGTGGCAGACCCACGACAGCTCCTTTTCGCGATTAGGGCACTGTTCATCTTATCTCGTGCACCAAATGTCATCAGATTGCAAGCCAGTGTTCCAGGACGCAATTTCTTACGGTGGATTTTTGGCTTCCCTTAGGCGCGGCGCTGGCGGGGAATTCGATTTGTCGCAGGCCCGAGGGGCGAGGCCGAGGATTTCTTCCACCAGTGTCGGCGCGTTCCACAGCGCATAGCCTTTCGCGTCGTCATCGAAATATTCGAGCCACCACTTGCGCGCGGCACGCCGCAGTAGAAGTCGTCCCTCCAGGCCGCGTAATTCCATCGATTGGTTCCAATGAATGCGTGTGCCGGCATCGCGAGTGCCTGAAGACCAGGCGGAGCGCAGCGGAGCCGAGCCAAGGAGTGTGCGGCGTGCGCATTACAAAAATGACAGGCGGGAAAGCCTGTCCCACCAATTCGGAAGGGGTGAGATGCAGAAACTACAACTGACTGTAGAAGTTTCGCTAGGGTGGAAAATGCGACATTATCGCAATGATTGCGTCCTGCGCGGGGGCTCCGCTGATTTCGGCGCAGCCGTTTTCAATCGCCATGTCCAGTTCGCTGCGTACGCCGAAGCGCCCCGGAAGATAGATTCCCGGTTCGACCGAGAAGCAGGTGCCCTCGATCAGCGCCCGATGGTCCTGGGTTTCGAGCGAATCGAGATTCGCTCCTGTGCCATGGACCTCGCGGCCAATTGAATGGCCGGTGCGATGCACGAACTGCTCGGCGTACCCTTCCTGTTCAATAATGCCCCGTGACGCTTGATCAGCCTCGGCACCGGTCACCGTCAATCCCTCCCGGATTCGGGTTTGCACCAACTGCACGGCCGCGTGCCGGGCCCGGGCGACGATCCCAAAGATGCGAGCGTACTCGTCCGGCACTTCATCGCCCACGAAACCCATCCAGGTGAGGTCGCCATAGATGCTGTCGGATGTAGACTCCCTGGCGAACAGATCAAGCAAGACCAAATCACCGGACTTAATCGGCGTATCGTTTTTCTCGCCGGTACTGAAATGCGGGTTTGCGGCATTAGCATTCACCGCAACTATTGGTGCTTCCTCGGTGCGCATCCCGCGCGCTTCGATCCGTTGCAGCACGAAACGTTGAATCTGGTATTCCGTGCACGGCGAGTGGAGGCGCACCCGGCGCGCGATTTCGGCGAAGCTCTCCTGGACGACATCGCGAAGCGCAGCCGCCGCCCGTCGATGACCGGCGAGTTGTGCGGGCGTAAGGGCAGCTTCAAAGGTCTGAATTAGATCGGCGGCGGTGACGATTTCAACGCCAAGCGAACGAACGAGCTCGATAGTACCGCCGTCGACGCGCGAGACGTATGGGATCGCGCAATTCGGCGAGTAGTTCATCGCGATCCGACGGCGATGCTGAAGGATGCGCCCCAATCCTTCGATCATCTGGCGCTGCGAGCGATAGACGAGCCGCGGTGAGGCTGGCAGTGCATTGAGCCGATCGGCTTCGACCGCGGAAACCAGCGCCTGGGGTGGTCCGCTCGCCGCAATGAAATAAAACCATCGCCGCGTCGTCAGTCCCTCTTCAGACAGCCCCAGGATACGATACGCCAGCGGATCGCTCAGGCGGAAATCGTAGAACAGCCAGCCGTCAAGACCAGCTTCGGCCAGGGCTCGGGCGATGTCCTCGATCCGCCCCATCAGGTGGCCCCCTGTGGTTTGAAGCGTTGCCCCCAGCTATGCACCCGTTCCACATCAATTCGCACCATCGGATTGCGTTCCACGCTCAGCAGCATCGCGCGATACTGCGTGTATTTGTCGCGCAGGTTGCGCAAGGCGAGCACATATTCCTGTGGGTCATCGACCAACTGCGCAACGCCGTGGCTCAGCACATAGGCGAGGCCCGCCCAATCTTCCTCGTAGTGGTCGATAACGAGAGCCACTCGCGGGTTCTCCCCGATGTTTCGCATCCGCTTGAGACCGACGCCGGTCAGCCGTTTGGGCTTCTCGTCGATAATGAAGTAGAAGCGGGTCGAACCGTCGAACCAGAAGCAGATCGGGATATTATGCGGAACCCCGTCGCGCGTCGCGGTCGCCAAATGACCTAAGCGTGCAAGCCGCAGGAACTCGCGCACCCGGGTGTCACTCAAGTTGCTGAGGCTCCGGTCGTCCATGTTTCAGCGACCAGCTCTTATATGCCTGAAGTCCCACGCAAGATTTGTAGCGACCGGATAAGGCTGGCGCCTCCAATCCCTCCCCCTGACCAGGGGGAGGCTAGGTGGGGGTAGTCTGGTCGGCAGCGCATAATGGCCGTTGCCGCCAGAAATTCCCAGTATCGTCATGTTGTCCCCATATTAATGGCAGTCAGACAACCCCCACCCTGAGCCCTTGGTCAGGGGGAGGAGTCAAAACGCACTGTGCGCTAAGCTAACTGGCTGCCCCACTCTTGCGTCTTGGATAATCCCGCCGGGCCTCCATAGCAAGCCCAGAGATCTTTAGCTGCCAGTTATCGGCCGCTCCGGCTCTTGCACGCACAATGCACAGCGGCAGGTTTCTCGAAGCTGCGCCATGGTGTAGAGCGTTTGGTGGCCGTCTACCCATCCCAAATAGACCGCTGCATCACCGAGCCGCGATAGTTGGAGCAACCGTTGTGCCGCGGCTGGTATTTCACCTTCAACCGCGCCGGCGCACACATTGCACGGGCAATAGCGGCGCAGGTTCTCCAGCGGAAAGATGCTTTCGTGGCCGTCGGTCCACTGGATGCCGATCGCGTACCGTCCGACTTCGTTCAGCCCGCGAATTCGCGGGGGCGTCTTTGACTTCACAAGCGCCATTGATGCACTCTTGACACTAGCGCAGCGCAGCGGCGCCGAACTCACCAGCGGAACGAAGTGCAGCGAGCAAACGAGTCCGCGAGGTGCGCATATAAAAGGATTCTGCGATACGCGTAGTTTGAATGATATAGCATCGCCGCCGCGCCGTTAAGCCCTGTGAAGGGCTCGAACTCGTATCATCGATTTGAACAAATCGTGAAAGCGCGCGAGGCAGCGACGAAACCGATTTCCAGGCTGCGCAGCGGAGGCACAAAGAATGGACGAGAATGCGAAGAAAAAAGGCTTGCGGATGATTCCATATGGGCTCCAGGTGCTGGGCGCCCGCCATGGTGACAAGCAGACCGTCGCCTCAATCAACTGGACCACGCAGGCGAGCTTTCAGCCACCATTGGTGGTAATCGGAATCAAAACGGATTCGACCGCCCATGACCTGGTAAAGCAATCGAAGAAGTTCACGCTCTCGATGCTCGGGACCGGGCAAAAGGACGTCGCCTTGGCGTTCTTTAAGCATGTTGATCCGAAAGACGGCAAATTCGGCAATTATGCGTTCGAGAGCGGCAAGAACGGCTGCCCGATAATCAGCGAGGCGCCGGCGGCCGTGGAATGCGACGTAGTCCATTTCTTCGAGCACGGCGATCACAGCATCGCGGTGGGCCAGGTGACCGAAGCGCATCTGAAGAAGGACGTCGAGCCGCTTACGCTCAAAGAATGCGGCTTCAACTACGGCGGTTAGCGACAACGAGTCGAGGCGAGGAGTTGAGGGACTGACCAGAAGCTTTTTCTATATGCTCAGTTCTCGCCCCGCCTCCATCAACTCCTCGCTTGGAAAGCACCTATCTTTGCAGGAGATTGCACGTGCCGAGGAAAAAAGTCGTGGTGTTGCCCGGTGACGATTCCGCGCCCGATACGGTTTACGCGGCGATGGAAGTGATGCGAGCACTCGAGCTCCAGCTCGATTTCGTCGAATTCCCGCCGGGCGAGCAATGGGTGCGCGGCGAAACCGACAAAGCGGCGCGTGCGGCGATTGATGCGTCCGACTCGACCCTGTTCGGCTCGACCTCGGGCAAGACCACCGCGGTCGGCTATTTGCGTTGGGGCAAGAGAACTTATGCCAATGTTCGTCCCTGCCGTTATCTGAAGGGCTTCTGCAGTCCGCTCGTCCATCCCGAAGGAATTGATTTCATCATCGTGCGGGAGAACCTCGAAGATCTCTATTTGGGGCTCGAAGGGCCGCTGGAAGCGCTCGCGCCGCTTCATCTTAGTAGTCGAATATTGCGGGCCGAACTTAATACTGCCGAACGTGGCAAGTACGCGATCAAGGTCATCACCGAACGCAACACCCGCCAGATCGCGCATTTTGCTTTCAAGTTGGCGCGCCAACGCAAGGCGCAGGGCCATCCGGGAAAGGTGACCTGCACGTCGAAATACAACATGCTGCGGGAGAGCGATGGTCTGTTTCGGCAGCTCGTTGCCGAGGCCGCCAGCGAATACCCTGATATCGAATACGAGGAGTTTATCGTAGACGATTTCGCACGGCGGCTGGTGCAAAGCTCTCACGATCTCGACGTCGCGGTGATGCCGAATTTATATGGCGATATCCTCTCCGATGCGGCTGCGGGAACCATTGGCGGGCTCGGCGTTGCGCCGTCCGGATGCTACGGCGACGACTATGCCTACTTCGAATCAGTACATGGCACCGCGCCGGATATCATAGGAATGGGTATTATCAATCCTACCGCAACGATGCTCTCAGCGGTGATGATGCTCGAATATCTCGGACTGAGCGCAGACTCAAAGCGCTTCGAGAATGCAATCCGAAAGGTGTACGCCGAAGGCAAGCTCCTGACACCCGATCAGGGCGGCACCGCCAAGACCCAGGAATTCACCCGCGCCGTGCTCGCGAATCTGTAGACTAATCCCAGCTCTGTGCGGCGCTGGCCCAAGCCAGGACCTACATGCGACTGACTAGTGTTTAAGCTCACAAATGGCACTAACAGGTGTGAGCAAACGCTCCAGGCTGGCCGCCGGGTCAGACAGTTTGTTTTCTGTCATCCTGAGAGTTTGTGTTTGTCCCCTTCTGTCATACTCCCATGAAAGTCGTGGTTTGTGACGCTGGCAGCTTTTTTTTGTCATCCCGAGCGAAGCCGAGGGATCAACGCGGAGCGATTTGCCTGGGCGGTAGGGCACGCAGGTAAGGAGACGACACCGGTCGCAAGGAGCCGTTCGCTACGGATTTGCCTTCTACTTTCGTGCCAACGTAGCGGGTCCAACGGACCGGTGAAGCTCTGAGCCGGCCGAGCGAATGGGAGTTGTGAGTGAATGATTGCGAAAAATCAGCCCTTGAAAATACTTACGTTTTTTCACACGAAGGAGCACTTTTGCCAATTCGCTCGCACACTCTCAGTATGATAGAAAGGGCCGAATGAGATTGACGTGTTATTACTGAGTCTTATGAGAGCCACTAGTAGCCTGTAACGTTGAAAACGATATCGGACGTGTCGTATCGAAACGAAGCCGGACGACCCCCACCTAACCTCCCCCTGGTCAGGGGAGGGATTTTCCAGCGATACCGATTTCAATGTTACAGTGCACTAGTACTTTTCCGCGGGATGTTGCTGCTGGTGCCGCCCTGAGATCAAATCGACTTCACTTAGAGACCGCCATCGAACCCCTGGAAGAGGCCTTGCGGGTCCAGTTTCTTCCGTAGCTCTTGCAAACGCTCCCAATTCTTGGGTGAGAAGGCATCCCTCGCCCGGTTGGGCTCTTCAATAATGTCAGTTTCGCCCAGATAATGGCCAACCGTAAAGCGCCTAAGTATCGACATGTTATGATCGTGCCACTGGCTGTTGACCTCGTCGTCTTCTACGCGCGGCCACATGGTCCAGGGCCCGCCATAAACCTTGGCGCACATCGAGA
>WNFC01002861.1_pt1 | contig 27378 bp, 19 predicted proteins | sample 5400541 | NCBI WGS metagenome assembly WNFC01 (sample SAMN13153342, study PRJNA577476) | soil metagenome | isolation source: 120 cm saprolite under Douglas fir tree site 2 hole 2 replicate 1 | place: USA:California | collected 2015-04-18 | reverse complement strand
CGGTAAACGTCGTAGACACGCCACCTACAACATTAGCCGAGGCTTCCCTGTACGTATAGCCGCTCTTCGTTCCTGTTGCCAGAACCGCGTCGATAATGTTTGAACCGGCAGGACAAAGAGCTCCAGTATTAAGCTCTTTCAGGGTGGCCGAATAACCGATGTTGGAGCAAACCGTTGAATAAGTCACTTCCGAAGTATTGATCGTGCGGATTGTGCCGCCCGCACCGGCCTCGTTCGCGGCCATCTTGGACTTGATGAGGTTCGGAATGGCGATGGCCGCGATGATCAAAATGATCGCCACGACGATCAAAAGCTCGATAAGAGAGAAACCCTTCTGTTTCTTCATGCTTTCTCCTTGAGAAATTTTATGGTGCCAGAGCACGCCTGACTAGGATGCATGCCGCAGGCCAATCTCGGGATCTTCTATAGAGATCGTTCGCTCCTTGGTATCTTCTTTAGAAACAAGCACTTAAGTAGATCTGGCGGATTTGATTCGGGTGCCAACTGCCCCAAAAGAGGACTTGACCCTTTCCTTCGACATTTTTTGTCCATACAGGAGGGCGCAAACCGTCAGTTCCGTCGGGATTCCCCGAATGGGACCGGCCGCAGCGATTGTGCCACGGTCCCTAAAGGTTGTGCTTCTTGGCGTAATGGCGGAAGGAACGGTAGCTGATCTTCAGGAGCTCGGATGCCCGTGTCCGGACCCCGCCAGCCTTCTCCAGGGCAGCTTGCAAATACCTTCGCTCGGCATGGGCGATTTCTTTTTCAAAATCCAATCCGTCGGCTGGAAAACCCGTCGTCTGGCATCCTACTGCTCCGGCGGAAGAGGATCCCGAATATCCAGCGATTCGATCCGGTAACACCCTCAAAGAAATCTCTCTGCCAGTCTCCAGAGCGACGGCGCGTTCCATGGTGTTTTCGAGCTCGCGAACGTTACCCGGCCAATCATAGGATTCCAGGCGCGTCATGGCTTCCGGCGAGATGGCCTCAATGGGTTTTTCCATCGTCTTTCGGAAACTCTCGAGGAAGTGGCGCGCGAGCAGCGGAATATCATCGCGGCGCTCGCGCAGAGGCGGCACTCGAATGGGGATTACGCTGAGGCGATAATAGAGGTCCTCGCGGAAACGCCCTTCCGCAATCTCCTTTTCGAATTCCTTATTGGTAGCTGCGATGATGCGGACATCCACGTCGGATTCTTCCGTGCTGCCGATCGGGCGGACCTTGCCTTCCTGGAGGACGCGGTAGAGCTTCACCTGCATGGTCAGGCTCATATTGCCAATCTCGTCCATGAAGAGAGTGCCGCCATGGGCCGCTTGAAACAGTCCCTGCCGGTTCTCGTTAGCGCCCGTGAACGCTCCTTTCATATAGCCGAAAAGCTCCGATTCCAGGAGGGTCTCTGGGAACGCACCGCAGTTGATGGTAATAAAAGGGGCCTGCGCCCGGATGCTGTTTTCATGAATGGCACGGGCAACCAGCTCCTTACCGGTTCCGCTTTCCCCGGTGATGAGAACGCGGCTCGATTGAGGAGCGACAGTTTGGATCATGTCGAAGATGGCACGCATGTTCGGGCTTTGTCCGATGATGTTGTCGAGGCCAGTCAGCCGTCGAAGCTCGCGCCGCAGATATCGGGCTTCCCTTTTCCATTTCAGGCTCTCCGACACTTCATGCACAGCGAGGCGCAATTGATCGACTAGGGAGTCTCCCTTGACAACATAGCGGTCGGCGCCCGAATTGAGTGCGGCGATGGCGGTATCCAGGGCAGGCAGTGCGGTCATCAGGAGGAAGAATGATCCCGGGGCGATTTCTTTGGCGAATTTCAGGAGATCTACTCCGCTCTCCCCAGGCATACGGACATCCGAAATGATGATGTCGAAGATCTGCGATTCGAGCTTGCGCTTCGCGGCCTCCACGCTGTGCACCACTTCAACCCGGTGACCTTCCTTGCGGAAGGTGATCTCCAACAGCTCCCCGATCGATTTCTCGTCGTCGACGACGAGAATATGCGGCATTTCGCGTCCGGATTCCTTGATTGCGGCTTTTGTTCCCTGCATAAGGCCTCACGCAACTCGCGGCAGCTCGATGATAAACTCAGCACCGCGGTCTTTCTCGGATAGCACACTGATCTTTCCACTGTGTGCCTGCACAATCTGATAGACAATGGACAGCCCCAAACCGGTGCCCCCCTCGAAACCCGATTGCAGAGGTTCAAAAATCTTGGCCCTTTGCTTTGCGTCGAGGCCAATACCCGTGTCTTGAAAGGCGATGCGCAGCCAGAACGGACGTTGTTCCAGCTTCACGGTCAGGGTACCGCCATCGGGCATCGCCCGGAGCGCGTTGTCGCAGAGATTCCAGAAGACCTGCTTGATCTTGTTGGCGTCCACGCGCGCGTGCAATTCCTTTCCATTGAATGCCCGGACAATCTGGTATTTGGAGCCGATCTCCGGTTTCTTCTCCATGAGCATCAGGGTTTCATCGAGCAGGCTGCGAACATCAGCATGCTGAAATTCGTAGGTCTTCTCTCGAGAATAATTGAGAAAGTCGGTGATGATATTGTTGAGCCGCTCGGATTCCCTGCTCACAATATTGACAAGATGCTTCTCGTCTTCTTCGAGCGGTACGAGACGCGCCAGTTCCTTGACCGCGCCAGCCATGGCCGTCAAAGGCTGCCGAATTTCGTGGGCGATGGCGGCGGAAAGACGTCCCAGGGCGGCCATGCGCTCCTTGGTCGCGACTTCCTGCTCCAGCCGGCGAAGATCCGTCAGGTCCTGGAAGTTAAAAACGTAACCGTCGCGTTCAGAGTCGCGCGAACGCAGCGGCGAAATACTGATGCCAAGATAGCGGATATCCCCGGAAGGCGTACGGAAGTCAATCTCCTTCCGGAGCGAGAGCCTCTCACTATTTACGTAGTGACCGGGGAGCCAGAAATCGTCATTGAGATCCTGCAGCAGCTTGCCGCGCACTGCAGCGAAGCGAAGTCCGAGGATTTCCTCGCCAGTACGATTCAGCAGCAGAATGCGTCCTGCCAGGTCCGTGGTGATCAAACCACCGCGCATGGAGTGAATGATGTCTTCGGTGAAGTCCTGAAGGCTGAGAAGTTCCTCGCGCTTCTCTTCGAGCTCCACACCCTGCTTACGAAGAGACTGAGCCAGCAGGCTGGCCAGATAGGCCACCGCAAGAAACCCCAGGAGATTCATGACCAGCCAGGTGCGAAGGCTCTCCGTCGTCGGCAGGCTGGAGAAGGTGCGAGGAATCCTTTCCGCGTAAGCCAGTACCGTCATGCCCGCAAGGAGCAGAAAACAGGTGGCCGCGATTAGAAAGGCGATCCGCCGGGAGAACAAGATGCTCGCAACGATAATCACCAACAGATAGAGCGAGATGAAATAACTTTCTTGCAGGCCGGTCGAATACACCAGCAGCGAAATCATCACTACATCCCCGGCGACCTGCAGTCCGCCATGCCACCCGGCCTGCGGGAGCCAGCGCAAGAGAATGAGGTGGAGGATTCCGAGAGTGATCCAGAAGATGATCAGCGGAAGGAAAGAACGATTGGTGCTGAAGCCCGGAATATACTGCGGCCAGACCACGCCAATGGTCAGGATGAGCGTGATCGTCAGCAGACGAACACGCGTCAACCAGTCCAGCCATTCCCTTGTTGCAAAGCTCTTATCCATTGCGCGCCCGCGCTGTCATGTCGACGTGCGGGCATCCCCAAGTCCTGGCAGGAAGAGTAGAGGACAGGGATTGTCTTCTCTGTCTCCCGCAACAGAATAACCCCGTCCGGGCAAAAACCGATTATTTACCGCTCAACTTGCCGATGAGCGAGAAGAGCGGCAAGTACATGGAAATGACCACCCCGCCGACCACCAGGCCGAGAAAGACGATCATGATGGGCTCGATCGCTGTCAACAGATCCTTCACCGCCGCGTCCACTTCTTCTTCATAAAAGTCGGCGATCTTCTGGAGCATGGCGTCCATCGCGCCCGTCTGTTCGCCGACGGCGATCATCTGCGTGACCATGCCCGGGAACACTTCGGATTCTTTCAACGGCTCGGTGAGCGACTTGCCTTCTTCGAGCGACCTCCTCACCCGCTGCAAAGCACGCTCGACGACCGCGTTGCCGGCTGTCCTGGCGGTGATGTCCAGGCCCTCAAGGATGGGTACGCCGCTGGAGATCAGCGTGCCGAGCGTTCGAGTAAACCGCGCCACGGCAATCTTTCTCATCAGCATACCCAGGACCGGGAGCTTCAGGACGATGGTATCGAGCACGAAGCGGCCCTGCGGGGTGCCGTACCAGATTTTCAGACCAAAGATGGCGCCCCCGAGAGCTATGATGATGAGGAGACCAAAAATGCTACCGACGAAATTGCTCATGGCTATGACGATCTTCGTGGGCAGCGGGAGGTCCACGCCCATGCTCGCGAACAACGTGGAGAAAATCGGCACGACTTTCCAGAGCAGCAGGGTGATGACGCCGGCGGCGACGCTCAAGACGCCCACCGGATAGACGAGAGCGGACTTGACGGCGCGCTGCAATTTGACGCTCTTTTCGATGTAGGTCGAGAGACGCTGCAGAATGGTGTCCAGAATACCGCCGGTCTCACCGGCCTCCACCATGTTCACGTACAAAGGATCAAAGACCTTTGGCGAACTCCGCATGGCGGCAGAAAGAGTGGCGCCGCCTTCGACCTGGCCGCGCGTTCCGGTCAGGACTTTTTGAAAGAACTTGTTCTCCTGCTGGCTCGCCAAAATCTCTAGACACTGAACGAGCGGCAGACCAGCATCGATCATGACCGAGAACTGGCGAGTAAAGATCGCGAGTTCCTTGGCCTTCACGCTGCCCCCGAAAGTGGGCATATTGAATTCCTTGCCCTTCTCGGTCATTTTCGTCGCAGTGATCTGCTGTCGCTTCAGCAGGCCCGCCAGTTCGGTCTTGTTCGAGGCGGTCATCACCCCGCTGACGCTGCCGCCGGAGCGGCTGGTTCCCTGATATTTATAGTCCGGCATTTGCTTGCCTCCTTAGTCCTTCAATTTCTTGGGCGTATGGCCGTTCAGCCAAAGTCGATGCTCCTAGCGTTTGCTGGCCACAGGGGCCTTGGTCCCGTTCCCGGGTGTTGAAACTCCGCGGTTGATCATGTCCTGCAATTCATCGGCATTCGATGAACGCGAAAGGGCCATATCCAGCGTGATCATCTTTTGAAAGTAAGCGTTCGCCAGTCCCTGGTTAAAGGTTTGCATGCCCGTTTGAGCCGTACCGGTCTGCATCGCGGAATAGATCTGGTGAATCTTGTCTTCGCGGACCAGGTTGCGGATGGCGGGCGTCGGCACGAGCACTTCCATGATCATGGCGCGGCCCCGTCCATCGGCGCGGGGGAGAAGCGCCTGACAAAGGATGCCCTCGAGCACCATGGACAGCTGCGCGCGAATCTGCGGCTGCTGATGCGAAGGGAATACGTCAATAATACGGTTGATCGTGGAAGCCGCCGAATTGGTGTGCAGCGTAGCGAAAGTCAAGTGGCCGGTCTCCGCGATGCGCAGAGCCGATTCGATGGTTTCGAGGTCGCGCATTTCGCCGATGAGCACGACGTCGGGGTCTTCGCGAAGTGCGGCGCGAAGTGAATTCGCGAAGGAATGCGTGTCAGCATGGACTTCGCGCTGATTCACAAGGCACTTCTTGTGGTTGTGAAGAAACTCGATGGGATCCTCGATCGTGATCATGTGCTCTTCACGTTCGCTATTGATCTTGTCGAGCATGGCCGCGAGCGTGGTGGACTTACCGGAGCCCGTTGGTCCGGTCACGAGGACGAGCCCGCGGGGCTTGTCGCACAATCCCTTCACGACCAGCGGTAACCCGAGAGCGTCGAAGCCTTTGATTTCCCAGGGAATGGTGCGGAAGACGGCACCGACGGCTCCCCGCTGATTAAAAACGTTGCCGCGGAAGCGAGCAAGGTTCTTCAAACCGAAGGAGAAGTCCAGCTCCAGGTTCTCTTCGAAGCGGTGTTTTTGCGCATCCGTCAAAACGCTATAAGCAAGAGACTTGGTGTCCGCTGCGGTCAGCGGCGGCATGTCGAGAGGCCTGAGCCTGCCGTGAACGCGCACGCGCGGCGCGCTGTTCGTGGTGATGTGGAGGTCGCTGCCTCCCAACTCGATCATCTTTTTCAGCAATTCACTTAGCGTGATTCCAGCCATCAGTCACCTTCAATTCTATAAAACCGTTTCGCGCAGGACTTCTTCCATGGTGGTCTGCCCGAGCGCAACTTTTATCAAGCCGCTGCGCCGCAGCGTGATCATGCCCTGCTCGATCGCCTTCTTCTTCAGTTCCAGCGCCGAAGCGCCAACAAGAATCAATTCGCGGAGCTCATCGTTAATTTCCATGACCTCGTAAAGACCTGTGCGGCCCTTGTAGCCGCGCTTGTTACAGGTAGTACAGCCCTTGCCGTGGTAGATCTTGGTAGTCTTGGCCTCTTCGGGGGTGTACCCGGCATCGATCAAAGCCTGGTGCGGGACTTCCAGCTCTTCCTTGCAGTTCCCGCAGATGCGTCGCACAAGTCGCTGGGCGCAAATCAAGTTCACCGAGGTGGCTACGAGAAAGGGCTCGATACCCATGTTCATCAAGCGGCTGATGGTCGAAGGCGCGTCGTTGGTGTGCAGTGTGGATAGCACCAAGTGGCCGGTGAGCGCGGCCTTGACTCCGATTTCCGCCGTTTCAAAGTCGCGAATCTCGCCGACCAGAATGATGTTGGGGTCCTGGCGCAGAAAAGCTCGGAGCGCGGCGGCAAAGTTCAGGCCGATCTGCTCCTTCATCTGCACCTGGTTAATGCCTGCCAATTGGAACTCGACCGGGTCTTCCGCGGTCATGATGTTGGTATCAACGGTATTTAGAGTCGCGACGGAGGAATACAGCGTGTTCGTTTTGCCCGAACCCGTCGGACCGGTTACCAGCACCATGCCGTACGGCTTCAAGATGTTGCGTTCGAACTTCTTCAGCGACTCCGGTTCAAACCCCAGCTTGGTCATATCCAGCCGGAGGTTTTCCTTGTCCAGCAACCGCATGACGACCTTTTCGCCGTACAGGGTGGGCACAGTTGAAACGCGGAAGTCCAGTTCCTTCTTCTTACCATCGGCCTTATACTTGATCATGATGCGGCCGTCTTGCGGCAACCGCTTTTCCGCAATGTCCAGTTTGGCCATAATCTTCAAGCGGCTGGTAATCGCGTCCTTCAGGCGCAAGGGCGGGGTCATCACCGTGGCGAGTTGCCCGTCAATGCGGAAGCGCACGCGCATTTCGAGCTCGTAAGGCTCGATGTGAATATCGCTGGCTCCGCGCTTAACGGAGTCCGTCAAGATCAGGTTGACGAGCTTGATGATGGGAGCTTCTTCCGCCGCCTTCTCGAGGGTGGCGGTGTCCAGTTCCGATTCTTCGGCGGCCAGCTCCAACTCGTTGTCTTCATCAATGAGATCTTTCATCAAGTTACTGATCTCATCCTGATTCGTTGACGTCCCGCCATAAAAGCGCGTGATGGCGTCGCCGATGGCCGATTCTGAGGCCACCACCGGCTCCACGTTGAATCCCGTCATGAACTTGATATCGTCCATCGCGAAGACGTTGGTGGGATCCGTCATGGCGATGGTGAGAACGGAGCCGACGCGCGACAGCGGGATCACCTGGTAGCGCGATGCCGTGTCCTGGGGAATAAGCTTGATGACGTTGGGATCGATTTCGTAATACTTCAGATTGATGGAAGGAACACCGTACTGACGGGAGAGCACGCCGGTGATGTCATCATCGGTTATGTAGCCCATCTTCGTCAGGCAGCTTCCCAGCTTGCCTCCATTGGCGCGCTGAAACTCCAGCGCTTTTTGGAGCTGGTCCTGCGTGATCAGGCTTTCCTTAACTAATATTTCGCCCAAACGGACGGACATCCACAGTACTCCCGGCGGGTTTGCACCCAGCGCTCACCTTAGCAAAGGATGAAGCGGAAGGTAGCCAGAATTTCGCGCGCCGTTCTGAACTGGCTAATACCTGCCCAGAAGGGTAGGTCCTGCGAGGGGAGGACAGGCAGAAATCTTGACTTGCCCCCGTACGCTGGCTATCGTGCCAGAGAGATGCCTGCGCGCACAACACGGACGCATTCTGCCCATGAGCTGACGCCGCTGACGAAAAATGTTCACGGTTTGCGCGGTGCTCGAGGGCTTCCATCCCAGGTGCAAGCTTTACCGCGCGATTTGATGATGGCCAACTCATGAGCCGATTGGACAACAAACAGAGCTGGGGTCTCGCCATCGGCGGAATCCTGCTGACGTTGCTCTTGGCGGCCGTCTTCACCTTCGGCTCGCTCAACGTACCATTTGAGCCGAAGAGCTGGCGCGCGGTGATGGTGCTCTACGCTGTCTCCAGTTTTATCACCGCCGCCTTTCTCGTCTTTGGCCTCATCCTCGCGCGCACCACTCTACGTCTCTGGGCGGAACGCAGCAGAGAACAACTCGGCGCTCGCTTTAAAACGAAGATGGTTGTCGGCGCAATGGCCATTTCCCTTCTGCCGATCATCTTTATGTTCATCGTTAGCTATTCGTTGATCAATCGCAGTCTGTTGCTGTGGTTCCCGAGACCTCTTGAAATCGCCTCCGATGAGACGCAGAAGCTCCTGAACGATCTGGGGCGGGCGCAGTTGCCGCGGCTTCGCGGGATGGCTTCAATGGCGCAAGCAGAGGCAACTCGTCCCAGCACAGATTTCCTGCAACATGTATTCGCAAAAGGCGCGGATGCAGCCTGGATTCTGGATCGGGACGGCAAAGTGATGCATGGCGGCATCGTCTGTGACGACCAGCCCGAGGATCGCACCGGCACGATCTGTGTGCAGCCAGATGTTCCAGGACAGTATTTGCGATCGTTGCCGAGTGGAGTGGAAGTTTGGACGGCCGGCGGAAAGAGCTACTTCGCCGGTCGCGTCCCAGCTTCCCAGGAAGGACAGGCAGGGGGATTCGTCGTTGCCGCGTATCGTACGAGCTCCGACGTTCTCGAGCGGCTGACGGCCATTCAATCCCAGACACACGAGTATTACCAGGAAAAACAGGACCTGCGCGCACTGAAGCGGCAGATGCTTCTGATTCTTCTTCTTTTCACCGTGCTGTTGCTCTCCGCGGTCATGTGGGTGGCTTTGTTTCTGGCAAAGCAGGTCACTATACCAATTCAGGCACTCGCGGAAGGGACGCGGGAAGTTTCCTCCGGCAACTTTGATTATCAAGTCCCAGAGCAAGCTCAAGATGAGTTGGGAATCCTGGTGCACTCCTTTAACACGATGACCACGCAGTTGCGCGACAGCCGCTCTCAAATCGATCAATTCACCCGGAATCTCCAGCAAGCGGTGCAGGAACTCGAGCGCCGGCGCCAGCTCATGGAAACCGTTCTCGAGAACATTCCCACAGGGGTTATTTCGCTCGACGCCGCGGGAGCCATCCTTCGCGTGAACACTTCCGTTTCAAAGCTGTTTGGGGTCAGCGGCTCTGAATCTCTCTCTCTCGAAGGACTTCTCGGATCGGATGCGGCCCGCATCGTGCAGTACCTGATGCGCCGATCCTTGCGCATGGGAGTGGTCTCCCGGGAGATCGAGACGGTCGCCGCCGGACGTGTGCTGCACCTCGCGGTCACGGTGAGTTCCCTGGGACCGCGCCGCGCGAATACCGGCTACGTCCTAGTCCTCGATGATCTGACGGAAGTGCTCCGCGCGCAGAAATCGGCGGCGTGGCAGGAAGTCGCGCGGCGAATCGCTCATGAGATCAAGAATCCACTGACTCCGATTCAGCTTTCAGCCCAGCGCCTGTTGCGATTTCTCGAGCGCCGCGACTCCTCCCAATCGGCGGCTACCCGTCACTCGGAATTGGCCAAGCTGGTTCAGGAGTGTTCACGCCTAATCGAGCGGGAGGTCTCCACACTCGCCGCGCTGGTCAATGAGTTCTCGCAATTCGTCCGCTTCCCTACCGCAAAGATTGTGCCAACCAATGCCAACACCATCGTTCATCAGGCGGTGGAAGTATTTTCCGGGCGGCTCGATGGCATCACGCTCAAGACGGCCCTTGCCGAGAATCTGCCGGCGGTGCGCGCCGATGGGGGGCTGCTCCGCAGCGTCGTCGTGAATCTCATCGATAATGCCGCGGAAGCGCTGGAGAACTCGGCGTTCCGGGAAATCCTGGTTTCCACCATGGCCCATTCGGATGCGGAGACCGTCGTGATCTGCGTCTCGGACACCGGCACCGGCATTTCGCCGGAAGACAAGGACAAACTCTTCCTACCACATTTCTCAACCAAGGATCGTGGAACGGGGCTCGGCCTCGCCATCGCCGCCCGCATCGTGGCCGAACACGGCGGCAGCATCCACGTCGAGGACAATCTTCCGGTAGGATCGCGCTTCCTCGTCGAGCTTCCGGTCGCGGAATTGACGCCCGCCTCCCTTGCCGACCACAATGGATCGGACGACGCGACTCGATGACACCTGGACCGCATCTCCTCGTGGTGGACGACGAGGCCGGCATTCGTGAATCTCTCTCCTCGATTCTCAAGGACGAGGGCTACCATGTGGAAACCGTGGGTTCCGCCGAGGAGGCCCTGGAGCGCGCCGCCGCCGGCAATTTCGAGGTCGTTCTCCTGGACGTCTGGCTTCCGGGGATCGACGGCCTCGAAGCGCTGAGCCGCCTCCAAGCGTCCCCGCGGCCGCCGGCAGTCATCATGATTTCCGGTCACGGCACAATCGAGACAGCCGTGCGTGCCACAAAACTCGGCGCCTTCGATTTCATCGAGAAACCCCTCTCTCTTGAGAAGATCATCGTTCTGGTTCGCAACGCCATTCAACAACGCCGCCTCGAAGAGGAAAACCAGTTGCTGCGCGGCGAGCTGGGGTACCGCTACCAAGTTATCGGCGACAGCGTTCCCATGAAGGCGCTGCGCCAGCAGATTGCCGTCACGGCGCCGACCAACGGCCGCGTGCTGATTTACGGCGAGAGCGGTACGGGGAAGGAGCTCGTTGCGCGCGCATTGCATGCTGCAAGCCTTCGCAGCAAGGGCCCTTTCGTGGAAGTCAATTGCGCGGCGATTCCTGAGGAGCTGATCGAGTCCGAGCTTTTCGGCCACATCAAGGGCAGCTTCACCGGCGCGACGGAAGACAAGATCGGCAAATTTCAAAAGGCCGACGGCGGGACGCTCTTCCTCGATGAAATCGGCGACATGAGTCTCCGCACGCAATCCAAAGTTCTGCGCGTTCTCGAGGAACAGCGCTTCGAGCGCGTGGGCTCCAACGAAACCTTGAGCGTCGATGCGCGCGTCATCGCCGCAACGAACAAGCATCTCGAACAGGAAATCGCGCGCGGCGCCTTTCGCCAGGATCTTTTCTATCGCCTGAACGTGATTCCCTTTTACGTTCCGGCCTTGCGTGACCGAAGGGAAGATATCCCCACGCTGGCAAGATATTTCTTGGGCGAATTCAGCTCGGCCTACGGCAAGAAAACCCGGGAGCTCAGCGACTCCGCCATGGAAATCCTCATTCGCTATCCCTGGCCTGGAAATGTCCGGGAACTGCGAAATCTCGTCGAGCGGCTGGTCATCGTGTGCCCCCAGGCGCGCATCGAGCCGCATCACCTCCCGCCCGAACTCTTCCGCGGCGCTGCGGAAAGCCCCCACCATCCTTACTCGACGCTGCATGAAGCCCGCAGCGCCTACGAGAGGGAATTCATCCTGCGGAAATTGCAGGAGCACCGCTGGAACATGACACAAACGGCCACGGCTCTTGGCCTGGAACGCAGCCACCTCTACCGCAAAATGAAGTCTCTGGGGATCGCCGCCCCTGACTAGAGATGGTCAAACCGGCAAAGCCGCCTCCCCGCCTCATTCTATTTCTCTTTTTCCCTTGGAATGGCTAATTCGTGTAGAATTCGCCCAACCGGTGCCTCATATTTCGCAAAACTGATTGGAACAGCGGTTCTCGCACGGACGCTCTTGGTCTGCCGCCGCTTCATTCACGGAAATTCTCAAGCATCTTCACAGGCCGGCCGGTCGCTTCAGGACGCACGTCGGAAACTGGGGGAGCCCCGATGAGGAGAATTTTTAGCTTTTTGACAGCGTTCTTGACCGTCGCGGTTTTTGCCGCGCAGGCGCAGACCACTACCGCCGAATCGGGACGCGCAACTTTCCTCGCGTCACAGTCACGGACATTTTTCCCGCATAACTGGGTCCGAGGTTATTCGGATTTCTCCGTGGCGCCGTCTCACAACGAACCGGATCTTGGACGTTGCATGTTTCCTCAGCCAACCAGTGCGGGCGGTACAGCTTCCACGTGCACGGCCTACGCACGCTATCTGTTCAGCGGATATATTGAGTTTCAACCGCTGGGCCGCACTCCAGCGCGGCATTTCTTTCTATTCTTCGAACCCAAATTCAGCTTTGGAAGAAATATCCCCCAGCTCGCCTACACCGCATCCATGATGCCGATTGCATTCGACCGTTCGATTGGAATCGGTTTCCAATTGCCGAGACACTTCGAACTGCGCGCGACGCAACATCAGGTGGATTGGCTCGGGCGTTATAGCAGGTCCCTGGGCACGGCGGACCTTCGCACCAATGGCCCGAATGGTCTTTACGCCACCTTTGGCGTGCGCTGGTCTTTCGGCGGATATGGACGCCAGGGAGCCCCGTCTGACTATTAATCCCGTAATCTAAGAGCCCTGGACTACTTTACGATGGCGAGAACTGAACTCGCGATTCTTCGTGCACAGAAGTTTCTTATTCTTTGTCGTCCAGTTCGCCGGCAAGCCCTTCCAGTTGGTAACGCCAGTCGAGCTCACGCACCTTTTGGGGATTTTCCCGCCAATCCGGCGCGACTTTCACGAACAGTCCGAGGTAGATCTTGCTGCCGAGGATCGCCTCGAGTTCCTTGCGGGCATCCGTTCCAATCTTCTTGAGCATCTCGCCTTTGTGGCCGATCAGTATTTTTTTCTGCGAATCGCGCTCCACATTCATGATCGCTTCGATGCGCAGCAGCTTGGGCGTTTCTTCGTACTTTTCAACCACCACGGCGAGCGCGTACGGCACTTCGTGGTACATCACCTGAATGGCCTTCTCGCGAATGATCTCGGCGGCCAGGAATCGCTCCGGCTGGTCGGTCACCTGATCTTCCGGGAAGTACGGCTCTCCCTCCGGCAACTGCTTCAGAATCTCGTCAAGCAGCTCTTCGCACCCGGCGCCGTGCAATGCGGAGATGGGCAGGATCGCGGCGAATTCGAAGGCCTTCGCAAAAGCATCGATCAGCGGCAGAAGCTTTGGCTTGGGCAAACGATCGACTTTGTTCAGCGCCAGAATTGTTTTTCCGCGAAACCGCTTCGCTTTCTCCAGCAACAAATCATCCGCATGGGGATGCATCCGGCTGGCATCGACCATCAGCAGCAACACGTCGATCCCCTCCAGCGCCGCCGCTACTTCCTGCATCATCTGACGACCCAGCGCCGAATCGGCCTCGTGCAGACCCGGCGTGTCGATAAAAACGATCTGCCCTTGCGGCTTGGTCAGGATTCCCTGGATGCGGTTGCGCGTGGTCTGCGGTTTAGAGGTGACGATGGCGATCTTCTGCCCGACCAAGCGATTCACAAGGGTGGACTTCCCCGCATTCGGCCGCCCGACGATGGCCACAAATCCGGATCGAAAATCCCGCTGTTCCGCGCTGTTTTTATTTTTAGACATCAAGGTTTCACGACCGGCAGCTCGAGCGCGCTGGGATGCTCCGTATCGTGCAGCAGCACAATATGCGCCGTCTTGGCATCCTTCCCCGTTTCTGCTGCGACCACCCCGCCGCTGTTGTAATTCTTTTCAGCGCCCGTCGAATTGATGCTGCGCACCACCAGACGCAGCCTGCTACCCTTCGCGATTCGCCGCGCGAAAAACATGAAATTGTCGAACGCGTATTTTTCTATCTTTCCCGCCACCACCGGCATCGCTTCGCGCAGCGACTCGCGGTATCTCGCTCGCATCGATGCGCTCGTCAGCGCCACCGAGCCGCCGTCCGGCAAAATCTCGTAGAGATCCACTTCCAGGTCGGTGTCCGACACATCCATCTTGAGCCACACCGTCAGCTTAGGGAATCCGGCGATCTCGATGGCCTCCGTGAAGGGCTCGCTATGGTAGATCACTCCCTCGCCAAACAGATTCAACACCGCCCGCTGCGAAGTCAGCGAATTGCCGTCGTCCTCGGTCTCCGCACTGCCTGGCCTCGTATCCAGCGGGTCATACGTCCACGAATCCATCGCCGCTGATGTGCTGGGCTTCCCCTCCGTCAACACCCCTGATCGAAACACTTCACTGGCATCGCCATTCGAACCGAGATACTGCGTCTTTGCCGCATTCGAGATACTCTCGAGACTGTCCGCGTACTTCCATTCCTCCGCTCCAACCACATAATAAGCCACGCGCTTCTTCAGAAATTCCGGTTTCGGCCCGCCCTTCATCGCCCAGTCGTACCATTCCGTGTGCAACTTGTTCAGGTCGAGGACGCTCGCTTGGCCGAATTTCAGTCCTCCCACTTCCGCTTTCGGCGTGCGCGTCCCCGCGTGGTCCCACGGCCCAATAATCAGGTAGTGATTCGCCTTGGCTTCCGCCGTCCCGTACCGCATATGCCGCTTGTAAAAGGTGAACGCGCCCGGCTGATCTCCGTCGTAGTGTCCAGTGATCGTCAGGATTGGCACACTCATTCTCTTATACTGATCCGGGTTCGGCACCATCGCATCGTGATACGCATCCGGAGTCGGATGCTTCAGCCAATTCTGAAAGACGGCCGAAGGATTTCCGATCAGTTTGTCGTAGTCCTGAAACGCCACGTGAGCCAAGTACATCTCGCGCGACTTGGACGACCAGAATGCGCCGTTCCCGAAAAGATTGGCGTTGCCCGTCACGCCGCTGGTAAAACTCAGCCATTGCATGTCGTACGGCGCAAAAATATTGTACTGGAACGGAAAATCCACACCCGGATGCGCCGCTGCCGCCGGGACAATCGTCACCAGGTGCGGAGGAAATTCCTTCAAGACCGTCCACTGGTCGAATCCCGCGTACGAGCCGCCCCACATCGTCACTTTGCCATTGCAGTACGGTTGCTTCGCGAGCCATTCCACCACGTCGAATCCGTCTTTGCCCTCATTCACAAACGGCTCGAAATCGCCGCCGGAGTTTCCGCGCCCCCGCACGTCCACCAGCGCGTACACGTACCCATGCTTTGCAAAATACACGGCGCGGTCCGTGTACGAATCTCCGATGTACGGCGTGAAAGTAAAGATAACCGGCAGAGGCTCTTTCTGTCCGTGCGGCGTGAACACCGTCGCGTTCAGTTTCACTCCGTCCCGCGCCGGAATCTTCACCGCCCATTGCATGTCAGTGCTTGGCTCTTCGGCAGCAGGCTTTTGCTGCGCGCTCGCCATGGCCGTTCCCATCAGGATGGGCAGCGCCCATCCGGCTGCGGCCGCACAAACCTTCTTCAACGTCACACCGAGCATCTCTTCCCCCCGCACTTCGATGGATTGCTTTTACCTTATAGTTCGAAAACCAGGATCCAGAAAGTCTACCGCTTTGTGGGAACAGCCTTCATCTGCTTGCGAATCCGCACGCGCAACACTTTTCTCTGATTTGCTTCCAGGACTTCGAAGCAATGCTCCGCCAGATCGACTTTGTCACCGGGCGCCGGCACTTTGCCGGAGGCATGACTCAGCAAGCCCGCGAGTGTGGTCACCGCCTCATCCGTCTTGTCGCCGAACTTCACGCCAAGTAATTCCTCGACGTCGCCGATGGGCATGCTGCCGCGCATGACCAGGCCGCCATCCGGTTCACGCACGACATCCGGCGCCGGAGGCTTTCCATCGTTTCCGCTTTCGCCAACGATCTCTTCCACCAGGTCTTCCACGGTGGCGATGCCCGCCACCGTTCCATGCTCGTCGATAATCACGGCCAGCGGCTGACCCTTCTGGCGCATTTCGCGCAGCAACTCCGAACCAACCTTCGTTTCCGGTATGAAGAGAACGGGTTTGACCAGTTCACGCACCTTGCGTTTGAGCAAATCCTGGTCCGCGATTTGCAAAAGGTCCTGCGAGTATACGACGCCGAAAATATCGTCGAGCGATTTCTCGTACACGGGAATCTTGTTCAATTTCGTCGCGACAACTTTGGCGTGCAGGTCTTCGAGCGTGGCGTCCGCCGGCAGGGCCACAATGTCGGGCCGCGGCGTCATCACTTCGCGCACGCGTTTGTCGCTGAATTCGACGACCTGCTCGATCAAGTCCGCCTGCTCCGGCTCGATGATGCCTTCTTCTTCCGCAACTTCCACCAGCGCTTCGATTCCCTCTTCCGTGCGCTGCTCTTCGGTTTTCTCGATCTCGCGCTCCGAAATACGCGCGAGCGATTCCGCGCCTTCCAGGAATACGCGCACCGGCCAGACGAACCACATCGCCCCGCGAATCAACGGCAAGAGGGGAAGCAGCCAGCGCCCCTTCGTGCGGTACAACAACATGTCCGGAATAAAGTGCATGGCGATGACGACTTCGAGCACCAAAAACACGCAGAACTCAACGAAAGATTCCCACGTGCCCGGGACGAAGTACACCACGCCTCGCGTCGTCTCCAGCACCAGGAACGCCAGCCAGAAGTGTCCGAGGATTCGGAAGGTCCGCCCGCCACTGCGGCGGTTGATCCTCAGCCTTGGCTCGATCTCCGCTTCAAAAATTTCCAGATGTTCGTGGACGCGGCCCGTCGTCATGCGGCCCAGTTCGCGGTAAATCAAAGTCAGGTAGGAGAAAATCGGCAGGGTAAAACCTACCAGCACAACGCTCAGCGCATAGAGCCAGCTTAAATTCATCACGCCAGTCCGAGCCGTTTTCGCAGCTTCCGCTCAATCCCGTCCATTTCGCCGCGATCGGTTTCGTGGTCGTAGCCCAGCAGATGCAAGACGCCGTGTAGAATGAGCACTTCAAGTTCACCCGAAAGCTTCCGCCCGTTTTTTCTCGCATAGCGCCGCGCCGTCGCTGGAGAGATGGCAATGTCGCCCAGGTATTCGCCGGCTTCTATCGTCTTTGAGCCGCGCCGCAGCCGGACCGGTCTACGCCGCATCACGCTGGGGAACGAAAGCACGTCGGTAGGACCCTTCTTCTTGCGAAACGTCTCATTCATACGTGCGATCTCTGCATCACTCACCAGGCAAACCGTCAGGTCCGCTTCGTCCACGCCCAGTTCGTGTTTCGCGCGGCGCAGAAACGTCTCGAGCTGCCCACGCGCTGCGCGCACCGCTCGTTGCCGGTTCAGAATCATCCTTGCTGGATTTCTTTTTCGCGTTCTTTCCCGGAATTTCTCGCCGGAGTTCCCACTTTGCCATTCGCGGCGTTTCCGCCGCGCTGCGGTTGAGCTACATCATACTCTTCATAGGCGCGGATGATCTGCTGCACGAGGTTGTGCCGCACCACGTCCTTCTCTCCGAACTGCACCACGCCGATCCCGTCGATCTTCCCGCAAACTTCCAGCGCTTCAATCAAACCGGATTTTTTCCCCTGGGGCAGGTCAATCTGCGTCACGTCGCCGGTAATCACGGCTTTGGAGTTGAACCCCAGCCGCGTCAGAAACATCTTCATTTGCTCGCTGGTAGTGTTCTGCGCTTCGTCGAGGATGACGAACGAATCATTGAGCGTGCGTCCCCTCATGAACGCCAGCGGCGCAACTTCGATGATTCCCTTTTCCAAAAAGCGCTCCAGCTTGTCCGCGTCCAGCATGTCGTAGAGCGCGTCGTACAGCGGCCGCATGTACGGATCGATCTTCTGCTGCAGCGTGCCCGGCAAAAATCCCAGCCGCTCGCCCGCTTCCACCGCAGGCCGCGCCAGGATGATGCGGTTCACTTGCTTCGTGAGCAGCGCGCTCACCGCCATGGCTACGGCGATGTAGGTCTTCCCGGTGCCTCCGGGACCGATGCCGAACATCATGTCGTGCTTCTCGATCTCTTCCATGTAGTGGCGTTGGCTGGCGTTCTTCGGCGTGACCTGTTTCTTGCCGAACGAACGCGTCCGCGCGTGTTCGAACATCCCGCGCGGCGATTCGTGGGGTTCCTCGGTCGCCACGCGCATCAGCGACTTCACCTCCGCGGCGGAAAGCGTGCGCCCGTGCCGGGTGAGGTGGTTGTACTCCTCCACAATCTTCACGGCTTGGTCGACGCTCTCCTGCTCGCCTTCGACGGTCAGCCGCGTGTCATGCAGATGCGTGCGCACGCGCAGCGAATCCTCGAGCTGGCGCACATTTTCATCCAGCGTGCCGAAGAAGGGTTCAATTTGTCCGGAAATGTGAACGGTACGTCGCATCCAATTGGAAGGTCTTCCTACTGCAGGAACCGGGTGGCCGATGGGATTCCTCCTGTTTGTGCGTGACCGCTTTGCGGTTCACTCAGGGAGAAACTCTTTACACCCTAACCCAGCGCTGTGTCGCGGTCAAGTCAGCGGTTTGTGACACAAATCAACGCCAAGTCAGCGGTTTGTGACACAAATCAACGCCAACTTCACGGCCAAGTGGAAACATAAGTATTTCCGATTGGTAGCCAGTGAACTAGAGGACGACTGCATGCCCGAAGTGTACTTTCTTCTCTTGCACAATACGAGAGTTTCGCTTCTCGGTTAGCACTCCGGCAAGATAGGGCACTTCAGGTATGACGTCGACCTGCTCGCGCGCAAATTTCCCCTGGAATGAATACTCTCTCCCGTCCACACTCACCGTGCGAAACGCAAAGCCCTGCGGCGTAAACCGGGACCACGCAAACTGGAAGTGCCTCTGATCGACGTGCAAGCCGGGCGACGTCGGCGCTTCCGGATCGTTCTCCTTCGGCGGGATCGGCTTCCCGTCCGGACTGATTACAAGCGCTGTTTGACCGCCTCCCGGATCACCCAAATCCGCATAATAGAGGCCGTAAAGGTCGGCGACCTTCTCTTCCTCCGTTTGTTCCGCGGCAGAAGCCTCCGACCGGGGCAAAAGGCTCGCGGCTGACCGCTCTCGCAGCGCCTCTTGGATCGCTTTCTCCGCCAACGGTGCCATCACCGCGTACCCTGCTGCATTGGGATGGAGCCCGTCATCGCTGAGCTCTTTCTTGAGCAAACCCTTTTCATCCACCGTCGCGGAAAAATAGTCGAGATATACGTGGCCATTCTCCGAGGCGTACTTTTTAATCCAGGCGTTCAGTTCCAAAATTTTCTCCGGCGGCCGCTTGATGCGCATGTCCAGCGGATTGCCTTCGCGATCATGTCCGTAGTTGCTCACCGGCATCACGGAGGACAACACCGCGCGAATCCCATTCGCGCGGGCCAGCTCCGCCATCGAAGCAAGATTCCCTTCGGTTTCTTCGAGCGTGATCGGCCCCGTATTCCCCGCAATGTCGTTCGTTCCCGCCAGAATCACCACCACTTTCGGCTGCAGCGCAATCACGTCGGCGCGAAAGCGCAATACCATCTGCGGCGTCGTCTGCCCGCTAATTCCCCGCCCGATGTAGGGCTTCCCCGGAAAAAATCCCCCGAACTGCGGCAGCACCCACATGTCCGTGATGGAATCGCCCATGAACACGACGCGCTGCTCGTCCTTCTCCGGAGCGGCGACTTTTGCGTTGGCATCCCGATAGTGCGCAAGATCCGGCCAATCTTTCAGCCGCTTCTCCTGCGCTTCCAACCTCGCCTTCGCTTCTGCCAATTCCGCGCAATTTCCGGCAGGCTTCGCCGGCACATCCGTCTGCGCCTGCGCAAACAGCCCGTTGGCGCACACGGCCAGCGTCACAACGAGACGAGCAGCCAACTTGAAAGCAGTCTCCATGGATCTCCCCTTCCTCTTCCTGCTGAGAACTAACGACTAAAAAACCAAGAACTGAAAACTGACAACCAACTTTTTCGCTTGGAAATGGGATTTCAACTCTCAAGGAAATGTCGCGCGAAGTGAATCAATCCGCAGCCACCGCGCGCGTTTTCGCCCATTCGCGAATGGCTTGCACCTCTTCGGCGCGCGTCACGCTGAGAGGCTGCGTGCTCTGAATCTCGGCAATCAGGATTTCCGTGCTCAGTTGCTGCTTGGCACTGAACGCCGTGTACAGGCCCGCCACAATAGCTTGCTCGATCTCCGCGCCAGAAAAACCGTTGCTGGAGGCAGCCAGCTTCGCAAGATCGAACGCACCGGAATCACGTCCGCGTTTCTTCAGATGCAGCGCGAACAACGCCGCCCGCACTTCCGCATCCGGCAAATCCACGAAGAAAATCTCGTCGAAGCGTCCTTTGCGAAGCATCTCCGGCGGCAGGACCTTGATGTTATTCGAGGTGGCCGCAAGGAAGACCCCGCTCTCGCGGTCCTGCATCCACGTCAGCAGCGTGGCCAGCAACCGCTGCGACAATCCCGCATCAGCATCTCCGCTCGATCCCGCGGACGCAAACGCCTTCTCAATCTCATCAATCCACAGCACCATCGGCGCCAGCTTCTGCGCCAGTTCCAAAGCCTTGTGCAGCCGCCGCTCGCTCTCGCCAACAAATTTGTCGTACAGTGCGCCCGCGTCCAGCCGCGCCAATTCGTATCCCCATTCTCCAGCCACGGCGCGCGCCGCCAGGCTCTTGCCGCAGCCCTGCACTCCGGTGATGAGGATTCCCTTCGGCGGCACCAATCCAAATCGCTGCCCTTCTGGCGTCAGCGCGCTCTTTCTTTTTCCCAACCACTCTCGCAAATGCCGCAATCCCGCCACATCGCCAAACGACGCATCCCGCCGCACCGTTTCGATCAATCCTTCGGTCTTCAGCGTTTCTCGCTTGGTCTCCAGCACGGCATCCAGCAATCCTGCGTCAGCCTTACCACGCGCCATCACGGACTTGCGCAGCGCACGCAGAGCTTCCTCTTCCGGCAATCCCACAAGATTCCGCGAAAGCTGTCCCATTGCGGCCGCGTCCAAAACCACTGGAATGTGCTGCTCGCGATTCAGTTCCGCCAGCACCTGCTTCACGCCGGGAAGCAGATCCTCCGCCGCCGGCAAACCCAGCTGAAAGGGCATCGCATCGCCCTGCAGATCCGGTGGCACTTGCATCGCCGCCCCCGTGAGCACAATCGATCGCCGCACGGTGCGAAATTTTTCCGCCAACTCGCGCAACCGGCGGCAGATTTTGTCGTTTTCGCAGTAGCGCGCAAAATCCTTCAGCAAAAAAATCCCGTCGCCCTGAATCAGCGCGACGTTCGAAAGTGCCTGTTCGGGATTGTCGGTGTTGTACAGCGGCGCTCCATGAGCCTTGGCCAGACCCGTCGTGACGCTCCATTCGTACAGCGGCACACCCAATTCCGTCGCCACATCCAGCAACAAGGATTCGAGCCGCTCCTCCTCCGGGGTCTCCACCGTAATGATGGGGTGCCGCGAATTGATGAGCAGCCTCAGCTCGTCGTGCTTATTCTGCTGCTTCACGCGACCCGGCGAGCCGGCGTTTGTGTCAGCGAAGGAAGGCGGCATCCCCGGCGCGCCGGAAGGATCTTTCAGCTCGTTTGACAAAGCCGTGAGCCTCGTTTAACGTTAGAAGTTTGAGCGATACGCAAAAGGAGCGATAGATGGCCCAGGGACAGGCTACCAAAGTTAAGAAGAAGAAAAAGTCGGTTTTGAAGCGGGCGGCGCAATCTCGTCAACGCGCCGAAGTGAACCGCGCCAACCGCACCCGGGTCCGCACGCTGATGCGGCGTCTGCGCACCGCTATCACCGCCGGCGACGCCACCGCTGCGGGCAATCTTCTTCAACCCACGATGTCGGCAATCGACCAGGCCATTGGCAAGGGCGTGCTGCACGAGAACACCGCCAACCGCTACAAGTCGCGCCTCACGCTGGCATACAACGGCATCAAAGCGAAGGCCGCGAAGTAGCAAGAATCTCCCGCTTTTCTATCTAGCTCAGTTTTTGTAGGGGCGGGCCTCGGCCCGCCCGTTCTTTTTTCTTCCTGTGAGGCCCGATGTCAACAGCGATCTCCATGACCCGCGTTTCCCAATCCCGTCTCACGGAAGCGCTGCGCGAAAATTCCGAATTTGGCGCCACCTTCAGCGACCACATGCTCGTCGCCGATTGGGAAGCAGGCTCGTGGAAGCAGCCTCATATCGTTCCCTTCGGCCCGATCTCGTTTTCTCCCGCGCTGACTCCGTTCCACTATGGCCAAGCCATTTTCGAAGGCTTCAAGGCGCATCGCATCGCCGGTGGTGGCGTCGCACTCTTTCGTCCGCGCGATAATTTTGCCCGCTTAAACCGTTCCGCCGCGCGCCTCGCCATGCCCGAAATTCCGGAGTCGCTTTTCCTCGAAGGCGTCACCGAACTAGTTCGGCTCGATCGCGATTGGATCCCGCATCGCGAAGGCGGCTCCCTCTACGTCCGCCCGACGTACTTCGGCGTTGACGACACCCTTCTCGTTCGCCCCGCCAATCGTTTCCGCCTCATCGTCATGACTTCTCCCGTCGGCCCCTATTTCGCGCAGCCCATTCGCCTTCTCGCCGAAGAGCGCTTCGTCCGCGCCTTCCCCGGTGGAACCGGCGACAGCAAAGCCGCCGGCAACTACGCCGGTGGCCTCCTCGCCGCGCGCCTCGCCCAGGAAAAAGGCTTTCACAACGTCCTCTGGCTCGACGGCGTCGAGCGCCGCTTCGTCGAAGAGTCCGGCGTCATGAACGTCTTCTTCGTTCTCGATGGCAAAGCGATCACTCCGCCTCTCAGCGGCACGATTTTGCCGGGCGTCACGCGCGACTCTGCTCTGACTTTGCTGCGCGAGATGGACATCCCCGCCGAAGAACGCCAAATCTCCATCGACGAAGTTCTCTCCGCTCACGCCACTGGAAAACTCACCGAAGCCTTCGGCGCCGGAACCGCCGCCATCGTTGCTTCCATCGCCTGCATCCGCTACCGCGATCGCGACCTGCAGTTCTCCGCCGTTTCGAATTCCTCCGTCGCCGCACGGCTCCGCTCCAGTCTCGTCGCCATCCAAACCGGCCGCGAACCGGACAAACACAATTGGCTCTTGCCCGTCTGACCTCGCGGGAAAAGGTGCGCTCGATGAACTACTACGCCTTGCTCTACGAACTCGTCGAAAACATGGTCACGCGCCGCGCCCCTTTCCGCGAAGAACATCTGCGCCTCGCCCGCGAAGCCCGCGAACGCGGTGAACTCGTTCTCGGCGGCGCGCTCGCCGAACCCGTCGATCGCGCGCTGCTCGTTTTTTACGTGGACGACAAAAGCAAAGTCGAAGCCTTCGCCCGCAAAGATCCCTACGTCGTGAACGGCCTCGTTAAAAAATGGGAAGTCCGCCCCTGGAACGTCGTCGTCGGCAACGAGCCGCCCGTTTCCTCCGCCTCCTCAGCCCCGGCATCGGGCACAATCTTGCGCCGCTGGTCCGCCCACACCACCGAAGCGCAATTGCCCAAATATCTCGGTCACTTTTCCAAAAATGTTCTGCCCGAGCTCCGCCGCGTCCCCGGATACCTCGGCGCCATCGTCTCCCTTCGCCACCTCGAAAGCGATATCGAAATCGTGGTCGAAACCACCTGGCGTTCCCTCGATGCCATCCGCACCTTCGCCGGCCCCGACCTCGAAGCCGCCGTCGTCGCCGACGAAGCCGCCGCCCTGCTCACCAACTTCGACCGCCGTGTCCGCCATTCCGAAATTGTCGTAATCGATCGCCCTTAGTTCCCGCACGGGCGTCACCCGCACTTCACAACGCGACAATCTTCCTGTAACGCAGGCACTTCACTCTCTCTCCGCCCGTTGAAGTTCTCAACACCAAAGTCGAGAGAGGAGATTGCATGTCCCTGCAGCAAATCGTTTCGAAATCCTTGCACGGTCTTCGCGTCGCTATGGTCGCTGTGTCCGTGTTTCAATTCAGCCTGGGCGGCCCGCTTGCCGGCTCGCTGGAGGCCCACGAGACAGAGCACACTCGCAGCCCCATCAAACACGTCATCATCATCGTTGGGGAGAACCGCAGTTTCGATCATCTCTTTGCCACCTACAAGCCGAAGCAGGGCGAGTCCGTGGACAACCTGCTCTCGAAGGGCATCGTCAACGAGGACGGCACTCCAGGCCCCAACTATTCCCTTGCAGCCCAGTTCGCCGCTGACGCGACGGACAGCAACGAATTTCAACTCAGCCCCAAGAAAAAGTCCCTCTATTCCAAGCTTCCCGCACCCCTCAATGGAGGCCCTACGGATGTTTGCAAGGACAATGGGATCTGCACGCTTGGCGACGCCACGTCTTCCGAAAACGGTCTGGACGCAAACTACTATCCCTTCCTGTTGACCGGAGGTACGGGCCTCAAAGGCAAAGTTCCTGATACGCGCATCGACGGCGTGAACGGCTCCGCGCCTTACTCCAGCTTGCCGCCGGGACCGTTCCAACTCACCAATTCGAACGGCAAGGACACCTTCACGTGGGACTCCTACGCCGCCAGCCCCGTCCACCGTTTCTACCAGATGTGGCAGCAGTTCGATTGCAACGCCGCTCGCGCGACTCACCGCAATCCCAGCGGCTGCCTCGGCGATCTTTTCACCTGGACCGAAGTGACCGTCGGCTCCAACGTAAATGGCGTCGCGCAACCGTCAAATTTCAGCACCGATTTTTCGCCCACCGCGAAGACAACGGGTGAAGGCGCCACCGCCATGGGCTTCTACAATGTCTTGCAGGGCGACATGCCCTATTTCAAGGAACTCGCCGACCACTATTCGATGAGCGACAACTATCACCAGCCGGTCATGGGCGGCACCGGCGCCAACAGCATTATGCTTGGTTTTGGCGACGCCATCTCGTTTAGCGATGCAGATGGCAAACCAGCCCAGCCGCCTCATAACGAGTTCATCTGGGGTGGCACGCCGGACGCAGGCACTGTGGACGAAATCGAGAATCCCAACCCGGTTTCCGGCACCAACAACTGGTGGACTCAGGACGGATACGGTGGCGGAGGTTTCGGCTCGCCCGTTTACGGTGGCGGAAGCTACAGCAACTGCGCCGACCCGGATCAGCCGGGCGTGGGGCAAATCCGCAAATACCTTGGCTCGCTGGCTCGCCCCATCAACCCCAACTGCGAGGAAGGCCATTACTACCTGCTGAACAACTACAATCCGGGCTATTTCGGTGATGGCTCGAACGCTTACACTGATCACTTTGTGTTTAACACTCCATTTACGATTCCCGGGACGACTCAGCGAAGCATCGCCCACGTTCTCCTTGAAAAAAACATCTCCTGGAAATACTACGGGGATCAGTGGAATCACTACCTCACCGACAAATATCAGCTCAACTATGGCACCGTCGGCCCGAACAGCGACCAATACTGCAACATCTGCAACCCGTTTCACTATCAGACGCAAATCATGGCCAACGATGCCGTTCGCACCACCCACATCGTTGACTCCACCGATCTTTACAGCGACATCGCCAGCGGCACCTTGCCCGCCGTCTCCTACGTCAAGCCCAGCGGTTGGGTGGATGGTCACCCCGCCTCGTCCAAATTTAATCTCTTCGAAGGCTACGTGAAGAAGATCGTCGACGCCGTCCAAAGCAACAAGGAACTCTCGGAGAGCACCGCGATCTTCATCACCGTGGATGAAGGCGGCGGCTACTATGACTCCGGCTACGTCCAGCCGCTCGATTTCTTCGGCGACGGCACCCGCATTCCTCTGATCGTGGTTTCCCCGTACAGCCGCGGCGGCCACATTTCACACTCTTACTCCGACCACGTCTCGATTCTGAAGTTTATCGAGCGCAACTGGAACCTGCCCACAATCACCAATCGCAGCCGCGACAACTTCCCCAATCCGAAGTCGGAGTGGGACAACCCCTACGTTCCAAAGAACAGTCCCGCCATCGGCGATCTGTTCGACCTGTTCGACTTCGGACACGTCGGCGGCGATCACGACGGCGGCAACTGAGAATTAGCTCGCTGGCATCAACAAAAAGGGCGGCCCCTCGCCGCCCTTTTTCCGTTTTCCAAGCACTTTCCTATGAACTTTCTTCTCTGCGACCTCTGTGTTCTCGGCGTCCGGCGCCTGCCCCGACCCGGTCGGGGTGTTAATTCTTTTTCCTGGCTTTCTTAGCCGCGCGCGGCTTGCGTCTCTGGGAACGTCAACTGCGTCACCAAAAATTCCAGCACCGTCCGCGGCTCGGCTCCGCCGCCCTTCAGCCGGTCATCCGCATCTCGCAGCGCGTGCAATCCCGCCAGCAGGCGCGGCTTCGAGATCTTGCGCGCGCTTTGCAGCGCCAGCTCGGCCTGCTCCGGCCGCATCCCCAGCGCGCGCGCTGCCTGCCACCCATTCGTGACGCCCTTCACTTCGCTCGCCTCGATCAATTTGCGGTACATCCACGCCATCGCGCCCAGCATGGAGAGCGGCTCTTCGCCGTCGCGCAGCAAGCGGTCCAGGAATTCCAGTGCCTTTTTCGGCTGCCGCGAGGCCAGCAGGTCCGCCAATTCCCAGACCGTCGTCGTCTTCTCGGAAATCACCAGCGCGCTCACGTCCGCGCGCCCGATCACTTTTTTCTCCGCCGCGTACGTCGCCAGCTTGTCGATCTCGGTTTTCAGCCGCATCAAATCCGCAGCCACAAACTCCGCCAGATCTTCCGCCGCGCCTTTTTCGAACTCCACCGCCTGCTCTTTCCCGATCGCCCGCGCCAGCGCCACGGCCGCCGCTTGACGCTCCCCGGCGTTTTCGCCCAGCCCGCATTCCACCACCAGCGCCTTTTCCGCCAGCAGCTTGCCCAATTTCATCCGTTGATCCAGCCCCATCGCTTCCAAGACCAGCACTGTGAAAGGCGCAGGATTTTCCAGATACGCACCAAGCTGCGCCAGTGCCTCGTCCCGGTTTTTCTCCCCGAGCTTCTCGATCGCTTCCACATCCTCGAGGAAAACCACCTGCTGCGGCGAAAGCATGGGAAGCGTCTGCGCCTGTTCGAACGCCGCCTGCGTCTCTCCGCGCTCCGCCGAATACCTCGACACCGCCCAGGTCCGCGACGCTTCCGGCACGAATCTCTCGATCAATTGCGTTCGGCAGGCGTCGCGAAGGTACGGCTCTTCCCCCAGCAGAAGAATTGCCGGAACGGGTTTCCCCTGCTCCAGTCGCCTCATCAATTCTTCCGGCGATACCCGCGCCATGCGCTCCCCTTCACGTCCTTGCGGACGAATCCATACACTCTTTTTGCCGACCAGCAAGAACCAAAAGAAACTAAACTCTTTTCTTCTCCGACTAAAAACTAAGAACTTAGAACTAAGAACTAACAACCGACCACTCAGGCCCGGCAATGAGAGAATTTTTTCTTCTCTTACTGACAACTGAATCCTGAACACTGATTACATTCTCATTCGCGCAGCGCTCAGACA
>WNFC01003123.1_pt1 | contig 27382 bp, 20 predicted proteins | sample 5400541 | NCBI WGS metagenome assembly WNFC01 (sample SAMN13153342, study PRJNA577476) | soil metagenome | isolation source: 120 cm saprolite under Douglas fir tree site 2 hole 2 replicate 1 | place: USA:California | collected 2015-04-18 | reverse complement strand
CCAGCACTTGAACTGGCGGCCGTAGAACGTCCCGTAGCCCGGGCAAAACGTCGTGAAATTCTCCGGGGGGACGTGATCTTCCAGCATTGCCGTGGCAGTCACGATCTTGAAAACGGACCCCGGCGCGAGCTGCGCTTGAATCGCGCGATTTAGCAATGGTTTCTGCCGGTCTTCGTTAAGAATCTTCCATTCGTCGGTCGAGACGCGCACGGCGAAATCGTTGGGGTCCATCGAGGGATGGCTGGCCATCGCCAGAACTTCACCCGTCCGCGGGTCCAGGGCGACTACCGCGCCCGGGCGGGGTCCCAAAGATTGCTCCGATATTTGCTGCAAGTCGTAATCAATCGTCAGCTGAATCTGCTTGCCCGGAACGGCGTCCTGGGTGGGAAGGGGTCCGACTTCCTTTCCCACGCTGTTCACGATGACACGGCGCTTGCCGTCGGTGCCCATCAGGATGTCGTTATATTGCCGTTCGAGGCCAAACTTGCCGGCAAAGTCACCCATGCGCAGCTTGCCGTTGCTGGCTTCGATTTGCTGCTCGCTGACCTCACCCACGTAGCCGACGGCGTGCGCCAGAAATCCGTTCGGCAGATAGCGCCGTCGAGAAACCGAGATCATCTCGAGGACCGGGATGTCCGAATGGTGCGACTCGATGAAGGCCAGGTCCGCTGGCGAAGCGTCGGGCTTGATGATGATCGGCTGGAATTTCGGAAGACTCTTGGTGTTGTTGAGCTGGTCTTTCAAATCATCGAGTGGAATGCCGAGACCGTCGGCTATGCCGGGAAGATATTTTGCGACCAGAACTGGATCTTCTCTCAGCAAAAGCACGCTGAAGGCAGGACGATTATCAACCAGCACGCGGCCATCGCGATCCAGCATGCGGCCGCGCGGCGCGATGACGGGAATTTCACGCACGCGATTGCGCTCGGCCATTGAGGAATACTTATCAGAATCGACGACCTGAAGTTTCCAGAAGCCGAGCAGCAATACGCCGACCATGCCCACAATGATGTAGGAGGCGATGGCCAGCCGCCCTTGCGGCAATCGATTGTCGTTGCGAAACCAGTACGACACGAAAACCCCGCGCGCGAGTATTTTTGTCTCAGGGCTCCGCGCCCGGTCCGGACCTGTTTCACTCAACTGGCCGGACTAAACTCGCGTCACGAAAAATCCACAGCGTGGGTTTCGAGTGGACCCTGAAAACGAGCAGGATCACGCCGAAAATGTCCGCCGAAAATTTCCTCGAACCTGGGAACCGAAAAAATCTCCCGGAGCTCCCGAATCACCGCTGGACTGAAGCTGCGTGAAGCAGCGAAAGTCTTTTCAAACGTACCACCTGCATAAGCGGGCCGCAAGCCGTCCTGGAGAACAGGTTCCAGGAGTGCATTGGTTTTCTTGCGCGCCAGCAGCGTTACGCTTGTTGCTGTAGCTGCGGGTATCACGCTATCGTAGGCAATTCACTTATGGCCGGCGAAACGAATATGGAGAGGCCCCTGCGGCTGGCGCTGATCGGCATGTCCGGCGCCGGGAAGACGTTCTGGACAAAGAAGTTAGCCGTGAGCAGGTATGACATAGTTTCCTGCGACGACTGCATCGAGCAGAAGCTCGCGCCGCGTCTCGCCGCGGATGGATACGCAGGCATTAACGGGGTAGCGGCGTGGATGGGCTGGCCGGACTCCGAAAGATACTGTGGACGCGAGTCAGAATACCTGGCCGAAGAAATTAACGCGTTGGATGAAATATTGACGGAACTTGGCAAGCAGCCGCAGAAATCCTTGGTGCTGGATACCACGGGAAGCGTCATCTACACCGGAAACAATTTGTTGATGCGCTTGCGGCGCCAGATGACCATCGTGCATCTGGCGGCTTCCGCAGAAGAGCAGCAGCTCTTGATAGAAAGATATTTGAACGATCCGAAGCCGGTGTTGTGGCGAGGAGCATTTCTGCCGAAGCCGGGCGAAAAACCCCGCGATACGGTTGCGCGTTGTTACCCAGCGCTGATGGCGGCGCGGCGCCAAAGCTATGAAGCGCTCGCGCACTGCACGCTGCCGGTCGCCGCGTTGCGCAATGGAGCGCTGGACGCCGCGGCGTTTCTGAAAATGATTCAGGACAAAATGCAACGCACGCGGTGAGCGAATTTCATTGAGATACCGAAGCACATCGCGAAAAGCTCCGCTCACTTCCCTGCGCGGCGCGGTGCTGCGCGGGCTTGCTCCCGACGGCGGCTTGTATATGCCGGTGGAAATCGCGCGGCATTCGCCGGAGGAATTGGAGGAATTTCGCCGCCTTCCGTTCACCGAAGTTTGTTTCCGGGTAGTGCGGCCCTTCGCCACCCCGGATGTTCCGGAAGAAGTGCTGTGGCAGATAGTGAGCGAGGCGATCAATTTCCCCGTAAACCTGGTATCGCTGTCGCCTGGGCTGCACATCCTCGAGTTGTTTCACGGGCCGACATTGGCGTTCAAAGATTTTGGCGCGCGCTTCATGGCGCGGCTGATGGGTTATTTCGTTCGAGGCGAAACGCGTCTTCTTACTGTGTTGGTGGCGACGTCGGGAGACACAGGCAGCGCCGTAGCGCATGGATTCTTGCGTGTGCCCGGGATTCGCGTGGTAATTCTTTATCCTTCGAAGCGCATCAGCGAGGCGCAGGAGAAACAGTTCACGACTCTCGGCGAAAACATCATCGCGCTGGAAGTGACGGGCACGTTCGACGATTGCCAGCGGCTGGTGAAGCAAGCTTTTTCCGACGAGGAGCTGAACAAGCGCGCATGGCTGACGTCCGCAAACTCCATCAATATCGGCCGGCTGTTGCCGCAGATGTTTTATCACGTGGCGGCATATCGGCAGTTGCCCGTGGCTTCGGTGCCGCTGATTGTTTCCGTGCCCAGCGGAAACTTCGGCAACCTGACCGCAGGGATTTTCGCCAAGCGCATCGGCTTGCCAGTGGCAAAGTATGTGGCCTCAACAAACACCAACGACGTCGTGCCGCAGTATTTAAAGACGGGAGAGTTTCACCCGCGCGCGGCCCAGGCCACGTGTTCGAACGCCATGGATGTGGGCAGCCCGAATAATTTTCCGCGGTTGCTCGATCTGTGCCGCAGCCGCCTGGAATACGTGCGGAAGGAAATCTGGGGCCACGGCGCGACGGACGAAGAAACGCTTGCTGCGATGAAGATGCTGCACGATAAATTCGGCTACATTGCCGATCCGCACACAGCGGTCGGCGTGCTCGGCTGGGAAGCCTACAAAAGCCAACATGTGGAGCCGGCGCAGGGCCTGGTTCTGGCGACAGCGCATCCAGCGAAATTCGCGGACGTCGTGATGAAGGCCATCGGCGCCGCGCCGCCGTTGCCGGACCGCCTCGCCGCTTATCTGAAGCGCGAGAAACTCTCCGTGCCGATATCGAGCGCTTACGACGACTTCAAACAGTTTCTTCTCACGCTATAAAAAATGAAAGCTCCACTACCGATCCCGTTTGGGGAGAATTGCTAATTCCTGCGGAGGCGGTCGAGGAGGAGGAAGAGGAACACGGCGACAAGCGCGTTGACCAGCGCCGCGACGAAGAGGTGCATGTTCAACCATGGTTCCGGCTGCGACAGTAACATGCGCCGGGTGAGAACGATCACGCCTTGATGTGCTACAAAGAAGGCGCCGGTGAGTGCAAAGCGCGCGGCAGGATGCTCGGTGTCCAGGCGCGCCCCGATGGAGGAAGCGAAATATCCGATGATGGTCTTTGCGATTCCATAGAGCCCCAGCGGAACTGTGGGGCCGCTGAGGCTGTCCTGAAGAAGACCGATAGCCATGCCCAGGAGAAGTCCGGTCGAGGGATTGCGCCGGCTGAGGCCGAAATAAATCGTCACGAGCAAAGGCAAATCCAAAATCGCGGCCTTTGAAAAATGGATTGGAGAGGAGGACTGAATCGCCAGCGCCAGCAACGTGGCGATGACGATCGCGCCCGCGCGAAACTTGTGAACTTCAATGTGCGATTCGCCGCGAATATCAAAAGCGCTGTTCATCTTCTTACCGCCGGTGGAGTAGCAGTTGCGCTGGAAGCTGGCGGCTGCGGCGCATTGGCCGGAGCCTGATCATTTTTCGTCTCGAGAGGACGGAGGGACAGAAGAACCAGCACTTCCTCCAGGCGCTCCAGATTGGCGGCCGGTTTGACGCGAATCTGTTTGAATGTATTGCCGGGCCTGATCTCCGAGACGGTGCCGACGGGAAGATCGCGCGGGAAGATACGGTCCATCCCGCTGGTAATCACGCGCTCGCCGAGATTGACGGTCTCATCGTTCGGAACGTATTTCATCACTAACAGAGGCTCACCCTGCCCTCCAACGGGGCTCTGGATGCGGGAATCGGCAAGCATGGCCCCCACGCCGCTGTCTCTGTCGGTCAGCAAGAGCACTTGTGATGCGTTGGGATACGCTTCGACGACTTTGCCTACTACGCCGTCGGGAGTGATGACGCCCATATTTCTTCTGATCCCGTCGTGTTCGCCGCGGTCCAACTGAATCGTCTGGCTCGCGGCTCCAGCGCTCGCCCCAATCACTCGTGCGCTGATCATCGGGACATCCGCGTTCGATCGCCGGAAATTGAGCAGTATGGCCAGGCGGTCGGCTTCAGCCGCTTTGCCCTGGAGCTGTGTGATTTGCATTTTCAGTGAATCGTTCTCACGGCGAATCTGCTCGTTTTCCTTCGTGGTATTTTGCAGCGCGAAGTAGTGGCGCCAGGTGTCGCGAACCCAGCCGAAACCGGAGGAACTTGCGCGCTCAAACGGCGAAACGGCGCCGACGGTCCATACGCGGATGAGCCGTCCCTGCGAATCGCGTTTGATCTGCACGGCCAGCAGAAGTAGCTGCAGGATGATGACTCCTGCGAGCAGGACCAGTGACTTGTGGCGAGAGGGAATGGCGACCATTGGGCGATCTTCTTTTCGTATTTGCCGAGCGACCGGTGACAAGCGGCTGGTGGCTAGTGACTGGCAGCTCGTGATGTCAGTAATCAGTCTTCAGTATTCACTTGGAGTTTACTGCCGCGAATCTTCCAGTCGTTCACGTCCTTCGAGAATTAGACACCCACGACAAAATCCAAAAACTGAAAACTGAAAACTGAAAACTGAAAACTGAAAACTGAAAACTGAAAACTGAAAACTGAAAACTGAAAACCTTCTCCTAATCGATGCAAACTTGGCGGAGCAGCTTGAAATCACTCAGCATTTTTCCCGTGCCGAGCACCACCGAGGCCAACGGATCATCCGCAATCGAAACCGGCAAGCCGGTTTCTTCGCGAATCCGCTTGTCGAGGTTTTTAAGCAGTGCGCCGCCGCCCGTCAGCACGATGCCGCGGTCGCTGATGTCGGCGGAAAGCTCCGGAGGAGTGCGTTCGAGGGCCACGCGCACGGCGTTGAGAATGGTTGCGACGCATTCGCTGAGGGCTTCGCGGATTTCGCTGTCGTCAATGGTGACCGTCCGCGGCACTCCTTCGATCAGGTTGCGCCCCTTCACTTCCATGGTGAGCGGTTTTTCAAGGGGATACGCAGAGCCAATCTCCATCTTAATCTGTTCCGCTGTGCGTTCGCCGACCAGCAGGTTGTACTTGCGCTTCAGATACTGCATGACCGCTTCGTCCATTTCGTTGCCGGCTACGCGCACGGACCTGGAATAAACAATGCCGCTCATGGAGATAACGGCGATGTCCGTGGTGCCGCCGCCGATGTCCACCACCATGTTGCCGGAAGGCTCTTCAATGGGCAGGCCGGCGCCGATGGCGGCGGCCATGGCCTGCTCGACGAGAAAAACTTCGCTAGCGCGCGCACGATACGCGGAGTCCTGCACGGCGCGCTTTTCCACGGGCGTAATCTCGCTGGGTACCCCGATGACGATTCGCGGATGCACCAAAACGCGCCGGTTGTGCGCCTTCTGGATGAAATACGTCAGCATCTTTTCAGTGACTTTGAAGTCCGCGATGACGCCGTCCTTCATCGGCTTAATGGCCACGACGTTGCCCGGGGTCCGCCCAAGCATCTCTTTTGCTTCGCGGCCCACGGCCACAACTTCCCCGCTGGATTTGTTGATGGCCACAATCGAGGGCTCGTTAACGACAATGCCTTTGCTGTGCGCGAACACCAGCGTGTTTGCGGTGCCCAGATCAATGGCAAGGTCGGAAGAAAACAGACTGAACACCGACCTCATGTTGTAACCGTTTTTATTCATCCCTACACCCCCCGCGGAGAAGGACTCTCCGCTGTCCGCCCGGCAACAGCGCTGACCTTACGGCGGCCAGCCCCTCCAACCATTGTCCACGGACACCGCGACCAGCGCAAAGGCGCTTCGATCTTTCTTCGGATCCCTTACTTCGGAACCACGATGGACACCTGCTTCATGTTCGTCCCTCCCCGGCGATTCGACCCGAGAATCGAAATCGTGTGTTGCCCGGGTTCGAGCGGCTCCGTGAAATGCCGGAAAACTCCGTCCGGTGAGACGTTGGGCACGGACTGACCGTTGACGATCAGCGCCGCTCCCGGTTCTGTCCGGCCCACGATCTCCGCCACTCGGCCATGCAGCTGGGTTCCATCAATCTCAAGAAGCATCGATTGCGACTTGCCTTGTGCCACGAGCGTAAACTTGAAGATCTCGCTGACTTCACTCGTTTGTTTCTTCGCGTCGGTTGCCGTTACGTTCCAGAAGTAGTCGCCGGGATCGAGCCCAGTGATATCCACGGCCGTTCCGCGTACCGTGGCGTCCTGCGCCATTTTTGTAAACATGCTCGTGGTGCTGATCCGCAGGGTATAAGATACGGCGGCTTGCACCGGCTTCCACTCGAATCGAACTGGCGACGTCTTCGGGTTTTCCAAGATGATCGGAGCCAGGTTTAGCGGCTCGACGAGCTCGGGAGGCGCCAGGACGTTTGATTTCTGAATGGCCCCGCCCTTCGGAATTGTCGCCTTTTCACCGGGTGCTAGGTCAATTTTTTCTCCGCCACGTTGCACCTGCGCAATTCCGCTCGAAACTACGAATTCACTGGTTTTTGTTTGCGGATCGGCTTTCACGGCTGCGCGGCTGTTGGCCCTCAGTTGTGCGACTGCATCTTCCGCGCTGACCGCCGCCTTCGAGTCCGGCGAACTCCAGTTCGGCGTTGCAAGATCGACTTGACCGAGATTGATGCGCACGGCGACGCTACTCGGCTTATCGTTCTCGGTGGAGTTTTCCTCCACGGTAACCAGCGTATCCGGCTTCACCGTGTACGTCGTGCCTTCGCCGAAGGTAATGCGTGCGTTGGCGTCGGGGCCCGTTTGCACCAGATCGCCCTTGTCCAGCACCGTACGGTAGTCCGCTTCTACCCACTGCACCGAGTTGACTTTCTTCACTTGAACTTTGCCATCCAGATTGACGAACTTGGCGTGTTTCTGATCGCCGGCCATCGACTCGCTATCCGGATCGCTCACCGCCTTACTGAATTTCTTAATGATGATCGAAGGTAAGTCGGGCTTGGCCAGGTAGATCCCCGCGGAAATGATCACCAGGGCCAACAACACGTAAAGGATCACCGTCTTGTAGGTGATCGCCGTCCAGTACACTTCAACGCGGGGCGTCTTTTGCTGGCTCTCTGTGTGTCTCGGATCGATGGGTGCTTGTGTGGTCATGGTCGGCGCTGCCGCGAATGCTCCAATTTTTCAATCTAACACAGCGGTTTCCTGGCGGCTAAATTGCGGACGAGGGCGTAGTCAAACTGCAAATACCACGGGACAGCTGGCCAATACAGCGGCGCCTGCTCTTTGGTGCAGGTCTCTCAAGACTGATTCTCAACAATCCCCTTGAACTGGCGCTGGAAGACGATTGTATTTGAGGCGCGTGCCTATATCTCCTATAATCCTAAGTTTGTCTACTGACTCGGGAGATTCATGGGATGGCCGGCGCAAACGATAAAAATAAACTTGGGGTACGCATCCTCCTGGGGGCAGTCGTCCTGCTCCTCGGGGGCAGCATGCTTCTCTACCTCGTTCCTCAGTCGCCCGTCGGCGGCGAGCTTTCCACAGATACAGTGGCCAAGGTTGGGGATGAATCGGTCAGTGTTCAGGATGTGCGCCAGCAACTGAACCAGATCGAGCAGCGGAACCAAGTCCCCAAGCCCCTTGAGGCTCTCTACGCCGAGCAGATCCTGAAACAGCTCGTATTTCAAAAAGAGATTGAATACGAGGCCAAGCGCCTGGGAATCACGGTTTCCGATCAGGAACGGGCTGATCGCATTCGTCAGTACGTTCCGACGGCCTTCAATGGCGGCACGTTTGTCGGCATGGAGCGCTATTCGGCCGAAGTCCAAGCGCGCTTCCAAAAGACCGTGCCTGAGTTCGAAGAGATCATTCGTCAGTCCTTGCTCCAGGAAAAGTTCCAGAAGCTCGTTACCGACGGCATCAGCGTGGGACCGGCCGAACTTCAGGATGAGTTCCGCTACAAGAATGAAAAGGTAAAGCTGGACTACGCGCTGGTCAAGCCGGAAGACCTGGAAGCCAAGATATCACCGGATGATGCTGAAATCCGGGCGGCCTACGAAAAGAACAAGTCGAAATACCAGGTGCCCGAACGGCGCGTGGCACGCTATGCGGTCGTGGACGTAAACCAGATCCGCCAAAGCGTTCATGTCTCCGACGACATGCTCAAGCTGCAATACCAATCCAACATTCAGCAGTATCAAGTGCCCAACCGCGTCCATCCCCAGCACATTCTCCTCATGACCGTCGGAAAGACGGACGCCGAAGTCGAGGAGATCAGGAAGAAGGCTGAGGACGTTCTAAAACAGGCGAAGAAGGGCGGCAAGTTCGAGGACCTGTCGAAGAAATACTCCGAGGACCCGGGATCAAAAGAGAAGGGCGGTGACTTGGGCTGGATCACTCAGGGCCAGACCGTCCCGGAGTTTGAGAAAACAGCCTTCAGCCTCAACCCGGGCCAAATCTCCGATCTTGTCAAGACGCAGTACGGCTTCCATATCATCAAGGTTCTGGAAAAGGAGACTGCCCACACCAAACCTTTCGATGAAGTGAAGGAATCGCTGCGCCCAAACCTCCTGCTCGATCAGGCTGAGAAGCAGGCCAGCGACACGGCGAACCAGTTGTCCGCGGCTCTCCGGCAGTCACCCAAGCTCTCCCTGGATGATTTGGCGAAGCAGTTTCACCTGACCGTGAGCGAGACGCGTCCCGTCAGCGCGACGGACCCCTTGCTTGAGCTTGCCAACTCGCAGGAAGCAAGAGATGCTATTTTCCGCTTGAAGCCGGACGAAGTGAACCTTCCGGTCCGGACCGATCGCGGCTACGTCGTTTTATCGGTCAAGTCCGTCCAGGCGGCGCACCTCGGCTCACTTGAAGAGGTGCGCGAGCGCGTCATCACCGACCTCAAACGCCAAAAGTCCACAGAACTGGCGAAGAGCAAGGCGGACGAACTCTCCCGGCGCGTGAAGGCGGGTGAAAAGTTCGATTCCGCCGCGAAAGCCCTCGGCCTGGAGCCAAAAACCAGCGATTCCATTGCGCGGGACGGATCCATACCCGGCGCCGCGAGCGGCAAGCAAGTCGGTGCCGCCTTCAGCCTGAAGGCTGGCGACGTGGCTCCTCCTTTGAACCTGGGGCAGAACTGGTTTGTATATCGCGTGGCAGAGAAAACAGAGGCCAACCCCGCCGAATTTGACAAACAAAAGAAGCAGTTGACAGAAACGGTCCTGCAATCGAAGCGAAAACTGGCATTTGAAGCCTTTCAGACGGGCTTGGACAGTCGTCTGAAACAGAATGGCACACTGAAACTCATGCCGGAGAAACTGAAGAGCTTCGGGAGTCTTGGCTAGCGTAAGCTAAACAAAATAAAGATGTTATAAAATCACCGGTGTGCCCTTGCCTTTCGCACCGCACCCCGTTACCCTATTAGTGTCTTCCTTGAATCCGAATTCGCGCTCCAATCCTGTTTCCGGGCTGGCTTGGGATTGTGCACCGGTCGCGAATGCGGAGCAGAAGCCATCATGATCACCCAGCCTCAACATTCTAAGAATCGGTGATACGAACATGCCTGTCCGAACTTCCTCTGCTCGCAACGACTACCGCTGCACCATCGAACGAAACCAGTCTGGAAAATACTGTGTCCGCGTCCAAGTCCACTACCCCCGGCACGCTTGGAAGCTAAGCACCTTTTTCCTGGCCTCCTCCTTCGACCGTGCCATGAAAAAACTCGAAGAGGCTCTGGACTTCCTGCAGCGCCAGGAGGAGAAACTCTGGTTTTGGGGTGTGGACCGCGCGGAAGACTTGGGCTTTTCGGCTGAGTTTCTCAAAGAAGCGGGGTTGCGCTTGGACCGCCGCACCGAGTTCCCGCGGAAGGCTACCAGCGTATCCTTGACTCCGGAGCGCGATGTGCCTGCCTTCGTTCTTGGTCCGATGCGCCGGGGCTTGGCCGAATCCGTCGAACTCTCGCGAAGCGCCGCAGCCGCCGGCGACTGATCCTAAACCTCCTGTTTTGAACTGCATCTCTCCAAGAAGACTCGTGCCCGAGGTGGCTCAATCCGCCGCTTTGCTCGGCACCGCTGACGCTGCTTCGCGGATCAACAGAGGAAACCGCGGGAACGAAAAGCTTCCCGCTACATCGTCAATCACATTCACTTGGCACAGGTACAGGCCCGGCTTCAATGCCTGAAGTGGCAGATCCATTTGGAAAATGACCGCTTTCCGCTCCGGAGCTGTGACTTCGTTTGCCACAACTTGCTTTGATTCGTAGATCTTCGTGGCACCTTGCAAGAACTCGATACTCGTGAAAACGCGGATACTGTCCTTCCGTGGCTTTGCCACTACCGGCGCATCCTTGGCTGTCCCGCTCTGAGCATTCGCTGCCGCAGGCGCCGGGTTCTTGCCCTTTGCTGCATCGTACACCTCGTACTGCAAGTAAAGGTGCTGGTCTGGCGCGAACACATGCGTAATGTTGGGAACCAATTCCATCTGGTCCCGAATCAGCGGATTCGGCCCGTTCTTCTTGCTTGTAGCAGGGGCGCGCAGGCTGCTCAACACCACCGAACTCATTTTCAATTGCGCTTTGCGGAGGTCGGGGATTTGCACGTCCGTTTCGAATGAGCCCATGCGCCCCGTTCGATTCTCACGAATCACAAATTTCAGGTGATAGCTGCCTGGAGCAAGCACGAACCCGGTGTTGTACTGCACGTTCTTCCGTCGAACCTGCTGCGTGCTCTCAACGGCCAGTTTCATGGTGTCGCGCAATTGCCCGACAGGGAATTTTCCCCCTTCGCGAACCTCTCCGATGATGTCGATTGTCGCATTGTCCTTTTCTTTTTCCGTCACAAAAGGAATCTGCGACCCCGGAATCAGCAGCGAAACCGCCAGGTAATAATGCGAATCGTCCTGGCGGAAATACGCCGCTCCCGCGTAAACGGGCACATCCACGCGAGGCAACTGCGCAGCCAGTTCGTCGTCGAGCTGCTGCTCGCGGTCGGCGCGGTTCAAGTGTTCGAAATCTCGTCCCGCGTAATATCCCGAACGAAAATCGAGCTTCAGGTCGGAGCGGTTGGCCTGCACCTTCAGCCGGCGGAATCTTCCGTCCTTCAGCGGATTGTTGCTCGTGAAGCCTAGAACGTAGTAGGCCGAGCTGTCTTTCTGAACCTGCGCGAAGACTCCGCTGAAATCGTTCGAATCGAAGAACGCCTTGCCGCCCGTGTCCGAGGAAAGCGTCGCCAGTGTCTCCTGCGAGGCTGCATTCCCATTCAAATCGTTCAGCACGGAGGCGCCCGAATAGGCCGACTGCCCGTGCAAGCTGGCCGATTGCGCTTCTCCTCCCGGCGGAAACGCTTGTAAGCCGCGGATGTCCAGCGAATAGATTGCTACGTTTGCTTTCACCGCCGCGGCTGTCGTGGCCCGCAGGGCCGATTGGTTATCCACCCCCGACTGGCTGATGCCGTTGCTGAAGTACACCAGGCTCTTCTTCTGCGGCAGCTTACCCAGCGCCTGCATGAGCGATTGCAGCGCCAGGAGTTTGCGGTCGGAGCTGAACGTGTTGAAATCCGTATCATCGGCGGAAAACGCTCCGCTCGTTTCCGCGGCGCCCTCCGTGCTTCCGCTGCTCCCATTTTCAAAGCCTTGGCCTTCGCTGGAATTGTATGCGGAAAGCGCCGCCAGCAGTTTCGTCTTATCGTCGGTGAAATCCAGGTCCACGCGCATGTTCGTCGCCAACGACACCAGCGCCATCAAATCGGCGGCCTGCATCTTCGTCTCAACGAATTTCTTCGCGGCATCCACGGAGCGGTCAATCTGTTCCGGATCCATCGCCGAAAAATCAAAGAAGAGCAGGATCAATCGGCGGTCGCGCGCGTCCAGCGATGGCGGTGTTTTTTTTCCGGAACGCAGCAGCGTCCCTTGTCCGGCAACACCCGAGGTCGTTGCTTCCGGCGCTCCAGCGGTAGCCATCTGGTCGACGTTCTCGAAATCGAAAGTGGAAATCTCCTGTTTCTTGCCCTCCTCAAAAAGTGTGAAGTCTTCCTTTTTCAGGTCGCGAACCAGGTTGCCCTTCTTGTCGTGCGCCACCACATTCACCAGCACGAGTTCGCTTGTAACCTGAATGCGCGCCTCGCTCCCTCCGGTTTGTCCCGTTTGCTGGGCCAACACCGGCGCTGCTTGTAATGCCAAGCCGGCCGCGGTGAGGATCGAAAATGCTTTTCTCGGTAGCCGCATGTTCATCTTCCTTCAGAACCGGAAGCGCGCTTGCATCGTCACGCGCCGCATCCCGCTCGTCCCCGTGACTTCCCCAAAGGTAAACGAGTTCACCGCCGTGTTAATCGAGGTGAAGTGGACGACGTTGAAAATATTGTTAGCCGAAATCCGCAGGTCGAGCGCGCGAAATTCCTTGATCTGGAATGTCTTGTTCAGCGTCATGTTCATCGAAACTTGCCCTGGCCCCTCGATGATATTTCGCCCCGCGTCGCCGAAGCTCGAACCGCTCGGATTGACGCATGTGGCGCTTGGGGCGCAAAACGCGGCTGTATTGAACCATTTGAGCGTCGTCGGATCGCTGATGGCAATGGATTGCCCCGCAATTTCGTTTGCGCGGAGGGAGCCGCTCACGCCGCGGCTGATGTCCAGCCCTCCGCCCAGCACCCGCGGTGTGAAGTACAGCCCGGAGCCCACCGTGAAGTCGCCGCTCCACTGCCATCCGTTGATTACGTGGCCCCATGCGCCCTTAGGCACAAACCGCCGGTTCTCGCCGAATGGCAAATCGTAAATCCAGTTTCCTGTGAACTTGTGCCGCTGATCGAAGCTCGAGAGCCCGCGGTCCGCCGAGATATCAAACGGGTTTTGCGCTACGACGCTTCCCCCGCCACCGATCGATGACGCGTCATCGATGGACTTCGAGAAAACATACTGGGCGCTAAGACCCAATCCCTTCGCCATGCGCTTGCGCACGCGCACCGAGGCCGCATGCAACACCGAGTTCCCCTCCGAGGACTCATAAATGAACGGTTGGTTGGTGGACGTGACCAGCGCGCGCTCCGTATCCAGCCGCGTTCCCTTGGCACCGTTGTAGCCCACGTTCAATATCACACCACGCGGCAATTCACGCTGTGCATCGAGATTCCAGACTTGCACGTATCCCAGGCGGTAGTTCGGGTTGACCGCAAAGTTGTTCGTTGTCGTGGTCTGGGAGGCAGCGGCAAAACCACTCGTGAGCGTGAGCGGGTTGGCGCCCACGAGGCCATTTACATCCGTGCTGTTCGTCTCCGCTACCGCAAACGGCGGCTGAAACGCGAAGTTCTGGATCATTACGCCGTATTGCGCCAGGTTGTAGTTGATGCCGTACCCTGTCCTCACCACCGTTTGCTTTTGCGGCTTCCAGGCAATTCCGATTCGCGGAGCGAAGTTGTTGCGGTCCGGTCGCACGAGCGACGCTGGAAATCCGCCATTATAGGGTCCTGCATTGCCGGGCAGTACCGGGGTAGCCGCGGTGAAACCCGGCGCCACATCCAGATTTGCGATGCGATTGCTCGCCTCAGTGTACGGACCGTTGTACTCGTAGCGCAGCCCCAAGTTGAACGACAGATTCGGACGGAACCTCCAATCGTCTTGCACGAAGAAATCAAAGGCATTGGCGCGAAAATCGTAGGAAGTGGCGCCGGATTGCAGTGAGGTCTGTTGCGGGAAACCAAGGAGGAAGTCCGCAAAATCGTACCCCGTATCGGTCACAGGTTGGGTGCCGCCAGTCGCGTACTGCGATGTCGCGAATCCTGTAAACACAAAACTGCCTTCGGCATTCCTTGCCGAGCGGAAACTCTGCAAGATGCGGCGGTAGTCTCCGCCAAAACGCCAGTTGTGTTTTCCGCGATTCCAGGAAACTGTTTCTGAAAAGGAGTAAGTCTGGTCGAGTTCCCGGCGCGGCGTCGGGTCGCTCAGCCCGCCGAACGACGTAAAGCTGATTCCTGGCAATCCCCAGTCAAAAGGATCATTCGAAATCCCGCCAATCCCCGCGCCCCCCGGGCCGGAAACGTCCGTGACGTTCGAATACAGATTGGTTGTGGAAACGTGATTGTGGTTGTAGTTCACGCGGAAGATGTTCGTGACGCGTCCTTTTCCATAGGTCCATCCCGCGCTGGCGTTCAAACCTTGCGTTCCCGTCCCACCCGCGAGCGAAGGGAAGGGATTCACGATATTGTTCGAGCTGCGCGACCAGTTCAAACCAAAATTAATGTTGTTCTGCGAACGCCGCCCTCCCCCACGACCGCCACCTCCTCCTCCACCCCCGCCCCCGAATGGTCCAAATCCCGGACCGTTGGTTGCCCCGAAGTTGTGGATCAGCCGCAGGATCACGGTGTCGGAATTGCTCTCCGCCGATGTTACGTAGTGGAAGTTCTGGCCGGACGCCGTCGGTCCGATATTCGGCATGGGAATGAACTTCAAGAGCGCGGTCGCCGCCGGACTAATCAACGATGGATCGATCGCGTTCAGCACTCCGTTGAACTGATATTGCTGCCCGGTCTGAGGATTGAATATTTGCACGGACTTGCCATCATTATATGTAGCCTTGGAGAAATCACCGTTGCGTTCATCCGCCGTCACATCTGCTGTCGGCACTGTGGAGAACGCATCGTACGGCGAGCTCCCGCGCGACCCGTTCCACCCGCCGAAGAAAAACCATTTGTTGCCCCCGTTGAATATCTTCGGAATGTTCAAGGGTCCGCCGACATTCACGCCAAAACGAGCCTGGTTGTAGTCCGCTTTTGGCGATTCGATGCCGTTCAGCGAATAGGGGCGAGCGTCCAATCCCGCGTTGTCGTCGGAGAAGTACAGCAAGCCGTGCGGTTGGTTGATATTGAAACCTCGCGGCATCCTGCCCATGGCGATGATTCCGCCGCCCGGCCCGCCAAAGCCGCCCCCACCGCCGCCTCCCCCAAATCCACCGCCACCCTCGCGTTGCATGCGGTCGCGAAACTCCTGAATCCGGTCTTGCAGATCCTGCTCGTTCCCGCCGCCAAAATCCTGCGTTCTTCCTTGTGCGCCGCTGACGCTTACCGACTCTGTCGGCCCCTCCGCGCCCGCGCCATTCATCGGCAAGCTCGAAAGGTCGCTGCTGCTCTGCCCCCCGCCGAGCCCGCCTCCTCCGCCGAGGCTTGAATTCCCACCGGCAAGCGTGGAGAGTGCGCTGTCCATCGCCAGGCTTTGAAATCCACGACCAGCCGCGGCAATCGCCGCGTTGTTGATGTTCGACTGTTCCTGCTGGCGAGAAGCCAGGATCAATTCGGCGTCTACTTTCGCGGATGGATTCTCTGGATTCAGCACCACTTCCTGCGTGAAAGCCGCGAATCCCATGAACTCAATGCGAACGACGTATCTCCCGCGGGGTATACCTGAAAAATCAAATTTGCCCTCGGAATTCGTCGCCGCAGCGTATTTCTTTCCCGTCAGTGTGTTCGCCGCGGTAACCGTCACCCCCGGCAGCGGGGTCTTGGCGCTACGCGCCGAACCGTTAATTTCATATGCCGGGGCTGCGGCGGGAGCCGTGGTGGATGTCGGCGGCGGGGCAGGCGGCGGGGCATCCTGTGCACGCAACCACGGCGCAAAAAGAATTACAACTGCATTGCATACGAGAATGCCGCGGGCAATGGACTTCAAATGTTGGTCTCCCAGAATCACTTATGGTTGCGGCGGATTGCTCTTTGGCGCAGTTGCGGGCTTGTTTATGCCTGCCCCATTCCCCGTAGGCCCAATTCCAGCGCTCTTGCGCATTTCCTCCATCTGCTTCCATTGCTCGGGGGAAAAGAGCATCAGGTTTTTTGGTACAAACACATTTTTTTCCACCGCGCCCCGCACCATCACGTGATCGCCCGGCTGGATGTCTGCCATCGTGATGCTTTCACCCCCTCTGCGCAGCGAGGTATCTTCGTTCAATTCCAACGTTTGCATGACATTATCCGGCCGCAACACGGTGAGCTTTGGCGCATCCACTGACTTCACTTCGCCTAGAACATAATCCTTTCCGAGCTCAAACCCTGCGCCGCCGACGAATCCTCGGCCGGATCCCGGCCCCTTGCCGGAGCGCCCACCGATGATCTGCGCGGTGACGCTGTGATCTGCGTTCTCCTCCCCGCGCACGAACACCATGTCGCCGACTTTGAAATCTGCCAGTTTTGCGCTTTGCCGGTCTCTGCGGTATTCCGTCTTATCCGTGAGCTTCACGGAAACTGTGGTGCCGTCGATCTTTGCCAACTCCAGCGCCCCTTTGTTGATTGCCGTAATCTTCCCAAGAAGGGGCTGGCCCGGCCCATCATTTGGCATTCGCCACTGGCCAGACGCTGGAGGTGTACTCTGGTCTTGACCCTGTGCAGCCGGCGCCGGCGTTTGCGCTTTGCCGATCGTCGCGATGAACAAAAGGCTCAAACTCAACCGCCACAATTTCTTCCCGTACGTCGTCATGATTCTTCCCCTCACCGAAACCTCTCATCCTCTATGACGCAGCCTCGAGGGCCAAAGTAACGCCGTCTCAGGTTCCCGGCCAGCGGAAATTCCCACGTTCTAATTTCCCTCTAAGCGGCAGTAAAGTTCCCACCCTGAAGCTGCCGCAAGCATCCCCTCGTATCCCGTCCAGACCTCATAACTTCTTTATTTATTGACACCTTTTTTGCCCTCTGACATCATGCGCCCAATTACCGAGGAAAGGATGCGCTGCGTACCTGAAAAATGAAGAGTTTGAAGTCTTTGAACATCGTCCTGCTGGCGGCCCTGTTGATCGTCGCCAGTAGTGCAACCGCTCGCGCACAAACCACGCAACGGGCAGGCGATCAGAGCCAGTCCGATGCAAACGCTCCCAAGAACAAGAAGAAAGCCGCAGCGGATCCGGCCGCTCCGAAATCAGAGGGGACAACTGCGCCCGCGTCAGCCTCGACTCCGCCAGCTTCTCCCGCCTCGGCAGAGAAGTCTGCCGGGGAGCCCGCAACGCAACAGGCCCCGCCTGTGAAGGGGGCGAGTATGGTCTGGGTCAATACGGATTCAGGGGTTTACCACAAGCGCGGAACTCGCTGGTACGGCAAGACCAAGAAGGGTAAGTATATGACGGAAGCCGATGCCATCCGGGCGGGCTATAAGGCAGCAAAGAAAGAATAAGAAGAATTTTCCGCTTCTACAGGCGCCCGGGGAAGGGAGGCTCTCCTGAGATTTTTCTTTGCGAAAGATTCCTTGCTTCGCGTCTCTGCGCAGCAGCTATTTTTCGCGGAGGATCACTTCGCCGTGGCCCACGAGCTGGTCGTTCAACCAAAGTCGGTATTTGTACGTTGCTGTTTTGAGGATCACTTCGCCGTGGCCCACGAGCTGGTCGTTCAACCAAAGTCGGTATTTGTACGTTGCTGTTTTGCTTCCGGGGCGCGGCGGGCCGCTCAGCAGCCGCATGCCTGCCGGCGCTTGAAAAACGTTCGATGAAAACGGGCAGCGGTTCACATCGAATTCCACGCGCAGATTGCCCGCGTCGGAGATCCAGGAAACTTGGTCGCTTTCGTCGATGACGACCACTTGCGGAATGAGTCCAACGAGTACGGGACGTTCAGCCATTTTTCCGTCTGCTCCGATGCTGTATCGGAGCCGATGCTCCTGACATTCTGGGTGCACAGGGACGATAACATATTCCCCGCGCAGTATTCTCGTGGGCCTGCACCGCAGCGCCACAAACCAACGTTCGCGAAACTTAATCTGTTCTTTCCCACAACCAACCCGTACCTTTGGGCATCTATAATTTATGTACCCTGTACTTCGCTGCTCTTGACCGCTTCTCAACGCGACCGTACACTGCAATCGTGGATTCGTGGCGCGAAGTTCTGGCTGGACCTCTTGCGCTCGCGGAAGATGAACTGACATAGCGTCTTACCCTGGACGCGGAGGATTTTGCCGGATGGCTTCAGCTTCTCGATATTTGTCCGTGCCGCTGCCCAATGGCTCGCGGATTTCCCTGATCCTTTCTTTGCCTTTTGCGATCATTCACTTCGCTTCGCTGCTGATTTTCTTCATCCCCTTTCACTGGTATTACCTGGTCACCTGCCTGGTCCTGCTGGTCGTGCGCATGTTCTTCGTCACTGCTGGCTACCACCGCTATTTTTCGCACCGTTCGTTCAAGACCAGCCGCGTGTTCCAATTTGTCATCGCCTTCATGGCCATGACCTCTTCGCAGAAGGGCGTGCTCTGGTGGGCGGCGCATCATCGCCACCATCACCGGCATTCTGACCAGGAACTTGATCTGCATTCGCCGACGCTTTTTGGTTTCTTCTGGTCGCACGTCGGCTGGATCATCTCCGATAAATATAATGACACGCGCCTCGAATACATCGGCGACTTCGCCAAGTTTCCCGAGCTGCGCTGGCTGAACAAGTACCACATGGTGCCGCCTGTCGCTCTGGGCGCGACGCTTTGGCTGATCGGCGGATGGCACCTGTTTGTATGGGGCTTCTGCCTGAGTACTGTGCTCCTCTGGCACGACACGTTTACCATCAACTCGCTCTCGCACCTCTTTGGCTCGCGCCGCTATGAGACCACCGATACCAGCCGCAACAACTGGCTGCTCGCTCTGCTCACCCTCGGCGAAGGCTGGCACAACAATCATCATCACTTTATGGCTTCCGCGCGCCAGGGTTTCTTCTGGTGGGAAATCGACATCACCTATTACACGCTGAAGGTTATGTCCTGGCTCGGCATCGTCTGGGACCTCCGCAAAGTCCCCACCCACTTGCTGACCCAGCAAATCATCGCCGCGTAGCGCAGAATCCGTTCGTGGTGCCGATTTCGCTTCGCCAACTGTTCGAGTGTCCTTAGTCAGCTTCGACTCCCTCTGACATTCGACCGGAGTCCGTGGAGATCTGCAAAAATCCTCTGGACATTCCGCGAATTTCCGCGCATAACGTCTACACCAATCGGCCCATCCCAAACATCCCCACACGGAGGTCAAATATGCGAACCAAGAGGTTTGCCATTTTCACAACGACATTGCTGCTCGTAGCTTTTGTTCTGACCGTAGCGGTAGCAGCTGCCGATCAACAATCCGGCACCTGGAAGATGAACCCCGGTAAATCGAAGTACAGTCCAGGGCCGGCCCCGACGAGTACCACCGTAAAGGTCGAAGCTGACGAAAACGGCGTCAAGATCAACGCCGAGGGCACTAACGCCGACGGAAGCGCGCTTCACGTTCAGTACGACGCAAAATTCGACGGCAAGGACTATCCGGTTACTGGCATTCCCTACGCCGACACCGTCTCGGTAAAGCGAGTTGGCGCCGACACGATAGAGTCCACCCTGAAGAAGGGCGGCCAGGTGATGATGACCGTCACCTCGAAGGTCTCTAAAGACGGAAAAACGCGCACCTCAACCTTCAAGGGCAAAGACGCGGAGGGACACGACGTACTCAACGTCGTGGTCTCCGACAAACAGTAAGACTGCTTGTTCAAGTCTAGACGATTTCACTAGCGACGCTCTGACAGCCTCTTTTCCAATTGAGCGGCTGCCATCTAGCGTCAAACCACTTTGTCTGCGCGGGACAGACAGGAATGTCTGCCCCACGAAATCGGAAGTAGAATGGCCCAACCGATGGGGGTTCCATGCGTCCGCTGACTGTTCTTACGCTGCTTGCTGTTTTCTTTGTTTGTTCGTCTGCTGGCGGCGACGCAAAGCCCACCGCCGGACAACCGGATATCAGTAGGTCTGGTAGTGACTTCTTGGAACTCTGTTCAACTATAGGCAGCGAATCGAACAAAAACCCAGCCCGCATCTACAACGATGCTACCTGTCTGGGCTGGGTTGAAGGCTTCGAAGATGGCTTCACCGTCCATGATGAGCTGCTAGGTGTCCCGCGAAAGGATAGGATGGTCTGCGTGCCCCACGGAGTAACCACTCTTCAAGCCGTCGGCATAATCAAGAAATACATCGCTGATAATCCCAAGAAAGCGCATCGTCCAACTCGTTACATAGCCTCATTGGCGTTGGCGGGCGCATTTTCGTGCAAGGCAGGGAAGTAGATCCGGGTCCCGCGACGGTGCCGGCGGACATCCGGACCCGGTTAACACCTGAGGGCTGCTTTGCGTCTTGGCCCATTTTGGAATCCATCGTCCAGAGAGATACAAGGCCGACCAGAGTCCGGCAGCTCTATCAGGCCATGAATACTTTTCAACTTTCGGAGATCTCTCAAAATGTGGGCAAAAACTGAATTCTCGAAGCGCGCCACGCCCGCGCGTCATGGCGCGACGCAGTATCAAGAAAGAATGCTACTTGCCGATCAACCCTAGCTGGCTGGCGATGCAAAGCCACTGGCCGTCCTTCTTGATCCACGTGTCGGTGAAGCGTCCCTGGTGCGTATAGAGCTTCCCCTTTTCCATCCCCTTCTCGCGCGTCGCTCCCACAACGATGACCGTATCGCCGTGCCGGTGGAGCTTCATGTCCGTGGATACCTCCACCGTCAGTTGGTTGGAGGTATCGCGGACGGAAGCCAGAAATTGGCCTTTGGACATCACCGTCCCATCGTAATCGGTGAGGACAAAATCGCTGTCCAGCATTTTCCCCATGGCCTCCGCATCATGGTTGATCTGCATCTGGTTCCAGAGGTTTTCCAGCGCGATAATCTTTGTTTCATCGCCTTCCGCTTTTGCTGGGATCTGTTCCAGGGGCACGGACGACAGCACAAGCAGGAAAATTAGAGGGCGTAACATCGGGGTAGCTCCTTTGGGTCTGGTGTTCTTCCCGAGGATGCCACCAATCAAACTGCTTGTTGCCCGGGAATTTCCGAGTGTGCTCCTTTCAGACAAGAGGGTTGCCGCAAGCAGTTCAAAGCAGCAGGCCAGCCAATTTGTCGGTTGCGTGGTTATGGCGGATTGCGCGAAAATTGGGATTCCCGCCGTGGCCAGATAAGGTCCCCTAAAGCGCCTTCGCGGGGCGGTCCGAGATTCAAGAGTGTGATCTAAGCGCAAGAATAAAGAAGGGCGAAACGTCATGACGCAACACGTTGGCGAACTGAATCCCCCCGTCAGGCTGATGCTGACCCCCGGGCCGTCTTCCGTCGATCCCCGAGTTTATCGAGCGATGGCCACGCCGCTGGTTGGGCACATGGACCCATGGTTCAAAGGGTGCATGGAAGAGACGCAAATCCTGATGCGGCAGATTTTTCAGACCGAAAACCGGATCACCATGCCGCTTTCGGCTTCGGGCTCGGGCGGAATTGAAGCGTCGGTGTTGAATTCCCTCGAAGAGGGCGATGAAGGCATCGTCGCGGTCAACGGGGTTTTTTCCGAGCGCATGTACGAGATTGCTACCCGAGCATCGTCGAAGATCGTAAAGGTAGAAGCGCCCTACGGGAAACCAGTGGACGCGGAGGATGTTCGACGGGCCGGAAAGGGCAAAAACATCAAAATTATAGGCTTCGCGCATGGGGAGACCTCGACCGGCGTGGTCACCGGCATCGATGCCTATCGAAAAGTTGCCGACGAATTGGGCGCGCTGCTGATTGTGGATACCGTGGCCTCGCTCGCTGCTGTGCCGCTCGATGTGGACAAGCAAAGAATCGACATTTGCTTCAGCGGGTCGCAAAAGGCCATCAGCGCACCCCCCGGTATGTCCCCCATCACGGTCAGCCCCGCTGCCGAAGAAGTCTTTCGCAAGCGCAAGACCAAGGTGCAGAGCTGGTATTTCGATTTGACCACGGCGATGAACTATTGGGGCAAAGACCGGCTCTATCATCACACCCCGCCGATTTCGCTGATCTTTGCATTGCGCGAAGCGATGCGCTTGGTGTTGGAAGAGGGCCTGGAAGCGCGCTGGGAGCGTCATCGCGTGAATCAACTCGCGTTAGTCGCGGGCATCGAAGCCATTGGCTTGGATCTGCTGGTGAAGAATCCCGCGGACCGCTTGCCAACGGTCACAGCGGTAATGATTCCCGGCGGCGTTGATGATGTGAAAGTGCGCAATGAGTTCAACATCGAGATCGCCGGCGGATTTGGCGTAGTGAAAGGGAAAATCTGGCGCGTCGGCCTGATGGGCTACTGCAGCCAGAAGCCGTTCGTTTTGTTGTTCCTGGCGGCGCTGGAAAAGTGTTTGCTCGATCAAGGTTTTCGAGTGCCTAGCGGCGCTGGCGTGGGAGCCGCGATTCGCAGTTACTCGCAAGTGGAAACCGCCGCGGCAGTCAGCCGCTAGCGAGTCGCGCGTAGCGCGCCGTTTGTCATGCTGAGCGAAGCGAAGCATCTCAGCGTAGACTTCTAAACGGGCGATTGGCCGGCAAGAAGTAAAGAAATGCCAAAATGAAAAAACTCCTCTTGCCAATTTCTTTCATACTGAAAACTGGCTACTGATAACTGAAGACTGCTGAAGAGGAGCGCGCGTGACAACCCGCCCAGTACTCGCAAATACCGGCGCCATGAGCCAATTCATCGGCGCCTTCGAAGTCACTTCCAAATTGACCGGGCAGACCTATCAGTGTCGCTTCTCGCACATGTGGAACGGCATTGCCACGCGCCATGCGGACACTATCGATACGAAGTTTTTTGTGGATGGTGCCGCGCACGTTGTCGGGCTGGCCCACACTGCCTTCGTGAAGTTTCGCGAGAAAGCCGGGCGCGATCTGACGGACCGCGAAGCCAGCTTCGTAGCCGCGGAATATCTGCGCGAGCGGCTCGAAGAAGAAGATGTCCGGCCGCTCTATGATGTGGCCCACGATGATGTGCTCCGCCTCATCCAGCAAGTCGGCATCAAGTAGTAATCGTCACCACGCGGTGCAACGAGCGCGCGTTTTGGCTCGCCTTTTTTTGCTTTGGAGAAATCAATCGCCGGGTTCAGCGTGGAATGCATCCAGTGTCGGATGCCGCATTCCATCCCTCCGGATAAAGTGAATCACCAGCAGCATGAGCAGCGCTCCACAAACCAGAACGGCAACGGCGATTTGCAGGCCAAGCTGCAGGTCACGAAAATCAGAGATTCTCCCCACCACATGCGGCCCCAGCCCGCCGATCAACTGCGTCGCAAACATGTAGACGCCCACGGAAGTGGCGTGCGCGCGCCGCGGCATCATGTCGTGAAGAACGGCGGTGACAGGGCCGTGATACCAGGACATGAAAAAGAAGGCGATGGAAAGACCGATAAGGACAGTTGATTTTTCTTCCGACTGAATGGCCAGCAACAGGCACGGAGCCGCGAGCAGGAACGCCCCTACGACGGCAATTACTCGCCCGTAGGAAAAGGTCCGATGCAGGCGATCCGCAACGAACCCGCCGGTAAGAACGCCTAAGAGCGCCGATGACAGGCCGATGACCGCGAGCGAAACCGAAGCCTCGCGCAAACTGAAGTCCTTATAGTTGACCGCGAAGTCCGTGCTCCAGGTAATAAGCGACACACTCGAAAAAGTAATGCAAATCCCGGCGCAGATCATGGCCACGAACGCGGGAACCTGCAAAAGCCTCCAGATGGGCACCACCTCGGATCGCGGTCCGCGTGGCGGTTCCTCAATCCAAAAAAGCGCGATCCCGGGGACGATCCCGGCGAGAGCCACGATGAAAAGCGCTTCCTGCCAGCCGTATCTCGGGCCAATAATGCCGCCCACGACGTGGCCGGCAGCGCCTCCCAGCAGCATCCCGGAAGCAAAGATGGCTTGCGCGACGGCGCGGCGTTCCTGCGGGAATCCGCCGGAAATCATGGATTGAGCCGCCGGTGCGTACGCGGCCTCTCCAAGCCCCACGACTGCCCTGGCGATCAGGAAGAAAAGAAAACTGGAAGTGAGTCCGCCTGCAAATGTCGCGACGCTCCAGAACAGGATGCCCGCCGCGATGATCGCCTTACGGCTGAAACGGTCCGCCAAGAAGCCGAACGGAATGCTGCCGGCGGCAAGAACCACGAGCAGAAACGTTTGCAACGAACCTAGTTCGGCGTCTGTAACGTGCAGATGCTCGCGCAACAGCGGTATCAGCGGCACGAAGACCTGCCGCGCTGCGAAGTTGACAAAATTGATTAAAGCAAGTACAGCAAGGAGACGAATCTGGTAAGCAGTGAGCGGGATGGACTTCGTAGACATGCTGAATTGGCTCGGTGCGCTGCGCGTGACCTGGTGGTGCGTAAACAGAAAACTATCAGCCTTTGCTCAGCCTATCAAGATTATATGATGACTCAGAATCCTGCCCCCTCAACGAACGCGGCCACCAGTGACCGTTTAACCACTCTTCTTTCCTATGGTGTTTTGCTGCTGCTGATCTATCTCGTTTTCCGCATCTACGAACCTTTCCTCGCCGCCCTCGGATGGGCCGCGATCCTGGTGATTTTTTTCTACCCCATGCACGAACGGCTGGCGCGAAGATTCTCAGCGCGCCGGGCCGCCGTCTTCAGTACGCTGGTGGTGACTTTTCTGCTGATCGTCCCCGCCATTCTGGTAACCACTCTGTTCGTCCGCGAGGCCGTTGCGGTTTCGCGCGGCGTTCAGCATTCAATTGTGGAACAGCACTCGCCAATGGTGTCGAAAACCTGGGCGTGGATTGCACACCACGTCCCGGGGCTGGATCCCAACGCCGACGTGATGGCCATGGTCGAGCAAAGCGTTGAGAAAGAAGCTGGTTTTCTGGCAGAACGTTTAGGCACCATCCTGCGCAATATCGCAGAGTTTATTTTCGATCTCTTCGTGATGATCTTCGCGATGTTTTATTTCTTTCGCGACGCGGACCAGCTCATTCGCGGGGTCCGCAGCATTCTCCCCTTTGACGCGGAACACCGCGAAACACTAATGACCCAAACGCGCGACCTGATCTCCGCGAGCGTCACCACCAGCCTGATCCTCGCCGCGATTCAAGGTGGGATCGGCGGAATTGGTTTTGCCCTCACAAGGCTGCCCGCGCCGCTCTTTTGGGGCGTGGCCATGGCTTTCTTTTCGCTGGTGCCAGTGGTGGGCTCCGGACTGATCTTCGTGCCCGCCGCTTTGTGGCTGGGATTCACTGGCCATTGGGGGCGGGCCGTCCTTCTGCTCGTGATTTGTGCCGGAGTGTCCACCATTGTGGACAACGTCTTGCGCCCATTGTTGCTCGGCGGACGTACCGAATTAAGCGGCCTGGTAATCTTCATCAGTGTGGTTGGCGGCGTTAGCCTCTTCGGAATGCTCGGTCTAGTGCTGGGGCCGATCCTGGTGGCCACTGCGGCGGGCGTCCTCACCGTCTACATGGAGCGCCCGGAAAGCCCGCCCATAACGGCTGGGTAACATGCGGTTTGTCGCGCCGCGGGACGTCACTTGACTGTGCTAGAGTAACGCGCTCGAAGGTATTTATGACCACCAAGCCTGCCTCGAAACCCGCGGAACTTCCGGCCGCAAAGCTCAGGTGGAGGTGCGAGCTCTCGCGCATCCCCTTTGAAACCACGGCACAAGCCGAGCTCCGCGAAGGTTTCATTGGTCAAGAGCGCGCCCTGCGCGCCCTGAAAATGGGCGTGGAGCTTTCCGCCCCGGGCTACAACGTTTTTGTGTGCGGATTAGCAGGCACCAGCCGCGGCGGAACGATTGCCCGGATGATCGAAGAGCTTCACCCTCCGACGAAAGAGTCCCTCGACCGCTGCTACGTCAACAATTTCAAATTGACCGACCGGCCGCGATTGTTGGCGCTGGCGCGCGGCCAAGCCAACGCATTCAAGAAGGACGTGCAGGCGGGGCTCGATTTTCTCCGCCGGCGCATCCCCCAGGTGTTCGAGGGCGAGCCATTCCAGCGGCAAAAGGCGCGCATCGTGGAACGCTTCACCGTGCGCGAAAAAGAACTGATGGACGATTTCACGCGCAGGATTGCGCGCGAACAATTCGCCCTGGGCCACATGCAGGTCGGCGCCGTTGCCCTGCCTGAGATTTTCCCCGTGCTCGAAGGCCAGATGGTGCCCATCGAGGACATCTCCAAGATGGTGCACGAAGGGAAACTCGAACCGCCCGTCGCCGAAGACATCGAGCGAAAATACGAACAATTCCGCCAGGAATTCACCGTGGTTTACCGCAAGACTCTGACGCTTTCGCGCGAACTTGCGAGCGAGTTGAGTTACCTCGAGCAAGAGGCGGCTTCTGTTCTGGTGGATGGCGTCATCGAGGAACTCAAGGAAAAATACGCCGGGCCAAACGTCGCCGAGTATCTCGAGGAAGTGCGCCACCATCTTCTCGACAATCTCGATCCCTTCAAGGAACGTGAGGGCGAAGGCGAACACGACGAAGAGGCGCCCGATGGTTTGCCGAAGCCACCGGGAGCCCCGGAGCGCGATCCCTTCCGCGTCTACGGCGTAAACGTCATTCTCGCTCACGATGACAATGATAAGTCGCCGGTTATTTTCGAGACCACCCCCACTTACGCAAACTTGTTTGGAACCATCCAGCGCGCTTATGACGCACGAGGCGGCTGGACCAGCGACTTCATGGATCTGCGCGCCGGTTCGCTGCTCCGCGCCGATGGCGGCTTCCTGATCATGTATTCGCTGGAAGCGCTCTCGGAAGTCGGCGTTTGGCGCGCCCTGAAGCGCACCTTGAACCACAACCGCCTGGAAATTCAGCCGCTCGAAATGTTTTATCCCTTCGGCGGCAGTGCTCAGAAGCCCGAGGCCATCGACATCAACGTCAAGGTCATCCTCATCGGCGACCGCTCCTTGTACGAACTGCTCTATGAGTATGAGGAAGACTTCCGAAAGATTTTCAAAGTGCGCGTGGAATTCGACGAAGAAATGGCCATGAGCGACGGCGTCATCGCTGAATATGCGGGGCGTCTGCGCGCGTTGTCCGAAAAAGAAAACTTGTACCCATTCGATCGCGGCGCTTTTGCCGCCATGTTGGAATACGGCGTTCGCCAGGCAGGTCGACGAAACAAGGTGACTGCGCGCTTCATCGATATCGCCGATCTGGCTCGCGAGGCGCACTAC
>WNFC01001283.1_pt1 | contig 27388 bp, 27 predicted proteins | sample 5400541 | NCBI WGS metagenome assembly WNFC01 (sample SAMN13153342, study PRJNA577476) | soil metagenome | isolation source: 120 cm saprolite under Douglas fir tree site 2 hole 2 replicate 1 | place: USA:California | collected 2015-04-18 | reverse complement strand
ACGATCAAAAGCTCGAATTGATCCTGCGCACTTCCGCGCGGATTTTTGCGGGAAAGAGTTATCACTCAACCTCGATGCGCGATATCTCGCGCGCTACAGGCGTGAGTCTCGCCGGCCTGTATCACTACTGCAAGTCGAAGGAAGAGCTGCTGTTTCTGATCCAGGATCATTGTTTTGGCCGCGTGCTGGAGCGGCTGGAACAGCGCACCCGTGGGATAGATGACTCGTTTGAAAAGCTGCGCATCTTTATCGACAATCATCTTTCGTTCTTTGCCGCGAACATGGCTGAAATGAAAGTACTCTCGCATGAAGCTGAGTCGCTGGCCGGTGACATGCACGAACATGTCTCGAGCCGCAAGCGGCAATACACGCGCACTGCGCGAAAGATACTGTCTGAAGTCCAACAAACCGCAGGTCCCGGTTCCGAGTCGCGAACGCCACGTAGCAAAGGCCAACTCAAAAAACCCGCAAAGCCAGTCGATCTTACGGTCGCCACTTACGCGTTATTCGGTATGATGAACTGGATTTACAACTGGTACGATCCGCGCGGCAAGTTGTCTGTCAGTCAACTCGTCGATAATATTACCCGTCTGTTCCTGTCTGGTTTTCTTTCAAGCGCAGACGAGTCAATCGCGCTCGCAGATCCCGGAAGATCTGAAAAAGTGAGCGTCTGGCGCACGGCTTAGCATCCTGATTCAAACGTTAACTGATGGCCACCCAATCTCCGATGACCGAACCAAGCCACGATCTCGTGGAATATCGCGCCTCGGAAGGCATCGCAATCCTGACGCTCAACGATCCGCCGGCGAATACTTATTCGTACGAGATGATGCAGCAACTCGACGCCAGCATTCTGAAAGCGCGCCTGGAAGAGAGCGTACAGGTGATCGTGATTACCGGCCGCGGAGAAAAGTTTTTTTGCGCCGGCGCGAATATTCAAATGCTCGGCGAGGTGACGCCGGAATTCAAGTATTATTTCTGTCTGCATGCGAACGAAACTTTGTCGCGATTCGAGCAGACGCCAAAGCTGGTGATCGCGGCGCTTAACGGTCACTGCGTCGGCGGCGGACTGGAAGTCGCATTGGCCGCCGACCTGCGCATCGCACGTAGAGGCGCCGGCAAAATGGGATTGCCGGAAGTTTCTCTCGGCGTCTTGCCGGGCACGGGTGGCACGCAGCGTCTGGCGCGCCTCGTGGGCAAATCGAAGGCGATTGAATTGATGGCCACAGGCGAGTTGTTTGATTTCGAGCGGGGCCAGGAGCTCGGTCTGGTTAATCAGGTCCTCGACTCAGAAACCGTTGAGGATTTCATGAAGCAAGTGATGGCTTATGCGCGGCAGTTCACGACGCCTAACAAAGCCGCGCGCGCGGTCGGGCGAATAAAACGCGCCGTGCAGACCGGCGCTGAGATTCCATTCGAATCCGCGCTGGCGCTCGAACGCGAGCTGCAAAAGCAACTGTTCCAGTCCGAAGATGCGAAAGAAGGCCTGGACGCGTACGTCAACAAACGCAAGGCGGTATTCAAAGGAAAGTAAGATGTGGAGTGCGCCGGCAGAGCGAAGCGGCGACGGCGCTTTAGATTGCGCCGCGCGTGATACGCGATAAATGATCCAAAGCGGTGTCGCGCTGCGCTTGCCACCGCACTCCAAAGTTATGTCAGACGAACTCATTAAAGTCGCCGAAGACAACGGCATCGTGACGATCACTTTGAACCGGCCTGATCGGCTGAATGCTTTCATCGATCACATGCGGCGTGACCTGGCGGAGGCTTTGGAGGAGACGGGCAGCGATCCGCACGTGCACGTGGTCGTGATCAACGGCGCGGGCCGGGCGTTTTGTGCCGGCGGCGATGTGCAATTCATGGCCGAGCTGGTTGAACGAAACGAAAGCGAGGAGTTCGCGCGCCTGCTTGGCGCCGCGCGACGCGTGGTGCTGGGGATTCGTCAGATGACCAAGCCCGTGATCGCTTCGATCGAAGGCCCGGCGTTCGGCGCGGGCTTTAATCTGGCGCTCGCTTGCGATTTGCGCATCGCCTCGTCAACGGCTACGTTCAGCCAGGCCTTCGTCAAACTTGGCTTTCATCCCGATTGGGGCGGAACTTATTTTCTCCCGCGCATGGTTACCTCGAACATCGCCTGCGAGATGTTCTTTCTCGGCGACCCGATCGACGCGGCCAGGGCCTTGCAGCTCGGCTTGATCAATCGCGTCGTCGCGCCCGCAGAGTTGGAAGCCGAGACGCGCAAACTGGCGGAGCGTTTGCGCGACGGCCCGGCGGTTTCAATAGCAGCAGCGAAACACGCGGTGTATGCAGCCGAGCACGACACCCTGGAGAACATGCTGCAATATGAAGTCGAAGCGCAGGTGCGTTGTTTCGAATCCGAAGATGGCCGCGAAGGTGTGCGCGCGTTTTTGGAAAAGCGACCGCCGAAATTCACTGGACGATAAGCCGCAGAGGCACGGAGACACGGAGATTAACCAGACAGTTCACGGTGCTCGACACCAACCCTGATTGCCGTCGATTTGACCCGATGGCCTAACTCAACCAAACTGTTTTGTCTTTCTCTGTGCCTCTGTGGCACATTCTTATGAAACTGGCCAACAAACTAGCCTTCATCACCGGCGGGGGCCGCGGCATTGGCCGCGCCATCGCCATTGCGTTGGCGCGCGAAGGCGCGTCGGTCACAGTTGCCGCGCGCACCCGCGAGCAAATTGAAAGCGTGGCCAAAGAAATCACTGAAGAGTTTGGGACTGAGACGCTGGCCGTTGAATGTGATGTCTCAGATTTCGAAAGCATCGAACCGGCACTGGTGCGCGTAAAGGAAAAGTTCGGGCGCGGACCGGACATCCTGGTTAACAACGCCGGAATCGCGGAAAGCGCTCCTTTCTTAAAGAGCGACGTAAAAATGTGGGAACGCCATCTCGTGATAAACCTCGGAGGAACGCTTCGTTGTACGCAGGCAACGTTGCCCGAGATGCTCGAACGGGGATGGGGCCGAGTTATCAATATTGCATCGATCGCCGGTAAAACGGGTGCGCCGTATATTTCGGCGTATGCCGCGTCAAAACATGGCGTGCTCGGCCTGACGCGATCGCTGGCGCTGGAGGTCGCCAGAAACGGCATCACCGTGAATGCGATCTGTCCGGGCTATGTCGATACCGAAATGACATCGCGGGGGATCGAAAACATTGTGGCGAAAACCGGCACGACGGCGGGCGACGCGCTGGCTGCGCTCGAGAAAATGAGTCCGCAGAATCGCCTGATAACCGCGGAGGAAGTTGCCGCTCTGGCGGTGTTGCTCGCATCCGAAGAAGGCCGCGGCATCAATGGCCAGGCGATTAATGTGGATGGGGGAGCAGTGCTGTTTTAGTTTGGAGTGCGCCGACTTGTCGGCGCTTTTCCTAGACCAACCCAGACGAGGACGAAGGCGGCGACAAGTCGCCGCACTCCATAGGTAATGATCGACAACCTCGGCAATCTTGAACGTACGCATTCGTGCGGCGCGCTGCGCAAAGAACATTCCGGTGCGCGCGTCACGCTGATGGGTTGGTGTGCGCGGCGACGTGACTTTGGTCCGCTCACCTTCATCGATCTGCGCGATCGCGAAGGGATTACTCAGGTCGTAGTGAATCAGGAGAACGCGCAGGAAGCCCACGCCAAAGCCAAAGAAGTGCGCGGCGAATACGTTTTGGCCGTAACGGGTGACGTGGTGCTGCGCGATGAAGGCGCGCGCAATCCAAAGCATGCAACCGGCGACGTCGAAGTCCAGGCCAGCGACCTGGTCATTCTCAATGACGCGCGCACGCTTCCATTTCAGCTCGACGCCCCGGCGTCGGAAGCGTTGGCAAGCGAGGACCTGCGTCTGAAATATCGCTATCTCGATCTGCGCCGGCCGCAGTTGCAGGCGAACCTGCGTCTGCGCCATCGGCTGCTGCTGGAAATCAATCGCTACATGGACGAGCAGGGCTTCACGCAGATTGAAACTCCGAATCTGATCAAGTCGACTCCCGAAGGCGCGCGTGATTACATCGTGCCGTCGCGCGTGCAGCCGGGCAAGTTCTTTGCCCTGCCGCAATCGCCGCAAATCTTCAAACAGATTTGCATGATCGCCGGCCTGGATAAGTACTACCAAATCGCGCGTTGCTTTCGCGACGAAGACCTGCGCGCCGACCGCCAGCCGGAGTTCTCGCAGCTCGACGTGGAGATGAGTTTCGCCACGCCGGATCAGATTTACGCGCTGGTCGAAGGACTGTTCGCGCGCGTCTTCCGATTGATCGGCGTCGAATTACAAACTCCGTTTCCGCGCTTCACTTTCGCTGAAGTGATGCAGCGGTTTGGTTCAGACAAGCCCGACCTGCGCATCGAAGGAATGGAGCTAAAAGATCTCTCGCCCGCCCTCACGGAAACGACCTTCGCGCCTTTTGCGTCAGCGCTCGGAGCGGGCGGCGAAGTCCGTGGGCTAGTCGTGCGTGGCGGTGCCACGATGTCGCGCAAGACACTCGACGAGTTGCAGGAGTTTGCGAAACGTTACGGGGCGGGCGCGCTGGCCTGGATCAAGCTTGGTGACGAGCTTTCATCGTCGCTCTTAAAAGCGCTCGGAAACGAAACCGTGACCCGGATTGGGGGAGCCGCCACTGCTTCGAAAGGCGATGGCGTACTGATCGTCGCCGGCAAAACAGACGTTGTCGCCGCCAGCCTCGGCGCGTTGCGTAATGAAGTGGCTAGACGCGAGAAGCTTATTCCTGACAAGGTGTTCGCGCCTCTCTGGGTCACTGAGTTTCCGATGTTTGAATTTCACGAAGACGATGGCCGCTATTACTCGATGCATCATCCGTTCACCTCGCCGCTGGATGAAGATGTGCCCCTGCTCGAACGCGCGGTAAACGGTGAAACGCAATTGTTCGCCGCGCTCCGCGCCAAAGCTTATGACGCGGTTATCAACGGCGTCGAAGTCGCGGGCGGCTCGATCAGAATCCACCGCAGCGACGTGCAGTCCGTTGTATTCAACGCGCTCGGCATGACTGAAGAGACGGCGCGCGCGCGCTTTGGTTTCTTCCTCGACGCGCTCTCCTACGGCACGCCGCCGCACGGCGGCATTGCTTCGGGAATTGAGCGCACGATGATGGTGCTGGTGCCGACCGAGAACATTCGCGACGTGATGGCCTTTCCGAAAACTGCTTCCGCGCAGGACTTGATGATCGACGCGCCAGGTGAAGTCGACGCGAAGCAGTTAGCGGAGCTGCATCTGAAGATCGTCAAGGACTGACGACGCAAATCAATTTCACCCAAAGGCGCAAAGATCCGCGAAGCCGCCAGGAAAAACTCGCTTTCGGACTTACCCTTCGCGACTTCCGTTCCTCTTTGGGCCTTTGCGAGATAATTTCCTGACTTATGCTCACACTCTTGAAGTCGCATTACCGTCAGATAGTAGAGCACGCGCGGCAAGCAGCGCTCCACGAATGCTGCGGCCTGATCGGCGGCAATGACGCTCGAACCCGGACTGTCTATCCGCTGCGGAATGTCGCCACCGATCCGTTCGTCACTTACGAAGCCGCGCCCGAAGATCTGTTCGCCGCTCAACGCGCCATGCGCGATCGGGGCGAGCAACTGCTGGCGATTTACCATTCGCATCCAAGATCAGACGACCCGCAGCCATCCGAGACGGACGTACGACTTGCCTACTACCCATCGGCGGTTTACTTTATTATCGGCCTCGGCAATGGAGAGCCCTGCCTGCGCGCGTTTCGCATTTCGGAACGCGAAGGACGTTGGGATGTGGCTGAATTCGAAATCGTCACCGGCGCCGATCACTGAAACCGAAATCAAAAGGCTCTCGTAAAGCGTCTTCAGATGGAGCCCAAGCGCAGCAAGTACGATACGAATCCGCTCGACGGAAAGGTCGCGGACCGCGCGGAAGAATCGATGGGCTCAACCAGGCCCGGACCGCCGACACAGGAAGTAGCGGGCGGACCAACTCGCGACATCGGCCGCACGGCGAACGAAGAGGCGCGTTTCAATCCGGAGCGCGAAGCGCCAACGCGCCGGATCGACGACGGCACCTCTTATCCATCAGTGTTCGTGCCGCCGCCTCCCAGACAATCCACTACTTACGCGCCGCCGCGCGCGCCCGCGGTGAATATTTATCAGCCACCGCCAGTGCCGCCGCCAAATATTTATCTGCCACCGCCGGTGGCGCAAAAGTTCGCCGCTGCCCACACTGTAGCCGGCCTGAACATTCCCCAGAGGTGGGCGAACCTGCTGCCATACATTCCCGGACACATCGGCGCCGTCGCCGCAGTAGTCGAACTACTCCTCGTGCCGCGCACGGAAACGCGGGCGCGCTTTCATGCGGCACAGGGCCTGGCTCTACAGATCGCGATCCTGATTCTCACCGGCGCGTTCGGTTTTCTCACTTTGCTTTCGGGCAGCGCACTCGGGTCGCGACTGTTCGGAACGGCGGCCACCATCTTTCTGATTGTCTCGATGGTTCGCGCCTGGAAGGGAAAGCCGCATCACATCGCGCCGCTCGACGAAGCCACTAAGTTTTTCGATGAGAAGATCAAACCCCGGAAGTGACTGGGCGCGAACCCAATCATCCACGAAATCGTTCTTCGCGTGAACGAAAATGGAACATTTGATAGCTCCCTCTTCGCTGGCCCACGGCTGTACTTATCAGCTTTGGATCAAATTGATTGATTCCCACGCCGTTAAGGCCCCTCAGGGGGATGTATTGAAAACATAACATTCGCAATGCCCGGATTCCGATTTGGTGGCACTTGGTTTGATTGTTAAGCTAGGGCAAACGCAGTTCCGTGCGAATCATCGAAGCTGAGAGCGAACGCGTTGAAGGGATTTTGAGTGAAGGTTTTCGGAAAGGGATAAGGAAATGAGCAAAGCCAGTATGAGAAGGATATCGAAGTGGTTGGCGTGCTTGCTGGCCGCGGCGATCGTCGCGATGCCGCTGGCGGCCCTTGCGCAAACCAAGATCGTTTATCACAGCAACAAATTCAAACCCGCTGATGATCTGAAATTAGGCCGGCAGGCTGCGGCTGAAGCCGAGCAACAGTTTCCGCTGTTGCGCGATTCCGAGGTCACTGCTTACGTCGAGAGAGTCGGGCAGCGTTTGGTGGCTTCGATTCCGGCGGAATTCCAGCATTCTGAATTTCGTTACTACTTCAAAGTAATCAACGCGAGCGACATCAACGCCTTCGCTTTGCCCGGCGGACCGATGTACGTGAATCGGGGCATGATTGAAGCGGCGCGCACCGAAGGCGAGATGGCCGGCGTCATGGCCCACGAGTTGAGTCACGTCGCCCTGCGTCACGGCACGGCCCAGGCGACCAAAGCCCAGAAATACGCAGTCGGTGCAGGCATCGCCGGCATTCTCGGCACGATCCTGGCCGGTCCCGCGGCCGGGCAACTCGCTCAACTTCCGATCGGCGCGTACTTTCTAAGGTACAGCCGCGAATATGAAACCGAAGCCGATCTTCTCGGCGCGCGCATCATGGCCAACGCTGGTTACGATCCCCGCGATCTGGCGAATATGTTCCGCACGATCGAAGCGCAGGGCGGTGGCGGCGGTGGTTTCCTGAGCGATCACCCGAGCCCGGCAAATCGCTACGCGCGCATAAATCAGGAAGCACAGTATCTGCGCGTGCGAGAGCAGACACGCGATGACAACGAATTTCGCTCGATCAAAGAACGCTTGCGCCGCTATCCACGCGCGCAGACGATGGCCGAGATTCAGCGCAGCGGCGGGCGATATCCGAATCAGGGTAACAACTATCCCGACCAGAACGGCAATAACTATCCGTCTAATCCGCCCAGAGGCCGCGTCGAATATCCTTCTTCACGCCTTCGCACTTATTCGGAATTCGGTGTTGTGCAAGTCAGCGTGCCGGATAATTGGCGGGAGCTTTCGGATCAAGGTTCGGTTTGGTTCGCTCCTCAAGGAGCCTATGGCTCGACCAACGGACAGGTTGTCTACACGCACGGCGTCAATATCGGCGCCACCCGAACCAACAGCCGCAACCTGCAACAGGCAACGAATGAATTCATCAGCGCCTTGCAGCAAGGCAACGGAAACCTGCGGGCGCGCGGCAACTATCAGCGCATGGACATCGACGGCCGGTACGGGTTGTTGATTACGCTGGGCAACACGAACGAAGCCACTGGGCGCTCGGAAATCATTAACGTAGTCACCACCCAGTTACGCAGTGGTGACTTGCTCTACTTGATCACGGTTAGCCCGGAGAACGAGTATTCTGGTTATCAGAACACATTTCTGAACATCCTGCGTTCGATTCGATTGAATGATTAAACCGGTAACTCCCTCCCCCTTTGGGAGTGGCCGGTGAGGGATTTAGAATAGACCTCGCAGCTACGCCCCTCTTCCCCAACCCTTCTCCCAGGGAGAAGGGAGAATTGGTAACACCGGTCTCCTTGACAGCGATGATTTCGCTCCCTATAGTCTCTAACTTCGCGCTGATGGTTCATCGGCGCGGGCAACCCCGGTATTAACGGAGATTTGAATGCCGAATCATAAGTCAGCCGAAAAGCGAGTGCGTCAGAGTGCCCGCCGTCGTGATATCAACCAGGGCCACCGAACGCGCCTGCGCGGCTCAATCAAGAAGCTGCGGACCGCGCTGGCCGGCGGCAACCCAAAAGATTCGGCGGCGCTGCTGCCGACTACCGTTTCAGAGATCGATAAAGCCGTGCAGAAGGGTGTGCTCCATCCCAACACTGCGGCGCGGCACAAGTCGCGTCTGACTGTGCGCGTGAATCAGGCCGCGACGAAATAGCAGGCTGTCACAGAACCTTCCGGAGTGAGGCGGATCGTTAATCGGTCCGCCTCACTTCTTTTTTGGGAACGCGCGCAGCGCGCCGAGGAAGCGATCATGAACGACTATTACAAGAGCGCCGACGAAATTCGCTCGCTGGTGAGCGAATTCGAAGCTTGCAGTTTTCATCCAGCAGAGTTTCGGCATCATCAGCATCTGGCCGTGGTGGTTTGGTACGTTGCCAATCTGCCATACGCCGATGCGATCGAGAAGATGAAGCGCGGCATTCAGCGCCTGGCGACGCGCTATGGCAAGACTGGATACCACGAAACGGTCACCGAGTTTTGGCTGAGAATGGCGCGCGGATTTCTGCCGGAAGGCGAGCGCACAGAGTCGATCGTGGTGGTGACAAACCAACTGATCGCAAAGTACGCTGACAAGAATTTGATTCTCGATTACTACTCTGCGGAGCTGCTCGCCTCACCTGAAGCAAAAAGCGACTGGGTCGAACCTGATCTGAAGCCGCTCCCATTTCCGGACTGATCAGTTGGCAGTCAACTCGATCACCAGCATCTCGACCTGCATCCGCGGCGTGGCTTTTGAAGTCTTGATTCCCAGGTCCGCGGCCGCGACGCGCGCGATCTGACGCGCCAACATCTTGCTGTCAGTGCGACTTAGAGTGGCCAGATAACTCTGTTGCTTGAAAGGCGGCATCGGCACCTGGCGAAAGATATCTCGAGACGAAACCCCCTGTGAAAGAAGCGTCTGCGCCAGCGCCAGGCGGCGGTACGTACTCCCGATCAGGCCGATCAGCATCACCGGCGGCGCGCCGTCATCGAGCAGGTGCTCGAGAACCTGCAACGCGCGCGGTCGATTCCGGGCGAGCATCTGATCGGTAAGGTCCCAATTCATCAACTCACGCGAACGGCCGACCAGCGCTTCGACCAGTTCCATCGTAATTTTGCCGGACGGCAGCGCGGCCGCGGAGAGTTTGTTCAATTCGTTCGAGAGCGTGCGCACGTCCGACCCTACCAATTCGACGATGCGCCGCAAGACGTCCGCCTCGACTTCGGTTTTCAGCGCTTTCAAGTGCGCCCGGGCCCACGCGGTCAGTTCGCCATCATTCAGGGGCGCGAATTCAAAGGCCGCACGCTGCATGAGCGTCCTTGCAAACTTCTTCCGCTTGTCGATGTCGTTCGCGACAAAAACAACCACCGACGTTTCGACCGGACGCTCGAGATATTCGAGCAGGATCGCTTCGTTGTCTTCGTCGAGTTTGGTGAAATCCGTGACGCGAATCACGCGGCGCGACGACATCATCGGCAGCTGTTCGGCCTCTGCGACTGCCGCGTGCGCATCGCCGTCGGCGAGGCTGACCGAAATGTCGTTGAATTCGCGCAAGAGCGTGCCGCGCATTGCTTCATCCGCAATCGCGCGCGCGGCCTGGTCGCGAAGATAGGTTTCCGGACCGAAAAGGAAATAAATGGGCTCGATCGTACCCTGCTTCAGGGCCTGGGTGAGATCTTTTGGTCGTCGAACCGGCATGGAGAGTGATCCTTCTGTTCCCTCTCCCTGTGGGAGAGGGTTAGGGTGAGGGTTTAGCGATACGGGCCCTTTTTAATTTTCGTCTTGCGGTGAGACGAGAAAAAGGGGATTTCCTTTCAGTCTCTGGCTACGCCCTCACCCCAGCCCTCTCCCAAAGGGAGAGGGTGCAACGCTACTTATCTTGCTTCACTCCGAATCCGTTAATCAGCGTAGAGACGATCGATTCGGCAAAACTCCGCGCCATGCGCATCACCGCCGGGTCCTCTTCGTTAAAGAAGTTGCGCGGATCGTTGGCGAATTCATACTCGCCGCGAAAGACGAAGTTCTGATTGTCGTAGAGCACGCGGTTCTCGTGCTGGTCGCGCACCGTCACCGCCGCCACGATCGTCACTTCAAAGATGCGCGCGCGGCCCTTGTCGTCCAACAGCACACCTCCGAATCCGAAGCTCTTGACGACACCGTCAATCACCGCGTCCGCGCCTTCGCGCTCACTCTGGACGCGCAGGCCGTGACCGCGATGAATCAATTCCTTCATCACGGCTTCGGTGAAGCGGTGATCGATCTTGAATCGCAGCGCTTGCGATCCTAACTGAAATGCGGGCACCGCCACGGTCTTTATGTGCGCGGGCATCTGGCTTTTCGTCACCGGCTTGTAGCATTCGCCGAAGCCGCTGACAAACAGCAGCGTTAAGGCGAGCGCGAACATGCGGAAAACGCTTTTCATCAAACCTTCCCGAAAGGATGTTGATAATACGTCAAGAGCGTGTTATACGGAAGCGATTCGGCGATCAAAAGGAGCAGTGTCGTGAGCACGCCAACACCAATCGGGCCGCGCTTGTTGCGCATCGGCCAAATCTTCGTTAACGTGCATGACCTCGATCGCGCCATTGCTTTTTATCGCGATGTGTTGGGCATGACGTTTCTGTTTCAGGCGCCGCCAAACATGGCCTTCTTTGACTGCGATGGAATTCGTCTGATGCTGGGCGTGGCGGACCGGCCGGAACTCGATCATCCCGCGTCGATCATCTACTACAAAGTTGACGACATTGAGAGAGTTTACGAAATCTTCAAGGCCCGCGGCGTAGAGTTCGTGGTGAAACCTCATCTGGTGGCGCCGATGCCGACCTATGATCTGTGGCTGGCTGACTTTCGCGACTCGGAAGGAAACCTGCTGGCGTTGATGAGCGAGGTTCCGCGACAAGTAGCATGAGAGTCGCAGTGAAAGATGCCCGCGCCACGTCCCAGTTTGCCGAAGATCGTTTCGCAACTCGCGGCCCATTACGGCAATCCCGAGCCGCCCATCACAACCGATCCGTTCGAGCTGATCCTGCTCGAAAACATTGCGTATCTCGTCAGCGACGATCGACGGGAACACGCCTTCAAGACACTGCGCCAGCATGCGGGCACAAAGCCGCATGAAATTCTCGCCGCTTCCCATGATGATATTCTGCAAGCGACCAAGCTGGGAGGCATGCATCCCGAGCAACGCGTCGCTCGCTTGAAAGAGATCGCTTTGATTGCCCTGAATGAATTTGGCGGCGATCTCAAGACAGTTCTGAAACTACCGCTGCCGCAAGCCAAACAGGCACTGCGCAAGTTTCCGAGCATCGGCGAACCCAGCGCGGAAAAGATTCTGCTGTTCACGCGCGCCTGCCCGGTGCTGGGATTGGATTCGAACGGCCTCCGCGTGCTGGTGCGTTTAGGCTTTGGCGAAGAAAAGAAAAATTACACGGCGACGTATCGCGCGGTTCAGGAAGCGATTAAGGATCAACTCAAGGACGATTACGATTGGTTGATTGCCGCGCACAGTCTGCTGCGCCAACACGGGAAGGGATTGTGCAGAACGAGCGCGCCGCTGTGCGAAAAGTGTCCGGTAAGGAAGAGTTGTGCTTATTTCAAAGCACTTGGATGAGATCATCCAGAAGCCAGATGAGGTCAGTACCGCCCGCGTTAGCGGGTGGGTCAAGGACTCAAATCGTCAGAGTCGTGTCTTTGATCCATCTGCTCACGCAGATGGTACTGACTTCATATCAGCCCGCGTTTGCCTCTCCACCACCAAACTCAACCCCATAATCAAATAAAAGATCATCACTACTTCTGAGTCGCCCCAGTTGTAATGAACAACTCCGCTCAGCATGAATCCGATCAGTCCGCCGAGTGCGCCCAAAACAATTCCGCGTTCAATCCAATCTTCACCCGGCACGCGTCTCCGCATTTGCCACAGCATGCGCGCATACATTCCCATCAGAATTAACCACGCAATCAGCGTGGGCACGCCGCGCTCGAGCGCAATCTGCAAGTAATCCGAATGCATGTGGCCCATCGGCAGACGGCCATTATCGAACAGTCCCCACGCGCGCCAGTGCGCCTTGATCGAGTCCATCCCGACGCCAACCAGAAGGTGTCGCGGTTTGCTAATGAGCAGATTGAATCCTTCGCGCCAGATCGTCTGCCGCCACGCGATCGAATTATCACTTTGATCATAGAAGCCGACGTTGCGCCTCTGATGTAGAACGAACAGCCCGACGAGAATCAGCGGCAACGCGCACACGCCGACCAAAAGCAACGCGCGCCGGCTCAAGCCAACTGCGGCCATTAATGTGGCCGAAAAAAGCAGCGCCAGCCACGAAGCGCGCGTCACCGTCAGCAGCAACACTATGACCATTCCGACAACCGTCAATGCTAAGACCGCGCCCTTTCCGGTGCGCCAACGCGGAAGCGCAATGAATAATCCGATGGTCAACGACGCGATCAGTTGCAACGATTCTGCGTATGTCGTCCAGTGATCGTAAAACCCGGTCGCGCGCCAATCGCGTCCCCGCGTCCAACGCTGAATTCCTAAGCGCTCTTCATTCGTGCCGCCCGGCAGTAATTTGCCTCGTGGAACATCAATCACGCCCACCCACTCAAGCCGATAAATCTTTATCTTGGCCGGATCCTTCGCGGGCTGTTCGAGTGCGTCGATCAATTGCTCAGTCGTCTTGAGAGGTTGCCCATTAATTTCGAGCATCGTATCGCCCGAAAGTATCGGACCGGGTTGCGGACCACGCTCGCGCGTCACAAATTTTCCGATGCTGAGCGGACTGTTCGCTGCGACGCCATAGACTTTGACACCTCGACCGACCGCATACTGTCCGAACGTGAAGAGGACGTTGACCATGGTCCCGGCAATCAGCAGAAATACAAGCGCGCGTACCAATCGCGGCGTGCGAACATTCTGTGCAAACAAGTAAACGATCGTGAAGAGGCTGGCCGCGCGCAGTTTGCCGATTGAAACGATCGGTTCATAAGAAAGAATTGCCGCGAGACCGCTGAGAATGAAGAAGCCCAGCATCGCATAGTCAACCGGAGTGCGATTAACTTCGGGCCGCGGCCACGCGGCAAACCGCAAAACCCAAAACAGCAGCCCCAACAACCAGGCCGTTTGTGTCGCCGCGATTGAATTTGGCGCCGCTATCACGAATAGGACCAGCATCGCGATGACGACGCGATCAAGCCAAACTCCGAATGGGCTGGTCCTTGTATTCATTGGCCGATTACCTGCGATAACACCTGTTCGACGTTGGTAATAACTTCGGTGACGCTAATTTGCTTCATGCAAATATTATCCTGACAGGTCTTCATAAGCGGCGTTCCGTAACACGGCGCGCACGGTGGCGGCGAATAAAGGATTCGTACCGGCCCGGTGCCGGCCAAGGGCGCGGTCGCCTTGATTATCGCCGGGCCCATCAGGGTCAGTAAAGGAGTGCCCAATGCCGCAGCCATGTGCGCGGGACCACTATCGATTGTAATGTATGAACGCAGACGCCGAATCAGGGCCGCAAGTTCGATCAATGTGAGTTGCCCCGCTAAATTCAAGACTGGAACTCGAGCCGATCTCGCGATGAACTCTGTGAGTGGACGATCGACCGCAGTCCCGGTTAACACGACGCGCGCGCCAATTTTCTCTACGAGCCATCGCACAACTTCCGCGAAACGATCTGTCGGCCAACTGCGCAACCTCGTGTGCGCTGGATCATGTTTGCGTCCGCCCCATCCGCTGTGAATTCCAACCACCAAATCTTTTTCGTGAATGTCGTAATCCGCGAGGCGTTGGCGAATGACCTCGTCTGCTTCAGACGGATAGTACATCTCCATTTGCAGGCCCGCAGGCTTCGCTCCCAGTCGCTCTCCGGCGCTCAGGTGATGCTCGATAGAATGCTCTTCAGGATCAGGCAAAATGTGCTCGACACCATGACGTGAAGTGTCATAGCTGATCACTCTGGACGCGCCGATGCGACAAGCAAGCTTGGTGAAGTTCGAGTTACTCTCCAGCGACAATACCGAATCAAGTTTGATGTCTTGAAGCTGGCGCACGATTCTGCGTTTCTCTGCGCTCAGCCAAATCGGTCGATGTCGATATGCCAGCGGAAACACCTGATCGATGTGTGGGTTATGCCGCACAACGTCGTATGCCGCGCGTGAACAGATGAAACCCAGATAACTATTTGGGAAACTATGGCGCAGAGCGCGCACGAGCGGAGTAACCATCAACGTGTCGCCAATCGCTCCCGCACGCAAAACCATGATGCGCGGTGATTTGTTATGCGGTCCGTCGGACAGGATGGATACCTTGGTCTTTTCTGCCAATTGATAAACTCTGCGTTTTTGAGTCAGTCGATCAGTGGAGCAATTATGAACCGGGCTGGTATGGCAACGCAACGACGTCAGATTTCCGGATGCCAGATCCGCAACGCGATCATGAATTTCGTTTACAACGAAATGAAAATGACTAGAATCCAGTAAGTCTGAATCAATGTGGACTGGAAAACGCAAATGAAGAAATTGATTTCAGTGTTAGCTCTTATCCTGTTCGGGGCCGCCTGGATTCATCCCCAAGTCAAGACGGTCTCGCAATACCTTAGCGAGGTTCAAGCTCTCGCGAGTCGCGCCGACGTGAAAGCAGCGAACGATTACATCGATCGCAATCACGAAGGCATCCTGCGCGAATGGATCGCGATTACCGAAATCAACGCGCCCTCGGGCCAGGAACAGCAACGCGCAAAATACATTGAGAGTCTTTTGCGCAAATATCATCTCGACGACATTCACTACGATTCGGCCGGCAACCTAATCGCGGTGCGTAAAGGCGGCGGCGGCGGGCCCGTAATTGTCTTTGACGCGCACATGGACACGGTCTTTCAGCCGGGCTTGCAAATCAAAGCCACAATCCGCGATGGCAAGATTTACGCACCCGGCATCGGCGACGACACCCGGAACATCGAAGCGCTCCTGGCTACAATTCGCGCACTGAACGAAGCAAAGATAAAAACCAAGGGCGACCTGGTTTTCGTCTTCACGGTTGAGGAAGAGACGACCTTCAAGGGCGTGAACACTTATGTGAAGGGAAACAAAGGCAAGATCGATCAGTACATCGCCCTCGACGGCGGCTACGAAGGTTTCACCTACGCAGGCATTGGCATCAACTGGTACCGGCACCATTTCATCGGCCCGGGCGGCCACACGCGCTCGCGCACGCCGCCATACTCAGCGACGCTGCCTTTGGCGCGCGCGATTGGTCGCATCTATCAGTTGAAGGTTCCGGCCAATCCTTCTTCGAACCTGAACATTGGCATGCTCGGCGGATCAGAAGTAATGAATGCAAAAGCCTCAGACGCGTGGTTCACGGTCGATCTGCGCTCGACGAGCAATGAAGTGATCGCCGATCTGGACAGGCAGATAAAAACGATCCTTGATGAAGAAGCGGCGCGCGTCGGGATGAAAGTCAGGACCGATGTGATCTCGAAATCGGCCGCGGCCACGATTCCCGGACATCGCGAATCGTATCTGGTGCGCATCTCGGAAGCCGTGCATCGCGCAATGGGTTTCGATCCACCGATCACCAACGCGGGATCGAATAACTCCAGCGCCGCTTTGCTCGCGGGCATCTCTTCGATCTCGACCGGCGCCGGCCCCTGCGACGGCTCACACAGTCTCGCCGAGAACTGCGAAATCGAACCGCTTTATAAGGGAATTAAGAAGATTCTGTTGTTGGAGGTGGCGCTGGCGGGGGTTGAGTGAATAACGCCTGTTCACTTCCTTTCGGATCTCTGGAATAGTTCTATACGCAGAGACTATTGAACTTCCGGATAAATGCCTCTTGCAAAGAAGCGTCTGTCAAAAGATCAGCGCCGTACGAGACTACGAACTTTTCTAGAGCAGTCTGAAAGTTGTCTCGGTAGACGATCCGCTTGTTTCGATCAATAACATTATCCGCTGGTCCCTTTGCCCAGACCGTCCATCCATTCTTGGTACGCGCCTCGTGGAGCAAGCCACATCGGACACCAGAATAGAAGTCCTGCGCTAATGCTTCATCGAAGTCCTGCTTGAAAGGATCCCTAGTAGACAAAAATCTGACGAAGAGATCGCTACTGATCGAATACTCGTGGGGCGCGAGTTTCTCGCCCGTTCGCAAGTATCGATAGTTAACCCCTTGCACAGTTGATTCCAGAAACTCCACTAGAGTGCATTGGAGAGCAAGTATGGAGAAGCCCTCCCCCTGGAAGGTACCGTGATCCTGGAGCAACTTGATTGGATTCAGGTATCGGAGATCTAGGCGTGTGCGGAAGTATTCATCGAATGCTTCTTGCCATCTGTCTCCGCCGATTGCGAGGGAAGAGCTAAAGGCTTGCCAATCGTCAGCAGTTTTCCAACCTGCAATTTGCGTATCACCATCGCTCATGGCCAACTAAAAGTAAAGATCTCGGAGAGTCCCGTAGGGACGGAATGTTTATAGATACGGAGTTAGATTAAATGAACCCAGCCCATTTATGGGCGACAGAAGATTTCGCTCCTATTGGAGCTTGGGATCCAATTATCACTTGGTTCTATAAATATTTCGCCGCTACGCGGCTGCGAGCCCGGTTCATGACGTCGTCACCTTCCAGAGCTTCAAGCTCACCCTTCAGATAAGCATCGTAACGCCGCTGCGCTTCTTCGATCCACAGGTGCTCGGCCTCGGCGTCGACAGACGATTGAGGTTCGCTTGAGCCTTTCGCAGTTCTCGGGAGCGAGACTCGTTTCTCCCTCTTCATAATTCTCTCGGTACTATCTGCGACCCTTTCAGGGTCGGAATTCTAAAAATTGCGACCGGGGGCGGCGCTTCGCTTGCCCGCGGCTACTATCTTGAACCCCTACGGGGTTCTGGCTGACTACCACGCCCACGCATACGCTTCGCTGCGCGGATCTGTGCCGGCGTTGAGCACTCCGGTTTTCAGATCGATCACGATTGCCGCCAGCGATCCGTCTGACCATGCGCCGGTGACGCGCAGTTTGTGGCCGCGAGCGAGCAATTGTTTGCGCACGGCATCGGGGACGCGCGATTCGACGGAGAGATCGCCCGGATACATCGTGTGTGGAAAAGGCGAAGCGGGAAAGGCGCGGGTCAACCACTTCGGAGCTTCAATCGCCTGCTGCACGTTCATCCCGAAATCGACCATATTCAAAAGCGTCTGCATCGTCAGCAAGACCTGCTGATCCGCGCCCGGAGTGCCCAAAACCATGTGCGGCTGTCCGTTTTTCATCACCAGAGTGCTTTGCAGAGTGCTGCGCGGCCGCTTGCCGGGAGCGAGCGCGTTCGCTTCTCCCGCCTCGAGCGAGTAGTAATCGCCACGGCAATTGAAGATAAAACCGAGATTACCCATCACCACGCCCGTGCCAAACGCGCTGTGCAAGCTCGGCGTGAATGTGATCATGTTGCGCGCGCCATCGACGACGGCGATGTAGCTCGTGTCGCCATCGTGTTCGGCGCTGTCGCTGGTCGTGATTTTCACTGGACGAGGGAGCGGCGTCGCGTCGCTGGTGAATTTCTCCGCCGTGCCTGGACGAAAGGCGAGCGATGCTGTCGTCTTGTCGATAAGCTGACGACGTTCGGCCGCGTATTCTTTCGAGAGCAAACCCGCGTACGGAATCTTGATGAAGTCCATGTCACCGAGATACTTCTCGCGGTCGGCAAACGCGAGCTTGATCGCTTCGACGCTTGTGTGTATGTAGTCAGCGCTGTTGTGGCCCATCGCCTTCAGGTCGTAACCTGCCAGAATATTCAGCGCGAACAATTCCGCCGGGCCCTGACTCGCCGATGGGTTCTTGTAGATTTGATACCCGCGATAATCGATCGAGACCGGCTCTTCGATTTTCGCCTTGTAGTTGGCAAAGTCTTCATAGCGAAACAGCCCTCCGTTGGCTTCTGAAAACCTGGCCATCTCGCGGGCGATGTCACCTTTGTAGAAGCGATCACGCGCGGCCTTCAACGCCGCGTGGCGGCCCCTGCCCCTGTTTTGCTTCTCGGCTTCGACCAGTCTCTTCAGCGTCCGCGCGAGATCCGGATTGCGAAAGATCTCGCCCGCCTGGGGCGCGCGATTGTTGGGAAGATAAACCTTCGTGCTGGTTGGATACTTGTGCAGCTTCTGCGAGGTCGAGAGCGCGCGAGCGAACGAATCGCCCACCGGAAATCCGTTCTCAGCCAGATTGATAGCCTCCGCGAGCACTTGCGCGAAGCTCATAGTGCCCCAGCGATCAAGCAGGATATACCACGCATCGATACAGCCCGGCACAGTTCCCGACAACAGCGAATCGTTGACCGGCAGCTTGCCGCCGTTGTGTTCTTTGTACCATTCAATCGTCGCCAGCCGCGGCGCGGTCCCTTCGGCGTCGATTGAATAGACCTTCTTCGTCTTCGCGTCGTACACCAGCAGCACGGCATCGCTACCGACGCCGTTCATCGCCGCGTCCACGATGCCGAGCACGGCCTGACCTGCGACGATCGCATCAAACGCGTTGCCGCCTTTTTCCAGGATGCGTTCTGCCGCGCGCGTCGCTTCGGCTTTCATCGATGCGACCGCGAAATGCCGGCCGCGCACGACCGGACGCATCGTCCGAGCTGCGCCATTAGTTTCCGACTCGCCTTCTTGTCCCATAGTCACACCTGCAAACAAACAGATTACGATGCCGGCCAGCGCGATTCGATTCATTGATCGCATGGGGCCTCCTTTTCTCGTTGAAACTCCGTACTGGATAATTGGCTCAGATGCTAACGCCGCTAGGGTAAACGAGCAATAGCTGGCGTTTAGAGTACCAACTTCAGTTGGGTGTTTGTCGAACAGAAGCCCGACTGAAGTCGGTACTCTGAACACCGCTAATCAAACTCGCGCTTCGCAGTTTCCTGATCTGCGCCGACGCGACCGGCGGCGATCTTCGCTCTCGAGTAGTTCTCGCCTTTGATCGGCTCGCCGGCTATTCGCCGCAACATCGTTAGCTGGCCGACGTGCGTCAGCGCGTCTGCAATTGGGCCCTGAAAAAGTCGCTCGCAACTTGCGGCCAGGTCGCTTTCAGAAGAGAGATAATCATCGAAGTTGCCCAGCGCGGAGTGAAATCGTTCGACCTCTTGCGACCACGAAAGCGGTTCAGAGTTGTTCCAGGTCTCAGCGCCCTTTGCAATCGACAGAGCCCATTCAAGCAGGTCGCCGATGTGCGCCAGAATCTGCGCCGGCGTGCGCGTAGTTTCCGACGCTTTGAACGATGCAAACGAATCGGGCGCACCACGCACGGCTTTCGCGCCGCGGTAGGCGAGAGTCGCCACTGTGTGCCGGAGCATCTCGCGTTTCGTATCTGGATTGTTCATGAATTACTCCAAGCGTTTGTCCTTTGCTCTTCGCCCTTAGCCCTTTGCCATTCTTTCAGTACGCATCCTCGCCGCGCCACATCACCGGCAGCGTGCGCAGAACGATTTTCAAATCCAGCAGCAGCGACCAGTTTTCGATGTAGTACAAATCCATCCGCACCATCTCGTCAAACGAAAGCCGGTTGCGTCCCGACACCTGCCACAGACCAGTCACGCCGGGCTTCATGTCGAGCCGCTTGCGATGCCACAACTCGTAGCTTTCGACTTCGTAAGGAATCGGCGGGCGCGGGCCGACGATGCTCATGTCGCCGCGCAGCACGTTGAACAGCTGTGGCAGCTCATCCAGACTCGTCTTTCGCAACACGCGGCCCCAACGCGTCACGCGGGCGTCGGCGCGCAATTTGTACGCGGGCCGTTCTTCGTCGCCGAGATTGGACTCAGCCTGGCCCCTGATGTAACTGCGTTGGAACTCCCGGTGCTCGGCGTCGTCAGTGCCGGCGCGCATCGTGCGGAATTTGTAAAAGAGAAACACGCGCCCATCCATGCCGACGCGCTCTTGCCGGTAGAATACGGGCCCGCGCGAATCCAGCTTGACGAGCAGGGCAACCAGCAGCCACAGCGGCGAGAAGATCAGGATCGCCAGCGAGGCTATTATCAGATCCGAGCCCCGTTTCGTTACCCGCGCGGCGCTCGATAGCGGCGAGCGAAACAGCGTGACCATCGGCAGCGATCCGACTTGATCGATCTCTGTCTTGCTTGGCAGGCAATTCAAAAGCGTGGGGGCGATGCGAAATTCGACGCCGCGCCGGCGGCCGGTCTGAATCATCACGTCAAAGAGAGCCTCGCCCGGCACGTTCGGATCAGAGATGATTACTTCATTTGCACCTGATTCGCGAATCGCTTCCGGCAGGCTTTTGAGATCGGCGATTACGGGTACACCTTCAAAGCTCGAGGGCGCTGCCGTATCGATGCTTCCGTTCTCAACAATGCCAATGACGCGATAACCAAGTTCAGGACGCGCGCGCATTTCCTGTATGCAAATGGCCGCCTCGGGTCCGCGACCGACAATCAAGGTCGGAATTAAATTGATGCCGCGACGCCGCACCAGAATCTGACCCGCGCGCAAAAGCATGCGCACCGTGCCAATACTTACCAGCGCGAGCAGGAAATCGAGGAAGAAAATCGCGCGCGAGTAAGAGAACGTGCGATACTCGACGCCGCCGCGATACATGAATGCCGCCGCCACAATCAGCAAGGATCCTATCGCCATCGCTTTAAAGACGCGGGCGGCGTCTTCAACGAAAGATAGTTCGCCGCGCACGCGATACAAATCGTAATAACGCAGCAGAAGCAATCTGATGGGAATCACCAGCGGCAGCAGTAGAGCGTACGGCGCGAATTCTCGGCTCCAGGCGAGATTCCCGCGCGAGGTGCGATGAACGATCGCTTCGTAATGACGCAGATAAAAAGCAAAGACAAATGACAGTAACGCCAGTGCGACATCGGTCATTGCGAGCAGCGTCTTAACCAGCGGCACAGTCCAACGCGGCGCGCGCGCGGGAACGCGCACGGCGCGAGGATCGGTTACGGGCTCTTTAATGGGCTCAGCTTGCATGCAATGGACTCGTGATCACGAAAGACAGCTTAACCGCAGAGGGCGCAGAGGATTTCGCAGAGGAACGCAAAGGTGGTATTCCTCCGCGACCTCTGCGGAAAACTCTGCGGCCTCTGCGGTCAATTCTGGACACCTTTTCCAATTCAGCCCCCCAGAACCAAACCAACAATCTCGTTGTACACGTGGCTTGCGCGCCTTGGATTCAGTCCCGACTTCTTTGTGATCTTCAACGATTCAATCTCCTCGCGCGAGCTTATCCGCTGCAATCGTCCTTCGCGCACCAACTCTTGGTCGATCGCTGCCCACTGGCCCGCGTAGATGCTCACGGCCGGGACGCCCAGCGCGGCGGCTTCGCGATTCATCGTGCCACCGGCGCTGACCACCAGATCGGTGGCCGCGATCAGGTTAGCGCCATCGAGAGCCTCGCGGGGTATGATCATGTTTGGCCAACGCGTTTCGTACTCCGCGCGCTGCGCGTCGGATCTCGGCAGCAAAATGATTTTGGCATCATCGCGCGCAGTCAAACGGGCCAGCAGCTCATCGAACAATTCGTTTTCAAAACGATGATAAAGGGCTTCACGCGCCGGCGGACGCACCACGACCAGCACATCTTCGCTCGCGACGCCGAGTTTGCGCAACACGTCCGCGAAACCCGGATCGGGCGAGTAGTCGGCGAGGTAAACATCCTCTTTCGTGCCTTCGTAACGTTTGACCTTGCGCAGCGAAGCGCCGTATTTCCGCAGCTCTGCCGCGGGGAAGGCGCGCGGCACAATCACGCGCGACGCCAGGCGAAACGCGAGATGGTTCGCCGGCTGGTGCTCGTAATCCATCAGCGTCACGGTCCTGATTCCCAGGGCCGCCGCGGCGGCTATCTGGGCGTAAGAGTTGTGACTGACGGCAAGATCAAATCCGCGATCGCGCGCCCACTTGCGCAACGCTGCGGCCCGGCCGACCAGGTTGCCGGCTTTTCCGGTGATTGATCCGCCGCCATGTCTGCCGATGACATGCGGAGTCATTCCCGCTTTCGCGGCCAGCTCGACCGTCTGCGCAAAATCACGCGCCGTGATTTCAACCTGATTTCCGCGCGCAGTGAATTCCGGAATCAACGCGCGAAAGAACGGCACGTGCGGCGAGTTAGCAAGATCGATCCAGATTCGCATAAGACCGAGGCAAAAGGAAAAAGTAAAAAGGCAAAAGTACGGACGATTCAAATCGTTCGCTTCTTGCTCCGAACAACTATTGAGCCGAGAGTGTGCTTGATCTCGTCGGCCTCATCCCTTAGCTCGGCCAGACGCTTTTCAGGCATGATCTTCGCGGCGATAAGCAGTCTCAACCAATAGTGGCATTCTCGTGCTTCTTTCAACGCGATGGAGTTCTTGCTGATGAAATCGGGTCTGCTCTGACCAGCCTGAGCCTCTTCAACGTTGGCCCCGACTGACGTTCCCGCCTTCAGCAGTTGGTAACTAAGCGTTCTCGGGACACCGGGCTTCTTATCAAGGTGCTGGCAAAGCTTAATTATTCGCAGGGCGAACTCGAAAGTTCTTTCTTTGATATCTTTGACTTCTTTTGCCATAGGTTTCTCCTAACTCTTGCCTTTTTACTTTTGCCTTTTTACTTCCAGGAGTTGCGCCAGTCCATACATAATCCACCCTTCCGACCAGCGCATGTAAGGCGTGCGCACAGTGTGGAAGCGCCTGCGCTGATAGTAGAAGAACCCACGCGGGTCGCGCAGATTCTCAATCGCCCAGCGCGCAATCGTTTCCGCGAGTTCGGTTGCGCCCGCGTCGAGGGATTGCAATTCAACTAAGGCAACCACCGCGGCGCCCGCCGAATGCGCGTCCGCCGGATACAATCGATCGGGGAAATATTTTGGCCAGCCATTGATCAGAAAGAATCGCTCGCGCCAGAAGTCGTAGCCACGGCGAAGCGCATCTCTCAAAGCCTCGAGGCCTTCTCTGCGCAACCTCTGCGTACTCTGCGTCTCTGCGGTGAGTTCGTGCTCGTTACTGGCTTCGACGGCGGAAGCCACACTCTCAACGATCCGCGAAAGACTCGTCAGCACAAACGCCGTATGAAAATTGTCCGCCCAGCTTTGATAACCATCTACTCCGTAAGCCCACGACCCATCCTCGCTCTGGCGCCGCGCCACATAACGCGCCGCGCGCAATCCCCAATCGACCAAATCGCCTTCACGGGTTAGCGCCCCGACGCCTGCGAGAACTTCGCCAGCCAGCAAACTGGCATTGAACACGCAGGTTTGATCCAGCGGCGAGTAACTGAAGCAGACTTCGTCCGCGCTCTCTTCACAGCGATTGAGATCCCCCAGGATGAAATCACAGGCGCTGCGCGCGGCTTGCAAATAGGATTCATCTCCGAATGCCCGCAGAGCTTCGACGAAAGCGCGCGCCGCGAAGGCCGCCGGCACGACTGTGGGCGTGCCGCGCGGCGCAAAGAACGAACGCGATTGCCAATCAAAGTTGTATCCCCAGCACACGGCGCCGCTCTCTGACGTCAACCGCGCCGCGAGCAAATCGTCAAGCAGAGCGCGCGCGTCAGTCTCTGCTTCAACAGTTCGCAAGCGCCGATAGTCTGCCAGCGCCGCCAGCGCGAATAGTGCCGTGCCTTTTGGATTTCGCTCCGCGGGCACCAGCGCCAGCCGGCGAAAGTTAAGAGGCGATCTCTTGAAAAGCTGAGTCCAACTGAGGCGAGCGATGCGCGAATGTTTGAGCGGCGTGGCTTGAAATAGCCTGCTGTTCAGCGCGTCATAAGGGTCATAACCGGCAAAGTCGTGGGCGCGGCACCAATGCCACAAATCCCTGTGCGCGGTTGTGAGATCGATAGGCATGCTTAACAAAACTCCCTCTCCCTTTGGGAGAGGGCTGGGGTGAGGGACTTACGTTGAGCCCAATTAGACCCTCACCCTAACCCTCTCCCAGAGGGAGAGGGAACGAAACCAAAGCGCCGTCGCCGCTCCGCTCCGCTCCGCCGGCGCACTCCAAATCTATGTTGCGCTTACCGACGTCTCGATCCTTCGCGGCGTCTCAACAAAGCTTTCGCGCCACAGCTCAAACGTCAGCAAAGTCCACAGCAGCTTGCGATGATTGGCGACGCCGCGCTCGTGCTCGTCCTGCAAACGCGCGACGTACTCAGGATTGAACAGACCGCCGCGACGCAGGCGCTCCGGCGCCAAAAGGTCGCGGGCCAGCGGACGCAACTCGGCTTTCAACCATTGCGCAAAAGGGACGCCGAAACCCTTCTTGCCCCGCCGCCCGACAAAAGCCGGGATCAAACCTTTGGCCGCGCGTTTCAGAATGTATTTCGAAGTGTAGCCGTGAAGTTTGTAGTGCGACGGCAGCGACGCCGCGAATTCGGTGACGCGCGGATCGAGATAAGGCGCGCGCACTTCCAAACTAACGGCCATGCTCGCGCGATCGACTTTCGTCAGAATGTCTTCCGCCAGATAAAGCTGCGCATCCAGGCTCTGCATGCGTTCGATCACGTCGTTTGAGTCGCATTCGTCAAGCATACGGCGCGCATCCCGATAGACATCGCCGTCGCTCGATTGCTTCGTGGCTTCGGTCAGGAGCGAATCCTGCTCGGGCGGCGCGAACGAGCCGAACCAGATGTGGTGGCGCGCCACCTCGTCGTAGTTCGCACCGGAAAGAAATCGCCGCGCCCGATAGTCAAACGAAAGATTCCTGGTCTTTACCGGCAGCAGGTTGACCAGCGGCTCAATCACGCCGCGCTTCAGAAATCGCGGCACGCGATCGTAGGCGCGCGCCATGCGATGACCAAAATACATCGGATAGCCGGCAAAGATTTCATCGCCGCCGTCGCCGCCCAACGCCACGGTCACGTGCTTGCGCGTGAAGCGTGACAGCAGGTATGTCGGCACCACCGATGGATCGCTCATCGGCTCGTCCATCCAGGCGCCGATGTCGGCGACCAGGTTGGCGGCCAGGCTCGCGCTGAACCGCTCTTCGTGATGATCGGTGTTGAGGAACTTCGCGACGCGCCGGGCGTACTGTGATTCGTCAAACGAACTCTCCGCAAACGAGATCGAAAACGTCTTCACAGTTTCCGACGCCGCGCGGACTGCTAATGCGGTTACCAAAGAAGAGTCGATGCCCCCTGAAAGCAACACGCCGAGCGGCACATCCGAAACCAGCCGCATCCGCACCGAATCAGCCAGCAACTCGCGCAATTGCTCAGCGGCTTCATTGACGCTCGGCACTGGTTCGCGAGTCTTGTAGCTGAGTTTCCAGTAGCGCTGTTTGCTGATCCCCTCGTAAATCGACAGCGGCGCCGGGACGTAATCGAATGAGAGGTACTGGCGCAGCGCGTTCAGATTGAGATTCGGCCGCACCGCTGGATGCGCCAGCAGGACCTTCGGCTCTGACGCAAACAGCAAGGTCTGATCGAAGACACCCCAGTACAGGGGCTTCTCGCCAAAGCGATCGCGCGCGATGAACAGCTTTCGACGCCTGTCATCCCATAGCGCGAACGCGAACATGCCGTTGAGGTGCTGAACCATGTCCCGGCCGTATTCTTCGTAAAGGTGCGGCAGGATTTCAGTGTCAGAGGCGCTGCGAAAGGTGTGTCCACGCGTTTCCAGATCCGCACGCCTTCCGAGTCCGGCCCGCGATGAATCATGCGATCGCACATCGAGCGCAAAAGTTCATCCGCGCCGTCAGGCGGCGGCGTGCGCGGATCAAGATTGGCCCAACCGGTTATGCCGCACATGAGATCAATTTAACCACAGAGGACACAGAGGAAGACCATAATAATAAGGTTAGACAACAAATCTCTTGAGCCCGTCCTTCAAATGTAGGGAGTGGAAATTAATGAGCAACCCTATCGCTTTGCCGCTTAATTTCAAGAAAGAAATGATTTGCGCTTCATGAATAGGCGCTAATGCTTCAATAGCCTTGAGTTCAACTACTACCGTGTCTTCTACAACCATATCAAGGCGATATCCAGCCTCCAGTCTTACGCCGTCATAAACGACCGGTAGAGGGACTTCGCAGGAGACTCTGAAGCCTCGCTTTATCAATTCGTGTTTCAAGCAGGCGGCATAGGCACTTTCAAGCAAACCGGGTCCTGGCGCCGAATGGATCTTCATTGCGGCGTCAACAACGGCTCCGCTTATTTCATTCTTGTTCAATGCCTATTCTTCTCTGTGTCCTCTGTGGTGAAATTGATTCTCTCTCGCACCGCATAGATCGCCTTCGCCTGCGATTCGTGATAAGTGCGCACCTGCATCTCCGCTAAAAGGCCCATCAGGAAAAACTGAATGCCCAGCACCAGCATGACCATGGTCAGCACCGGCAAGGGTGTCTGCACAAAGTCCGCGTGGTGCGGCCAGTTGGCATATTTCATTATGAACGCAAACACGGCGCACAAAAGCGAAAGCAACAACGTCAACAACCCCGCCCAGCCGAAGACATAAAGCGGCTTCGTCTGGTATGACGCCATGAACTTGATCGTCATCAGATCGAAGATGACCTTAATCGTGCGCGACAGACCATATTTCGATTTGCCCATCGTCCGGGCGTGATGCTCAACCGGAATTTCCGTGACGCGCGCGCCCGACCATGAAGCGTAGATTGGAATGAAGCGATGCATCTCGCCGTAAAGCTGAACGTCGGCAAGTGATTCACGACGATAGGCTTTCAACGAACAGCCATAATCATGCAAGGGCACGCCGCCAATCCAGGAGATCACTCGGTTCGCAATCATCGAAGGAAGTTTGCGCGTAAACAGTTTGTCCTGCCGGTCTTTTCGCCAGCCCGA
>WNFC01004749.1_pt1 | contig 27398 bp, 26 predicted proteins | sample 5400541 | NCBI WGS metagenome assembly WNFC01 (sample SAMN13153342, study PRJNA577476) | soil metagenome | isolation source: 120 cm saprolite under Douglas fir tree site 2 hole 2 replicate 1 | place: USA:California | collected 2015-04-18 | reverse complement strand
CCCTTGGTGATGGGCTTGAGGAGATCCACCTGCTCCACTTCCTGGAGCGAGCCTAGCCCGCGGAGGCCGAGCGGCGCCGCGCCTCCGATCAAGAGCAGCGGGCTCCGGGCCGAGAACGCGTTGGCCACCCCCGTCACGGCGTCGGTGACGCCGGGCCCCGCCGTCACGATGGCCACGCCGAGATTGCGCGTCAGCCGCGCGTAGGCATCGCCCGCGTGCGCCGCCGCCTGCTCGTGGCGCATGTCCACGACCTCCACGCCCTCGGTGACGCAGCCATCGTAGATGGGCAGGATGTGCCCGCCGCAGAGCGTGAAGATGTGGCCCACGCCCGCCTGCTTGAGCGTGCGCGCCACCAGGTGCCCGCCGTTCAGATCCGCCATGGATCTCCTCCGCGCGCCCCTACCAGAACTTCTCCCACTTGACGCTCTTGCGGTCCATCCCTTTCTTGACGAGGGCGTCGCGCACGGCGTTGACGGTGTCGCCGCCCCCGCAGGCATAGACGACGAGGCGGTCCACGCTGTGCACGAGGCGGTCGATCACCTGGGCGGGCTCGCCCGTCTCGCCGCGCCAGCCGCCCGGCGCCTCGCGCACGGCGGGGACATAGGTGAAGCCGGGGTAACGGCGCGCCAGCGAGCGAAACTCGGCGTCATAGAGGAGCCAGGAGGGATCACGCGCCCAGAAGATCAGGATGGCGGGACGGCCGAAGCCCGTCTCGTAGAGATCGGCCAGGATGGAGCGCACGGGGACGATGCCGATCTCCTCGGCGAAGAAGACGGCACGGCGCGGGTCGGCGCGATTGAAGACGAAGCCGCCCGTGGGGCCTTTGAACTCGACGGTGGCCCCGGCCTTGAGACCACGCAGCCACTGCGAGCCGATGCCCCCGGGGGCGACGTCGACGGCCAGCGTGAGCATGCCCTTGTGCGCCGGCGTGGAGAGCATGCTCCAGGCGCGGACCGTCTTGGGGCCGAAGGGCACGGAGATCCACTGCCCCGCCTCGAAGGGAAGCTCCGCGGGCTCGACCATGCGGAGATCCACCTCGATGACTTCCAGCCGGGGCCAGCGGATGGCGGCGACCTCGGCCTTGCATTCCTTCGGCTTCGGCGCCAACTACCGACCCTCACCCCGCCCTCTCCATGAAAGAGAGAGGGAGACATAAAGCTCAACCGCGGGAGAGGAAGACTTCCGATTCCCTCGCCCCCGGAGGGGGCGAGGGTAGGGCGAGGGGGAAGCCAAGTCCACCTACACGCTCCGGAACTTGGGAACGAGCTCGGCGGCCATCATCTCGATCTGCTCGGCCTCGGTGGCGGGGTCGCAGATCGCGTCCAGGATGAAGTACGTGCAGCCCGCCTCGGCGAAGCGGCCCAGCTGCTCGAGGCACTGGGTGGGCGTGCCGATGATCCCGTACTTCCGCGCGAGCGGACCGAAATCCTGCGCATAGCGCTTGGAGAGCTTCTCCACCCACACGCGCTCGGCGCTCTCGTAGTCCTTGCCCATGGTGATGAAGGTCAGGTGCCCGCGCGTGAAGCCCTCGAGCGATCGCCCGGCCGCCGTTGCGGCGGCGGTGATCTTCTCCAGGCTCTGCTTGTAGCGCTCGGGCTGCACGACGTAGGAGACCCAGCCGTCGCCCTGGCGCCCCGCGCGCTGGAGCGCGGCATCCGAGCGACCGCCGATCCAGATGGGCGGCGCGGGCTTCTGCACGGGCTTGGGATCGATGCTCACCCCCTCGAACTGGGTGAAGCGCCCCTTGAAGCTGGCCGGCGTGTCCCTCCAGAGGCGGCGCACCACGTCGATACCCTCGGTCACGCGAGCCCCCCGCTCACTGTGCGGGATGCCGCAGGCCTCGAACTCCTTGGGATTCTCCCCTCCCACGCCGACTCCGAAGATCAGTCGCCCGCCCGAGAGCACGTCGAGGGTCGACGTGATCTTGGCCGCGATGGTGGGATGACGAAGGGCGAGCAGGTACACACCCACGCCGAGCTTGACCCGACTGGTGATGCCGGCATACGAGGCGAGCAGGGTCAGCGACTCGTAGAGCGGGTTGTGGAAGGAGACGTGATCGCCGGTGAAGATCGAGTCGAAACCGAGCGCCTCGACCCGCCGGGCAATGGCGAACTGCTCCTGGGGCGGGTGCGGCGCGAGAAAGCAACCGAAGCGGATCTGGGTCACGGGCTACCTCGGGAAGGCGTCCTTGACGCCGCCGTCCACGGTGATGGTGCAGCCCGTGGTCTTGGCGGAGCGGTCGGAAGCGAGGAACAGGATGGCCTCCGCCACGTCCTCGGGCAGGATGGGCACGGCCAGGATATTGCGCTTCCGGTAGAAATCCTCGAGCTGCTCCACCGTGATGCCCTGGGCGCGCGCGCGCTCGCGGCGGATCTCCGCGGACCAGAGCTTGGAGTCCCTGAAGACGGCGTCGGGGTTCACGATGTTGGAGCGGATGCCGTGGGGGCCGCCCTCGAGCGCGAGCACCTTGGCGAGCTGGGCTTCGGACGCCTTGGCCGCCGAGTAGGCCGCGAAGTCCTTGCCCGGCGACATGACGTTCTTGGTCGCCACGAAGACGAAGGCGCCGCCCAGCCCCTGGGCCTTGAAGAGCCGCATGGCTTCGCGCGCCACGAGGAAGTGGCCCGTCGAGTTCACGGCGAAGGAGCGGTCCCACTCGGCCAGGCTCATCTCGTCCACGGGCGCGGAATGGGCGATGCCCGCGTTCGAGACCACGATGTCCACGCCGCCGTAGGCGAGCACGGCCTCCTCGAAGCCGCCGCGCACCGAAGACTCGCTGGCCACGTCCATGCCGATGCCGACGGCCCGCCCGCCCCCGACCGCCGCGATCACCTCGTCAGACACCTTGCGCGCGCCCGCTTCGTCGAGGTCGGCCACGACCACGTGGGCGCCTTCCGCGGCCAGACGCAGGGCCGCGGCTCGGCCGATGCCCGAGGCGCCGCCCGTGACGAGGGCGATGCGGCGAGAGAGCTCCTTCTCGGGCGGGGCCTGGGCAAGCTTGTAGAGCTCGAGCGGCCAGTACTCGACGTCGAAGGCGTCCCGGGCCGAGAGCGACACGTAGCCCCCGAACGAGGTGGCGGCGCCGAGAACCGAGATCGTGTGGTGGTAGATGTCGCTCACGATGCCGGCCGTGCGCCGGTCCTTGCCCGTGGTGAACATGCCGAGCCCCGCTACCGTGATCACGCGCGGGAAGGGATCGGTGAGGGCGGCTCCCGCCGTGTCGTGGGCATCGACGTAGGCCGTGTAGTCGACGACGAAGCGATCGATGGCCGCCTTGATGGCGTCCTTGACGGCCGTGGGATCGTGGGCGTCGGTCACGGGGACGAAGCAGGGCAACCGCTTCGTATAGATCGTATGGTCGGGCGTGGCAGGTCCGATGCGGGACAGCTCGTCCGCCTCGCTCGAGCAGGCGAAGTCGAGGACATCTGGTGAGTCGTCGAAGCTGACCACGACGCGGCGATCGCGCCCCACGAGACCGCGGAGAGCCGGCACCACGCTGAGGGCCACGTGTCGCCGCTCCTCGGCGGGCAGCGCCGGCACCGCGGCACCGCCGAAGCGGACCCGGCTCTTGGCCCTGTGGGCGATGGCCTCCTCGGCCCGGCTGATGAGCTCCACCGTGGCCAGGTAGGCCTCTTCGACGGTGGCGCCCCAGCAAATCGTTCCGTGCTTCTCGAGCAGGAGAGCCTTGGCGGTGGGGCGCCGTCCAAAGGTCTCTGCCACCTCTCTCGAGATGAGAAAGCCGGGGCGACGGTAGGGCAGCGCGATCACCTCGCCGCCGTAGACTTCCCGGAGAACGTCGGCCGCGCGGTCATTGTTGGTGAGGGAAACGATGGCATCCGCGTGGGTGTGGATGACGGCGTCGGCGGGCAGGAAGCCGTGGAGCAAGGTCTCGATGGAGGGGCGCGGGCTGGACGGCTCCTGCAAGGTATGGGCGAGATAGTCCACCATCTCCTGGTCGCCCATGTCTTTCCGCTCGAGCAACGCCAAGACATCGTCCATGCGCACGCCGGGGAAATGCTTGCGCTCGATGCTCTTGAGATCGGAGCCCGAGCCCTTCACCCGCAGCACCCGCACCTCGCGACCGCGGTGATCGCGCTCGCCCTGCTTGATGGAGGTGTTGCCGCCGCCCCAGACGACGAGCGACGTCTCCGCGCCGATGAGGCGCGAGGCATAGACGAGGAGGTCGAGCCCGTCGAGTTTTTTTGCCGTCGCGGCGTCCCAGCGCGAGTTCATGGCGACACCATACCCGAAACCGTCAGGTCCCTCAAGGTTCGAGCGGAGCGCTCGGTTACACTCGACATGTTTCAGACTAGCTCACGATATTCATGACCGGATTTAGCCCTGCACGGGCCCCCTCACCCTGCCCTCTCCCCCGTGACGGGGGAGAGGGATGAGAAGAGTCTCGCTGTACACTCGTTGTTCTGATCCCTCTCCCCCAATGGGGGAGAGGGCAGGGTGAGGGGAACGCATGCTCACGCACAATCCGGGCTAGGACAGGACATGAGCGAACCGATCCCCCGCGAGGCCCAGGCCTACTATGACAAGGGTCGCGAGGCCGAACGCCTCTTCGGGGGCCATGGCGTCATCGAGCTCGCGCGCACCCAGGAGATCATGCTCCGTTACCTCGCTCCCCCGCCGGGCACCGTCCTCGATGTGGGCGGCGGCTCCGGAGTCTACGCCTGCTGGCTCGCCTCCCTGGGCTATCGCGTCCACCTGATCGATGCCATGCCGTTCCACGTCGAGCAGGCGGAAGTGGCATCGGCGCAGCAGCCCCGCGCGCCCCTGGCGTCATGCCGGCTGGGCGATGCGCGCCGGCTCGAGGATCCCGACGCCGGTGCCGACGCCGTCCTGCTCCTGGGGCCGCTCTACCACCTGACCGAGCGTTCGGAGCGCGTCCTGGCCCTCCGGGAGGCGCCCGCGTGCTCAAGCCGGGCGGGCTCCTCGTGGCGGCGGCCGTGGGGCGCTTCGCTTCGCTGCTCGACGGCGTCACCGACGATCTCCTGAGCGATCCCGACTACGCGGCCATCGTGGCGCGGGACCTGAGGGATGGCCAGCACCGGAACCCGACGGAGCACGACTATTTCACGACCGCCTATTTCCACCTGCCCCAGGAGCTCGAGGATGAGGTACGCGAGGCAGGCTTCGAGCGGGTGGGGCTACTGGGCGTGGAGGGGCCCGGCTGGATGCTGGCCGATCTGCAGGCCCGCTGGGCAGATCCGATCAGACGCCGGCAAATCCTCGACGCGGCGCGAGCCATAGAGCGCGAGCCCACCCTCATGGGACTTCATGCCCATATTCTGGCCGTCGGCCGCAAGCCGACCTGGCGTTCAGGTTGACACTTCGGGCGGGCCAGCTTACCGTCCGAATTCAGGGATGAGGAGGTCCCTCACGACATGGCAACGACGTTCCGCTACCAGATTCCCGTCGAGCAGACCAAGTGGAAATTCGAAGGCCAGAGCGATACCGCCTTCACGTGGGAATACGAGGACGGGCGCGAGAAGCTCCTGACCCTCTACGACAAGGGCAAGAAGCAGCAGTGGGATGCCGCCGAGCGCCTCGACTGGACGCAGGATCTCGATCCCGAGAACCCCATGATGATGGACGACCGGGCCATCCAGATCTATGGCTCGCCCGTCTGGGAGCGCCTCACGCCGAAGGAACGGACGCGTGTCCGCCACCATCTCCAGGCCCAGTCCCTCTCCCAGTTCATGCACGGTGAGCAGGGCGCCCTCATCGCCACCGCCAAGATCGTCCAGACCGTCCCCGATGCCGACGCGAAGTTCTACGCGGCCACCCAGGTGATGGACGAGGCGCGCCACGTCGAGGCCTATGCCCGCCTCCTCCACGAGAAGTTCGAGCTCGCCTACCCGATCACCCCCGGGCTGAAGGCGCTCCTCGAGAGCACGATCAGCGATCGCCGCTGGGACATGACGTATCTGGGCATGCAGATCCTGATCGAGGGCCTGGCCCTGGCCGCCTTCCAGCGCATCCGCGACACGGCCAAGAACCCGCTGGCCGCCGCCGTCAACGCCTACGTCATGCAGGACGAGGCGCGCCACGTCGCCTTCGGCCGGCTGGCCCTGCGCGACTACTATCCGCAGCTGACCGAGACGGAGCGCGACGAGCGCGAGCAGTTCGTGGTCGAGGCCTGCTATCACATGCGCGACCGCTTCAACCAGCGCGAGGTGTGGGAGACGCTCGGGCTTCCCGTGGAGGAGTGCATCCAGGCCACGCTCCAGTCGGACCAGATGCGCCAGTTCCGCACGCGCCTCTTCACGCGCATCGTCCCCACCGTCAAGGACATCGGTCTCTGGGGCTCCCGGGTGCAGAAGGCCTACGCGGACATGGGCGTGCTCCAGTTCGCCGACGTGGACGCCGAGGCCCTGCTGGAGAACGACGCGCGCGTGGCCCTGGACTTCGACGCCCGCCGCGCTTGAGCGAAGGGACCATGAGGCCAAACGAGCATCTTTCAGAGTAAGGCGACCAGATGAAGGGTCTGATCATGGACTATCCGCTCACGCTCACTCAGTTCTTCGAGCGCGCGCGGAAGATCTTTCACCGGAAGACGATGGCCACGCGGGTGCCCGGTGTCGGGCTCTGGCGCTACACGTATGCCGACTACGCCGACCGCGTCTGCCGGCTCTCCGCCGCTCTCGCCAAGCTGGGGCTCGCCAAGGGCGATCGCGTCGGCACCTTCGCGTGGAACTCGCACCGCCACATGGAGGTCTATTTCGCTGCGCCCTTGATGGGCATGGTGCTCCACACCGTCAACATCCGGCTCTCGCCCCAGGACATCACCTACATCATCAATCACGCCGAGGACCGGGTGCTCGTCGTGGACGCCAGCCTGTGGCACCTCCTCGAGCCCATCCGGAAGGACCTCACGAGCGTCCGGCACTTCATCGTCATGAAGGATTCGCCGGACGCGCAGATCCCCCCGGGCGCCCTCGACTACGAGGCGCTGGTGGCCGACGCCAAGCCCGTGGAGAGCTGGCCAAAGCTTGACGAGACGGACGCCGCCGGCATGTGCTACACCTCCGGCACCACGGGGCACCCCAAGGGCGTGGTCTACACGCACCGCGGCGTATACCTCCACTGCTTCGCCTCCTCGACCGTGGACGTGCTCGGCATCTGCGAGCGCGACGTGATCCTGCACATCGTGCCCATGTTCCACGCCAACGCCTGGTGTGTGCCCTTCGCCGGCGTCATGAACGGCTCCACGCAGATCTTCGGCGGGCCCAACCCGCAGCCGCGCGACATCGTCGAGATCGTCCACAACGAGCGCGTCACCCTGGTGGGAGCCGTGCCCACCGTGTGGATCGCCATCCAGGCCATCCTCGAGAAAGAGCCGCAGTGGGATATTTCCTCCATCCGCTGCATCCCCATCGGCGGCTCCGCGGCGCCGCGGACCCTCATCGAGCTCTTCGACAAGGAGTACGGCGCGTACATGCTCCACGCCTGGGGCATGACGGAGATGTCGCCCCTCGGCACCGTGTGCCGCCCGCGCTCCTACGCCGATAGCCTGCCCGACGACGAGCGCTACACCATCCGGGCCAAGCAGGGGGCCATGGTGGCGGGCGTGGACATGCGCATCGTCGACGACGGCGGCACGGTGCAGCCGTGGGACGGCAAGTGCGTGGGTGAGATCCAGGTGCGCGGGCCGTGGATCACCTCCGGCTACTACAACAACCCCGCGGGCGCCGCCCAGTTCACCGAGGACGGCTGGTTCCGCACGGGCGACGTCGCCTCCATCGATCCCGAGGGCTACGTCCAGATCACCGACCGGACCAAGGATCTCATCAAGTCCGGCGGTGAATGGATCTCGAGCGTGGACATGGAGACGAGCATCATGGGCCACCCGAAGGTGATGGAGGCGGCCGTCATCGCCGTCCCCCACGAGCGCTGGCAGGAGCGGCCGCTCGCCTGCGTGGTGCCCAAGCCCGAGCACAAGGACAACCTCACGGAGAAAGAGATCCTCGACTATCTGGCACCGCTCGTGGCCAAGTGGTGGCTGCCCGACGAGGTCGTCTTCATCGACGCCGTGCCCAAGACCTCCGTGGGCAAGTTCGACAAGAAGGTCCTGCGCGAGCGCTTCAAAAACTGGAAGCCGAGGGCAGGCGGCTGAAAAAGGCCCATCTGCGGGAGTGCGGCGCCCTCGGCCGCAGGTTCAACGTACAGAGAGTACGCCTCACCTGCGGCCTTCGGGCGCCGCCTCGCATCTGGACCTTTTTGAGCCGCCTGCGAGCCTTCGAAACTCCTACTAGCTTCCCCCAATTTCCTTGACGGCGCGCTCGGCGAGCGCGGTGTCTACAAGATCTTCGTAGCGGTGGGTCTTCTTGATAAAGCCGCCGGTTTGCAGGATCTCCTGCAGGTAGTCGAAGCCGGGCTGTCGGAGCACAGGGTCACGCGCCCACGTGTCTTGCTTCTTAAAGCGCTCGATCGCGCGCTCGAGCACCCCGCGGTCGATGTCGCGGAAATCCGGCCCGATCGTTTCGACGATGGTCTGCGCGTCCTGGCGCGCCAGCCAGCGCTGGGTGCGATAGACGGCACGGGTGAAGCGAAGCACGGTCTCGGGCTCGCGGCGGAGGAACGCGGGCGTGGTCATGTACGAGGTGAACGGGACCGGCCCCGTCGCCTCGCCCATGGAAGCGACGAGATGAGCTTCCCCGCTCGCCAGCAGCTGCTCGACGATGGGCTGGGTCTGCTCGAAGAAATCGCCATGCCCACTTCGGAAGGCGGCCAGTGCCTCGGGCCCCGGACGGTTGCGCTCGATCCGCACGGCAGCGGGATCCACGCCCTGTCGCCGCAGCACGGTCAGCATGCACTGCCACGGCGTCGGGGCCTCGGCGAAGCCGATGACGGTCTTGCCCGCGAGGTCGGTCCAGCGGAAGCCCGGCATGGGCTTCCGGCCAAGAAGAAAGAAGCCGCTCCGGCTGCACACCTCGGCGAAGTGGGGCAAGAACCGGCCGTCGCGGTCCGCCACGTCGAAGCTTCGCATGAGCCCGCTCAGGGTGATCTCGATGCTCCCGTCGAGCAGAGCCTCGACGGCGCTCTTCCCGAAGGCGGCCGCGGGCTGCCACTTGACGTCGAGCCCTTCCTCGCGGAAGTGTCCCAGGGCGGCGCCGGCGGCCAGCGGGGCATAGAAGGGCGTGTAGAACGGCATCAGCACCGTCATCGGACGCAGGCTCATGAGAGACCTCGGCTCGCCGCCGGAGTATAGCAGGGCGACGGCTCCCCTTGCGGCCGGCCGCCGCGGGCATACAATTCACCTACGAAGTCGCCGGCGCCACTCCACGTCATCAGAAGATGGAGAGACCGATGGCCACCCCCAGCAGCACGACCGACCAAGACCTCTGGCCCCGCCTGCCCCTCGCGGAATGGCAGGACACCCGCGACACGCTTCACATGTGGCTGCAGATCGTGGGAAAGACCCGTCTCGCCCTCTCGCCGAAGCAGAACCACTGGTGGCACGTTCCGCTGTACGTGAGCGCGCGGGGGTTGACCACGAGCCCGATTCCCTACGGCCTCCGCACCTTCGAGGTCGAGCTCGATTTCATCGACCACCGGCTCATCGTCGAGACGAGCGACGGGGCGACCCGCGAGACCGAGCTCCGACCGCAGGCCGTCGCGGATTTCTACAAGGAATACATGGCCACCCTCTCCGGTCTCGGGATCGTCCCGAAGCTCTGGCCGGTGCCGGTGGAGATCGAGAACCCCATCCCCTTCCTCGAGGATCGACGTCACGCCGCCTACGACGCCGCGCAGGTCAACCGCTTCTTCCGCGTGCTCTCACAGGCCGACAGGATCGCGAAGCGGTTCCAGGGGCGGTTCCTGGGGAAGACCAGCCCGGTGCACTTCTTCTGGGGCGCACTGGATCTCGCCCTCACGCGATTCAGCGGGCGGCGCGCTCCCGAGCCCAAGGAGAGCGAGTGGTGGGTGCTCCGCGAGTCGAGCTCACACGAGGAGATCAGCGTCGGGTTCTGGCCGGGAAGCGGCACCGTGGCCGAGCCCGCCTTCTACGCCTACACGCGCCCCGAGCCTCCGGCTCTCGCTTCGACCTCGATCCGTCCGGCCGGGGCCTACTACAGCCGAGAGCTGGCCGACTTCATCCTCCCGTACGACGCGGTCCGGTCGGCATCCTCGCCAGACGACGCGGTCCTGGATTTCTATCAGAGCGCCTACGAGGCGGGGGCTGATCTCGGTCGATGGGACCGGGCCGTCCTCGACCGGCCATCGAAAGAGTGGTCCTGAGGCCTCGGCGCACCCCGCTGGGACCGTCAAACTCGGGCGGCACGGCACCGCCGATTCAGCGGAGTCCTTTGTTCGGGTTGATCAGATACTTCCCGCCCGTCGCTTGTTTGCCATAGACGGCGATCTCTTCGATTCGCAGCGCCTCGGCGAGAGAGACTTCCTTCGTGTAGGTGCTCGCAAACGTGCTCTTGATCTCGGACGCGACCCGCGCTCGCAGCTTCTGGGCGGCCTCGAATCCAATTTTCTGCAGGAAGGGAGTGAGCAGCCAGCCGCCAATACCCCAGGCCATGCCGAAGGTTCGGCTGAACTCGGTCGGCCCGCGGTCCAGTCCGCCATAGATGTATACCTGCTTGTGCGTCGTGGACCCATAACGGCTGTATTCCTTCGCCGTCTTGTTCGCTGCCGTCTCCATGGCGGTGAGTATTTGCCCCGCCAGCCTTCCGCCGCCGATCGCATCGAAGGCCACCGTGGCACCGGTAGCGACGAGCGCTTCGGTGAGGTCGTCCATGAAGGTTGGCGAGTCCGAGTTGCACACGTAGGTGGCGCCGATCTTCTTCAGGACGTCCACGTGCGCGGGCTTGCGCACGATGTTCACCAGACGAACGCTGTCCTTGATGCAGATCTTGTTGAGCATCTGCCCGAGATTGGAGGCGGCCGCCGTGTGCACGAGCGCCTTGTGCCCCTCCGCGCGCATGGTTGCGACCATACCGAGCGCGGTGAGCGGATTGACGAAGCAGGCGGCGCCCTCGGCCGGTGTGGTACCCGGTGGCAACACCAGGCATTGCACGGCTTTGATGCAGCGGTACTGCGAGTACATGGCGCCACCGAGGATGGCGACAGTCTTGTCCATCAGCGCCTGCGCTGCCGAAGACGCCCCCGCCTGGACGACCACCCCGGCCCCTTCGTTGCCGACGGGCAGCGACTGCTCCAGACGCCCTGCCATTGCCTTCATTACCGCGGGTGAGATGCTCGCCGTCACCACGGGGTTGTGCGCCGTGCCGGATGCCTTGGCGGTGCTTATGTCGGCTCCGGCGAAAAGGAGTCCCTGGTCGGAGGGGTTGATGGGCGAGGCATCGATGCGTACGATCACCTCTTCCGGTTTTGGCTCGGGCGTGGGGACGCTGGCGAGCGATAGCTCGACGATGCCCTCCTTCCTCACCGTTGAACGAAGCTGAAGTCCTGTGCGCGTGCCGGTATTTGCCATGTGTCGTCTCCGATCTGGCGAGGGCATAGCTGACATAACGCCCAGGAACGCAACGTGACGAGCGGATCAGGACCCGCCCCTCAGAGGTTGGCCCGTCACCTCATGACGGGAGCAGGACGGTCGGCATCGTGCCGAGTGCCGGCATGACGACGGGCGGCGGCGACGAGGGCATCCACCGCCTCTTCCGTCGTGTCGAAGGCGCACGCGATCCGGATGATGCCCTCGCTGGGGGCGCCACGCCGGGAGAAGCTGTAGCCCTCGGCGACCAGCCCGTCCCAGACCGGCTGCGGCAGGCTGACGAGAACGAAGTTGATCTCGGTGGGGCTCCGGAACCGAACGCCGGGAATCTTCGCCAGCCCCTCACGGACCCGCTGGGCCATGGCGTTGGCGTGGCGGGCGTTCCGGAGCCACAGGTCGTTGGCGATGAAGGCCTCGAGCTGCACGGAGAGGAAGCGCATCTTCGAGAAGAGGTGGCCGCCGCGCCGGCGGCGGTAGCGCATGGTCTGGGCCAGCTCGCGGTTGAAGAACACGACGGCCTCGGCGGTGAGCGCTCCGTTCTTGGTGGCGCCGAAGGACAGCACGTCGACGCCTGCCTTCCAGGTCGCCTCGGCCGGCGTGCAGCCGAGGCGGGCAACGGCGTTGGCCAGGCGGGCGCCGTCCATGTGCACCCACAGGCGCCGCGCGCGAGCCGCCTCGGCGATGCCGCGCACCTCGCTCAGGGTGTACACGGTGCTCGACTCTGTGCCCTGGGTGATGCTGACGGCCCGCGGCGGCACCTCGGTGGCGGAGCGCGCTGCGGCCTCATCGACCATGCGGGCCAGGTCGGCGACGGCGATCTTGCCGTCCACGCTCGGCACGGGGATCGTGCGGGCGTTTCCCCCGGACCAGAACTCGGGCCCGCCGCACTCGCTCCCGTGCAGATGCGCGCTGTCGGACAGGTAGACGGCCCCGTAGGGCGCGGTGACGATCGACGCGCAGAGCCCGTTGGCGGCCGTCCCCGTGCCCACGGGGTAGACCTCGACGTCGGTCTCGAACAGCTCCGCGAAGCGGGCCTGGAGCCCCTCGGTGACGGGGTCGCCGCCGTACGGCGCGGTGTCCCCGGCGTTGGCGGCGACGAGCGCCTGCAGGATCTCGGGGGCGGCGCCGGACACGTTGTCGCTGTAGAAGTTCTTCTTCACGCTCACAGAAGCCTCCTTGGCTCGGCAGCTCGGGGATTCGCGGACGCGACGGCCGGGTCGCCGCGGCGAATCCACCATAGGCGAGGACGCGCCGCGCGGCAAGGGCCGAGGCCGACCGTCGCGCGGCCACGCCACATCGCGCTCCCCTGGAGTATGATCCGCAGGGAGGAGGCACGCGCATGAGCGACGCGCCTACGTTCGGACGCTATGCCGAGATTCCGGTCGACCGGATGACGCCGGAGCAGCGAGAGGGCTACCGCTTCCTGGTCGACGGCCCCCGCGGTCGGCTCCCCGGGCCCTACAAGGTGTGGGTGCAAAACCCGAAGCTCGTGCACGCGGCCGCGCCGCTCGGGCAGCATTTCACGCCGGGCCAGTCCTCGCTGTCGGAGCGCGAGCGGGAGATCGCCGTCCTCGTCATCACCAGCGCGTGGCATTCGGCCTATCCCACGGCCGCGCACGAGAAGCGCGGCAAGGAGGTCGGCCTGCCCGCCCGCGCCGTGGAGGCGATCATCGCCGGCCTTCCGACCTCGTTCCTGGACGCGCGCGAGCAGGTGGTCTACGAGGTGGCGATGACGCTCGCGGGCGGGCGGCTCGTCTCTCAGGGCCTCCACGACCGTGCCGTCACGGTGCTCGGGCACGAGAGCGTCAGCGACATGATCGTCCTGATGGGCTACTACACGGCGGTCTCGCTGACGATGAACTTCTATGCCGTGCCGGCCGGCAGCCCCGGCCTGGCCCGCTGAGGGGCGCGCCATGGCACACGTTCGGATCACGCCGGTCCATCCATCGCTGGGCGCCGAGATCGCCGGGGTCGACCTCGGCGCGCCCATCGACGAGTCGACCCGGCACGCGCTGACGCGCGCGCTCGCCGACCATCTGGCGCTGGTGTTTCGCGATCAGTCCCTGACGCCCGTCCAGTATCTCGCCGCCGCGTCGGTATTCGGGCCGCCGATGGAGCAGCACTACTCACAGCACAACATGCCGGACTTCCCGATGATCGGCCTGATCTGGCACCGGAACGGTCAGCAGCCGGCCGAGCAGTGGCACACCGATCATACCAACCGTGAGCATCCGCCCGCCGCCACCATCCTGTACGGGGTGGAGATCCCGTCGGCCGGCGGCGGCACGAGCGTGGCGAGCATGCGCGCGGCCTACGTCGCGCTTCCGGAGGGCGAGCGCCGGCGCCTCGAGTCGCTCACGACGTTCAACGGCCTGGACGGCCACGCCGACACGCGCCCCGAGGACCGGGACAAGTACGGCAAGCCGGTCGAGCATCCCATGGTGCGCACCCATCCCGTGCATGGCTCGAAGGCGGTGTACTTTCACATCTCCAAGGCCACCCACATCGACGGCATGACGCCCGAGGCGAGCAAGGCCTACATGCGCGATCTGCTCGACCGGATGATCCGACCGGAGATCGTCTACCAGCACGTCTGGCGCAAGGGCGACGTCCTGGTCATCGACGACCGCGCGACCATGCACCGGGCCCACGGCGACTACGACCGGAGCCAGAGCCGCGTGCTGTGGCGGATCATCGTCGAGGGCGATCGTCCTCGGCTCGTGTGATGCGCGTCGGCGGCCCGCCGTGGACGCGACGTCTGCCCTCGTGAGGCACGGCTGATCGATGCGCGCCGTGCTCTGTCACGCGTGGGGAGCTGTCGAGGGTCTCCAGCTCGGCGACGCGCCGCCGCCCGTCCCTGCCGGCGATGAGGTGATCATCGCGGTCAGGGCGGCGGGGATCAATTACGCCGATTCCATCATGGTCGCCGGGCACTACCAGACGAAGCCGCCGCTGCCCTTCAGCCCCGGCCTCGAGGCGGCGGGGATCGTCGCCGCCTGCGGAGACCGCGTGACGCGCTTCAGGCCGGGTGATCGCGTGATGGCAATCCTGGCCCACGGCGGCCTCGCCGAGCTCGCGGCCGCTCCCGAGGCGGAAACCTTCGCCATTCCCGACCGCATGAGCTTCGAGGAAGCCGGCGCCTTTCCCATCGCGTACATCTCGAGCCACGTCGCGCTCCGCTGGCAGGCCCGGCTCGAGCCTGGCGAGACGTTGCTGGTGCTGGGAGCGGCGGGAGGCGTGGGGCTCACCGCCGTCGAGATCCGGCGGGAGGCGTGGGGCTCACCGCCGTCGAGATCGGCAAGGCCATGGGCGCGCGCGTGATCGCCGCGGCCAGCACGGCCGAGAAGCTCGCGGCGGCGCAAGAGCGCGGGGCGGATGACGTCGTCAACTATGCTGAGGAAAAGCTCACGGACCGCGTGATGGCGCTGACGAACGGCGAGGGCGCCGACGTGTGCTTCGATCCCGTCGGCGGAGATCTCTTCGACTCCGCGCTGTCGTCGCTCGGGTGGGGTGGCCGCATCCTCCTCATCGGCTTCGTGGCCGGCGTGCCGAAGATCCCGGCGAACCGGCTCCTCGTGAAGCATCGCGCCGCGCTCGGATCCTCGTTGCGGTACTTCCGCTGGCACGCGCCGGACAAGCTCCTCCGGTCCGTCGATGAGCTCGTGCGGTGGTACGGCGAGGGCAAGCTCCGGCCGCTCGTCACGCATCGCCTGCCCCTCGAGCAGAGCGTGGAGGCGATCCGGCTGCTCACGGACCGCAGGGCGCACGGCAAGGTCGTGGTGGTGCTGGAGCCGCGATGACGGAGATCCGCGTGGAACGGCACGGGCGGCACATCGTGATGGTGACGATCGACAACCAGCGGCGCCTCAACGCCATGACCAGGCCGATGATGGCGGAGCTTGGACGGGTGTGGGACGAGCTCGGGCGGGGCGACTGCCGCTGCATCGTGCTGACGGGAGCTGGCGACCGCGCCTTCTGCGCCGGGGCCGATATCAGCGGCGATCTCTCGGCCAGCGCGGAGACCGCGAAGATCGTCAGCCATGCGCTCCTGAAGACCGACGCGTACTCGAAGCCGATCGTGGCCGCGGTCAACGGCGACTGCGTCGGCGGCGGGCTGGAGCTCCTCCTCTCCACCGATATCCGGGCCGCCGCGCCCCACGCGCGGTTCGGCCTTCCCGAGGTGCGCTGGTCGATCTACCCGTTCGGCGGCGCCACGATCAAGCTGATCCAGCAGATCGGGCACGTTCACGCGATGGATCTCCTCCTCACCGGCCGGCTCGTGGATGCGGGGGAGGCGGCGCGCCTGGGGCTCGTCAACCGCATCGTGCCTGCCGCCGATCTCACGGCCTGGGCGCTCGAGACCGCGGAGGCCATCGCGGCCAACAGCCCGTCCGCGGTGCAGGCGGTGAAGCAGCAGATCAGCGCGACGATCGCCGATCACGGGCGGTCACGCGAAGCGCTCGACCAGCAGCTCGGCGACCAGGTGCGGGCCAGCGCGGAGTTCACCGAGGGTGTTGCCGCGTTCCGGGAGAAGCGCCCGCCCCGCTACGAGTGACCGCCGACCCGTCCGGCGCCACGACGGCCGCACCGGAACGGTGGCGAGTGCTAGCATACGCGCATCATGACCCCCGGGATCCCGCCGCCAGCGTCCGATGTGCGCGTGGAGCGCGCGGAGCGCGTCCTCACGCTGACCTTCGATCGCCCGGGCGACCAGAACCGACTCACCCGTGACGTCCTCCTGACGATGCAGGGCATTGCCGACGATCTCCGCGATGACGACGAGATCCAGGCCGTGGTCGTCACGGGAAGCGGCTCAGAGTTCTTCTCGATGGGCATCCTGAACCCGGCCGTGCGGGCCAGCTACACCAAAGAGCAGATCCTCGACCTCGTCCGTATCGCCAACCGGCTCTACGATGCCATCGAGGCGCTGCCCCAGATCGTCATCGCGGCATTCAACGGCGCCGCGCGGGCGGGCGCGGCGGAGCTGGCCCTGGCCTGTGACATACGGCTGGCCGCCGCCCACGCGACCTTCAAGCTTCCGGAGGCGCTGTGGGGAGGCTTTCCCGGAGCGGGCGGGCCGGTGCGGCTCCCCGCCATCGTCGGCCGCGCGCGCGCCCTCGAGCTCATCTGCACCGGCCGCGAGATCGACGCGGGGGAGATGGAGCGCCTCGGGCTCGTCCTCGCCGTGTACCCCGCCGACCGCGTGGGGGCGGAGGCCCAGGCCCTGGCCGCCCGCATCGGCGCGAGCGGCCCGCTTGCCACGCGGGGCGCCAAGCGCATCATGAACGCCGGCCGGGCCGCCGGCTTCGCTGCCGCCCGTTCGCTCTCCGACGCCCTCCGTCACGCGCTCGAGTGGAGCCATGACGTCGACGAGGGCATGGCCGCGCACCGCGAGGGCCGGCCGCCGCGTTTCACCGGGCGATGAGCGGGCGCCCGAAGAGTCAGACGCTGGGGGATCTCCTCGACGAGATGGCCGCGGAACGGCCTCACGCCCAGGCGCTCGCCTTTCGCAACGAGCACCTCGGTTACGCCGCGCTGCGCGCTCGCGTCGATGAGCTCGCGCGCGCGCTCATCGCGGTGGGGGTGACACGCGGCGATCGAGTCGCGGTATTGCTGCCGAACTGCCCGGAGTGGGTCGTGGCCGCGCTCGCCATCGCCAAGATCGGCGGCATCGTGGCGGCGATCAGCACCTTCTCCACGGCCCGCGAGCTGGGATGGATGCTCGGGCATTCCGAGGCGGTAGCGCTCATCACGGTCTCGGCCTTTTGGGGGCATGCCTACCTGGATGTGCTCCACGACCTCTGTCCCGAGCTGGCCGGGAGTGCGCCCGGAGCGCTTCGAAGCGAGCGACTGCCGAGGCTCCGGACCGTCGTGTCCATGGACGGACGGCGCGGGGACGGTGTGTTCCCATCGGAGGACTTTCTCGCGCTGGGAGCCGGCGTGGGAACCGCGGCCCTGCGGGTGAGCCAGCGGTCGGTGAGCCCGAGTGACGTGTGCTACATCCTGTACACCTCGGGGTCGACGGCCACGCCGAAAGGCGTCACGCTCGCGCACGGCGGCATCATCGAGAACGGCTTCAACATCGGAGAGCGCCAGCATCTGACTCCCGCGGATCGGCTCTGGCTCGCCGTGCCGCTCTTCTGGTCGTTCGGCTCCGCGAACGCGCTGCCCGCGATCCTGACCCACGGCGGGTGCGTCGTGCTGCAGGAGAGCTTCGAGCCCGGGGAGGCGCTGGAGCTGCTGGACCGTGAGCGGTGCAGCGTCTACTACGGCATGGCAAACATGGCGCGCGCCATGCTTGAGCATCCCGATCGTGGCCGGCGGCGACTCGACTCCATGCGCACCGGCCTGACCATCGGTCTCGCGGAGGATATCGAGATGACGATGGAGGCGGTGGGCGCTCGCGAGCTCTGCAATGTGTACGGGTCGACGGAGACGTACGGCAACTGCGCGGTCACCGACGCCCACGATCCGCTCGCGTGGCGCCTGCACACGCAGGGCCTGCCGCTGCCCGGCATGGACATCCGCGTCGCGGATCCGGAGACGCGCCGGCCGCTGCCCGCGGGGGAGGTTGGCGAGCTATGCGTGGCCGGTCATGTCACGCCAGGCTATTTTCGGGCACCCGAGCTCGACGCGGCCGCCTTCGACGGTGAAGGATATTTCCATACAGGTGACCTCGGGCTGGTCGGCGAGGACGGGCGGGTGCGCTTCCGGGGTCGGTTGAAGGAGATGATCAAGACCGGCGGCATCAACGTGGCGCCGCTCGAGGTGGAGAGCGTCCTCCTCCAGCATCCGGGCGTCAAGCAGGCGTACGTGATCGGCGTTCCCGACCGTGACAAGGACGAGGTCGTGGTCGCGGTGCTGGAGCTTTACCCAGCCGCGGGGGCCGACGCGGGGGCGATCGTCGCCTTCTGCCGCGAGCGGCTCGCCAGCTACAAGGTCCCGACCCGGCTCGTCTTCCGCAAGGCCGAGGAGCTACCTCGCACGCCGACCGGCAAGATTCACAAGCCTGGGCTCCGGGAGGAGCTCATGTGAGCTAAGCGACGGCTGCGAGGTTCTCGATGATCGAGAGGCACGCGCTGGCCAGCTCCTTGCCCTTGGTGACCATGTGCGACCGAAAGAACTCTTGATGATCGGCATGATCGTGGAAGTGGTGCGGGGTCAGGACGGCGGACAGGATGGGCACCTCGGTCTCGAGGGATGTCTGCACGATGCCTTGCAGGACGGCCTGCGCGACGAATTCATGCCGGTAGATCCCGCCGTCGACCACGAATCCGCTCGCGCAGACCGCCGCGTACTTGCCCGTCTTGGCGAGCTTCTTGGCCATGAGCGGGATCTCCAGGCTGCCCGGGGCCGAGAAGAACTCGACGCCACTCTGGTCGTACCCGTGCCTGGCAAGCTCCGCGATGAACGCCTGCTTGCAGCGGTCGGTGATGTCGGTGTGCCACGCGGCCTGGATGTAGGCGATCTTCGTTTGGCGAGTCATGGTCCCCTCTCTTGCCGTCGAGGTTCCCTTCAGAGGGCCGCGCGGTACGTCAATACTCGCTCGCAGCCTTCGGTATCCGAGAGTTCGCGGGGAACCGCCCTCCAGGTTCAGCCGGTCCCCCGCTCAGCCCTGTGGGCCGGCGCGAAGCACCCGGCCGGGGAGCGCCCCGGTGTGTTGCCCGTGGTCGAACACCACCTTGCCGCCGACGATGACGTGATGCACGCCCTCGGCGCGCTGCACGCGCCGGGGAACGCCGGCGGGTCCGTCGTGCAAGACCTCGTCCTCCTTCACCCCGATGCTCGAGAGGTCGAAGACCATCAGGTCGGCGGCAAATCCCTTCCGGACGAGGCCGCGGTCGCGCAAGCCCATGACGCAGGCGGGCTGGAAGGTCAACCGGCAGACGGCGTCCTCGAGGGTCAGGAGCTGCCGTTCCCGCACCCACTGGCCGAGGACGTAGCTCGACTCGCCTGCCGTGCAGAAATTCGTGTTGAGATGCGCCCCCGCGTCCGACTGGGACGGCAGGGCATGGCCGGTCTTCACCATCTCGACGAGCTGGACATCCTCTTCGGGAGAGCGCGTCTGCAGCTCGAACTCCGTCTCCAGCCGCTCCTCGACCGCGAGGTCGAGCATCGCGTCGGCGACGTGCTTGCCCTGCGTGGCGGCGAGATCGGCGAGGCGGCGACCCTCCATCGGCCGGTTCTTGTCGAGCGCAACCCGGCGCACGATGATCCCCGGCCAGGGGATGAAGCGCCCGAGGACGCCGGGCCGGCGGCGCTGGCGCTGCATGGCCGCGTCGCGCAGCGCCGGACGCCTCGCGGGATCGGCCAGGACGGCGAGCCGCTCCGCCACCGGCAAGTCCATGGCGACATCCCACACGTCGAGGTTCTTGAAGAAGGTCGTGTTCGTGAGGGTGATCCGGGGATTGAAGGGAATGGCCCGCAGGAGGTTGTAGAGCTGCACCCCGTCGCGGGCCGCCGCTTCCACGTAGCTGCGGGCATCGGCGTCGAAGCCCAGGAAGAAGACGGGGCGCCCGCTCGCCAGCGAGACCTCGCGCAGGTGCTGGCGATCGGCCTCATCGGGCTTGCCCACCGAGGGCGGCAGGATCTCGATCACCCCGCGGTTGAACTCGGCCACGGTGCGGGCGAGGGCCAGGCGCTCGTCGTTCTGAGCGAGCCGCGTGGGCACCGGCTCGCCGGAGGGCCCGGCGTGAGTCGGTGACGCGGTGGTGCTCCATCCCCAGGCGCCCGCTTCCATGCAGGCCCCGAGGAGGCGCTGCATGGCGGCGGTCTCGTCCGCGTCCGCCGCGCGCTCCCAGGCGGCCGGCCCCATGGCACCGAGCCGCAGAGGGTTGTGCCCGACCAAGGGCATCATGTTGACGCCGAGGCCCTGGTCGATGGCGTCCATGTACTCCGCGAAGCTCTCCCAGTCCCAGGGAAGCACCGCGGCGAGGGACTTCACGGGCAGGTCCTCGACGCAGCAGAAGGTGGCGAGCATCGCCTCGCGGTGCTCGGGCTTCAATGGCGCCAGGGTGAGCCCGCAGTTGCCCGTCAGGACCGTGGTGACCCCGTGCCACACCGAGGACGTGCACAGCTTGTCCCAGAACGGCTGCGCGTCGTAATGGGTGTGCAGATCGATGATCCCCGGCGCGATGAAGAGCCCGTCGGCATCGATGGTCGCCGCCGCCGCCGCGCCCCGGATCTTCCCGATCTCGACGATCGTCCCGTCCTGAATCGCCACGTCGGCGCGATAGCGCGAAAATCCCGTCCCGTCGACGACCATCCCGTTCCTGATCACGAGGTCGTACGCCATGATGTTCCCGCCCTCAGGCGGCTTGATACCGGGCGTTGTGCAGCACGCGGCCGGGATAGCTCCCCGTGTGGGTGCCCTTCTCCATCAGCACCTCGCCGTTGACCACGGTGTAGTGGATGCCCTCGGCCAGCTCGCGCATCCGCCAGCCGTTGCTCGGAAAATCGTGGACCACGTCTTCCGGGACCGGGCGCACGGTGTCGGGATCGAAGATGACGAGATCGGCGGCCATCCCCGGCTGCAGCAGGCCGCGGTCGTAGATGCCGAAGGCCGAGGCCGAGTCGAAGGTGAGCCGGCGAACGGCCAGCTCGAGCGACATGATGCCCTTCTCGCGCACCCAGTAGCCGAGCAATCGCGTGGGGTTCGACACGTTCGAGTGGAACTGCACGTGGGCGCCGCCGTCGGAGAGCCCCACCACGGCGTAGGGGCTGCCCAGGATCTGCGCGACCGCCTCCGTGTCCATGTTGATCTCGCCCAGACTGAAGACCGTCGCCAGGTCCTCTTCCACGACCAGGTCGAGGAAGGCGTCGAGCGGGTGCTTGCCTTGCGCCTTCGCGATCTCCGCGATGTGCTGTCCCCGGAGGCCGCGGTTCTTCGGAAGCACCGGCTCCTCGACGATCATCAGGTCCCAGCGCTTGGAGAACGTCGAGTCCGGCCCGAGCGGCGCCTCGACCTCGCTCCGGAGCTTCGCCCGGATCTCCGGGTTCCGATAGGCCGCGAGCTTCTCGCCATCGGAGGCCTGAAGAATGGGGAGCCACGTGGGCATGCTCCGGAACACCTGGCAGTTCCGCATGGTGAACCGGTTCACCACGCTCCCGGGATTGCAGAGCGGAATCGCGCGGATCCCCTGCTTGGCCGTCGCCTCGACGTGGGCCAGGTGCTTTTGCCACCGCCCCGGCTGACGCGCCTGCTCGAGGAGCGTGTTGTACATGATCGTCCGGCCACAGGCCTGAGAGAGCCGGCTGAGCAAGCCGTCCTTCAGCTCGGGATTGGTGCCTCCGCCGCACTGGATCACCCCGGTGCCGGCCTCGCGCAGGACGTCGGCGAGCGCGAACAGCTCCGACTCTGGCGCGCACGCGGCGGGAATGCGCGTCCCCGCGATGTCGAAGTGGTTCATGTTGCGCGTGATCGACAGACCGAGGGCCCCCGCCTCGAGCGCCTCCCGCACCACGCGTCGCATGGCCTCGAGCTCGGCGTCGGTGGCCGGGCGCTCCGAGCAGTCCGCGCCCATGGCGTAGAGCCGGACCGCCGAGTGGCCGACGAGCGTCCCCACGTTCACGCCGAGGCGCTGGCCGATCGCGGTCATGTACTCGGGGTACGTCTCCCACGTCCAGGGCACGCCCGCCTCGAGCACGTCCATGGGGATGGCCTCGACGTAGGAGAGCATGCCGGCCAGCTTCTGGCGCTCGTGGGCCTTGACGGGAGCGAGGGCCAGCGAGCAGTTGCCGATGATGACGGTGGTCGCCCCGTGATGGGAGGAGAAGGTGCAGAGGGGGTCCCAGAGGACCTGGGCGTCGTAGTGGCAGTGGTTGTCGACGAACCCCGGCGCCACCACGCGTCCATCCGCCTCGATCACCCGCCGCGCGGGGCCGTCGAGGCGGCCAAGCTCCACGATCTTGCCGTGGGCCACCGCCACGTCGCCGTTGAAGGCGGGCCGACCGGAGCCATCGATGATGCGACCGTTCTTGACCAGGAGGTCGTAGGCCATGGGTCCCTCCAGTTGAGAGTTTGTCCGCGAGAAGGTTATCCCAACCGCGGGACTTGCGCGAGGCCCGACGGGAAGGATTGTCGTGCCGGCACCGAGGGCAGTCAAGCGATGTCTCCGAGACACACAGGTTTCTTGGTCTGGCTGGAGCCGCCGCCTATACTGGTCGCGATCGTCAGGCGCGAGTGCGAACAGGAGGGCGCCGCATGGGCTGGCTCGATCGCTTCCCCGGCCGCAAGCGCACGGAAGGCCCCGAGACCCTCACGAGCGTCCAGCCGGGAGATCAGATCCAGGCCGGCGGCGAGACGTGGAATGTCACGGCCGTCCTCTTCTACAGGGACGCCGGCAGCGAGTGGCCGGTGGTCAAGATCGAGCGCGGCGTGGACGCGGCCTGGCTGGCCCTCGAGGAGGGAAAGATCGTCCGGTACGATCACCTCGACCTTCCCGTCGGCCCCGACGGCCGCGCGAGCTGGAACGGCCGCACCTACGCGCGGGCGGAGGTCGGCACGGCCACCGTCTCGAGGATCCTGGGCAGCGTGGATGCCGCTCCCGGGGACGGCCTTTCCTATCAAGTGCTGCGCTCTCAGGGCGACGACCGCGCGTGGCTTTCCGTGGAGACGTGGAACAGCGGCTTCGTCGAGGTCTCCGCGGGCCGGCTCTGGCCCATCGACAAGATCGTGACCGGCGCGGGAAGCCGCTAGTGGCCCTCCTCCAGGGCTACGGCAAGGCCTTGGGGTGGGCCGTCTCGTTCCTGGCCCTCGCCTTCCTCGTTCGCTTCGCCTTCCACTGGCTCACGCCCTTCTCGCTACGCTGGGCCTCGGACCGGAGAGACGCCGCCGTCGGGCACGTCCTCCGTGGTCTCTACATCGCGCTCGCCATCATCTCCCTGGCCGCCATCCAGTCCACGGGACATCTCGGCTGGGCGTTGGCGGACACCGCGATCAGCATGGTGCTCCTCCTCATCTTCTTCAAGGTCTACGACTGGATCGACCCGCGCGACTTCGTCAGCGAGCTGGCCACGGGCAACGCCATGCTGGGCATGGAGCTCGAAGGGCTCTTCATCGTGCTGGCCGCCGTCATCGTCGGCGCGATGGGCTTCCTGGGCTTCTGATGGCGCGCGCGGGCACGCTCGCCGCGTGGCCGGAGGCGCGCGTGACCCAGGCCATGCGCGCGTGGCGCCGGGGCGCGGGCCCGCTCGAGCCGTGGTTTCGCGCGACGCCCTTCGCCGCGGCCTGTCACTATCGCGACCGCGCGCTCCCGGTCAAGGGCCACGGCGCGCCGCCTCGCGCCGTCGAGAAGCTGCTGCGCCTCCTTCCCGCTCCCGATCCGCGCGCGCTCTGGATATTCGATCTGCCCGGTCCTCTCGCCGTGTGGCTCGCCTATATGCTTCGCCGGCGCCGAGCGCTCACGGCGGCCCTCGCCTGGAACGGCTGGTACGACCCGCGCGGCATTCTCGACGGCCGCGAGGAGATCCCCCTCCTCCTCGCCCTCGGAGCGAAGCTCGAGCACGCGCCGGCGCGCGGCGTCTATCTGCTCCTCGACAGCTCGCGCCACGCCGGGCCACGGTCGGCCCGCCTCGACAATCGGTATGCCCTGGGCGAAGAGGACGTGCCCACCCTCGAGCATCTCGCACAGATGAGCGTGACGCGCGCGCGCGCGTGGGTGTGGAACGAGACGCAGGAAGACCTCGCGGCCTACCTCGCCTACCTGGGTCGGCGGCTCAAGGTCACCGTGACGGCAGACGTGAGGCGGAAGGTCGGCGCCGATGGCTAAGCGCCGCCGCAGGCCGCGGGCGCCCCATCCCAAGCACCTCGCGCTGACGTTCGCCGCGGGCATCCTGGCCGCCTCCGCCCTGGCCGGCTGCGATTCGCAGCCGCCATCGGCCAAGGCGCCCATCTGCGCGCCGCGCGCCACGGCGCCGGGCTCCGCGGGCTGGGACGATCCCGACGGCTGCTGGGAGCGCCGGCCCGACGGCAGGACGTACTACCGCACCACCTTCGGCGGCTATTCCTACTATCACGCCCAGCCGCCGGGATACTCGAAGTTCTCCGATGCCTCGCGCGGCGGCTGGTTCTCCGGCTCGAAGTCCTCCACGGGCGGCTACCATGGCGCGCCCAGCGCCGCTGCCTGACCGGCCGCGCGGCACCCGAGCGCGCGACCTCACCGACCACCTTCTTCTCCACTGGGCGCAGCAGAGCGCCGCCGGAGAGGAATCCGTGGCGGCGACCGAGCCGCTCTGGATCGCTCCCTCGCTTCACCGCGAGCTCTCGCGCACCGGTGCCGCGCTCGACCATCTCCTGCGCCGTCTCGCCGATGGACTTCTGAGCGACGATCCCGCCCTCGCCGGGCTCTCGCTGCCGGACTTTCCCCTCGCCAAGGACATCTACTCCCGCGGCCCCTTGGCCTCGCCCTTCTTCTGGGGGCGCTTCGACATCTTCGAGCGGGCGGGCGGCGGGCTCGCCGTCCTCGAGTACAACTGCGACAAGCCGGCGGGCCAGCGCGAGATCTGGGCGTCGGGCGCAGTAGGCCCCGCGCGCGGCAATCCGAATCGCCATGCGCGCGTGCGCTTCCGCCACGCGCTCGCGCGCGCCTGGCACGAACACTCCCACGGCGCCCGCCGCCCGCCACGGCTCGCCATCCTCGCCGATCCCGCGCATCGCGAGGAGTTCCGGCTCGCCTATCTCTTCGGCCGCGAGGCGGCTGTCCTGGGCTGGCGCTGGGACGTGGTGGGCCCCGAGAACCTCTCCGTGGACGACGGCGTGCCTTCGGCCTACGGAGAGCCGGTGGACATCGTCCTGCGCCAGTACCCGGCCGAGTATCTCCACGAGCTGCCCGCGGGGGCCGCGCTCCTGGAGACCGCGCGGGATAGGCACCTCCTCTGGCTGAACGATCCCCGCGCCGTCGTCGCTCAGTCGAAGAGCATGTTCGCTGCCCTCTGGGCTCTTGCAGGGGGTGGACGGTGGCTGACTCGACGTGAAGCCGAGCTGGTCCGGAGCGTCGTCCCGCAGACGGGTCTCGCCTCCCAGGCCGGCTGGCTCGAGCGCGCCCGCTCGAGACCCGAGGACTGGGTGCTCAAGCCCGTGCTGGGGCGGTATTCCGAGCGCGTGACGACGGGGGCGCTTTCGACTTCAACCGATTGGCAGGCCGCGCTCGATGTGGCCGCCGCGAGTCCCGCCGACTGGATCGTCCAGGTCTTCGTGCCGCCGCGTCGCCGCTGGCTGCCCGGTCCCGGCGGCGCGCGGCCGGGCTATGTCAACTGGGGCGTCTATCTCACCGAGGGCGGGGTGTCGGGTCTCTGCCCGCGACTTCAGCCGACTCCCCTGACCCAGGAACGCACGACGTGGTGGGCGCCACCGGTTCTGCGGCGCGAGCGGCGCAGGCGCCCGGCTGTTCTCGAGCCAGGCCGAGCGGCGATGAGAGACGCCGGTCCAGGATCAGCATGGCGCGGCATCGCTGATCGCCTCGCGCTCGCGGGCTATACGAACGTGTGGACGGATGGTCTCGCCAACTTCAGCCTCGCCACCATCGAGCTGTCGCCTCCCGACTGGGACGAGCTCTCGCATGCGACCCTCGTGCTCGGGCAAGCCGTGGGGCGAGCGCTCGCTCACCTGACGGCGCGGCCAGAGCTCCTGGGCGTGCTCGGAATTCCGCCGAGCGTCGCTTCGCTGGCCGCGGCCGTGGAGGCGCCCGAGGACTGGAGCTTCCTCTCGCGCTTCGACTGGGCCCGGACGCTGGGCGGGCGCTGGAAGCTCCTCGAGATCAACAGCGACACGCCGGCCGGGCTCTGGGAGACGGGCTCGGCGGAGGCGGAAGTGGCGCGGCTTCATCGAGCTTCGCGGGGGCTGAGCGGCGGCTTCTGGCCCGCGCTCGTGTCCGCCTGGCGGCGCTGGGCTGAGCGCAAGCTCGGGCCGGGCTCGGCGACACGCAGCCTGCGCATCGGGCTGGTTGGCGTTCTCGCATCGCCCGAGGACCAGGATCAGCTCCGAGCGCATGCCCGGGCGGCGCGCGGGGCATTGCCCAACGCCTCTATCGAAATGGGGACTCCGGAAGACGTCCGGATTGACAGGCGAGGCGCGACGCTCGGCGGCCGACGCGTCGACCTCGTCTTCCGCTACTATCCGCTCGAGTGGCTGGCGGCGCCGTGCCATGGCCCGCTGCTCGAGGCGGTCGGATCGGGCGCTCTTGCCATGCTGCCGCCTGCGCACGCGCTGATCCCGCAGAGCAAGGCATTCCTGGCCCTCGCCTGGGAGCTCGAAGCGCAGGGCTTCTTCCCGCCTACCGAGGCCGCGGCCATCCGGCAGTACGTGGCGAGGACGGCGCTCGCACCGGAGATGCTCGGCCGCGGGCCCTATGTCATCAAGCCCTATCTCGAGCGCGAGGGGCACGGCGTGCGCTTCTCGACCGAGCTCTCACCGCGCGAGCGCCGGCGGCTCGTCGATGGGCCCGTGGTCTGCCAGGAGCAGCTCGACGTGCTGAGCGCGCGCGTGCCCGTGGCAACGGCCCGGGGCTGGACCCGCGAGCGACGTCACCTCATCTTCGGCGTGTTCCTGACCGGCCGCGAGATCGCGGGAATCTACACGCGCGCGGGCGCTCGCATCACCGGCCGCGAAGCCGTCTATGTCCCGGCCGTTCTCTGCACTGCCTCGCGCTAGTCCCCCTCACCTATTCAGCCCTCGCCTCCTCGCCCGAAGCGGGCGTCTCGGCTCGAACTGCGGCCCTCTCCCCCGCAACGGGGGAGAGGGATGAGAGGAGATTCTCGCGTAAATTCCTACTTCTGATCCCTCTCCCCCATTGGGGGAGGCCGGAGCGCCTATAGTAACTAAGCCACCGTTCTGGAGCATTCCGTTTTCCGGCAAGGTCCAACCCTCTCCCGATCGGCGTAAGTCGCCTCGGCGCCAGGCGGTGACCGCATGAGCGGTGTCGAACTTGAG
>WNFC01020028.1_pt1 | contig 27406 bp, 19 predicted proteins | sample 5400541 | NCBI WGS metagenome assembly WNFC01 (sample SAMN13153342, study PRJNA577476) | soil metagenome | isolation source: 120 cm saprolite under Douglas fir tree site 2 hole 2 replicate 1 | place: USA:California | collected 2015-04-18 | reverse complement strand
AGTTCTATCCGGATCCCACAACCGGTAACAATGGAAAAACCTTGAACAACGGAAGTAACTGGGCTTCGGCCATCAACAACCCCTTGAACTGGAGTGAGTGGAACGTTCGCGCCGACTACGACCTGACCAAGAAGAACCGCCTCACGTTTCGCTGGACCCAGGAGTCCTGGGACAATCCGACGCCCAATAACGGCTCTTCATTCTGGGGCGAATCTAACTATCCCACGGTACAGTCGAGCTGGAGCCAGCCTTCAAAGAGTGTCATGGCCAAGTTGAGTTCCACGATCTCGCAAACCATGGTGAACGACGTGGAGTTCGGATACGGCCACAATGCCATCATCACGACCCTCGGGGGCACCAGGGCGGCCATCGTCCCGGCACTGCAGTCTGCTTATCCTGCGTCCTTCCCGTCTTCCATCAAACAGCCAAACGAGTTCTTCGGTGGCTGGGGCGGTCTGAATCCGTATGGCTCCTACCAGGGAGCGGCTTCCTTCTGGAATATCGCCCCCTACAAGAACCATGAAGACCTGTACACCGTGCAGGACAACCTGACAAAGGTACACGGCAATCACCTGCTGAAGGCGGGTGCATTCTTCAGCTCGAACGAAAAGGTCGAGGATGGTGGCAATGGAGCCGACCGCCCAACCCTCCCGACCACCGTGCACTGCGACACCGACTCCAGTGGGAATACCATTATCGGACCTGGTCACCCAGCTTGCGGGAAAACCGATAACCCGCTTGCCAATGTTCTTGTGCCTGGAACGGGTACTACGCCGCAGGTGTTCAATGTCAGCGAAAACAGCATTGACGCGACGGCATACGTCAAGTGGCATGACTTCGAGTGGTATCTGGCAGACCAGTGGAAGATTTCCAGAAATGTCACCCTCAACTTCGGCTTCCGATGGTCGTTCTATCGCGAACCATATGGAGACGACAATCATTGGGCGAACTGGAGCGCTTCCGCCTGGAGCGCCTCGCAAGCAAAGAGCAATCCGGCCGATGCCTGCAACGGCACGATTATTGTTCCCGGAACAACTCCTTGCGCGGACGCCGCCAAATTCCTCTCCGGTCTTGGCGTAAACCTGCCACTGTCGAACGGGACTCCTGGAGCGAACCGAGCTCTGATCAACAACAACAATCACAACATTGCTCCTCGCGTAGGAGTCGCATGGGATGTATTTGGCAACGGGAAGACGGCGCTTCGCTTGGGAGGCGGCCAGTTCTTTCAGCGCGAGGCAGTTGGCATCGATGAAGGTATGGCGAAAACGGCGCCATTCGTCATCGGCATCAACACGAACCGGTCTTTGGATACAGCGGCATCATTGGCCAACCCGTCAGTCTCTCCCAACTATGGGAAGAACTCCAGGGGAGTCGTGCCAAACTCCTGGCAGTGGAACATAACCGTTGAGCAGGAGCTGGCCAGAAACACGACCCTCGAGATAGGGTACGTCGGCAATACCGGTGTGCATTTGACCTCCATGTATGACCTGAATCCGATTCCGCAGTCGAATTGGGCCCAGTCGGTATTCGCCAGCGGTTCCGCTCAAAATGCCTTCCGTCCCGCATTCAACTTTGGGACAATCGGAGGCTTCGACCGCGGCGGCCACGCTTCCTATCAATCGCTTCAAACCCTATTCCGCTCACAGATTGGGCAGTCTACCTTCCAGGCGGCCTACACCTGGTCCCACTCGATCGGAAATGTGGAATTGGACAACTCCTCCGGTAGTTTCAACCAACAGGCAATCACTGTTCAAAGCCAACCGGGACTCGACAAGGGCAGTACCAACATCAACCGTCCCAATATCTTCGTGATGAACGAGGTCTACTACCTGCCTAAGCTTGCCAATCAAAACAAGTTTGTCCAGAACACGATTGGCGGGTGGGAGGTCAACAGCATCTTCACCGCTGCCCACGGCAGTTCACTCACTTCCTACGCCAATGGCAGCTATAACAATGGGGCTGTCTCCGGCCTGATCGGCACGGGGTACATCGGCAACAACCGGCCGCTGACTGTTGCTGGCACAACCTGCAACTCGGGTCAGAAGGGCTCCCATATCCTCAACTCCAACTACTTCTCTCTTGTACACCCTCGGCACGGCCCCTGCAAGCATGGAAAGGCATGGATCCTGCTTCGGTGCCCCAACAACAGACCTGGATGCACAACTGGCTAAGAACTGGCAGATCAAGGAGCGCTATCGGGTTAAGTTCGCGATGGACTTCTTCGATCTCTTCAACCATCCCAACTTCAACAGCAGCGGATTGGAAGGCACGGGATACACTCCTTCGACACTCACCTGCGGCTCTGCGTTATGCGGTCCGACAAACCCAAGCAGGCTTGTGACCGCCCAGAGTGGAGTATCTGGCTTCGGAAGCGTGTCCTCCTTGCAGACTGGGCGCGGCAACCGAGAGCTGCAATATAGCCTTAAGTTCTCGTTCTAGAGGCTCAACCCAACTTACAACCTCACGGCGGAGCCTTTGTTCAGGCTCCGCCGTTTCATTATGCAGTAGAATCGGCCAGGACTCCCCGCAATGAAGCGCAGCTCTCCCAAACCCGTTGACCTTGTGAGTTTGCGCTCTTATCGTTCCGCCAACGCCTCCTGCTCTGTGCTTGCAGTATTGAGCATGCTTATTCCCTGCGCTGGTCTTGCGCAGACCCAAGTACACCATTCCCAGCCCACTCAGAGTGCGGCTCCCGTTCCGACCGAGCTCGACAAACGTCTTGCCGCCGCCCGCGCTGCCAGGGACTCAGGGAACCCTGCCGCAGCACAGCTGGCCAATGAGCGTCTTATCGCAGTAGCTCTTAGCGAGTTGGCGCGACTGCGACTCATCGAGAAGGCCTATCCCCAGGCTGTTGAGCTCTACAGCAGTTCTCTCCATTTTGAAGATGTTCCAGCCACGCGTCTCGATCTAGGCGCCGCCGAGATTCAAGCGGGCAAATTCGAGGATGCAATCAAGCAGGCAAAGCAAGTCCTTGCGGCAAATCCGAGCGACCTTCGCGCAGTTCGGGTGCTCGCAAGCGCGCTTACACAGAATGGGGACTACGCCCAGGCAGTCGAGCCATTCACGCGGATCGCAAATGCGCAGCCGAGTGTCGAGAACCTGTACCCGCTGGCGATATGCCTGCTGCAGACGAAAAAGCCGGCGGACAAGGTTCGAGCGGCGGCGGTGTTCGAGCAGATGAAGCAGACGGAGGGAGATAGCGGATCGTTGCATGTTCTCATTGGACGCGCATACCGCGACGCGGACGATATGCCCTCTGCGATCCGGGAGTTCCAGCGGGCCGTCGCGATTGACCCTCGAACTCCTCATGCTCACTACTTTCTGGGCCTTGCCCAACTCTTTCTCAAGGACTGGAAGCCAACTCCCGAAGCAGAAGCGGAGTTGAGGAAGGAGGTGGAGGCCTACCCGCGCGACTACCTCGCCAACTACATGCTCGGGTTTCTCACCTCAGGTGAGCGCCGCTATGACGAGTCAAATACCTACCTCGAGGCGGCCGCCAAAATCGACCCTTCCGCTCCGGAGCCTTTTCTCTATCTCGGTCTGAATGCCTACTCGCAAGACAACATGAAGCGCGCAGAGGAGATGTTGCGGAGGGCCGTTGTGCTTACCGGTACGGATGAAGGGCGCTCCAACTACCAGATCCGCCGGGCCTATGTGGAACTCGGCCGAATCCTCGCCACCAGCGGTCGAAAAGAAGAAAGCGAGATCTATCTCACGAAGGCGCGCAACCTCCAGAACAAGACCATGGAGCAGAGCCAGCAGCAAGTCGCTTCGATCGCCGGGTCGGGGTCCATTGCGGGCGTCGTACCCCTTAGCCGCCAACAGGAGAACCAATCGGCGCCTCTTCCGCAGACGAGCACCGATCTCGTAGCCAGAGTCGATCCTGCCGCCATATCAGCGAGCAATCTTACCTCCGAGCAGCGCGCCGCCGTCGAAGCGGAGGAAAATGAGCTTCGGGCAGTATTGGGACTGGCCTTCAATGACCTCGGCACCTCGGAGGCAATCCGAGGGGAATACCCACGCGCCTTGGGCTACTATCAGCAGGCAGAACGATGGGACGGTACTCTTCCCGGTCTCGAAAAGAATCTCGGCCAATGCGCCTTCCGCGCGGGAGACTATCCTGAAGCGATTCGCGGGCTCTCGAAAGCATTGAAGGAAAAGCCCGACGCGGCCGCCCTACGCGCCCAACTCGGCATGTCCTACTTCGCCACGAACCAGTATGCTCAGGCGGCGCAGACGTTTGTACCTCTCGGGACTCGTGGAATGCATGATGGCGAGACGGGCTATGCCTGGGCGGCATCATTGGCGCATACGGGCGACATGAAGAACGCATCCGAGGTCCTGACCGCTTTTGAATCCGCAGAGCGTCCCGAAGAAACGCTCCTGCTCATCGGCCAGCTTTGGACTGAGATCGGCGACTACGCTCGCGCAACTTCGACGCTGCAGCGAGCGCTCGCGTCCGACCCGTCCTTGGCGAAAGCGCACTTCTATTCGGGACTCGCCTACATCCGCTGGGGGCACTGGCCAGAAGCGGCGAAGGATTTCCAGGCGGAGCTGAATCTCTCGCCGGGTGATCCCGATGCGCAGTATCATCTCGGCTTCGTCTATATGCAGGAGTCGAAGACCGACGAGGCCGCCGCCCTTTTTCGGCAGGTCGTTGCCGCGCATCCTGACTACGCCAACGCACAGTACGAGTTGGGAAAGATACTCCTTGATCGCGGACAGGCATCGGATGCAGTGAAATACCTTGAGGCCGCTGCCCGCCTCCAACCTCAGACCGACTACCTCCACTATCAACTGCAGGCAGCCTACCGAAAAGAGAACCGTATCGCCGATGCCGACCGCGAACTGGAGATCTACAAACAGATCAAAGCAGCGTCCCGGGACCGCGCCGCTGCAGCAGTAAAATCCAACCCATAGTGCAGATAGGAATCGATTGCGTCATCACCACTTCCACCTCAGCGTTCTCCGGTCCATTGCGATAGCCTTTTGTCTCTTCAGCTTCGCGGAGGCGCAGCAGAGCGGCCATCCCACACCTACGCCGCCACCAGCTAACGCCAAGTCGTCAACGTGCAGCGGACGCCCGGTTCCACAACTCGAAGACATTACTTCCACGACCGGCATCACCTTTAAACACACCTCCGACCCGGCAAAGAGATACATCGTTGAATCCATGAGCGGAGGAGTGATCCTGCTGGATTACGATCGCGACGGTTGGCCCGACATTTATTTCACGAACGCTCCCACGGTCGAAATGGCAGTGAAGGGCACCAAGAGCCTCGGCGTTCTTTACCATAACAATCACGATGGCACGTTCACCGACGTCACTGCGAAATCCGGCCTTTCCACGCGGTGCTTTGCCATGGGCGGAGCTATAGGAGACTACAACAACGACGGCTGGCCTGATCTCTACGTCACCTGCCTGGGCGGCAACATTCTTTATCGCAACAACGGCGACGGCTGCATTCGGCGACTACGATGGGGACGGATTTGTCGATCTCATGGTCGCCAATTATGTCGATTTCCACCTCGATGATTTGCCCGGCTTCGGAAGCGCTCCCTTCTGCAAGTATCGCGGCATCGACGTGCAGTGCGGACCGCGAGGACTGCGCGGCGCCGGCGACTCGCTCTTTCACAATAATGGGGACGGCACGTTCACCGAGGTATCCAAAGCGGCCGGAGTAAGCGATCCAAATGGCTACTACGGGCTTGGCGTCATCTGGGCCGACTTCAACAACACCGGGCGGCCCGATATCTACGTTGCCAATGACTCGACCCCGAAATTTCTTTACAAGAATGAAGGCAACGGGAAGTTCAAGGACATTGGTCTCGAGTCGGGCACTGCAGTCAGCGATGACGGCTCGGAGCAGGCTTCGATGGGTATTGCGGTTGGTGACTACAATCACACCGGCCGCCCCTCGCTTTACATCACGAACTTCTCTGATGAAAACGATCTGCTCTACAGGAATGAAGGGGAATGGGACTTCAAGGAATCTTCCTATGCTGCTGGAGTCGCGCTGCCATCCTTGCCCTGGGTTAAATGGGGCACCGCCTTTGTGGATATGGACAACGATGGCTGGCTTGATCTGATCGCCGTCACCGGTCACGTCTATCCGCAAGTCGATTCGCTTCCCTCAGGGGGCGGTTATCGCGAACCGAAGATGTTTCATCTCAATCAGAAGGACGGCACGTTCTGCGACGCAAGTGACCTGGCCGGCAAGGCCTTGTTGGAACGCCACGTCTCTCGCGGTCTCGCGGTGGGAGACTTGTTCAATGACGGGAACATGGATGTTGTCGTCGGCGACATCGACGGTGGACCCATGATCCTGCGCAATCGGGGCATCTCAGGACGCCACTGGGTAAGCTTTGAACTGACAGGCACCAAGAGCAATCGCCTCGCGCTGAATGCCCGCATCACAATCGTGGCCGGCGGCATGACACAAACCGATGAGGTTCACAGTGGCGGCAGCTACTTATCGCAAAACGATCTGCGAATACATTTCGGATTGGCAAACGCGACGAAGATCGACAAGGTCGAGATCCACTGGCCATCCGGTCATAGCGAAGTTCTGACGAATCTGGCGGTCGACCAACATTACTCTGTTATCGAAGCAAGCGGGATTGTACCTTCTGAGCGGGCCAGGCCCCCGCACCTAAACGCCCATAGAGTTACGACGGCGCGTGATTAAATCGCTGCACAGACTCCTTGAGGCATTTTGCCAGGACGACGAATGGTTCCAAATTGCCTGTTATTCCCTGATCGGAAAAGTCCGCGTTCACTAAAAAAGCGTAATTAGAGGGTTTTGGCTGCGCAAGGACGGTCAGAAAAGCCCTAATTCCCTATATTATTCCCTGCTAACAGAGCAGGGTTCGCTGCAGACTGGTTCCACCGCCATCAAGTCTGCTACCTTCCTCTGTATCTCCGTAAAGCAAATATCAATTGAAAGTATGTGCAAAAATTTAAAGCAGCAGCGAAAGAATATCCATAGCTTTGAAAATTGGTGTCCTCCTGAGAGACCTGTTGTCCTAAGTCGTCGCCACTCAGGGGCGCATCCTCGAACCCACTACAGTGCTGGACAGATCGCGATACCAATTGTGCTTCTGGCGAAAGGAGCCATAACGCTTGCCACCGATTGAAGCTGTCCGTTTTTCATGACGCACTCGACCTTGGCTGCGTCATCGATATCCTTAAGAGGATCGCCTGAGACGATGATCAGGTCAGCCAGATGTCCGGGCTCGAGCGTGCCTAGGTCCTTCGTCAGGCCGTAAGCCTTCGCTGGCAGAATTGTCGCCGTTTCGAGTGCCTGCCAGGGAGCGCGACCATACTTGACCTGAGCGCGCAGGTTCAGGTGAAGGCTCGTGGCCGGCAGGTCGAGCGGAGAGTCCGTTCCTGCGAGAATGATGCCGCCAGCGTCGAGAACGGCTGAGACGGTAGCCTCTTCCTCCTTGAGGTGGGCGAAGGCCGAAGTTGTATCGGTCTTTTGCGCGGTGGTGAGGGCGAGATTGAGTCGGGCGTTCTCCCAGGGCGGGGATACAGCGTGGCGAGGATCTGTCGCCAGCCCAGGGTCGTCGGCGTATTGCGCCTGGCTGAAGGTAGTGGAGATGGTCCACATTCCTGACTGCGCGAGTAGAGTGCGGACGTCGGAATAACTGACCCCGGTAAGCGACCGGGAGTATGCCCAGCCAGTGCGGGCGGTGGCGCTGACGTGGCTCATGCCGTCTTCTCCGAGGGAGACTGCTGGAAGAAGGTAATGCGAGGCGGTTTCAACACCCATCTGCGAGTGAGCGAACTGAATCCCCTGCTCCGCCCAAGTGTATGGCAAACGAACATACAGCTTCACGAAGTCGAAGTCCAATGCCTTGAGCCGATTGAACTCACGGTGTAGCTGGGCCTCGCTGGTAGTGGGGATCATCATCGGGTAGTAGACACGCTCGCCGTCAACTGCTTCGCCGGTGGTGAATAGACGTGGACCAACGGCAGCGCCAGCGTCGTAAGCCTCGCGGTGCGAGAGAGCACGATAGGCGTTGTCCGCAATGGCACGGACCTCGGTAATGCCGTAGACAAGCCAAAGGCGGCCAAAGCGATCGCCATAGTAAATGGAGTTGTCGGAGTCCGTGTGAGCATGATTCTCCCATAGACCGGGCATGACGGTTGAGTCGCCAGCTTCGATGGTGCGGGTTACACCAACAGGTGGGGTGGTGCTGTGGGGCGTAACGCTGGTGACACGGTTATCCGTAATAATGACGTCGACGTCTTTTTGCTCGTCGGGGCCGGAGCCCTTCCAGAACCTAGCGGTATGGATGAGGAGTTTCTGCTTTGGCTTTGCGTTAGTGAATGTCAGCTCCACCGGCACGGTTGAGACAGCTTTCGTGGAGCGGTCGATAAGCTTCAGTTTGCCAACGTTGAGATAGAGGATTTTGGAGGAGTCGGCACTGTAGGTTGGTGCGTCGGTAGTCTCATCGTTGAGTAAGACGGCGGGACCGGTGGGGTGGCCGTCCGCGTCGACTGGCATTGTGTAGAGGAGATCATCCATCACGAAAGCCATTTCTTTCCCGTTAGGCGAGTAGATCGGTCCGTCCTCTGTGCGGGTGGTGATGGACTCATAAGGAGCGGGCGAAAAGAATTCAGTCTTGCCCGTTGCAACGTCAACTGTGAGAATTGAACTCGTGCCCTCACGGAAGCGTTTTGTGTAAGGTTTGATGGTGGCGATGGCTACGGTTTTGCCGTTGGCGGAGAAGGCCGGGCGGCCGGGAAAGAACGTCAGTGGGGCTAAAGGCTTGATGGCACCCGTGGCCACTTCAACCACGAGAGTAGCGCCGGTCTGATCTTGAAACGCAATGAATTTGCAATCGGGTGACCAAGCCGGCATGATCTGCGCGGATTTGCTTGGGGAAACCTGCTTGTCGGCGCTGGTGTCCGCGGACGAGAGATCGTGGAGATAAATATTCTCTATGCCGTCGCGGTCTGAAGCATAAGCGAGCGCTTTGCCGTCGGGTGACCATGCGGGACCTTGCTTGTAGAAGGTGTCGTGGGTGAGAGCAATGGGCGCACTCCCGATGGTCATCAGATAGAGCTGGTTGAGGGCGACGCGCTAAACGGGATGGGAGTCTCGGATGCGGCGGATAGGTCGGTGCGAAGGATGTGACCGTCACCGGTGTAGAGGAGCTCAGAGTTGGAGATCCAAGTAGCGGGAAACGGGAACGTATCGATAGCTTTACCGGTATATGTTGTTGCACCGGTGATAAGAAGCTGTGCAGTATTCATGAACATCCCGACGCCGTGAAACTGGACGTAGGCGAGAGACTTGCCATCAGGGGAGTAACTGGGGGCTTCGACGCGGCCTTCGGCGATGCTGGAAACCAGAGTCGTCTGATGACCCGTGGCAAGGTCGATTGATTCGATGGTTTTTCCGGTGATTCCCGTTCCGCTAACAAAGGCGATTTTCGTGCCATCGGGAGACCATGTAGGACCGAACTCATCGGCTTCTGCGGAGGTGATCTGTTTGAGCGCGCCCGTGGCGATATTGACGGTCCAGATATCGTAGTTGCCTTTGAAGGCGCGATCGGACGCAAAGGCTATAGAGGCGCCATCCGGGGAGATGCGGGGCTCGCGGTCATCGCCGTGGCCACTGGTAATCTGCTTCAGGCCGGAGCCGTCAGGATGCATGATCCAGATGTGGAAGGTGCCGCCAGCATAGGACTGGATGGCGATGAGATCACCTTTGGCTGACCAATCGGGATGTGAGGCTTCCTGATAGGGAGTGGTGATCTGCTTTGCGAGGCCGCCATGGATAGGCATGCTGTAGAGAAGGCCTTGCAAGTCGGCAATGATCGTCTTGTGGTCGGGGGAAACGGTGACGAATACGTCTGTGCCTTCGGAAATGGTGATGGTCTTTTCTTTGTCGGGGGGTGTGGCGTTGCCCGGAACGGCGAGTGCGAAGAAGCACAAGAGAGCGGAGACGTAGATGACGCGAAAACAGGTTGCTGCCTGGTGCATGTGTTTCCCCCCGGCCGTATGCGTAGTGCGGATAGCTCTGCGTGTCCCCATATTCTATTTATGGATTCAGATTACGCCGCGATCTAAAATTCCAATCGTCCTAGGAACTGCAACGAGCGCGGACGCCACTCGACGGGGATACCAGTTGCGGGAGAAGTTGTGGCTGCCGGTGTCCCATAGTTCGCCGCGGTCACGACGGCGTTGTAATTGCCGAAGTTGGAATGGTTGAAGACGTTGAATGCTTCAACCGCAATCACTCCGCGGAACCGATCCCCAAACTTGTGCGCTTCCTGCAGGCGGGTGTCCATCCGGTAGACATTGCGTCCATAAAGTGCGTCGCGCTTGGTGAGATAGTAGCCCGTGGCGGCGTCGAGGTAGTTGTTGGCAGGGTTGTTATAAACGGTGATGCAGGTGCTCCCCGTAGGGCATGCCGCTCCGGGAGCGATTGGAATCGTGTTAAGTGCGAATGTACGGTTCGTGCTCGGGGCGTAGCCGGTGGGCTGCGTTGATCCGACGGCGGTAGCAAAAGCATTGCCGGAACCGAAGTGGAAGAGCCCGGAAAGGGACAGGCCGTATTTGATGTTGTAGTCGCCGGTGACCGTGAGGGTGTGGCGCTGGTCATCCAGACCATTTGCCCACTCGTCGTGGATGCCGTTCACGAAAGGCTTGTTGGGATAGTAGAAAGGCGATTCGCTTGAGTCCTTCACCCTCGAGTAAGTGTAGGCGACACCGCTTGTAAAACCATATTGAAGCGAATGACGGACGCCCATTTGAAGAGCGTCGTAGATGGAGCCTGCATCGTTTGGAGTAAAGAACTGATTGATGTTGGTGAATGCCTGGGCGCAGACGTTGAAGCTGCTGGTCGTGTATGGGGTGGTCTCCTGGGTCACCCCCACGGTGGGGCATGTAGTCCCCTGCGCGGCAGTGTGCTTGGTGCTTGGGCTGTAATTGAACTCCGGATTGGCTGGGTTCTGAATCAGATTAGAGTTGAGGCGGATCCAGTCATGGTAGACGCGGGTATGAACGTAATCTGCAGTGATGACGGTGCGGTAAGGAAGCTCACGTTGAATGCCGCCCGATATTTGCAGAGCATACGGAGTGGAGACATTAGGGCCAAGCGGTTGGACTGCCTGGCGAGGGGCCGTAATGGAGGGAGGAAACGGGTTGAGAAGATTCAAGTTCGATGTAGAAGTGCCGGTAACCGAATTCTGGAGAGATGTGACGCCGTTGAAGATCTGTCCGTCAATGGTCTGGTTAGCCGCGATGTCCGAGAAAAACATTCCCGCCCCGCCGCGGAACACCGTCTTGCCATTTCCCGCAATATCGTAGACAAAGCCGACGCGCGGCGCGAACTCATGATTGTCATTACTCTGCGGCGTCAGAAGGCCATTGTTCAGCTTCAGGTTTGTATTGAAGATACCGAGATCGTTGTCGTACCGCAGACCGAGATTGAGTGTAAGCCGAGCGAGTATCTTATAGTCATCCTGTGCCCAGAAGGCTATCTGGGTACGGGGAATATTGACGTTGAAGTTGCCGGAACCCTGCGTGAAGGTGCCGAGAGCGCAAAGGGAGTTGATGCTGGTCTGAGTGGGATCGTTGATGTTGGTGTAGTTCCACGATGCTACGTTCGAGGTTCCTTTGGGGAACAGGTCGGCGGCAACCTGGGCGGCGGTGTAAAACACGCCATTGACGGTCTTGGCGACGATCGAAGCGCAAGCGCTGGCAGTACCGGCCTGGTTCTGCTGGAACAGACCAGTGTTCGCGTCATGCAGGACCTCACCGCCGAACTTCAGGCTGTGTTTGCCGGCCAGGTAAAAGAGGTCGTCGCGGTATTCCTGGACATTCTGATAGAAGATCTGCGGGTAGTTGTACGGCGCACCGACCGTGACGGTGCCAAACGTGATGGCCTGCGAGGCATAGACCGGAAGGTTCTGCCACTGGAAGTGGCTGAAGTCCACGTGCACATCGTTGACCATTTTGGAGTTGATGGCGCGGTTCCAGTCTCCGAGTATGGTGTAATTATCGCGCGTGGCGTAGTAGGCGGAACTTGGATCTGTAGTGCCTGCGGCCAGGGTGTAGTTATTCTTGAAGGTGAAGCCGTTGACGCGACCGAAGATGTGGTCCTTGCCGGTCGCCAGGAAGTCGACGCGGCCCAGATACTCGTTGACGGTGATGGTCTGCGGAAAGACGAGGTTGGTGGCGCTGCCCGGAAGCAGCGGCGAGTCGGTGATACCGCTCGACTGATGCTCCCCCTCATAGGAGCCGAAATACCACAGCTTGTCCCTGCGAATCGGACCGCCAAAGGTGCCTCCGAACTGCTGATCGGACAGCGGTGTGACCACCTTTGCCACGGGGTCAGCCGCGTTGAACGCATCGTTACGGAAATATCCGAACACAGAGCCATGGATATCGTTGTTGCCGCTCTTGGACTGAACGTTCACCACCACGCCCGAAGAGCGTCCGACTGTCGCATCGAACCGATTCGTGATGATCTGAAATTGACTGATAGCATCCGGAGAGAAGCGAGGTTGCCCAAAACTGGCGTCCGCGGTGTTCTGGGTGACCTGAAGACCGTCGAGGTTGATCTGGAACTTGCCAGAGTTCTCTCCGCCAAGCGGCGTGTCGTTGGTGATGGCGTTGACGCGTACACCGGGCACAAGCGTGGCGAGTTCCATGTAGTTGCGCCCGTTGATAGGAAGGCTTTTGACGTCATCTGGAGTGATGTTGCCTGCAACAGTGGAGGAAGTCGTGTCGACGGCATTGTTGTCGGCACGGACGATAACAGCGTCACTGACGCCTTTGATCGGCAATGTAACATCTATTTCCGGAGTCTGGCCAACCAGCATGGAAACCTTGGTCTCGACGGTGCTGAATCCCGGCGCCCTGACGGTAACGATGTAATCTCCGGCAGCGAGTGATGGGATGAGGTAGGTTCCGGCAGCATTGGTCTTCGTATGAAACAATCCCGCTCCAACCTGCTTGACCTCGACGGCTGCGTCGGAGATGACGGCACCCTGAGAGTCTGTGACTCGACCTGTGATGCCGGTCTGTTGAGCGGACAATACCGTGGCCGCAAACAAAAAGACTGAGAGAAGAAAAATAGAACAGAAGCGATAAGTAGTCTTCATTTTGGAAACCTCACGATACAAGATCGGGTTAGCCATGGCTCTTGAATTCGCAACTGCTCTAGTGCGGAAGGATGGTTAAGTTGCCGTCGAAGACCAGGCGATTAAGCTCTGGATGAATGACATGGAGAGGCTTACTTGAAGAGGGAGCTGCAGAAGAAGAAGAGTATCTCTTCAAAAAATAACTAATGGACTACATGGTTCACGGTGGTTCAAAAAGCTTTTTTGGTTGAATGATTGGAGCGTATTGGCTTTCCAAGCTGGTGTCTAATCGAAAGATTCTTGCACGTGATAGAAAAACGCCAGGAGACGAAAGGAATGACGTGTAGTTTTCATTGACAAAACAGGCAACTGCCTCGAAGATGTCTTTACACCGATGTAAATTGTCCGTTTTAATTGGCGCAATAACCGGTTTACCTGACACAACTTCATATTTTTCTTTCTTGCTTTGACTTCCCCGTAGCAGCGCATAGGTTTCAGCACGACACCGAGGCCCTACTTGGACTTTAGAATCAGGCAGCTACAGTGTTTTTTGACGCTATCCGATCTTCTGAACTACGGGAAGACGGCGCGCGCTTTGTACATGACTCAACCGACAATCACGTTTCAGATCAACTCGCTTGAAGAGGCGTTTGGAGTCAAACTGTTTGAACGTGATCGCCAGCAGGTTCGGTTGACCGACGCAGGATCCGTGTTTCGTAAATATGCTCAGAGCATCATGGATACAGTCGATGCGGCGCATGAGTGCATGAGTGGTCTTCATACCCGACTACGGCTGCGCGTGGCCTGTGGGCCTGTGGGCCAGTTCGTTCTTCTGCCGGCCGTGATCCGTATGCTAGCGGCAGAGTACCCGGATTTCGAGCTGGAAGTCACTGAGCTCACGACCGAGCAGCAGATGACGAGGCTACCGGAAGGAAAGGTAGACGCTCTACTAATGGTGGGCGCCCTTCCGATCAAAGGGCTGCGCTTCGATCCGATCTGCAAGGAGACGCTGGTTGCAATGGTGTCACGGCAGAGCGAGCTAGCGGACGAACGCAGCATCTCTGTGCAGGACTTGCGCTACATCAGCATTATCGCGTCGCGCCCCAAAGACTGCCGTTTTCACCAGCCTTTTCTTCATCAGCTTCTAGCGCCGTTTGGAATTACTCCGCGCATCGTGGAGTCTCCGCAGTCCTGTTCAGTACAGTTTGCGTACGTCGCCGCGGGAGAAGGTCTGGCAATTACTACCGAATCGATGGCGGCCTGCACATTTCCTGGTGTCGTTGCGGTCAGATTCAAAGAAACTTTGCCCGAGTTACAGCTCGGCCTTGCCGCTATGGAAACCAACGATACCGCAGCGATGACGATCTTTCGCGAGGTTGTGATGCGATGCGCACACACAACGCTCGAGCGACGTACGGCGACTTACCTTACTCATGCGCCTCAGCCGGCGATCAACCTGCAGGAAAGTCGCAAAGCCAGTTAGAAGCCAATTCTCCCCCCTGATCGGATTGTTCTCGCAAAGCCGCCAGTGGTTGTGATCTTTCCGGCTGTGCGTGAGTGCTAGGGCATTTTCAATGGGCGCTCCATCCAGCAGACATCCCAGTAGCGGTTGAACTTATAGCCGTTCTCTGAAAATACTCCAACTGTTTTGAATCCGAAGCGCTTGTGCAGAGCTGCGGAAATTGGGTTGGGCGGCACGTATCCGGCGACGATGCGATGAATGTTTTCTCCGGATAGAGTCGCAAAAAGCGCGGAGTAGAGTTCGGTGCCCAATCCTTTACCTGGAAACTGCGGTGCGCAATAGATGGTGGTTTCCACAGTGGTGTCATATGCGGCTTTGGGACGAAAGCGAGTAGTGCCGGCATAACCCACAACGAGGCCGTCTTTTTCGGCGACCAGAAGCCGGTATCGTCCAGTCTTGTCGAATTGCTCGAACCATGAAATTCGCTGCTCAACGGTCCAAGGCGTCACATCGAAAGTGATCGGCGTGTGGACAACGTAGTAGTTATAAATCTCCGTGAGTCGAGGGAGATCGTCTCTCGTCGCAGCACGAATCTGAATGCCAGGCAAGTCAAGCCTCCGATTCGTTCATTTCATCACGGTTGCTTAAGGACTGCATAGTCGGTTGCGGTAGAGTGCTGTGCGAGGGAACATTCTCATTAAGGGCTTCCCATAAGCCCTCACTCACCAGAACTGCGACTACTTCAATGCAATAGGCTGTAGCCAGGCTCCGTCGCCGGCCGAGTCCCAGACGGCGAATCGTACCCATTTCTTGCCAGTAGCATCGAAAGGAATCTTGAAGCTCTTCGTGCCGAAGGGCATGGTGTCGGTGAGGTTGATGATTTGACGGTCGATGTGCGTGCCGTCGCTCCAGACCAACTCTGCGAAGTCCAGCGGGAAGGTGTACTCGATGCTGGCGTTGTAGGTGCTTTTGGCGCCGGTGCCTTCAACGCTCCAGTTGTGAAAGAGAATTTCTCCGGTAGTGCCGAAGAAGTTACCGGCGCGGATGCCTTCGACGATGGGGGCCCAACTCTCGTTGTAGAGCGGAACGCGATCGAGTTTGAGGTAGTTCACGGCGAGCTGCGGGTACGTCTCATCGTCGGGTCGCTTCGTATACGTATCGCCTTCGGCGAGCATGTACTTCGGCTTCGGGGCCCAGTTGCTCATGTCATCGTTGGTGCCGAAGCAGCGGACTTCGCATAAGCGTTTTTCCGAGAGGTCAACCGGGAGGGACTCCCAAGATGCACCGACGAAGCGGTCGCTGAGAAAGAAGTCTTTGTCCTTGTAGTCATCGGGATAGGTTTCCGAGCTCTTGGTGCGGGGATGTGCGGTCCAGAGGATGGACTGCTCCTGATTCACCATCTTCATGACATCTTCGGGCGAGCCGAGATGATAAACGTGGCCGTAGGTGGGATCGGTTTCTTCAAAGGGCTGACCATTCGCGCGAGGGCCGGAGTGAGTGAAGTAGACAGGTTTGGGCATCATCAGATACCAGTGCCCGCCGAGGTAGGAGTTGACCTCTTCAGCCGGAATGAGAAGGAAGTTCTTGTCGGAGAGTCGGCGCGTGCCCTCAAAATAGACCTTCTGCTCGAGGAGCCGTTTGGGGCCAGGATCGCGGGGATCGGAGTCGTCATGGAAGTCTCCGAGGTAAACGACGTTGATGCCCAGGCCGCGGAAGACAGGGACCCAGCTTGGATGGTAGTCGAGGGTTTTAAGATCGCGAAGCTGCTCGTTGAAGTCCATGTGAAAGTGGCCGCTGACGACTTTAAAGCCCCCATGCGCTGGGCTGTACCGGCAGGAGCGTTGTAGAGAGCGTAGTTCTCCTTCTGCCGGTAGGCGGTCGCGACGCGCTTATTCCAGATGGGATCAGTGACACCCCACGGCGCATATCCTTCCCCATGCTCGGGTTGCATCGCCCCTAACGAGAAGGAGCCGGTGGAGTCTTTGCGGTAGTAGACATAGCCGAGGTTGACCTCGTTCTCGCGGGCAAAAAAGAACTTGTGTGGAGGAGGAAAGACAGCGAGAGAGCCTTTTCCTGTGTCCAGGATCTCGAGGCGATTTCGCGCGCGAAGATTAACCGGCTCGTCGTTGGGTGCGCCTCCGAAGGCATACTCCTGCCAAACCTGTGCATTGTCACGCCAGGCTAGCCTGGTTTCATCTTCGATCGCGAAGCCCTTGAGGCCGGCCTTATAGATGTAGGCGACAGAAGGCTCCTGCGTGCTGGCAATGGCCTCCTGCCGTAGCAGGTTCGAGCCCTTGTAGGCCGTGAATTCGAGGTCGCCGGAGAAGATACCCAGCGTGAGTCCGTTGAAGCGGATGGTGAAGCGGGCACCATCAGAAACGACCTTGCAGTTGTCGGTCTTATAGCTGACTGAGGCGCGGCGAATCTCCTCCTCGGTGTGGGGTGGATCGCGCGGATCGTTTTTGCCGGGGACGACAAGAGGGGCGTCCCAGAAGATATTCCACTTTCGCCGGTTCTCCTCCTCAGGACTGTCGATGTTGGCGGCCTTGAGAAGACTGACGATTCCGCCGGAGATGCGGCGTTTGCCGGTGGTCACCTGAAAGTCCGGAGTGAGGTTCCTGCCCAGGACAATCCAGGGGCCGCTCCCGGAGCGTGCGGCAAGCTGCTGCACGATAGGTTCGCCGCCGCGGAGAGAGAACTGCGCCTGGAGTTGCTGGCCAGCTTCACCCTGCCATGTGAGAACGACGGCGGTGCTTTTGATCTCGGCTTTGAGGCCTTCTGCTGGTTTGTATCCGCTGAGGTCGCAGTTGAAGGTCTGAGCGGTGATGATGCCGGACGATAAAACCAGGCTCAAGGCGATTCCACGAAGCTTCATGCTGCTGCCTCCCAACTGCGTTCAGGCGATTCTCTGCCGTTATTTGGACCCTTCCGCCGCATTCACGACGACGTCAATATAAGTGATCTGCTTGCCGGGCTCCAGAATAAACTGGTGCGGCAGTCCGGCCGGCATGTTGATGACATCGCCTGCCGAGACCTTTCTTTCGATTCCATTGCGAATCGAAGTGCCGCGGAGCTCCGTCGGAGATGTGTTCTTGGGTCCACTACATCTGCTCCGACGACGAGGGTGGCCTCGCCGCTCTGAACGATCATGACGACGGTCCGGGTAAGGTGGGACTCGACGACTCCACTCTTTTCGCGGTGGGCCAGAGACCAGCTATAGTGCTCAAACTGAATCTTGTGCGGCGAGTTCTCTGGAGGGAGACCCTTTGGCCAGACGACGTAGCCCGGAGGGTCAGCTGCCGCCGCCGAGGTTGCAGCGAGGCCGACGAAAAGAATGACTCTGGATAGCATTGGAAGTCTCATGTCAGTTTTGTTAGAAGACGAAGCGGCCGCCAAACTGCACGGAGCGGGCGGAGTTCGCCTGAGAGGTGATGGTGCCGAAGCTGCTGCTGGTAGCAGACGCCACTGCAGGTGCGGCGAAGCTGGCGTGATTGAGCGTGTTGAGTACCTCAAAGCGGAACTGCGCGTACATGCCTTTCGGAAAATGAAAGTCCTTCAATAGCGAGGAGTCAAGCTGGTTGATTCCGGGAGAATGCAAACAGGACCCGTCAGCGAGACAGAGGCTAGTGTGCGGTAGGATTGGCGGAAGGACGCGGAGGTCGGGGCGGAGTGGGCTCCGGCACGTCTGCAGGCAACCCTTCTGCGATCAGCGTCCGCTTCGCCCATCCCTGCCAGGTATAGAGGTCCTGGTGCGCCTGCCACTCGGCCGCAGGAACTACCTGCAACTGGGCTCGCGTAGGCGCCGGGAAGTTGCGGCCCAGTGCGTAAATGCCACCCTCGGTCTTCTCCGATTCGTAGCCATGATTGATGTGAGCACCGGTGGATGCGGCCCACTCCGAGATATGGGTTTGGCCAAGCGAGTCGAGCGAAATGTTTTGCCAGAGCGGAAAGTGAAGTCTTGCGTTGAGCCAGCTCGCCGCATCGCGGTTCACCCAGCTGGGACGATGGCCGACACCCGCATAGAAACGGTATTCGATCTTCGGCACACGGGGTCCGGCAAGAGCTTCGACTCGAGTGTTCAGATCGGCGAAGAAGCTTTCGCCGTGACTCGGAGCGGCGACCAGGCTGTCCTCCGCACCGTTCAGCACAAGCGTCTCACCGGCCCGCTGGTGCAGCGCGTAAAGGATGGCCGCTTTGTCGGGAAGAAAGCTGAGCGCCTGGTAGGGCCCACCCTGACACATGACCTTGCTGCTGGAATCCCACGAGCCGCCGTTGCCGTCGAGATCTCCTCCGCCGGAGAGCACCAGTGCGCGGATGCGAGGGTCCAGACCAGCTGCGAGCGCGGCGTGAAAGCTGCCCATCGAGTATCCCAGCACCGCAATGCGCTTCGGATCAACCTCGGGCAGGCTGACGGCGTAGCTCACCGCGCCCATAACGTCACCGATCATAAGTCCGCCCATCCGTGCGGGGGTCTCCAGACCAGGCAGTACAGTGTCGTGAGCACGCGCGTCAGCGAGATGCTCCGAGTTACGTTCTTCCTCGCCGATAGGATCGAACGTTACAACGACCGCGCCGGCGCTCGCGTAGAGCAGCCCGGCGTAAACCTCATACCATGTCGACTTACTTCCCCCGTGCCCAGCCACAACAACCACCGCTGGCAACTTTCCGTTGACATGATCCGGATGATAGACGATAGCGGTGACGCGCATGCCAAACTGAGTTCCATAGGTAACACGATGCGCGACGACGCCGGGCATAGGCGTAAAGCTGCCGTAATCGCGCGCCGCAACCGCGGGCATGGTCTTAGGGAGAAAGAGTGCCGCACGCGCCTGTTCGCGCCAGCGGTCAAACTGCGCCTCCGTCGCTGGAGCGGTGACCGGCGGCGGAGTATCAAAGGGATGTGCAGGGTCAGTGGGATCCGGACGCGTAGTCCGCTGGGCCATACCCGACGTCGCGAAGCTGATCAGGATTGCAAGGGCAAGAAGGGGTCGGTTCTCTCTCATGGCTACATCACTCCTGCATGCTCGCGCAAAGTTATGTCGTCTTCAACGGCAGTCTGTGTGCCGTCGAGCACCGCGCGCGCTCGCTCAGCGTCGAACTGACCCTCCCAACGAGAGATCACAATCGTGGCCACCCCGTTGCCGATGATGTTGGTGATCGAGCGCATCTCCGAGAGGAAACGGTCGACCCCGAGGAGAAGGGCAATCCCGGCCACGGGCACCGTCCCCAATGCGGAGAGCGTGGCCGATCGCAGTAGCCAGGATCTCGAAACTCTATGGGCCCCGTTCCTCAGCCAGAAACTGCCGCTCATCCTTTCAATCGAAGATCCCCTCTTCGCCGAGATCCGCTCGAATCCCGGGGTGTACGTTCGCGACCGTTCGATGAACGAGTGGTCGGATGTAGTGAGTTCGGCAGCGCTAATTAAGCTGACCGGGGCGTTAAATCAGTCAGAGGTGCATCCCAGCCGCTATTACACGGCATTTGGCGAGGCGGAGGCTTCTTTTCTGCTGGGCGGGCTGCTGAAAACGCCTGAGCGGGCGTTATCAATTGTTCGAACCAGCCAACTCTCGTGGCAGCAGCTCGCGGACAACAACGTTATCTTCGTTGGCGTGCAGAATCTCTTCTTTAACCAGCTCCGTAACATGCCGATCACTCCACAGCTAGTTCCAGAGCTGAACGGCGTTCGAGATGTACATCCCGGTAGCGGACAACCGAGCGTTTATGCAGACGAGTACACAACGGCGCCGACCGAACGGGGAACGATCTACGCCCTGGTGACCCACCTGCCTGGGCCAAACGGAAAGAACGACATTGAGAGCTTCACCAGTAACCGTTCAGCCGGATATCTCGGCGCGGTGCAGAGCTTCACCGATCCACAGTTCGCCCACATGTTGGCGGCAAAGCTCAACGAGGAGACCGGCGGTAAGGTTCCGCGCTTCTACTAGGTGCTTTTCCAGGTCCGCTACCGCGACGGCGTTCCGACCGAGACGAAGTTCGTCCTCGGCCGCGAGATGCATTAGTACTTATCCGCCATGTTTTCAGCGCACGCGAATCACAAACTACGCGGACTTAGATACTTTCGTGGACTTCGACCGCAGCCAATGACAAAGCCACTTTTTTCAGTGGACTTCGACCGCAGCCAATGACAAAGCCACTTTTTTCACTGCGATAAGTGCCTGAGTTTTCCACACAGCAGGTTCCCCCTTTTAAAAAATTCACCGCATCGGGCGTCACGAGACACCGTCCCTGCATCAAAACAAATTAACTGGAGGTTGACGCTGTTGTATTTTCACTGCGCTTCATTGAGCAGTCTCTGCCAAGTTGTTGAGTGAAAATATGACGATTTCAATCCGCAGTCTAGCCAAGAAGGCCCTCAAAATCGACTCATGGAACTCGGACGACGATCAGGCGCGTCTGGTCGCCGACGCTCAGGTTGTCTTTGATGTAGGTGCCAATGTCGGACAGTCCGCGAAGACCTACCGCCGGCTCTACCCGCTGGCTGACATCTGGTCCTTCGAGCCATTTCCCGTCACCTACGAACATCTTTGTCGCTCTCTCGCCGACGAGAGGTTCCATCCCATCGCCCTGGCTCTTTCCGATCGCATCTCAAAAGCCGAACTCAACATCGGGGCGGTAAGCATCACCAATTCTCTCCTCCGCAGGGAGACTGATACTGGCAAGGCAATCGAGGTCCAGACGGACACGCTCGACCATTTCTGCAGCGAACACGGCATCTCCAATATTGATATTTTGAAGGTAGATGTCGAAGGCGCTGAGGACCGCGTGTTCAGGGGTGCAAAAGAGATGCTTTCTCGCCGCGCCATTCGCTCTGTCTTCGTCGAGGTATACTTTCGCCCTGTGTATGACGGCATGCCGATGTTCTGGGACCTGAACGCTCAGCTGAGCAACTTCGGGTTCGGCCTCTGTGGTCTGTATTCTCTGAGTTCATCTCATGACGGACTTCTGAGCTTCGGGAACGCACTCTATCTGCAGCGATCTGACTCCTGAAAGGACAGGCCACGACAAACGCAGTCCTTTGAAATGAAACCATTGGGTCTCAAGCTGGTACGTGGACCGAGGCCAGCGCGCTGGCGATAGCTCTTCCGGCGGTGGAGGTATTGGCGGCGCCGCCAACATCCCGGGGGGTTGAGAACGAAGTGTGCGGTGAGGATGTCGATGTGGAATTTGTCCCAGGTGACGTTGGGGAAGGCTTTGGACATCTCGAGCACACGCTCGTCCCAATAGGGCATAGTGATGGAGATTCCGTTGGATTTAGTGGCAGAAGTGAGGTGTTTCTTTTCGCGTCTCTGCGCAAGGTTGAATGCGAATCTAAGAATGCGATCAACCCCTATACGGGTCATGATGGTCTCCTGGATGACAACTTCGCGGTCGGTCCCGGGAAAGATTCTGCCGCCGATGGAGGAGTACTCGCCTTCGGTGTTCTCGCGGACAACGAAGAAGTCGATGTCCCCAGGCTTGCGGCCGGCGAGCGGGCAGGGTACGCCGGGCATCAGCCGAACCGGACGCAGGTTCACGTACTGATCGAATTCGCGGCGAAAGAGGATCAACGATCCCCAAAGTGAGATGTGGTCGGGGACCCTTTCCGGCCAGCCTACAGCGCCGAAAAAGATAGCGTCGTGGTGGCCAATCCGCTCCTTCCAGTCGTCCGGCAACATTTTGTTGTGCTTCAGGTAGTAGTCGCAGGAGGCGAAGTCGAATTCGTCGAGTTGGAGTCGAAATCCGTACTGCTCGGCGGCGGCCTCGAGGACCCGTACCCCCTCGGGAACAACTTCCTTGCCGATTCCGTCGCCCGGGATCACGGCTATTTTATAAATCCGATTGGTTTGATCTCTGTTGCTAGGGTCTTTAGCGTAGGGCATTGTCAGAGCGCCTTTCCGGTTGGAAGGTTTTAGTCAGCATCGCCTTGCGCTACGACGAGACGCATGATGATGATCGTGACAGCGGACACTATCAGCGTACCGCCGACGAGGTAGAGTCCGCGAGTGAAGTTTCCGCTGGTCCCGTTAGTTGAGCCGATCATGTACGGTCCAGCGAAGCCGCCCAGGGTGCCGAGCGAATTGATGAGTCCAATAGACGCGGCCGCCGCGGTGCCGGCAAAGAAGGTGGTGGGGAGGCACCACAGAGGCGGTTTGGCGGCGCTGACGCCGAATGCGGTGAGCGAGAGTCCGGCGATGGCCAGAAAAGCAGAAGAGCCTGCGCGAGCCGCTACAGCCATCCCGACAGCGCCGATCAAGCACGCGAGCGCGGCATGCCAATAGCGCTCTCCGGTGCGGTCGGAGTTGCGCGACCAGAGGACCATGCCGATAACCGCGATGAGGTTCGGAACGGCGACCAGGAGTCCCACGTTGAAGACCGAGAAGCCGAGACCCTTCACGATGAGCGGAGCCCAGAACCCTATCGTATAAAGCCCGGCGGAGGTGCCGAAGTATGCGAGCGAGAGTGCCAGGACCTTCCAGTCCGCCAACGCGCGCCAAGCGCTGTGGCTGCGGGGATCTTTGATCCCGCTCTGCTCCTGCTGAATCGCAGAGGAAAGCCAATCGCGTTCGTCCGCGGCGAGCCAGTTGGCAACGGCGGGACGGTCGGTCAGGAACCCGAAAGTTATGAAGCCGAGCACCAATGCAGGGATGCCTTCGACGAGGAAGAGCCACTGCCAGCCATGCAGACCCAGCAGCCCATTGAGCTCCATCAAGGCACCTGAGACAGGCGAGCCGATCAGTCCGGCGGCCGGCGCGGCGGCCATAAACATTGCAGTTACAGCCGACCGATGATTCGAAGGAAACCAGTAGCTGAGATAAAGAATAATCCCAGGAAAAAACCCGGCCTCTGCAAGCCCAAGCAGAAACCTCAGGACATAAAAGCTAATCGGGCCGCGAGTAAAAGCCATTGCGACAGACACAAGGCCCCAGGTGATCATCACCCGGCCGATCCAGAAACGTGCTCCGACTTTGTGCAGGATGATGGTGGACGGCACCTCGAAGACGAAGTAGCCAAGAAAAAAGATACCCGAACCGAGGCCGAACATCTGCGACGTCAGGCCGACATCTTTGTTCATCGTCAGTGCGGCGAACCCTACGTTGATTCGATCGAGAAAAGCCACGAAATAGAGCAGCATCAGGAACGGAATGAGTCGCCAGGTAATCTTGCGAATCGCACCTTCTTCGAGAAGGCTGGAAACCGGCGTTGCGGTATCGCTCATACTCTCCCTTAGTGGTAAACGCAGCTTCGAATTCCGAGCATATTAGCCCGAACACCACAGCTCTCTGGCCACAAGCGTTCCGCCCTAGAACGACCGCGGCAAGAAGACATCAAAGAACGAGCCCGCGGTCGAATGCAGACAAACATTAGCATTAGCAGCCCCATCAACCTTTTTCGTAAATCCCTTGTCATCCACCTCGATCCGCATCGGCGCAGTCGGACAAACCTCCGGCTTCACCGCATAGGCCGCCGCAACCGCATCGAACAACGTCGGCGATCTATACTTCGTCGCCGCGCCCCATTCCGCCGTCAACTCCTCCAGCGCTTTGGTCATTCCCGTCTTCTTTCCGAACAGCTCCGCCTGCCGCGCCGGATCGAATTGGATCTGCGTCGAATCGAGCGGCATCATATACAGCGGTACTCCCGATCCAAACAGTGCCTTCGCAGCCGCAACATCGTTCACGATGTTCCACTCCGCATCGGGCTGCTCCTTATTGCCATAGCCACGCGCAACCGATCCGCCCATCATGACGACCCGCTTCAGCTTGCCAAAAGTCTTCGGATCTTTCGCGATCAGCGCTCCCACGTTCGTCAGGGGCGCAACCGCCACCAGCGTGATCTGCCCCGGATCTCTGCGAATCGTATTCAGCATGAACTCAATCGCATCCGGGTAGGTCCGATCGGGCGAGCCTTCCGCCCACTTGCCCTGGGTAAAATGCGACTTTCCGGCCGTCTTCGGGCCTTCGTACACCGGAACATCCCCACGTCCCGCCGAATTCAAAAACCGCGTCGCAAGCCGCGCACGCAAATGTGTGTCTTCAAAAGCAGTCGTTACGCCGAGCACTTGCACCTCGGGGCTCCTCAGTAAAAACCCAAGCGCATACGCATCATCGATATCGTCGCCGATATCCGTGTCGAAAATTACCTTCGAGACTGTAGCCTGCGCCGCTGCAGAATGAGTTCTACCAACCAGCAGCAGAAGCAACATCAGCAAGGCGAGCGTCTTGAGCATGGTCCCAATGCTACACCTGCTATTCGGCTGGCTTAGCATTCTGCACGCGGGTATCTGCGCGAAGGTGGTAGAGGTATATTTCCCCTGTGACTGAGCGGGACATGCGGACCAAGAAGGGTTCGCTTCAAACTGGGTTCAACCACATCCCACACACAGCAAGGGCAGCTCCCTTTTGGCCCTGAGAACTGCCCTCGCCGTAACCTGGAGAACCGACGCGTCTAATAAATAGATGATGCGTTGCCTTCGCCGGGATGCCTGGTTGTTCCCTTGATATTTGGCGAGCACCGAATGCGCTTATCTCCAACATTCCAGGCTTCCTTTGCATCCTACCTTCAGGCAAAACAAGGAGACGCATATGGCCGCAATCCAGGAAAAAAACACCACGAAGCTCGGCAAGGCCGCAACGACGACCGCTGAATCTGATCCGCCCTCCAAAATAGATCCCGTAGCACCCGCGGGCAGTGAAAAATCCCTCGGCGCTGAGAGCATCCGCGACGGCCGTCCGTCAACCGACGACAGAACCGTCGAGGCGATTGATGAAGAGAGCCCCGACATTACCGGTACGTTAGATGCCGACAAGACCAGCAGCGGTCAATAGCGTGCACGGAAAACACGAAAGCCTGACGCCGCAAGTACCATAGAAAGCAATGCCCCGCCTCGCTCCCTCTCATCCGGTTTCCTTGCTCCTGCTCGTCACCGCTCTCTTCACCTTCCTCATCCAGTCCGGCGAGCTTGGCACCTCCGACACCACCCACCGTCTGCAGGTAGCTCACTCTCTCTGGACAGGCCAGCCCCAGGTCTTTCCCAACGAATACCCCGAGTTCGGACTTCACGGGCGCGGCGGCCGCCTCTACGCCTGGTACGGCATCGGCCAATCCTTACTCATGCTTCCAGCCGACCTCATCGGCTCCGCCGCAATCCGTCTGCCGTTCTGGAGCAACTACGCAAGCACTGAAGCAGATCCATCCATCCGCAGCATCATCGTCAGCATCAGCACCAACATCCTGGTCAATGTGCTCACCGCGTTTGCCGCCTTCCATCTCCTCGGTCTGCTCGGCTTTTCAACACGAGAATCCGTCGCCGGCACCCTGGCTCTGCTATGCGCCACCACGCACCTGCACTACGCGCAGAACATGACGGAGAACAACTACATCCTGCTGCTCACCATCACCGGCTTCGCCTTGCAATACAAATGGCTCGCGACTGGCAGCCGCCGCGCCCTCTTCTGGGGCTCGGCAGCCCTCGGCCTCAACCTGCTCACACGCATCACCACAGCCCTCGACATTCTTGCAGCGGCCTGCTTCATCCTGCTCGCGTTGCTCTTCACTCGAACCGAGGCATCTCGAAACACGGACATCTCCAGCGCGTCGAAACAGACAGCCTCCGTCACGGCAGCAAACCCCGCCGGCCATCCCACCATTCGGACATACCTGCGCACCGCTCTTCCCATCTACGCCGTCTTCCTTCTGCTCGATCGGATCTATCAATACATCCGCTTCGGCTCCTGGACCAACACCTACGTCGACGTCTTCGCGCGCGAGCAACGGCAGATGGACCCAACGCTCCCCGCCAGCTTCCCCTTCAACGGAGACTGGATCCACAGCGGTATCGATTCCGGCATCCTCGGTCCATTCCTCGCACCAGCAAAGGCCATCTTCCTGTTCGACCCAATGTTCCTGCTGGTTCTGCTGCTCACAGCTCTTCTCTGGAAGCGGCTCCCATCCGCACCGCGAGCGTTTCTAGCGGCCACGTTCATAATGCTCGGCGCCTACATCGTCTTCTATGCCCGGTACTTCTGGTGGGCCGGCGACTTCGCCTGGGGCGATCGCTACATCTCAAGCGCCGTCGACCTGACCACCCTGCTCGCCATTCCGCTTCTGCTCCGTTACCGGAAGGCCCTCGGCCGAACAATCTGGTACGCGGCCCTCACCATCACCGCTGCCAGCGTGGTCATCCAATGCGCATCCCTCGCCTTCTGGTTGCCGCTCGAGATCTACCAGATGGAGGCCTTCGGACGCCACACCTTCGTCGTGCTTCTGCGCTTCAAGAACATCGCCGCCTTCGCGTTGGGCCAGCGTGCAGCCTGGGGTCTCAACACCCACGCCATGTTTGAGGACCCCTGGGACGCAGCGCACATCACCTCATGGAACTTTCTGCCGTCCCTGCTGCGCCACATCGGCGTCGCTCCACTCTGGGTCGTACATGTTCTCTATGGAGTGTCGTTGCTTATAGCCCTGGCTCTGGTCTTCACCTCAACCAGGCTCGTCCGCCTCCTCCGCCTCCCGGACGCAGCCCATGCCAATTCTCAAAATGGGAACCACGAAAAATAAATCCAGAATCCGTGGCGTATTTTTCGTCCTCAAAAAATGACCGTCAACTCACCACGTTTCACCACGCAATTCACCACAAACTCACCATCAAAACACCACGTTTTGCGACCAAATTTCCCCAACATCCCCCGCAAAAACAAAAAAAGACCCAGACCCCCCACTAAAAAAATACCAGTCCCGCGCCTAGCCCAAGGCAACTCCGATGGGAACGGATATAAGTGTGTTAGCGTACCAGTCAATCCAATCTCAAGCTCGTCGAGGCTATTGAAATGGCGAAAGATA
>WNFC01001141.1_pt1 | contig 27412 bp, 22 predicted proteins | sample 5400541 | NCBI WGS metagenome assembly WNFC01 (sample SAMN13153342, study PRJNA577476) | soil metagenome | isolation source: 120 cm saprolite under Douglas fir tree site 2 hole 2 replicate 1 | place: USA:California | collected 2015-04-18 | reverse complement strand
GGGCGGAGCCAAGGCCCCTCTTTCTGACGGCCGATCTTCAGTGGGCAAAGAGAACCTACGTCGAAAACGAAATCGCTGGATGGCGCGAGTATCGACATGTGTTCAACACCGGCACCTCAGACTATATCGACCTCCGCTTCGTCATTGAGGCTCCAGGCACTGTCTGGATTGATGACGTCGCGCTTCGCGAACACAAACAATAGAGAAGGCACGTAGCGTGTGGCGCTGGCAACAGCTGGACGCTGGAGCCTGCAAGCCGCGAGTGATCCAGGTCTGCTAGACTCCCCGGCAGCCATCCTCAACCGAGGTGCCCAATGCGGGTGATCGGGCTCGCGGTCGCTCTCACAGTTAGCCTCTTCCTTGCGCCGCTCGCGGCCGAAGCGCAAGCGGGGAAGATCCCGCGCATTGGTTGGCTCATGGGCGGATCCCCGAACTCTCACGGTGCCTTCCTTGCCGCATTCCGACAAGGGCTGCGCGATGTGGGTTACACGGAGGGGCAAAACATCGCGATCGAGCCACGGTACGCGCATGGGGCGAATGATCGCCTGCCCGACCTGATGGCCGAGCTGCTCCGGCTCAAAGCGGATGTGATCGTAGTGGACGGCACTCCTCCTGCCTTGGTGGCCAAGGCAGCGACGACGAAGGTGCCGATCGTGTTTACATTGGCGGGCGACCCCGTGGGCAGCGGACTCGTGGCCAGTTTCGCCCACCCGGGAGGAAACGTGACCGGGGTGTCTAACTTTCGCGGCGATCTGAGCGGGAAGCAGCTCCAGTTCCTTAAGGAGCTGGTCCCGCAGCTCGCCCGCGTCGCTGTTCTGTACAACCCGCTCAATCCCGTATACACGGCGGCGATACTGGACGGCGCGCGAGTGGCCGGCCGTGCGCTGGCCGTGGAGCTTCAGGTTCTGGAAGTTCGCAACTCGAACGAACTGACAAGCGCATTTTCAGCATTGGCGCGAAGCCGCGCCGGTGCCCTCCTGGCGCTGGGCGACGTGATCTTTCGCACCGAGCAAGTTCAGCTCTTGAGACTGGCGGCCGAGAGTCGGTTGCCGACGATGTATTCGGACAAAACGTTTGTGGAGGCCGGTGGTCTGATGAGTTATGGATTGAGCTATCCTGACAACTTTCGTCGCACCGCGGTCTTTGTCGATAAGATCCTCACATCGAAGTACTCGATCCTCGTGCTGTCGTCAGTATTGACGTCGGTGAAGACTGCGTCAAAGCCGTCGACCGTCGCCGGTCTATGAGTGCGGGGCACAAAGAAGAGGACTTCTGTGATCGTGCTGTCCAGCGCAGTGAAGAGTCGCTGGGGGCTGAAGGTGCTGAAGAGCTGAGGAAAGACGGAGTGGATGTTGCCGAACCGGACCGGGGTATTCGTCGGGTTGGAGTCGTCCGCGCTCACCTGGAACCTGGTACCCGGGGTGAAGAAGACGACGCCACGTGGGGAATTGAAGTTGAAGAAGTTGGCCGGGAAGCTGTTGGGTGCCGCAAAGGCATCGGGCACGCCATCCCAGTTGATCTCCCGGCGTCCATCCGGAAACGATCCGCCCACGCCGTTGTTGGCTCCGAGAAACGTCCGGAAGGCATTGACCGTGGCGAGGATGTCGGACGGGCTTGCCCCAGATGCTTCAAAGACGACCGGCGCAGCCACCGCGATTGTTGGCAACGAGAGCATCAACGCGGCAAAGGCGAGCGCGACAGGCTTCATCGTTGTCTCCTCCCAGATAACGTTGATCTTCGGCGATTACGACGTATTCAGATGTTTTGCAAGCATGCCAAAACCTCCCCTCCAGCGCTGACGTAATGTAAACCACTCGCGTGAGGGCTGGCGGCGCGCCACCTCAAGAGCCGACGCGGCCTTCGGAAGCCGCGCCCGCCAGGGCACGGATACCCACGGGCCGTCATCGACTGGCTTCTGAAGCGCGATGCACGATGGCGTCCGTTTCTCTCCGGAGTCGCTCATGTCAGGGCGGACGAAGTAGATCATGTCCGTATCTTCAAGGAATGCCCGGTCCACGACGCGGCTGCGCTGAGGATCGAAACCGCTCGCATCCCGGGTCCGCATGAACGCCCTCCAGATCTTTCCGGAAGCCATCGCGAGCGGGGGCGGGCAGCACTGGCTCCAGAATGATCGGTCCGGTCAGGGACTCTCCAGGCGAGCTCCTTGCCAATGGCGCATAAGTTACTGATCTTCTAGAAATTACATTCCGGTATCGGATTTGCGGTGGAGTCCTGCCGTGGACAGTTCTAGTGAGGTGACGCCTGCTCCGCGCGGCGCCGGGCGCCCATCGACCGTGGCGCCGTACGCGCCTCGCTGCGCGAGGATCCGGGACCTCCCAGGCGTCGAAATCCTGCGGCGCGTCCGGCTCGCGAGCTGTTGCTGCGGCAAGAGCGCGCTCTACGAGCTGGTGAGGCAGCTTGAGGGCGGGAGTGTCGGGATGACGTACCGCTGGCTTCGCCGGCGAGCGCTCTGGTGGACCGATCCGCTCGGTCGCGACGAGGGGTTGGGCATGCGGCTCAGCTCCAAGATCTTCCTCTCCTCTGCGCTCGTGATCGTCGTGCTCGGGGGTGTCAGCGCCCTGAGCCTCGGCGCGGTGGGCCGTCTCGTGTCCGTCAACCGGGAGATCACGACCCGCACGATCCCCGTGCTGAGCCTCACCGCGTCCGCCCGCGAGGCGATTCCACCGCTTCTGGGGCTCGAGGCGCGCGCGGTGGTGCTGGGCGACCGGCGCTATACGACGGCGTGGACCGAACTGGCGGCGCGGATCGCGGAGGATCTCGCGCGGCTCGCCGAGTACGCGCTGAGCGAACGGGAGGCGCTGCACCTCCGCGAGGCCAGCGCCGCGTTCGAGGAGTACCGGCGCATCGTCGCCGAGGAGCAAGCGCTCCTCGGGCGCGGCGAGCGCGCGCGTGCCGTGCGGCTGACGGACGCCGCTGCACGAGTGCTCGGCGTGCAGGTCCGGGAAAGCCTGGACGAGCTGATGGCGGCGACCCGCGCGCGGGTCCTCGCGGCGCAGACCGAGGCCGCGCACCTCGAGGCGCGCACGTGGACCGCGGTGCTCATCGCGCTGGGCGCGGCCGTGGGCCTGGCCCTGCTCGGGACGGCGATCATCGCTCGGCGGATGACGCGCTCCCTCGACCTGCTGTCCTCGGCCACGGCGGAGGTCGCGGCGAGTGCGTTTCGAGAGCCCATCGCGGTCGACAGCCGCGACGAGATCGGAGCGCTCGCGCGCTCGTTCAACTCGATGGGGAGTCAGCTGCGCCAGATGGAGGAGACGAAGCGGGAGTTCTTCGCAACCGTCTCCCACGAGCTCCGGTCGCCGCTCACGTCGATCCGCGGTGCCGTCGACCTCCTTCACGAGCGCGCTCCCGGCCCCCTCACGGAGAAGCAGGAGCGCCTGACCGGCATCATCGCGCAGAGCTCCGAGCGGCTGCTCCGGCTCGCCAATCAGATCCTCGAGATGTCGCGCCTGCGCGCGGGGCTCGTGGAGCTCGAGCGGAAGCCGCTCGACCTCGCGAGGCTCGTGGACCGCGTGGTCGAGGAGCTTCACCCGCAGGCCGAGGAGTCCGGTGTCGCTCTGGAGCGCGAGCGCTACGGGTCGCACTTCGCGTACCTCGGCGACGAGGAACGGCTTTACCAGCTCGTGGTCAACCTCGGCGCCAACGCGATCCGCTTTACCCCGCGCGGCGGGCGTGTCGTCGTTCGGGTCATCGACGCGAGCTCGGAGTTCGAGCTCCAGGTCGAGGACACGGGTGTAGGCATCCCCGCTGAGGCCCTGCCGAACATCTTCGACCCCTACCGGCAGGCACACCGAGATCGGGGCGGCACCGGCCTGGGCCTGGCGATCGTGCGGGGCGTCGCGAGCGCCCACGGAGGTCGCGTGACCGCCGAGTCGAGCGAAGGCAAGGGCAGCCGCTTCACCGTCCTCCTACCGCGCTCGTGAGTGCGGCTAGTCGTGCTTGCCGCCCTGCTTGCCCTTGCCGCGGTGCTCGAACCTCGGCCCTTCCATCCTCTTCGCGTGACCGGGCGGGATTCGGTAGTAGGTGACTGGCACCGCGAGCACGGGCTGCGGCACCCGCGCCTGCACGACGTGCGTCCAGGGCCCCCCGTGCGAGGAGGCAATGAACCAGGCGCCCTCGTGGAATCGGTAGTAGTGCTGGTGGTAGACGAACAGGTTGAAATCGACCCCGGGCGCGTAGTAGACAGGCGAACCCGGCACGACGACGACCCGCGGCGGCTCGGCGATCATCACGGGCGGCGGCGGTGGGACTGGCACCCCGATGTTGACCCCGACGCTGACGTTGCCGGCGTGAGCGGGCGTCACCCCCGGCAGTCCCGCCGACACGGACACGATCACGAGACTCGCGGCGATCGTTTTCCAGCTCATCTCATCCGTCCTCCTGTCACACAGGCGAATCACGCGCGCCCTCCGAGGCTACGCCCAACGGCATGGTGAGGCGAACCTCCAGGGCGGCTGCTATTCGGGTCTCGACGAACGACGCGCTTCTCGATCGTCGGTCGAGCGCCCAGACCGAGGCTGGCGACGCCGGACAGTTCGGTGCCCCGACGCTGGTCCTGATCCGTATGGACCTCCGGGCCCATGGTCGGTGGCGTGATGTCTGTTCTCTCTGCGTAGAGCGCCGTTGCGCGCATTGCGGTCTCGGCGATCCCGAGAGCGACGAGCCCAGCGATGAGCGCGCGCATGTCTATGTGACGCTCCTCTCCGTAGGATGTCTTACTACAACACGCTGTGAGAGCAGCGGGAATGCCAGAGTCAAAATGTCCGTGGGGGCAGGGATTTACGCGTTCCGGAGCCGAATGCGGACCGTCAGGAGACCGACGGTCGAGTAAGTCTTACAAGGCAAGTGGGGTCGGCCCGAACACGGCAACGCGGGAGCCTCCGAGAAGGCGCCCCTCGTTGTCGTGTTCGCGCCAGGCGCCTATTTCAGATTCTGGCGGAAGTGGGCAAGCGTGCGCCGCCAGGCGTCGGTCGCGCCAGCCTGGTTGTAGACGTCCGGTCGGTCGTCGTTGAAGAAGCCGTGATCCACGTTCGGGTAAATGTGGATCTCCGACTGCTTGCCCGCCTTCTTGATGGCCGCGTCCGTATCCTTGGCGACCTGAGGCGTGACGAAGCCGTCCTTCTCCGCGAAGAGGCCGAGCACGGAGCCCGAGAGCTTCGAGTAGTCAGGCTTCACGTTCGGATGGATCCCGTAGAAGTTGACGCAGGCTCCGACCGAGGGATTGAGCGTGGCGGCATAGAGGGCGAGCTGACCACCCATGCAGAAGCCCACGGCGCCGATCCTCTTCGCGGACGACTGGCCCAGGAGATACGTCGCGGCGCCTCTCAGATCGCGCTCCGCCTGCGAAATGTTCAGCGCCATGAAGAGCTTGCCGGCGCCGTCGGGCTCGCTGGCGGTCTTGCCGTGATACATGTCCGGGGCGAGCGCCGTGAACCCCTCGGCGGCGAAGCGGTCGCAAACGTTCTTGATGTGTCCGACGAGACCCCACCACTCCTGGAGCACCAGCACGCCCGGGCCCTTGCCTGAAGCGGGCGTCGCCAGATACCCCGCCGTCTTGCTGCCGTTCGACGCGAACTCGACCATCGTTCCAGCCATGCTCAAGATCCTCCTTGGTTGGTGCCGGCGACCGGCACGATCTTCACCGCCACGACGCGCCGGGCGTCGGCCTCGAGCACGGTGATCGCATAGCCCGGGACCTGGAACACCTCGCCCGGCCGGGGGATCCGGTGCAGCGTCGCGAGCACGAGCCCCGCGACGGTCTCGTAGTCACGCTTGGGAAGGGTCCAGTCGAACGCCTCGTTCAGCTCGTCGATGTTCGCGCGCGCGGCGACCCGATAGCTCCCGTCAGGCAGCCGCTCCGCCACCGCCGGCGTCCGCTCGTGCTCGTCGTGGATGTCGCCCACGATCTCCTCGAGGATGTCCTCGAGCGTCACGACGCCGGTCGAGCCGCCGTACTCGTCCACGACCACGGCCATGTGGGTGCGGTTGCGCTGCATCTCGCGGAGCAGGTCGTCGATGCGCTTGGTTTCCGGCACATAATACGGCGGGCGCTTCAGCTCGTCCAGGATCCTCACCAGCGCGCCGCGGCTCAGGAGATCCTTCACGCCGACCACGCCCACGATGTTGGTCTCGCGCCGCCGGTAGATCGGGATCCGTGAAAACCCGCGTTCCAGGACGCACGCGATGGCATCCCGGGGCGTCGCTGTGTCGGGGAGCGTGGCGACCTCGACCAGCGGCACCATGACCTCGCGCACGGTGGTGTCGCCGAGGTCGAAGATCTTGTCGATCAGCTGAGCCTCGTGGGTCGTCACGTCCGCCTCGTCGGGCTCCATCTGGAGCAGCGCCTTGAGCTCCTCGCGCGAGACGAAGGCGCGCATGTCGATCTGACGCCCGCCGAAGGTTCGCAGGATCGCGCCGACGACGAGGTTCGCGAACGCCACGAACGGCACCAGCAGCGTCGCCGCCCAGGTGAGCGGCCGATAGAGTGTCAGGATCAGGCTGGTCGCCCACTCCCGCGCGATGGCCTTCGGGATGATCTCGCCGAAGACGAGCATCACCGGGGTCAGGAGGATCGTCGCCACCAGCGGCGCCCACGGCCCCAGCACGGGCAGGAGACTCCACGTCGCCGCCGAGCCGGCCACGATGTGGGCCATCGTCACCCCGATCATCGCCGTCGAGAGCGCGCGCTCGGGCTGGCGAAACGCCTCGAGGTAGAGCGCTGCGGTGGTGCTGCCCTCCTCGGCCAGGTGCCGCAGGCGCAGCCGGTTGGCGGCGATGAACGCCATCTCCGCCGCCGAGAAGAACATCGTGAGCAGGAGACACAGCCCGGCGAGCCAGAGGAGGCTCACGCGGCCGCCTCCTTCGGGGCGGGCTTCTTGAGCGAGACGAGCACCTCGAGAATTCGCGTCCGCTCCACCTTCTCCACCGTCAGCCACAGCTCGGGCGTTTCAAAACGCTCGGCCCGCCGCGGTACGCGCCCGAAGAGGTCGAGCACCCAGCCGCCGACGGTGTCGTAGCCCTCGTTGGAGATCTTGAGCCCGGTGACGGCGTTGAGCTCCTCGAGCGGCAGCTTGCCGGCCACCCGGAAGGTCTTCGCGTCCACCCGCTGGATCAGGCGCTCGGGCTCGTCGTACTCGTCGGAGATCTCACCCACCAGCTCCTCCAGGAGATCCTCCAGGGTGACGAGGCCGGCGGTGCCCCCGTACTCGTCCACCACGATCGCCATGTGGAGCCTCTTGGCCTGGAACTCCTGGAGCAGCATGTCCGCGCGCTTGGACTCCGGCACGAAGTACGGTGGGTGCAGGTGGGCGCGGAGATCGAATCCGGCCGGCAACCCTTCCATGTGGGGCAGCAGGTCCTTCGTGTAGAGGATGCCCACGATGACATCGAGCGAGCCCTCGTACACCGGCACGCGCGAATGCAAGTGCTCGCGGAGCGCCGGCAGGATCTCCGCCGCCGGCGTCTCGACGTCGAGGCAGACCATGTCGGGGCGCGGCACCATGACTGATCGGACGAGGGTGTCTTCCAGCTCGAACACTTTGTGGATCATCTCGCGCTCTTCACGTTCGACGACGCCCTCGCTCGCGCCGACGTCGACGAGTGTCCTCAGCTCCTCCTCGCTGAGCATCACCTGCTCCACGCGTTCGCGGCCGATGAGCCCCACCGTCAGCGCCGTCAGTCCCGCGAGGGCGGCACGCACGGGCGTCAGGAGTACGCCGAGCCACGCCACCGGCCGGCCGGCGAATGCCAGGAACCGTTCCGGGTACTTGACCGCGAGCGTCATCGGCAGGACTTCGCCGAAGGTCGTGAGGACGAAGATCAACACGACCATTTCGACGAACACCCCCCAGCTCGGGCCGAAGAGACTGTCGGCGATCGTCGCGGCGATCGCGGCGGCCCCGATGTTGATCACCGTGATGCCGACCAGGAGCGTGACGAGCAGCTCGTGCGGGCGCTCGATGAGCGGCTTCGACGCGCCGCTGGCTTCGCCCTTCGAGGCGACTTGTCTGAGCCGGGCGCGGCCCAGGGAGAAGTACGCGGCCTCGGCGCCGGTGAGGATCGCGGAGCAGACGATGAGGATGCCGAGGGCCAGGAACCGCAGGCCGAGGTTGTCAGGCACGGGCGCGTCCCGTCACGAAGTGCTCGAACCCGGCGCGGACGGGGACGGCGCGCCCGCCGGCGTCGAGGTACCGGATCCCATCGGCGGCGGCCGTCATCTCGCCCACCGCGCTGAGCGGCGTCCCGGTGGTACCCGCGAGGCCCTCGGCCAGGCGCTCGACCGCCTCGGGCGCGCAGGTGAGGAGCAGTTCGTAATCCTCGCCCCCACCGGTGGCCCAGGCCAGCGCCTCGCGATCGAGCGCCCGCGCGATCGCGTGCACCGTGGCGTCCACGGGGAGCCGTCCGAGCTCCACACGCGCACCGAGCCCGCTCTCCTCGCAAAGGTGGCCGAGGTCGGTCGCGAGACCGTCGGAGAGATCGATCATCGACGTGACCCCGCCGGCCGCGGCGAGCCACTGTCCCTCCCGGGTCCGTGGCCGGGGCCTCAGGTGCGCGGTCGTCACGTCGGCCGCTGCGGCGGCAGCCACGCCGCGAGGCACCGGGGTCGCCTCGAGGAGCGCAAGCCCGGCCGCGGAGCGCCCGAGCGACCCCGTGACGGCGATCACGTCCCCGGCGCGCGCCGTGGACCGGGTGAGCGGTGCCCGGGCCGCCTCGCCGAGCAGCGTCACGTTGACGATCCAGCCCCCGGGCGATGCTGCGGTGTCCCCGCCGACGATCGCCACGTCGTGCTCCGACGCGAGCGCCTGGACGCCCTCGTAGAAGGCCTCGGCCTCGTCGAGACCAACGGCCTCAGGACAGGCGAGCGCGATCAGCGCCCACCGGGGCCGGCCGCCCATCGCAGCGATATCGGAGAGGTTCACGGCGAGCGATTTCCAGCCGATGTCGTTGGGTGTGGCCCAGCGGCGCCGGAAGTGCACGTCTTCGATGAGCAGGTCGGTCGTCGCCAGAAGCAGGCTTCCGGCGTCCGGCTCGAGGACCGCGCAGTCATCGCCGATTCCAACCCGGACCCCTGGCGCCCTCCGGACCGCCCGCCGGATGATCTCGATCAGGCGTCGCTCGGTCGCAGGGGGCGCGCTCATCCGGGGCCGCTGAGGAAGTTTCTCAGAAGCTGCTTTCCCTCGACCGTCAGGATCGACTCGGGATGGAACTGGACGCCTTCGACGGGGTCGCGCCGGTGGCGGAGGCCCATGATCTCCCCGTCCTCAGCCCAGGCCGTTACCTCCAGCGCGTCAGGGACCGTGTCGCGCAGGACGGCGAGCGAGTGGTAGCGCGTAGCGACGAAGGGGTTCCCGAGGCCTGCGAAGACGCCCCGGCCGTCGTGGCGGATCGCCGAGGTCTTGCCGTGCATCTGGGTCTTCGCGCGTGCGACCGTGGCACCGTAGGCCTGACCGATCGCCTGGTGGCCGAGACAGACGCCGAGGATCGGCGTTGTGGGACCGAGCCGGCGGATGACCTCGAGCGACACGCCCGCATGGTCGGGATTGCCGGGTCCGGGAGAGATCACCACGCGCTCGGGCTTGAGCGCGGCGATCGCGTCGCAGCTCACAGCATCGTTGCGCACGACCTCCAGCGTCGCGCCCAGCTCGCCGAGGTACTGGACGAGGTTGTACGTAAAGGAGTCGTAGTTGTCGATGACGAGAATCATCGTTGCGACGTTCCCGAAGCCATCCGCAGCGCCAGGACCATGCCGCGTGCCTTCGAGCACGTCTCGAGCCACTCGGTCTTCGGATCGGAGTCGGCCACGATGCCGGCGCCCACCTGGACGGAGGCGCGCCGGCCGTGACACACGACGGTGCGAATCGTGATGCAGGAGTCGAGGTTGCCCGAGTAGGACACGTAGCCGACGGCGCCGCCGTAGGGCCCCCGCTGGGTCGGCTCCAGCTCGTCGATAATCTCCATCGCGCGGATCTTCGGCGCCCCGCTGAGCGTCCCGGCGGGGAAGCACGCCTGGAGCACGTCGAGCGCGTCGCTCCCGGGCTTGAGTTTGCCGGTCACGTGGCTGACGAGATGCATCACGTGGGAATAGCGCTCGATTTCCATGAACTCGGTGACCTTGACCGACCCCAGCTCGGAGACGCGCCCGACGTCGTTCCGCCCGAGGTCGACGAGCATCACGTGCTCCGCGCGCTCCTTCGGGTCGTGTCGGAGCCGCTCCTCGATCTCGCGGTCTTCGGTCTCGGTGGCGCCGCGCGGGTGCGTGCCGGCGATCGGACGCAGATCGACGCGATTGCCCTCGACCCGCACGAGCACCTCGGGAGACGAGCCCACGATGGACAGCGGGCCGAACCGGAGGAAGAACAGGTACGGCGACGGGTTGATCGTCCTCAACGCCCTGTAGACCGTGAACGGATCGGCCGTGAGGCGGCAGTCGAGCCGGCGCGACAGCACGACCTGGTAGGCGTCCCCGGCGGCGATGAGCTCCTTCGCCTGGTGGACGGCGTCGGTGAACTGCGCCTCGTTCATTGTCGAGGTGAAGCCCTCCTCCCCCTCGGCCAGGAGCGGCGCCGTCGCCGGCAGGGCGAACGTGGACGGCGCCCGCGCCGGGCGCGCGAGCTTCGCGAGCGTCATCCCGATGCGGACGGCGGCACGGTCGTAGGCGCGGTCGAGCGCCGCGGGATCGCGTCGGTCCACGACCGCATTGGCGATGACGAGCAGTCGGTGGCGAAGGTTGTCGAAGACGAGCAGCGTATCGCTGAAGAGGAACACCGCGTCCGGCAGCCCGAGATCGTCGTTGGTGGTGCGCGGCAGCCGCTCCATGTGGTGAACCATGTCGTACGCGAGATAGCCGACGGCGCCGCCCTGGAACCTCGGCAGCCCCGGCACCGACACCGGCTGGAACTCCCGGAGGAGATCCCGCACCGCGCCGAGCGGATTGCCCTCCGGCAGCCGCTCGGTGCGGCCGTTCCGGCTGAGCGTAAGCCGGCCGTTCTTCGCCGTGAGGACCATCAGCGGATCGACGCCGAGGAACGAATAGCGCGCCCACACCTCGCCGCCCTCGACGGACTCGAGTAGGAACGAGTACGGGCCCGGGCGCAGGCGCAGATAGGCCGAGAGCGGCGTGTCGAGGTCGGCGGGCAACTCGGCGAACACGGGCACAAGGTTGCCCTGCGCCGCGAGAGCCCGGAACTCGTCACGACTCGGGGAGAGTGACGGGATGCCTGTGCCGGAGGTGCTGATGCGGTCCCCGCCGGGGGCGCGCTAGGCGAGAGCGTCCAGCTTTGCCTGGAGCTTCGCCCGGGGCACCGCGCCGATCACCTGGTCGGCGACTTTACCGCCTTTCACGAACAGGATCGTCGGAATCGAGCGGATCCCGTAACGCGCGGCGAGCCCGGGGTTCTCGTCTACGTTGACCTTGGCGAGCGTCACCTTGCCCGCCGAGCCCCTGGCGAGGTCCTCCAGGAGGGGCGCGATGGCGCGGCAGGGCCCGCACCACTCCGCCCAGAAGTCCACCATCATGAGCCCGGGGTCACGGCTCAGCGCTTCGTCGAAATTCTGCTCGGTGAGGTGGACGGTCTCGGTGTTTGCCATGTCGCGGTCTCCTCGATAAAAAGTCAACGCCCACGCTAACATGGGCCCCCCTCCGGCGCAAGAGCGCCCCCCGGAAACCCAAGATATAGCTTGTCAGTTTGACATCTTGATCATGCTAGAGTCGGAGAACGGATATGGAAGTCGCGAAAATCCTCGTAGTTGATGACGAACCCTCGATCCTAAAGCTCCTGAAGGAAGCCCTCACTCAGTGGGGCTATCAGGTGGAGTGCGTTGGCACCGGAGCGGAAGCGCTCGAGGCGATCCGCACCGGGCTGTATGACGCCGCGATCACCGATATCCGTATGCCGGAGATGAGCGGCCTCGACCTCCTCCGAGAGATCAAGCGCCACGACGAATCGATCGAGGTCATCGTGATGACCGGCTACCCAACGATCTCCTCGGCGGTCGAGGCCCTCAAGGAAGGCGCGTACGACTACCTGTCCAAGCCGCTGATCCTGGACGAGTTGCGCCACCTCATGGCGCGCGTGACCGAAAAGCGGTTCCTGAAGGGCGAGGTCCAATCACTCCGCGTGCGCCTGGGCGAGGAGCTCACCGTCAACGAGCTGGTCGGCAACGCGCAGCTGATGCAGCGCGTGAAGGAGATCATCAGCAAGGTCGCCACCACGGACTCGCCGGTGCTCATCGAGGGGGAGAGCGGCACCGGCAAGGAGCTGGTCGCCGCGGCAATCCATCGGCTCTCGGATCGCGCCAAGGGGCCCTTCATCCCGGTGAACTGCAGCGCCATCCCGGAGGACTTGCTCGAGTCGGAGTTTTTCGGTCACGTCCGCGGAGCCTTCTCGGGCGCGGTGTCGGACGCGCTCGGCCTCTTCCGCGGCGCCCACGAGGGTACGATCTTCCTGGACGAAATCGCCGAGTTGTCGCCGGGCCTCCAGGTGAAGCTCCTGCGGGTCCTGCAGGAGATGCTGGTGCGCCCGGTCGGCTCGACGAAGACGCATTTGGTCGATGTCCGCGTCATCGCCGCGACGAACCGTGATCTCGACCGCTCGATCGCGGACGGGCGCTTCCGCCAGGACCTCTACTATCGGCTGAACGTGGTCCGCGTGAGCCTGCCGCCGCTGCGCGCCCGGCGCGAGGATATTCCAGCGCTCGTGAACCATTTTCTGCGCCGCTACAACCGGCGCTTTAGGCGGGACGTGAAGGGCATCACGCCGGACGCGCTGGCCACGCTCGCCGGGCACGATTTCCCCGGCAATGTGCGTGAGCTCGAGAACGTCATCGAGCGTGCCTTCGCAATGGGCGCGCGCGAGCAGATCACGCTCGCTGATCTTCCGGTCCTCGGCACCGCGTCGGTGCCCTCGGCGTCCGTTCCACAGAGCGGCACGGTTCCCCGCCTCGCCGACGTTGAAAAGGACCTCATCCTGCGCGCGCTCGCCTTCTACAAAGACGACAAGGAGGCGGCCGCGAGCGCTCTCGGCATCTCTCGCCGGACGATCTACCGGCGTCTCAAGGAGTACGGCATGCTCTAAAAAGGCACACGGTTGCCGAACTGACACCCACCTCCGTCATTCGTCAGAGAAAGCCCCTGATCTTTCAACCCCTTTTGGTTGGCACCCATGGTGCAAATCCTTGGGGCCATGTACGCGACCATCCCTGTCGAAACCGCGTCGAAGACTCTCCAGATCGGTATCGGATTCGCCTCGCATCAGGACGCGATTTGGGCCGCCGTGCGCGCGACCGCAATGGCGCGCTCAGGACTCCACGGGACCTCACCTGATCTCGTGCTCCTCGTCACCGCGGGCGTGCCCGCCCAGGACGTCGTCCCGATGATCCGGGGCGTGCTCGGACCCGTCGGCGTCGCCGGTGGCGCTACCTCCGCGATCCTCACTCACAACGGCGCTGTCACGGCCGGGGCTCTCGTCGTCTGCCTGACCAACAGCGAGGGGGCCGTGAGCGGTGTCGCCGCCGCGGGCGGCCGCGATCTGACCGAGGCGGGGCAAGGAGCGGCTCGGCTCATCCTCGCCGGCTGGCCGTTCAGGATGCGGTATCCACGAGGCCTCGGCCTCGCGTTCGTGAAGCCTGGCTTTGGAACGCCGGCCGAGGCCTTCCTGCAGCCGTGGCGCGTTCTGATGGGGCCCAAGATGCGGACGGTCTGCAGCGTCCTCTCGTCGCCCGTGGTGTACGGCGCCTCATCCAGCGAGCCGCTTGCTAGCGCCGCGTGCCTCGAGGCCGCCTACTCGACCGGGCTTGGTTACGCCGAAGGCTTCGAGGCGCGCTCGGCGCCGGACCCCGAGACCCTCATCCAGGGGTCGGTCGAAGCGATGCGGACGGCGCTCAAGCGGCTCGAGGGCGACGGTGCGCGGCTGGTCCTCGTGATCGAGTCGAGCGCGCGCCATCAGGCGCTCGGCCGCGCCGCCGCCGAAGAGTGGTCCGCGATCAAGAGCGAGATCGACTCCCGTACACCCTGCGTCGGCTGGCTCTGCGACCATGTGGCGGGGTACGGACGGGGCGTTCGTCCGGTCGATGCGTACGGCTCCCTCGTCGTCGTGGCCCTCGGCGACGCCCCCCGCCGCTGAGAGTTTCTAGTTCTCCTCGATCTCCCGACAAGCACCTAGCTGCCGCAGATCCGCCTGACGTCGTTCCAGTCCCGGTCCGGCAGCAGCGGCCGGGATCGATGTGAAATGGATGTCGCCAGGCGCTTGAGGCTCTCGACCCGGTCTACGGCGAGCGGGTGCGAATCGAGGTAGCGCGCCGAGGACGGCAGGCCTCGCTCCCCGGCGCGCAGCGTCTCGAAGAAGGCGATCATCCCCCGTGGATCGACGTCTGCGGCCAGCAGCATGCGCAACCCTTCGACGTCCGCTTCGCTCTCGAGCTGACGGCTGTAGCCCAGTGTGCCTAGCACGCGCGCGCTCTCGATCCCGTAGGCCATCACCGCGGTCATGTCGCCCGACACGGCGACCAGCAGGAGGCCGGTGGAGGCATGCTGCAGCAGAAGACGCGTCGCGTGGCGCTTGAGCACGTGCTGGATCTCGTGCGCGAGCACTCCGGCTAGCTCCTCCGGCGTCCGTAAGCGCTCGACCAGCCCGCGGAGGAGGACGACCTGGCCGCCCGGGACGGCGAACGCGTTCACCGTCCGATCGTCGAGCACGGTCACGCGGAACGTGTAGGGGACCCGCGGCACCGGGTCAAGCAGTCTCTTGACGATCGCGCCGATGGCCGCTTCCCGCTCGGGATCCACGCAGCGCCGCCTCGACGCCGTGAGCTGGTCCACGGCCGCCTGTCCGAGCCGCTCCTCCCATGACACGGGCACGCGGGCGGCGAGCAGGCCCGCCGCCGCGGGGATGCCCCACACGTACAGGACCGTGCCGGCGGCGACGGCCGTGACGGCGGCCACGATCGTGAAGAGAACCCGCGCGCGTCGCCGGCGTGGGTCGTGGAAACGTCGCCCGAGGGCCGGCGCGGCAGCGTGCAGCGACCCGAGGAAGCCGGGATCGTCGACCAGGAGAGTCTCGGGGAGCGGCCCGCCGCGCTCGAGGCGGATCTGCTCGCCGGCGTAGAACCCCTGGGTCTGGCGTACCTCCCTGAGAGGCCACCACAGGCTGGCGCCGCCCTCGAGCGTGATCTCGAGCCCGGTCGGGGTCAGGCGGATCGACGCCTGACGGCGCGCCGCGCTACGGCCGTCGAGGTAGTGGCCCGTGAACACGCCAGACATCGGGCGGCGCTATGCGAGGTCGACGTCGGCGCCCAGGAGGCTCGAGAGCGCGTCCCCCGTGGCCGTGGCGAGCTGGGGCTCCTGGACGATCCCGGCCAGGTCGAGCGGGCCGTCGATGGTGAGGTAGTCGAACGCGAACCGCGTGCTGCGCAGGAGCACCCAGGGCCAGGCAAGGCCGAGGGTGACCACGAGCACGACCAGATTTCCGATCGTCAGGTTCATGAGCTTCCGGCCCGTGACGCTACAGCGGAAGCGCGCGGTCTCGAAGTAGGTGTGCTCCCAGAAGTAGCGGGTTTTCTTCGCCTGGAACCAGAACCAGTAGAGCCCGAGCGTAGGCAGGAACAGCAGCAGGGTCAGGACGTACGCGCCGAACAGATCACGCCCGCGGCCGTCGAATCGGAACGGGCGGCGGCCGAAGTGCGAATGCGAGACCATAAAGCGCTGCTGGCGCGCCTGGAAGAAGGGGTAGTAGAGCGAGAGCGTCAGCATGCTCAGCATCGATCCCGCCACGAAGAGCTTGGTGAACACCGACGCCCGGCCACGGAACGAGAAGCGGATTCCGCGCCACGAGGTGCGGCTCAGGCGGTAACGTCGCGCCCCGACCATGGCGATGGGGAAGAACAGGAAGACGAGGAGCGAGGTGAAGAACCGGGTGGCGCCGTGGATCATCTTGTCGTGAGAGAGCTCGGCCGCGATGCCCAGCACCGTGATCGGCATGCCTACGAACATGATGGCTTTCAAGAACCCGAGCAGCAGCTCCTTGCCCGTGCCGTGATAGGCGAAGCGGTCGCCCTCGAATCCGGTCTGGCTCAGCATGAAGCGGCGCACCCTGACCTTGCCCCAGAACCGGTACCAGCCCAGAGTGGCGATGGTCAGCAGGACGTTCACGACATAGATGCCGAAAAGCGTCCCGCCCGAGCCATGGAACGTGAGCTTCCGGCGGTGGCTCGGGGCCGTGATTGCGGACGCGGATGCTGCTGTCGCCGACGGCACGGACCCGTTCGTGACCGGCCGCGGCGGCGCGGATGCTATGGCCACGGCCCCGGCGGGCGCGGCGGCGGGCGGTGCGTCCGCCCGAGCCACGGCGGGAGGGTTCGACGGCGGCGTCGGCGGGCGGCGCATCTTCGCGAGGGCCGCGGCGTACACCGAGGCGACGACGCCGCACCGCGCGCACTTGTCGCGCTCGACGGCGGGCGCGCTGCAGCGAGGGCACGTGGTCGCCATCACTTCACCGGCTGCGGCGCCGCCGTCGTGGCGCGCGCCCAGCGGTCGACCGGCACGGCCCGCACCAGCTCGGCAGCCGTCTGCTCGACCGCCCGGCCCAGCGCACTCACCATCGCCTTGCGCATGGCGCTGTTGTACCAGCGCCCGGCTTCGGACGCCGAGAAGAGCACGTACGCAGCCAGCTCCTCGTCCTCGAGCCCGTGGTACGTGTACAGCGTCGACGCCATGTGCGCCTCGCGCAGAGCTCCATTCGCCCGCGCCCGGACCTGCGCGACCCGGTCCTCGATCTGGCCCGGCCGGAGCTGCTGCTCGGCCGGCCCCGCCCCGGACACGGCCATCGTGATGCCGCGCGAGACCGCCGCGACGAGGTCGGCCGAGATCTCGGTGCCGGCCGTCGCCCAGTCCAGCCGCTGGAGCAGCTCAACGCGGCGATTCGTCGGCGGGTTCGTCTTGATCGTGGCGGCGTAGGCGGCGACTTTCTGCTCCGTGCCCGGCTCTGAGGAGGCGATTTCGAGGGCGACGATCTTGCGCGCCAGGGGTGAGCGGAGCCACGCGGCCGTCGCTTCGAGATTCGTCCGGTCGACCTGGAGGAGAAATGCGTCGCGTACGAGCGCGAAGACCGCCTCGTGGCGGAGCGCCTGTCGCAGAATCCGATCGACGGAGGCCTGGTCCTTGGCGCTCATTTGCTCCGGGGCCGGCCGCAGCTCGCCAGCGAGCCCGCTCAGAAGCCCCACGAGCTGAGCCCGCGCGCCGGACAGCTCCAGCAGCTCGTCGACCTTCGTCGGGCCCGTTCTCGCGATCGCCGTCGGTGGCGCGGGCGCTTTTACGTCGCGCGCCTTCGCCCCGAGCGCCGGCCTGGCGTCGGGCACCTTCGCCTCGGGCGCCGGCTTGGCGTCGGGCACCTTCCCTTCCGGCACCGGGGTGGCCTCAGGCGCCGGCGCGCGCGTCTGCTCCGGCTGCGGCGGGCGATCGGAGTAGGTGACGTTGCCCTGCTCGTCGACCGAGCGGTACGTCCCGGCATCGATCGTTGCCGGGGCGAGAGCGAGCGCCACGCCCAGCAGCAGGACAACCGCGGTATGGTCAGTCATAGTTCCATCCCATGATGACGTGTGGGTCGGGCGCCGGCGGCAGCGCCGCGCCCGGTCCCCAGCGATCGAACTTCGCGAGAAAGTCGCGCACCTCGGGCACCGGCGCCCGCCAGTTGGCGAGGAAGGCGACGGCAGCGCGCGCCTCCTTCGCGAAATCGTCGTACTTGCCTTGCGCGTAGAGCACGCGCGCGAGCGCCAGGCGTCCCCCGGCGTCGTCGCCGAAGAGCTGGACGGTCTTTCTCAGGTGCATCTCCGCCTCGGGATATCGCTCCAGCGTTTCGAACAGCCTGCCGAGATTGCGGTGGGTTCGCCACGAGTCGGGATCGGCCCGGAGCGCGCGCTGGAGCCAGGCCATGGCGCCCTCGCGATCCCCCAGGTCGGCGGCGATCATCGCGCGGTAGTTGTACGGGCGCGCAAACGCCGGCGCCAGGCGGATCGACTCGTCGAACAGCCGCGACGCGCCGTTGATGTCGCCGTCGCGAAGATAGCGCTGGCGAGCGATGAGGAAGAGCTGCTCGGCGCGCTTCGGGACCTCGCGGTTGCCACCGAGGCGAATGCGGACGTAGCGCGCGCCGGATTCCTTGTTCGCGGGCGAGGCCGTGGCGCGCGACCCCTCGATGACCATGAGCCGTCCCAGGCGCACGTATCCCTCGTCGGAGAGCCACTGGCCGTACCACCAGATGCAATCGGCGGCGTCGGGCTGCCCGAGCGTGGCGAGCCGGAACGCTTTGAAGACCTCGTCGCGCTCGGCGCCCGCCCGCGCGCGCGCCTGCGCGCAGTAGTTCTGACCCGGCTGTACGATCGCGTAGGCGCGCGCCAGCCGCCGGGCCTGCTCGAGGTCGCCCTTTTCGGTCAAGATGTCGAGCTTGATCTGCACGATCCTCTCGAGCGACGGGTGATCGCGCAGGAGCGCAGCCTGGAAGCGGGTCGGCGCCCACTGGAAGAGCCAGCGCACGTGGCGTGGATGCAGGGCCAGCAGGCGGTCGAGCTGGGTGAGGGCCCGATCGTATTCGCCTACGCGCACCGTGAACGACGCCGTGCGGTAGATTGTCTCGGCATCGTCGGGTGCCAGGCCTGCGGCCCGATCGTAGAAGGTCTGTGCCTCGTCGAACTCGCCCATGAACTCGGCCATGCCCGCGCGTGCGGTCAACGCCCGCACCGACGTGGGCGCGGCGTCGGCCGCTCGCCGCGCCGAGGCCAGCGCCTCGGCGTGGCGGCCGGCCTGGAACGCCGCCTGGGCGCGGTCCAGATCGCTCGACGGCGCGGCCGGCGCGGGCCGCTCCTGAGTCGCCGCGCCGAGCGCGGTGCAGAGCGTCAGGGCGATCGCCGACGCGAGCGCTCTCATGGCGTGCGTCGTCATCGGACGCTGAACGGCGTCGGGCCCTGACGGGCGTCGCGCCCGAACTGCGCGTCGAGGTAGTTCCGCGCCTGCTCGAGATTCGGATCGAGGCGCACCGCGACTTGCAGCTCGCGAAGGCTTTCCGCCTGCCTCGCGTGAGCGTCGGCGTCCGCTGGATTCATCGCGAGCGCCCGGCTGTAGGCGCCCAGCGCCTCGTCGTAGAGCTGGAGCCGCTGGCCCCACACCGCAGAGATGCTCGGCCCGGCCTTCGGCACGCACGCGGCGAGCGTCGGCGCGTCGACCTTGAGCTCGCGCCAGGCGTGCTCACGCCGCGGGCCGTACGCTCCCTCGAGCGACAGGATTGCCAGGTCCACGTGCCCCATCCGGTCAGCCATTTCGTCTAGGCGAAGCCAGGTCGTCGTCGAGGGACCCCCCGGGCCGCCGCCTGGTAGGCGACCAGCGCTCGTCAAACTCGCCGAGGACTTCTGCGGCCTCCCCGGGCCTCGCGGAGGGCACCTTGCTCCCTAGCCTTCAGTCCCGCGTCGAGCGCCCCCGAGCTCCGTGCGACATCCCGCAGGCGGCGGGCAGGGCAAGGAAGCCGAGTGCGCTGAGCGTCTGCGCCCAGGGCCGAACACGTCCCACTCTCAAGAGATAGCGTGGGCGCTGAGCGGCCACAAACAATGATTCGGGTGGCACCCCGGGGGGAGATGCGCTCGAAGAGCACTAGCGGTTGGGGCAGTGTTGGGCGAGTATGACAGGCGACAATGCTCGGCTGGCGAACCCGTATCGGCGTACTCGTGCCCCCGGGGAATCCCACGGTCGAGCCCGAGCTCTATCGCATGGCGCCCATGGGCGTATCGATCCACTTCGCTCGCCTCGATTCGGCCGCATCCGCCAGCGCACCCGGCGCACCCGCGGGGATGGAGGACAGGACGCGCGCCTACGTCGAGTCTCTCCCCGGGCCAGCGAGGACGCTCGCGGCCGTGAACCCAGCGGTCGTGGTGCTCGCGTTCACTGCAGCGAGCTACGCCAACGGGTTCAAGGGCGAACAAACCCTGTCCGACCGCATCGTGTCTCTCACGGGCACCCGCGCCCTCACGGCGGCCCAGGCGATTCTGGCAGCGCTCCACCACCTGCGCGTCAAGAAGCTCGCTCTCGGGACACCCTATCCGGAGTCGATCAGCGCGCTCGGGAAAGCCTACTGGGAGGCGGCGGGGTTCGAAATCGTCGGCTATCGCCGGCTGGCCGGCGTCGAGAACATCTACGACGAAAGTGAAGAGCGCGCCTACCGACTCGCCCGCGAGGCCGACGCGCCGGATGCCGACGCCGTCCTTCTGAGCGGCACCGGGCTCCCGACTATCGGAGTCATCGAGGTGCTCGAACGAGACCTGGGCAAGCCCGTCGTCTCGTCGAACCAGGCCGCGCTCTGGCGGGCGCTCCGCCTGGCCGGGGTGCGTGAGTCGATCAGCGGATTCGGTCGGCTCTTGAGCGCGGTGTAGCCGCGAGCTTCATGGCTCGGGTGCAGTCACCTGTACTCGTGGAGTCCGACGCGAGACAGTTGTTGGTCTCGTCGCTCTCGGTCATGGTCGTGGTGTGGTCGGCACAGGTGATCAGGTAGTGAGCCCGAGCGGCGCCGGAGGCGACAATCACGCCGTCTTGGATATCTGTCGGGCCAGCCTGAGCGCCATCCAACCGAGCACCACGACGCCCAGCACGAGGCTCCCCCAGAGCGTCCAGCGTTTCCAGTCGACTCGCTCGCGCCTGGCCGCTTCGCCGCCGAGTTGCTGGGGGTCCGCCGCCCGGGCCACGCCGATGGCGACACCGGATGAAGCCACGCCGGTCTCCGCCGGCCTGAGCTCGAGCTCCTCCTCGCCCTTGTAATCCGGCACCAGCGTCGCGATCGGAAAGGCCGTCGCCTTCGCATCGCGGCTCCCGTAGGCGAGCTGGAACGGTCCGGTGCCGCGCGAGGCGAACACGAGGCGGTGCGGCACCCAGCCCGCGCTCAGCCCGAGGGGCCCGCCGCCGATCCCGCCGCCGCGCTGATCGATCTTCACCAGCCAGTACCGGTCGGCGGCCGATGCGATTTCGATGTCCGAGCTCGTCAGCTCGTCGCCTTCGCGGACCAACCGGTACACCGTCGCCGCCGTCACGCGACGCCACGGATCGGCGGGCTTCGATCGCGAGAGGACATCGAGCGACGCGACGGTGTTGGGCTGCGGCAGCCCGATGCGGAGCCGATCGACGGGGAACTGGCCGCCGAGATCGAACTCGTGCTCGCCCGGCCTGTCCTTCGCCACCACGCCGCTGACCTGCTTCCACTGCCGCGGCGCATCGACCGCGGCCGCGCCGGGCTCCACCACGAGACCGGCGAGCTCGAGGGTGCCGCTGCGGCCTGGCCACGACACGCGTAGGTATTTCGACTTGCGAGCCGCGACTTCGATCCGAAGCTGCTCGAGGCGTTCGCCGCCGGACGACAGCCGCACCACCGGCGCGCCGCTCGCGAGCGTGGCCCACCGCCGCAGGTCGTCGCTCGCTTCGATCGTCACTCGTGCGACGACCTGATCGGCCCCCGCGGGCAGCTCAAGCGTGATCGCCCGAATCGGCTTGTCGAGCGCGCGCGCGTCGGCAAGATAGCCGACCAGCTTCGTCCCGCGCGCAGGCTTGCCCTCGCGCGTGCGCAGGTCGACGACCGTCCGATCGCCGCGCCTCTCGAGATGAAGCTCGACGCCCTCCACGCCGGCCGGCGCATCCGTGCGGATCGGAAACAGCGTGACCGCCACCGCCGGAAGCGTCTCTTTCGTCGTGGTGACGCGCGGCCGGAAGGCATGCGGGACGACCTCGCCCGCCCCGTTGAAGACTCGCAGGTCCCCGAGATCCGCGCGCACGACGCCTTCGTACACCGCGCGCGGCACCTCGAGCTGTTGAAGCGCGTCCTGACCGCTGGTCCGGAGCGGGATGCCGTACGCGAAGTCCCGCGGCTGCTCGACGCCGGCGAGCGCCGGAACGAGCAGGAGCGCCGCGATCAGCGGATTCATCGGGCCGCCTCCCGGGACCTGGGCGGCACGGGGGAGAAATAGCCGAGGATGAGCATCAGCACACCCACGCTGATGAACGACACGATCCGCTGGACTGTGCCGACGTTGGATAGATCGATCATGAATAGCTTCACGACCACGATCGCCATCAGAGCCGCCCCGGCGAGCCAGACGACCCGCACGCCGTGCCGTGTCGCGACCACCATGCTCGCGAGCGCGACCAGTGTCCAGAGAATCGAGAAGGCGGTCTGGACGACGTCCGAGCGCAGCATCGCCTCCAGGGCGAATGGTACGCCGGCCCAGTGGTGAAGTGCGCGCAGCAGCACGGCGTTCGCCCACACGAACGCCAAGGCGGCGAGCAGCCCGTACGCCTGCGCCAGGGGCGCCGCGGCGACCGGGTGCAGCGCGAGCCGGCGACCCTCGACGAACCAGAGCGCGACTGCGAGCACCGCGCCGATCTCGGCGAGATCGAGAGGGTTCAGGATCGGAACGTACGGCAGCGGAGACGGATCACCACTCGATACGAAGTTCACGAGGAGAGTCCAGATCAGCAGGAAGACGGCGAGCGGCGTCGCCCCAACCACGAGGTACGCCTCGCGATGCGCCGCCACGGGCCACGCGATCCGCATGCCGCGCAACGCGAGGCCGGTGAGCAGCGCGCCCGGCACGAGCGCCCAACCGATGATCGGCCAGACGGCGCGCCCGGCGACGAGCCTGTCGATGCCCCAGCCGACCTCCCAGCTCCCGAGCGCGGCCAGGAGCCACAACCCCGCCGCGTGGGCCCAGTACAGATATTGGCTTCCCGCCGTCTCGTGGCGGCGCAGGAGCAGGAGGTGCACCACGAACGCGAGCGGCCACGCGACGTAGCCGAGATGCGCGAACGGATGCGCATCCCGCGCCGCGCTCGCGGCTGCCGCGACGACCATGAGCGGCGGCAACGCGAGCGCCGGATAGCGCGCCGCGCGCCAGCCGAGACGGGTGTGCAGCCAGCTGAACGCCGCGCACGATGCCGTGAAGAGCACGAGCGCCGCCTGGACGCGATACGCCGGGGGCACGTGGCGGTCGATCTCCTGGAGCGCACCGCCGACCCACCACGCGATCCCCCATCCGAGCAGGACATGGGCGACGATCCGCTCGGGCTCGGTGACGGCTGCGCGATGCCGGTCGAGATACCACGCGCAGAACAGGCCCGCGACCGCGAGAAACACACAGCCGAGATAGCCGCTGTTCGCAACCGGGAGTGATCCAGCCGGCCGCGTCGGGTCGGCGAGGAACGCGATGCCCGCGAGGAACTGCAACGCCAGGCCGAAGATCCGGCCCGGGAGCCGCTGCTGCCGGACGCCGACCCACACGATCGCCGCGCCCTCGAGCGCCCACGCGGCCGACGTCCAGCGCCCCTCGAGGGCGAGCGGGATCGCGAGGGTGCCGAACACAACGCCCAGCGCGAGGAACCCTTCGGCGAGGAGCCGCAGGCCATCGCCCCGCCGCCCGAAGACGACCCGCGTCAGCACGAGATAGACCGCCGCGAGTGCGAGCGCGCTCCACGCCGCCCCGTACTGGAGCTCGCGCACCAGCCCGACCTGGAGTCCGAACGCCACGAGCGGCACGCCGAAGACGAGCGTCGCGTCGACATAGCGCTCGAGCCCGGGCGCCCGACCACGCGCAAAGAGGATCGGGATCGCGACGTAGAGGAGGAAGAAGAACGCGAGAAACGGCTCCGTGCTCGCGAAGTGTTCGGGGCGGTAGACGCTGAAGCCCCACAGCGTGCCGATCGCGAAGGTGAACGCGAAGCCCACCAGGTTCAGCACGCGCCACGCCTTGAACCAGGCGATGGTCAGGATGCCCGCGTTCAGGACCGCGTAGTAGCTGAACAGCATCACGTGGCTTCCGCCGCCGGTCGAGGCGAGGATCGGGGCGAGGAAGCCGCCCGAGGTGCCGAGCACCGCGAGGGAGCGCGCGTCCTGGACGACGGCGATCACGGCGGAGAGCGCCGCCACCGCGACGAGCAGGGCGAAGGCGGCCGCCGGGGGCAACAGGCTGTAGAGCCGGAAGGCGGCGAAGATGACGAGATAGAGGAGGCCGATGCCGCCCCCCTGCAAGGTGAGCCCGTAGCCCGGGCGGCGCTCGCGCAGCCGCCAGCCGACCGCGAGCAACCCGATTGCGCCGGCGGCCACGCCGGCCAGCCTCAGCTCGATCGGCATGCTGAAGCGCTCGTGAGCGTACTTGAGCAGAAAGGCGACGCCGAAGAAGAGAATGACGACGCCGACGCGCACGATGGTGTTGCCGCCGGTGAGCCAGCGCCAGAGCGGCGAGTCCTCGAGCCAGTTCCTCGATGGCGGTGTTGGGCGGGGTACGGCCGGCTCGACCGCGGGCGCCGTCTCCGCCTCTGCGGGCGCGACCAACGGCTCGATCGGCTCGGGTCCGGGTGACGGCGGGACGACCGGTGTGTTGACCGCCGCCGCCGTCGCGTCCTGAACGGCTTCGAGCGTCGTGACTCGTCGATCGAGCCAATCGACGCGGTCATATAGCTCGCCGAGACGCGTCTCGACCTCTGCCAGCCGGTCCCCTCCCGGCTTGCGGACCACCCGGCCCAGCAACAAGCCTATGACCACGCCGACGATCACGCCGACGGTCCACGCCTCGGGATGGATCATGTAGGCGAGGATCCCGCCGATGAGCGCTCCGGGCATCCACATGGTGGTTCCTCCCAAGCGGGCGACGATCTACGGCTACTTGTTTACGAGATCCTGGAGGACTCCTCGGTCCTCAGCGTCACTTCCGAGGGTAAGGTGGGCCAACACCCATAGCCAACATTATTATGATCGTTGTCATCGACGTCCGGCACATGCCTCGGAAGAACAATAAGTCAGCGCACCTTGCCGACTCACCCAGACGACGCCACCGCAGCAGCACAACCCCACGCGGTCGGAGTCTGACGTGCGACAAACGATCGCCAAGACACCGAGCACGAGCTGTCCCACGAACGTTCGCATCGTGTCACCCTTGTGCATGACCGGAATCGTGGTCCCTGGTGTCGATGGCGGCACCGTCTCGAACGACGCGCCCGAAAATCGGCAAGTCGCGCGCCAAGGCGCGCGGCCGCACAGCGACTGGGGTCCAGCTACTGTGCGACGGGGAGAAAGGAGGCGCCTGTCAGGCGCCGCGTACGTAGCCTTCGAGCAGATCGCGCGCGATCAGCGCTGGATCGCGCTCGGCCGGCGGCCCGTAGCCGCCGCCACCCGGGAGCCGAACCTCTACGAGCGCGCCAGGGGGCACGAGCTGCTCGGCCTTTGGATTCACCGGCGCCACGCCGTCGATCAGCACCGCGCCCCGCGCGCCCGGCCCGCCGCCGCGGAATCCGGCGGCCGGATGCACCGTGCGATCGCAGAGGATCGAGGCGGCGAACGGCTCGCGCGTGCGCACGCGGAAGGCGATGGTCTGGCCCAGGCCGCCGCGGTATTTTCCCGGGCCGCCCGAATCGTCGCGCAGGCACTTCTTCTCGACGATCAGTGGCGACAGGTTCTCGATGACCTCGACCGGGGTGCCGAGGACGCCGGACGGGAACGCGGTTGCCGAGAGCCCGTCCTTGATGGCGCGCGCCCCGGTCCCGCCCGACGAGAAGAAGATGTAGCTGAAGGGCTCGCCCGCGAGGTCCTTGCCCGAGACCTGAATGCCCCAGATGTTCGCCGAGCCTTCGGCCATGACGCGATCGGGCAGCGCCTGGCCGAGGGCGCCCGCGATGACGTGGGGCAGGAAGTGGCCGACGATGTGCCGGGCGGCGACGGCCGCCGGCCGCTGCACGTTGAGGATCGAGCCCGTCGGCGCCGTGATGCGCAGCGGCCGGAACGCGCCCTCGTTGTTGGGCACGTCCGGGCTCACGATCACCTTCACGCCGTAGGTCGTGTACGCCTCGGTGTAGTTCATCACGACGTTCACGCCGCGCCGGCTCGCGGGCGAGGAGCCGGCGTAATCCACGAGCAGCTCGTCGCCGCGAATCTCGCAGCGCGCGCGGATCGTGATCGGCTCGTCGAACCCGTCCGAGGTGATCTCGTTCGTGTAGACGCCGGGTCGGAGCGCGCGGATCGCCTCGCGCATGGCGCGCTCCGTGCGCCCGATGATCTCGTCGGCCAGCGGCTCGAGCCGCTCGAGCCCGAATTCCGCCATGAACTCCAGGAGCCGGTCGCCCCCAACGGCGCCCCCCGCGATCTGCGCGTGGAAGTCGCCCAGCACCATCTCGGGCAGACGCGTGTTGGCACGGATGATCGCGATCAGCGCCTCATTCGGCCGTCCGGCCTCGTAGAGCTTCATGATCGGGATCTGCAGGCCTTCCTCGTACACCTCGCGTGCCTCGGCCGAGAGCACGTGCCCGCCGATGTCCGCCGTGTGGCAAGTCGAGGCGAAGAAGGCGATGCACTCCTCGCCGCGGAAGATCGGCGAGCAGATCGTGACGTCGTTGAGATGGCCCGACGTGAGCCAGGGATCGTTCGTGATCAAGACGTCGCCCGGCCGGAGCGTCTCGAGCGGGCACGCGGCCAGGAAGTGCTTCATCGCGAGCGCCATGGAGTTGATGTGCCCGGGCGTGCCGGTCACCGCCTGGGCGACCATGAAGCCGCGACGGTCGAAGACGCCGGCCGAGAGGTCGCCCGCCTCGCGCACGATCGAGGTGAAGGACGTTCGCTGGAGCGCCGCGGCCTGCTCATTGACGACGCCGACGAGGCGATTCCAGCAGATCTCGAGGGTGATCGGGTTTGTTGGAGCGGGGGCCGTGAGGCCGGCTTTGACCGGGGGTGGCCTGAAAGAGGGGCGGCGTGGTTCCGCACGCCCGGTCTGGCCCGAAGAGCGGCGTCGGTCCTTCACGACCTCATCTCCACGATGATGGCAAGTCCCGTGTCCACGCGGGTGCGGGCGCCGGGCCCGATCACGGCGGTCGACTCGCGCTCCTCGACGATCGCCGGGCCAGTGAACCTCATCCCCGCGGTGAGGGCGTAACGGTCATATACGGGGGTCTCGACGAAGCCGCCACTCTCCGCGAAGTACGCGCTCCGCGTTCCCTTAATCGGGTTGATCGGGCGTGCGGAGCCACGTCGTGCCTCTCTCAGGCCACCTCCGGCCAAAGCCGGTCTCACGGACCCCGCTACAACAGCGCGACCCGGCTCCGCTCGTGATGTCAACGCGATTTTTGGGTCAGGCCCGGCCACCGTCACGCGCCAGTTCAGTGCCTCGATCGGCACGCCCTGCGGCAGGCGGTGATAGAGCGCGCGATACGCCGCCTCGAAGCTCGTCGTGATCATCGGGAGGCTTTCGGCGGAGAGATTGCCGAGCGGCACCGCGGCCTCGACCTCGTGCCCCTGGCCGAGGTAGCGCATCTCGGCGATGCGCGCGACCGCGACGTCGCTCGCGGCGACGCCGGCCCGCGCGAGCAGCGCGCGGCCTTCGGCTTCCATCTCGG
>WNFC01011200.1_pt2 | contig 27414 bp, 25 predicted proteins | sample 5400541 | NCBI WGS metagenome assembly WNFC01 (sample SAMN13153342, study PRJNA577476) | soil metagenome | isolation source: 120 cm saprolite under Douglas fir tree site 2 hole 2 replicate 1 | place: USA:California | collected 2015-04-18 | reverse complement strand
GGGGGAGGGGCTCTGTTGTTGGGCAGCAGCCGCCGGGAAGCGGAGTCCGATGGCGATCAGCAACGTCACGACAACCGAGTTCGCTCGCATGCAGGCGTCCCTCCGTCAATCGCCCGTGGGGATGATGCCAGCCCCTTCGACCATGAGGATCACGGCGCGCTCCGGCGCTCGCGTGCGGTGCACGACCCCCTTCGGCACGACGAACCCCTGCCGGGGTGCGAGCTCCACCGTGCGGCCCTCCAGGTCGATGAGGAAGCGTCCCTCGACGACGTAGAAGAACTCGTCTTCGTCGTCGTGCTTGTGCCAGTGATACTCACCCTGTAACACGCCGAGGCGCACGACCGAGTCATTGACGCGACACAGCGTCTGGTTGTACCACTGGTCCGTACAGGCCGCCACGAGCGCCTGCACGTCGATGCGCTCCAGGGGCGCGTAGTAGATGTTCAGGTGCGTCGCGTACGGGTATGACAATTCGTCCGCCATGGCCCTAATCCCTTCGAAACCGCAACTCGAGCGTTTCGCCGGCGCGCAGCGCGGCCCACTTGGCGAAGAGCTCGCGTCGTTTGTCCCGGACGCGCTCGAGATCGGCGTCCGTGAGGACGCAGGCACCTGACAGGCCGCGCTGCGAGTAGTACGTCGCGGCCGACGCATTGCACTGCTCCGCCGACCACCGCTCCCCTGCCGCGTGCTCCCCATCGAAGAAGCCGACGATCAGCTCGGAAGCGAGCGCCTCGCCGGGCAGCGCGCCCCGGGGCCAGGGCGTGCCGAAGTCGGTCAAGTCCCAGCCCTCCGCGACGAGCCCGTAAAAGCCCTGGAGATGGCCGAGCACCGTCTCGACTGCGTAGTGGGTCAGGTCGTGCAGCGGGAAGAAGCGCCCCTGCTGCCCCTCTTGACGTTGCCAGGTCACCGAGCCGTCGGCCCGCCGACAACTCAACGCGGCGGAGCCGTCGGTCATCTTCTTGATGCGAATCACGAGCTCCTGATCAACCGCCTTCATACTTGAACGAGACCTTGACCTTGGCGCGATAGCTCTGGACCTTGCCGTCCTTCAGCTGCATGTCGAGCTGGGAAATCTCGGCCACACGCAGATCCCGCAGCGTCTGGGAAGCCCGCTTGACTGCCGCGGTCGCCGCCTTCTCCCAGGACTCCGTGCTAGTACCGACCAGCTCGATGACTTTGTAGACACTCTCAGGCATGGCAGATCTCCTCGTCAGCTGGGGTTCACGGCTGCACCGGACTGCAGGTAAGCTGCGGCGCGTCGTGGAAAGACTCAATCCCCCGCTAGTCCACGAACGCCCACAACAACGCCCGACTCTTGCCATCAAACGTCGCCGGGTCGCCGATATGGTACAGGTCACCCGCCACGTCCCGAATCAACAGCCCTCCGTGCGGCAACAGCCGTGGCCAGTCATCCAGACGCGTCTGGAACGCGCGCGTCCCCTGCCGCGTCTCGACCTGCCAGTGCCGGATCTCGACTTCCTCTTCGATCGCGATCACCCGTGTGATCTCGAAGACGAACCCGGCCGCGACGAGCGCCGCCTCGAGCACACCGCGCGACTCCGCGCCCAAGTCTGCGGGGTCGCGTACCAGCGCGAACTCGTGCTCGGCGTCGTCGCGTAGCGACAGGAACCGCCCGGGATCCGACCACGGAAAGCAGCGCCGCACCCACACCGCGCGCGCGACATCCCCGCAGACAGCCCACAACCGGCCATCGGTGCGGCGCTCGAGCCTCAGCGCGCCCGCGTCCCGTTGGAGTTCCCCCGTCATCCCGCCCCCTACGATGGTCGTCTCCATGTCACCTCCAGAGGTGCCAGGTCAGGCCAACTGCAGTTGCAATTCATAGAGCCTTCGATACTTGCCGTCCGGCTGGGCGAGCAGCTCGTGGTGCGTGCCGCTCTCGGCCAGCCGCCCGTCCTCGATTACGAACAGCCGCGAAGCTTTGCGGAGCGTGGAGAGCCGGTGCGCTATCGCGAACACCGTGCGCCCTGCGATCAGCCGTTCGAGCGCCTCTTGGATCTCGCGCTCGGTCTCCGTGTCGACACTGCTCGTCGCCTCATCGAGGATGAGAATCCGCGGGTCGTGCAGGATCGCGCGCGCGATCGACACCCGCTGCCGCTCGCCGCCCGACAGCGTATGCCCCCGCTCTCCCACGACGGTGTCGTAGCCGTGCTGGAGCTTGCAGATGAAGTCGTGGGCGTTCGCCGCCCGCGACACCCGCACCGCCTCGTCGAGGGAGGCTTCCGGTAGCCCGTAGCGGATGTTCTCGAGGATCGTCCCGTGGAACAGGTACGGATCCTGGAGCACCATCCCGATCTGCCGTCGGTAATGCCCCGTTTCGAGTTGCCGCAGGTCCACCCCGTCGATCCGAATCGCGCCGCCCGTGACGTCGTAGAAGCGCGCGATCAGGTTCACGATCGTCGTCTTCCCCCCGCCCGAAGGCCCAACCAGGCCGATCAACTCGCCCGGCGCCACGTCGAAGCTGAGCCCTCGGAGCACCTGGCGCACCCCGTCGTAGGCGAAGGTCACGTGCTCGAATGTCACCCGTCCGCGCACCGGCTCGAGTCGCACCGGCCGTGGCGCATCGGTGACCTCGGGCTCGGTATCCAGCACTTCGAAGACGCGGTGCGCCGAGGTCGTCGCCCGGCTCATGGTGCGCGCCATCTGGCCGATGATCTCGATCGGGGCGATGAACATCGTCGTATACAGCAGGAACGACACGAACGTCCCCGCCGAAAGGGTCGCGCCGGTGCCCAGCAGTCGCGGCAGGGCGAACGCCCACACGCCGAGCGTCGTCGCGTGGACCCCGAGCATCAGCAGCGGCCAGAACGTGGTCCACAGCCGGTGGATCCGGTTGAACTCCCCGGTAACGTCCTCGTTGCGCTCGTCGAAGCGCCGGATCTCGCGCGTCTCCTGGTTGAACGCCTTGACGACCCGAATCCCCGGAATCGTGTCCGAGAGCACGTCGGTCACGCGGGACCATTTCCGCCAGGCCCGGAGGAACAGTTGCTGAATCGCCTCGCTATGGCGGTAGATCAGCCAGCAGAACAGCGGCACCGGCAGCGTCATCACCAGCCCGAGCCGCCAGTCGAGCGTCATCAGCACGGCGCCGAGACCCGTCAGCATCACGAGCGACAGCGACACATCCACCACGCCGAAGGCGAGGAACTCCCATAGCCGGTCGGTGTCGGCCGAGACGCGCGTGATCAAGCTCCCGGTCCGTTTGCGCGAGAAGAACGCGAGGCTGAGTCGCTGGATGTGCTCGTACAACTCGGCACGCAGGTCGCGCGCGACCCATTCACCCAGGACGGACATCAAGCGCAAGCGCACCAGAGCCGCGCCCTGGCGCGCGAGGTACACAAGCGCCATGGCGCTCACGGCCAGCCAGGCGATCGCGCTGGCACGCGCGAGCGGGAGTGTGCCGTCCTGCGCTGGCCGGATCACGCGGTCGATCAGATAGCCCGCGAGGTAGGGCGGCACGAGGCTCACGAGCGTGATCACCGTCGCCGCGGCCAGGCCGAGCGTCAGCTGACGCCGGTAGGGCTTCAGGTACGCGAGCAGCCGGCGGATCACCGCCACTTGGCGCCCCGCGACTAGGGCCTGGGCCTCTCGGATCGGCCGGGCGACGCTCGACGCGTACTCCTGATCGGGATCGGCGAGCGCGATCGTGCGCCCTGCGAGCGCTTCTTCGAGGACGAATTTCAGGCTCTCGAAGCCGCGCCGCTGGCGGTGGGTGTAGCGCAGCACCGCGAGAGGCGACTCGCCCGGCTCCCCGAGGATGGTGAAGGTGCTAGCCGACAGGCCCTGCTCCTCGCGCACGACTTGGATCCGGTCCCGCTCGATCGTGCTGATCTCCCACCCCCCCCCTCCCCCCGACCCGGTGCCGTCGCTTGGGCGCGCCACCACCACGTGGCGAGGCCCCAGGGCGACCCACGTCTGCGTCAGCTGGAGGGCCGGGTCTAGGTCCGCGAAGGCGTAGAGCTGCACCGGCGCGCCCTGCCATCCGGCCTCGATGTGCCGGCGCAATTCGGCCGGCAGACGGGGCGGCTGTGCCAGGTAGCGGGCGATGATGTCCCGATCAGGGTCGTGCTGCTGGAGGTCCATGTCCGTGATCTCGGTCAAGTGTGGCGCAACAAAACGGCCTTCCAGGTCTCTCGCAGCACCCGGAAGGCCGGATCACGGCATGGGATCCTGGACTTCTAAGGTGCTCGCTTCCGCTTCATGGCGTCGCTGAATGCAGTACGCCCACCGACGCCCGGCAGCGGCGCGGTAACACGCACACAGCCCGTGACCGCCCGGAGACGGAGCGTCGCAGCGGCGAAGGAGTAGCGAATCATCAGAGCGATGGAGTCCCCAGATACTGGTGAAGGTCCTGCTGCCTCAGGGAAAACTAGGAGGGGTGGGGCGGACGAGCAAGTGGCCGGTTCCCAGCCGATGGTGGTTGAGATACCGCAGGAGGCTTCCAGATGTGAATGGCCGACCTAGTGTGGCCACAGCCAACCGAAGGCGCCCGCCGTCAGGAGCGCGTAGATGAGCCCGTCCACTGTCGCTTTCATGGTCGTGGTCCAAGCGCGGTGGTACCAAATCGACATTTGCCAGAGCGCGAGTGCATACCCGACGAACGCGGTGACTCCGGCGAACCGGAAGACCTGGAGGAAGGCTGCGCCGGAGGGCAGAGCGCGCCCGGCCACGTACCCGGCGAAGCACCCGACAACGATCGAGTAGAGGAACCATAGAATGAGGCTGTTCTTAACCGATGCAGGGCCGCTCGGCCACACGGTGAGCATCATGACCGGCCCCCGTTTCATTTTTTCAGCAAAAGCGGGGGTGCGCATCTCCGCTGAGCTCGACGCGCGGGGCATCACGTAGTCACCTGGCGGGATGGCGAACGGACGCAGCGCATCCATCACGCGGTCTTCGTTCGGCAGCTTGGGGTAGTCGCTCTTGTGCCAGGGCGTCATCATGTGGATGAGGGAGCTCACCACGAAGACGAGCACCGCTGAGAGCAGGATCGGCAGCCACAGCGTGAGCAGTCCTGTCATAACAACCTCCGGGAGGGGGGAGGGGGGAGGGGGAGGGGACTGCCTAAGGTGCGGGCAGAGGCCGCAGGGGGCAAGCAGCGCGCGACTTAGAAGAAGAGGCCGCGCGCGAGGGCGGTTGCTGCGAACACGATCAGGACGACGAGCCCTGCCTGGACCTGACTGATGCGTGCCAGGGCGAGCGCTGGCGTTGTGTCGATCGAGGCACCGCCCTCAAGCGCAATCCGCCACCGAATGCGTCGACATCGGCCAGATCTCGAGCACCAGGATGAGCGCGAGGAGGCCCATCTTGGCATAGAAGACGCGGTCGTGGAGGTAGTAACTGGCTCCCTTCTCGAGGCCGCCGAACGCCCGCAGCAGACCAGTGCCGATCCACAGCAGGGCGGCCACGCCCCACAGAGTGTCGGCGAGGAACACGCGACGCAGGCCTTCGGCGTCCAGCGCGGCGCGCAGAGCGCGTTGACGTGCCCAAACAGCTCCGAGGCCGAGCGGCAGGGCGAGAAGGTGCAAACTGGCGACCAACCAGCGCAACATCATGGGAGGGGAGGGGGCTCCGTGGTCAGCTCCGCTAGGCCGCGGTAGAGCTCGAGCGCCTGCGGATTGGCGAGGGCATCGCGGTTCTCTACCGGCTGTCCGTGCACGACCGCACGCACGGCGAGCTCGCTGATCTTGCCGCTGATGGTGCGCGGGATGTCGGCGACGGCCACGATCTTCTCGGGCACGTGGCGGGGGCTGGCGTTGTCGCGGATGCGGCGGCGGATGCGCTCACGCAACCCATCGTCCAGGGCAATCCCAGGGCGGAGGCGCACGAACAGCACGATGCGCTCATCCGTCCCGTCTCCCGGGCCGAGCCGCTGGCCGATCGCGAGGCTCTCAAGGACTTCCGGCAACCCCTCGACCTGGCGATAGATCTCGGCCGTACCGATGCGCACGCCCCCCGGGTTCAGCGTGGCATCGCTGCGCCCGTGAATGATCAGTCCCTCATGCTCAGTGAACTCGGCCCAGTCTCCGTGCCGCCACACTCCGGGAAACCGCTCGAAATACGTGGTGCGGTACTTGCGCCCGCCTGGATCGTTCCAAAACGCCACCGGCATGCTGGGAAACGGCTTCGTACACACCAACTCCCCCGCCGCTCGGCGCAGCGGCGCGCCCGTCGGTCCGACGACGTCGACCGCCATGCCGAGTCCGCGGGCCTGCAGCTCGCCGCGCCAGACGGGGCCGGTGGGGTTGCCGATGGCGAAGCAGGAGATGATCTCCGTCCCGCCGGAGATGTTGCACAGGTGTACGTCCCGCTTGATGGCGTCGTAGACGTAGTCGTAGCTGTGGCCCGCGAGTGGACTCCCGGTGGACACAATGGTCCGGAGGGCGGACAGGTCGTGCGTGCGCCCTGGCGTCAGTCCTTCCTTCTCCGCCAACGCGAGGTACTTGGCGCTCGTGCCGAAGACTGTCACGCGTTCCTGGGCCGCCATCGTCCAGAGCATCTGGGGGTTCGGGGCGAACGGCGCACCGTCGTACAGCACCACCGTGGCGCCGACGGCCAAAGCGCTGATCAACCAGTTCCACATCATCCAGCCGCAGGTAGTGAAGTAGAAGAGCCGGTCCTCCCGTGTGAGGTCCACGTGCAGCACGTGCTCCTTCAAGTGCTGCAGCAGGGTCCCACCGGCGCTGTGGACCATGCACTTGGGGAGGCCCGTCGTGCCTGACGAGTACAGGATGTAGACCGGATGGTCGAAGGCGAATCGCTCGAGCGGGTACTCGGGGCCATCTGGCGACGTCGCTCCCCCCCTCCCCCTCCCCCCCCGCGCCACCCAGGTGTCCCACAGCGTGCCGCCAGGGATGCCGTCGATCCGGATGGCAGTCCGATCCCGCAGGTAGGGGACAACGATCACGCGTTCGATGGCGGGGATGCGGGTGGCGAGAGCGGTGACGCGCTCCAGACAGTCGATCTCCTGGCCGGCGTAGCGGTACCCGTCTGCGCAGAACAGGATGCGTGGCGCGATCTGGCCGAAGCGGTCGACGACGCCGGTGACGCCGAAGTCGGGCGAGCAGGAGGACCAGATCGCGCCGAGGCTCGTGGCCGCAAGCATCGCGATCACTGTCTCGGGCAGGTTCGGCAGGAACCCTGCCACGCGATCCCCGGGTCGCAGGCCGTGCGCCCGCAGCGCGGCGGCCACGCGGGCCGTCTCCCGGTGCAGTTGTGCGTAGCTCAGCTCCCGTTGCCGGCCCGACTCGTTCCAGCAGATCAGGGCGGGGCGATCGTCGCGATAGCGTAACAGGTTCTCGGCGAAGTTCAGACGTGCCCCCGGGAACAAGCTCGGCCCCGCGATCGGATCCGGCGGGCGATGCGGCCCAAACCGATCCCCACGGCGTCCCAGGGCTCCTGGCCCGGTCCTTCCGCAGCGCGCACTCCACAGAATCGCCACACGGCGGCCCAGAACTCCGTCGGAAAGGCCACCGACCAGGCGTACAGCGACTGATAATCTTGGACCTCCCGCCCCCAGTCCCGGCGCGCGCGCGCGGCGAAGGCGGTCAGGTTGGCCCGGGCGATCCTGCCAGGAGGCGGGGTCCAGAGCGGCTGCGTGCGTTTCTCCTACGCGTCGCGGGATTCCGGTGCCGGCAACGCCCGGCCCAGTTTGTCGAGGCGGTCCGACAGCACGCGGTTGAGGAATTCCTGTCCGTTCGCGAGTTCGTCGACCCGCCCCGCAAGGGCATCGACTGCCTGCTCGACCCGGGTGGCGATGTCGTCGAACTGGGAGAGGTCGGGGTGGCGATTCTCGAGCTGGCGCACGCGACGACTCGTGCGGAACCAGGCTATGCCGATCGCGACGTTAGCGGTCACGGAGATGCCAAACCAGAACAGCAGGATCGCGAAGTCGGCGTTCATCGCCACATCTCCCCGGGTGAGGGTCTTTCAACGTCGGCCAAGCTGCGGTCCTTACGCGCCGACACTCCCAGCGTTTCGGCAAGGCGTCAGGTCGGCCGGTACTCCCCCCACACCCCCCGTAACACATCGCTGATCTCGCCCACCGTCGAGCGGGCGCGCACCGCCTCGAGCAGGAGCGGCAGCAGCGCGGCTCGTGGCTCGCGAGCGGCGTGGCGCAGGGCGTCCAGAGCCGTCCGCACCCGCTCTGCTGGCCGCCGCCGCCGCACGTCGGCCAGCCGGGCCCGCTGCGCCGCGGCCAGTGTCGAATAGTCGGGTGCGGGCACCGACGGGACGGGAGAGTCGTCCACGTACTCGTTCACCCCGATCACCACCCGCTCTTCCCCCCTCTCCTCCCCCCCCCCCCCCCCCCCGCCCCCTTCCCCACCCTCTCCGCTGGTCTCGATTGCCCTCTGCTGCGCGTAGGCGCTGCGGGCGATCGCTTCCTGGAAAAAGCCGCTCTCGATCGCCCGCGGCGCGCCACCGACCTGCTCGACCTGCGCCAGTAGCGCCCGGGCCTCCCGCTCGATCGTGTCGGTCAACGCCTCGATGTACCAACTGCCGCCGACAGGGTCCACCACCTCCGGCAGCCCGGTCTCGTGTGCCAGCACCTGCTGGGTTCGCAGGGCCAGCGTCGCGCTCTGCTTGGTGGGGAGCGCGAGGGCCTCGTCGTACGCGTTGGTATGCAGCGACTGGGTCCCCCCCAGGACGGCGGCCATCGCCTGGAGTGCCACCCGCACTACGTTATTCAAGGGTTGTTGCGCCGTGAGCGTGGCCCCGCCGGTCTGAGTGTGAAACCGCAGCCGGCAGGCGGCCTCCTCGGCACCGAATTGTTCCTTCATGAGGCGCGCCCAGAGCCGCCGCGCCGCGCGGAACTTGGCGACCTCCTCGAACACGGTGGTGTAGGCCGCGAAGAAGAACGACAGGCGCGGGGCGAACACATTGACGTCGAGCCCTGCCGCCAACGCGCGGCGCACGTATTCGAGGCCATTAGCGAAGGTGAATGCGACCTCCTGCACGGCGGTCGCCCCCGCTTCCCGGATGTGATAACCCGAGATCGAGATTGGGTTGAAGCGCATCCCCTCCTCTAGAGTAAACCGGAACACGTCGGCGGTGAGGCGGAGCGAGGGCTCGAGGGGGTAAATGTAGGTCCCGCGCGCGATGTACTCCTTCAGGATGTCGTTCTGCAGCGTCCCTTCCAGCTGGCGGTGCGGCACCCCCTGCTCTTCGCCCACGACGACGTACATCGCCAACAGGATCGCGGCCGTGGCGTTGATGGTCATCGAGGTCGACACCCGATCGAGCGGGATCTCCTGGAACAGCCGCTGGAGATCCTCCACGGTGTCGATCGCCACGCCGGCCCGACCGACCTCGCCCTCTGCCATGGGGTGGTCGGAGTCGTAGCCCATCTGGGTGGGGAGGTCGAACGCTACGGAGAGCCCCGTCTGCCCCGCGGCGAGGAGATCACGAAAGCGGCGATTCGTTTCCTCCGCCGTGCCAAATCCGGCGTACTGCCGCATCGTCCACAGTCTGCCGCGGTACATCGTGGGGTGCACCCCGCGGGTGAACGGAAACTCTCCCGGGCGACCGAGCGCGCTCGCCGGGTCGCCGGGCCAGTCGGCCGGGCCCCAGATTCCCTTCTCGTCAGTCACGGCGTTCCGAGCACCTCCGTCGCGAACGCGACGTCGGCCTTGCTGCCGATCACGAGCGGGGTCTTCTGGTGGAGCTCGCCGGGAACGAGGTCGAGGATTGGCCGCGTGCCGTCACTGGCGGCGCCGCCCGCCTGCTCCACCACCAGCGCGAGCGGGGCAGCCTCGTACAGCAACCGCAGCTTGCCCCGCGGGTTCCGGGCGTCGGCCGGATAGAGGAAAATCCCGCCGGAAATCAGGTTGCGATGGATATCGGCGACGAGCGAGCCAATGTAGCGCGCGTTCTTCGCCTGCACGCGGCCGTCGCCATTCTTGAACGCTGCTACGACGCGCTGCACCGCGGGCGTCCACTTGTTCCAATTGCTCTCGTTCACGCTGTAGTATCTCCCCACGTCCGGCGTCCGGATGTCGGGGTGCGAGAGCAGGAACTCACCGATCGTGGGATCGAGCGTGAAGCCATGCACGCCCTGGCCCGTGGTGTAGACGAGCATGGTGCTCGAGCCGTACAGGATGTAGCCCGCCGCGACTTGCTGGCGCCCCGGTTGCAGGCAGTCCTTCGCCGCTGCGGTCCCGTTCTTCGGCGTGACGCGTTTGTGGATCGAGAAGATCGTCCCGATGGAGACGTTGACGTCGATGTTGGCCGAGCCGTCGAGCGGATCGTACAGCAGGACGTACTTACCGGCCGGCTTGTCCTTCGGCACCGGGACCGGCTCCTGGTCCTCCTCCGAGGCCATGATACAGATACGACCGGTGTGCTGCACGCTGTGGCGCACGGTCTCGTTGGCGAACAGGTCGAGCTTCTGTTGCAGATCCCCCGACACGTTGATGGTGCCGCTGCCGCCGAGGATGTCGGAGAGACCGGCGCGGCGCACGTGACGCGAGATGATCTTGGCGGCGAGGCAGAGGTCGTAAAGCAGGTTGGAGAGCTCGCCCGTGGCCTCCGGGTGGAGCCGTTCCTGCTCCATGATGAAGCGCTCAATCGTGATGACTGACGTCGATGTGTTGAGCACGCTGGCCGTCGGTGTCGAAGGTGATCGTGCCGTCTCGATCGGTCCGCCAAACCCGTACGCCGTGGGCCGTCAGCGGGGCAACCAGTTCCGGCGTGGGGTGACCGTAGATGTTGTGCCCGGCTACGTAGGAAAGGCAAGAGGCCGGCAAAGACACCGGCCCCCCCCTGAAGCCCACAGCGATCCACAAGATTGGCGGCGCCACGGAGCGGGCCGCCGCAGCCGCTCAGACGAGCTGGACGGGCTTTGCTCCGCAGCGAGGCGCCATCGCCACCTTGCGGAAGCCCTCCAGCAAGACGACGTCGAGCTTCGCCATCTCCTGATCCGAGGAGAGGGAGAGCTCGGTGAGGATCTCGCCCTGACGAGTCGAGACGTAGTGCGGGGTCAACCGGTTGAGGGCGTAAATGAACACGTCCCCGCGACAGGTGTCGCAGCCGCAAAACCTGGGGTACTGCCCCCGCAGTTTCTCGTACTCCTTCTTGGTCACTTCCCAGGCCACGTTCGTTACCCCACGAGAGCTCGCTCCTGTTCCACCGGCCAGGCGGTGAATGTCGAGCCGGTGGTGCCGGTGAAGCGAACCCGCCGGTAGGTCCCGATCCAGTCCGCGGGACCCTCGACCAGGGCGACTTTGTTGGTGCGCGTGCGGGTCTGGAGCAGGCCGCCGCGCTTGGCGGGGCCTTCGACCAGCACTTCATGCGTGGTGCCCACGAGCGCCATGTTTCTCCGCGCCGCTATCCGTCGCACGACCGTGATGAGGCGCCCGAGCCGCTCGGTCTTGACGTCCTCGGCGATGTGATCTTTGAGGCGCACCGCAGGCGTTCCCTCGCGCACCGAGTACTTGAAGGTGTAGGCGTCGTCGAAGACGACTTCCTCCATCAGGGAGAGCGTCTCCTGGAAGTCCTCCTCGGTCTCGCCGGCGAAGCCGACGATGAGGTCGGTCGAGAGGGCCAGCCCGGGGACGGCACGGCGCAGGGCGGCCACCACCTCGAGGAACCGGGCACGATCGTAGCGCCGCAGCATGCGCTTGAGAACGCGCGAACTGCCGCTCTGGGCCGGCAGGTGCACGTGCTCGCACACCGCAGGGGTCCGGGCCATCGCGTCGAGCACGCGCTCGGTGAAGTCTGTGGGGTAGGATGAGGTGAACCGCAGGCGCCGGATGCCGGGCACCGTCCCGACCGCGTGGAGCAGGTCGGCGAAGTCGTGCGTGCCGTCGTAGTAGCTGTTGACGGTCTGGCCGAGGAGCGTGACCTCGGTGGTGCCGCACGCGGCGAGGCGCGTGACCTCGTTCACCACGTCGGCCAACCTTCGACTGCGCTCGGGGCCGCGCGTCGTCGGGACAATACAGAAGGTGCACCGATAATCGCAGCCACGCTGCACTGTCACGAATGCGGACGCCGACTCCGGCCGCAGCGGGAGCACGGGCGATCAGCTCAGGAAGGCTGCGATAGCCGTCCGGCCCGATGACCAGGTCCACCTGCGGGACGCGCTCCAGCAGGCGGGGCCCGAGCCGTTGTGCCATGCACCCGACGACGCCGAGGACGTCGCCGGGGCGCTTGTAGCGCTTCAGCTCCCCCATGCGACCCAGCACCCGCTGCTCGGCGTGGTCGCGCACCGCGCACGTGTTCACGAGCATCACGTCTGCCGCCGCCGGGTCGTCGGTGCGGACGTACCCTTCCCGCGCCAGCACTCCGAGCATCAGCTCGGAGTCCGACACGTTCATTTGGCAGCCGTAAGTCTCGATGTAGACGCTCGGCATCTCAGTTCACCGTCACCTCGCAGCGCGGGCGCCCGTCCCACGCTGCCGTAGGAAGATAGACGGAGAGGTAGTCCTCTGTCAGCAGTTCCATGCGTCCCGCCGCGTGACCACTCACGACCCCGTCCCCCATTTGTCCCGCTCGCTTCGCGCGGTAGGCGGTCGCCTTTGCCTCACCCAGCAGCCGGATTTCCCTGGCGCGCTCCCGCACCACCGGTGGCGCGACCGGGTCTCCCAGTCGCGTTGCAGCCGTGCCGGACCGTCCGCTGAACGGGAAGACGTGCAGGTACGTGAAGGGCAGCGCCTCGATCAGCGCGACTGTGGCCCCGTGGTCCACTGCGGTCTCTCCCGGGAATCCCGCGATGATGTCGGCACCGAGCCCGAAGACCGGCAGCCGGGCGGCGAGCCACTCGATGCGCGCGCCGTAGGTTTCGGCGGTGTACCAGTGCCGGCCCATACGCTTCAAGACCCGGTTCGATCCCGACTGCAGCGGCGCGTGCAGATGAGCGGCGAGGTTCCGAGGCGCCTCAATGAGGAGCCGAGCGATCCGCTCGTCCACTTCTGTCGCCTCGATCGAGGAGAGCCGGAAGCGAACGCCGGGCACCGCGTCGATCAGGGCCTCGAGCAGCTCACCCAGCGAGGACGTTTCTGTGCTCCCACTGCCCGACGCTCGGTCCTTCCCGTAGGTCCCGATGTGCACGCCCGTGACGACCAGTTCGGCGTGGTGCGCCGCAAGCGCCTCGGCTTCTGCGACCAGAACGGCGAGCGATCGCGAGCGGTTCGCCCCCCGCGCGAGCGTGGTCGCGCAGAAGGTGCAATGCTCGTCGCACCCGTCCTGGATCTTGAGCCAGCCGCGGCCGTTCGTCTGGAAGCGTCGTAACACCGGATCGACGCGCGGCGCGTGATAGCCCGCTGAGCGCAGCACAGCGACCGGGTCGGCACCCCCGACGACGGCCTGCACGCCTGGCAGGGCGGCGATGGCGCCGCGTCCCTGGTCGCGCGCGGCGGCGCAGCCCATCACGACACTGGGACACCCGGCACGGCCAAGGCGCCGGACGAAATGCCGCAGCTTCGCTTCGCTTTCGCCAGTCACCGTACAGGAGTTGATGACGGCGAGATCGGCGTCTGCGGGTTCCGCGACGACGACGGCGCCCTGGTCGGCGAACGCCTGGCGTACCAGCTCGGTGTCGTACTGGTTCGCTTTGCAGCCGAAGGTGTGGAAGTAGACCTTCACGGCCGCACGGTGATCCCGAGCAGGAAGGTCCACACGCGCTCGGTCAGGCCGGTCGCGCGGCGCTCCAGGTGCTCGAGGCCCAGGTCGATCAGGCCCCGCCCGCCCGCGAGCCGCAGGCCGGTGCCGATGGAGGCGCCCCATTCACGGGGCGCCGCGCCGGCGGGGCTGAAGGGCATGCGCCCGCTACGCGCGCCGAGGCGCAGCGGCAGGGCGTTGCCCAGCTCCGCACCCACCGCCCAGTTCGTCGTGTTGTGCGAATACTGGCCCGCGTGGCTCCAGGTCTGGTACTCGACCGTCGCGGCCAGACGAGCCGCGGGACCGGGCGCCCACCCGATCGCCCCGCCCAGGGTATTGGGGAGGTCGTTCCGAGCGATCTCGGCGCCGGCGAGCCGGGCGCGCAGCCGCGAGTCGGAGCGGGCGAACGCGGCCAGGCGCAGAGTCGGGGTGAGTAAGCCAATCGCGCTCGCGGAGATGCCGGCACCGTCGTAGTTGACGTCCTCGGTCTGGGTCGCGCTGTGGTAGGTCGTGTCGGCGAAGTCGCGGGTCGCGTGGACCCGCGTCGAGCCGGTGAGCAGGTGCACCCCGAGCCCGAGCGACAGGCGGCCCCACGGTCGCACCGAGGCCGCGACGCGCAAATCCACGACCCCACCGTCGCTCGACAGGCGGTCGGTGACCGGTTGCGCCACCCCACGCACCAGCACCGTGTCCTGGGTGGCGAGCTCGTAGCTGCGGTCCAGGTAGGTGGCGAACCCGCCGCCCAGCGTGATCCCGTGTCCGATCGGGCCGGAGAGACCCATCTGCGGGAATCGAGTCGTCCGCAGTGTCGCGTCCGTGCCGCCCAGGCTCACGCGGCGATACGACGTACTCGTAAGCGTCCAGGCGGACAGCCGGCCTTCATCGGTGAGGGCAGCGTCCGCCAATGCGGACGTAGGGTCAAACGGCGCGAAGGCGCCCGCCGTGCTGCGCGCCCGCACACTTTCCATCCGCCCCGGAGTGCCCAGGCCCTTGATCCCGAACTGCGAGTCCTGCGCGCACGCGGTACGCGCGGCACAGCACCCGAGTGCCGTCGTGACAAACAGCAGAAGCCGGGCTCGATCGGTCACGGTTTCCCGAACTGGTAGCGCGGAATGTAGGTGAGGTGCAGCGCCGGGCTGACCCCGAGGGCGCGCGAGGAATAGAAGCGAATCTCGGAGAACGTCGCCCCTTCCAGCAGCAGGGAGCCGGCTTTCGGAATCTCCCTCAATTGCCGCAGGAGGAGGGCGTGGGGGATGGTGGTGTCGCTCTGCCAGGCACGCAGGATGTTCGTGACCTCGACGGTGACGGTGTCCTTCTTGCCGACGAGGATCGTCACCGAGTCGGGGCGCAGAGTGAAGGAGGGGGGCGATTTGGCCCCGAAGTCCGCCGCGACCTGGTTCACCGCCACAAAGAACGAGTCGCCGGGAGCCCCCTGCGCTGCCACTGCGGGCACGAGGATCAGCGTGGCGCGGACGATCTGCGTGGAGTCGCGGATCCCGCGGGGCAGGTCGACTCGGAGCAGGGAGCGCGCGGAGGGCATGCCGCCGACGGCGAGGTTCGAATCGAGCGCCGGTGCCGGCGGGTCGAAGACAAAACTGTCGAACGTGGCCGCCGGCGACTGTTTCCGGATCACGAACGTCCCGGCCGAGTCGAGGCGACTCTCCCAAGTAATCCCAGCACCGGCGCCGCTCTCCGTCGCGGCGATCGCCACCGTCGTCGGGACATCGGCGCTCACGCGGATGCCCAGCGCTACTTTGCCCGAATCGGCTGGCGACCAGGGGATCTGCAGGGAATCGAATTTGAACGCAAACACCAGCCGCCGTAGAGACGCATACGCACTGTCCACCGTCACGCTGTCCCCCGTCACCGTGTCAACGCCGCCCGCCTTGGCGAGTAGGCTATCGACGTTGATGCTGCGTACCGGGGTCACATTGAAGGAGTCCACCAGCGCCGCGAAGGTTGTGGTAGAGTCGATGCTGAGCGGAAGACGGTAGAACTTCAGTCGCAGGTTGTGAGCCGCCGTATCCCGCCGTACGAGGTGCAGCCGGACCCTCACCGCGGCCGGTGCCAACAAGGGGCCGGTGGTCGTGTCGTTTCTTGCGATCACTTCCCGCGTTGCCACCGATCCGAACCGCAAGATCGGTCGGCTGTCCACGCTCGGCAGGCTGTCCGCGAGGAGGACGGTGTCGCTGGGCGGGTTCACGTACCCGATCGGCCGCCCGTAGGCGGAGTCCCGCACAATCGCCGAGGTGAGAATGACGTCCGTGAGACCGATGGCGGTGGTCGGACAGAAGTTCGGGCACTGCCCCGGGGCGGTGAGGCTCTCGGTGCAGGCGAGAGCCGCCAGCGCTCCCAGCACGCCGAGTCCGATGCGCCGACTGCCGCGCCGCGTCACCTGTCGAGTGACTCCTTCGTGAAGGCCGCCGGCAGCAGGTCGGCCAGGGTCCAGCGCCGCTCGCTCTTCGGACCTGCCGAGATGACATCCAGCTGCAAACCAAATTCCGCTAGGAGCTGCCGGCACGCGCCGCACGGCGCGGCCGGGGGATCGACGTCCGTCGTGACGGCGATGCGGCGGAAGCTGCGCGCCCCCGCCGCCACGGCCGCGCCGAGGGCCATTCGCTCGGCACAGATCGTGAGCCCGTAGGAGGCACTCTCCACGTTCGTCCCAACAAACACCCTGCCGTCGGCCGCCTCGAGCGCCGCGCCGACATGGAACTTACTGTAGGGCGCGTACGCATTCTTCATGACGCCCCTGGCCGTTGCGACGAGGTCGTCGTGCTTCACCCCCATACCTCCCGCAGGAACGACGTGCCAGCCGCAAGCGCTTGCGGTTCGAGGCCGAAGTACTCCGCCACGGTCGCCCCCATATCCGCGAACGTCCGACGCTCCCCCAACCGCGCCGGCTTCACGTTCGGCCCCAACACCAGGATCGGCACCGCCTCACGCGAGTGGTCCGTCGAGGGAGTCGTCGGGTCGTTGCCGTGGTCGGCGGTGAGGATGACCAGGTCCTCGCCCGAGAGCCGCGCCAGCAGTTGCGGCACCCAGGCGTCGAGCTCCTTCAGCCCCAGATGAAACCCCGCCACATCGTTCCGGTGCCCCCAGGTCTGGTCGAACTCGATCACATTCACGAACAAAAAGCCCATCGTCATCCTCTCCAGGACTTGCTCGACCAACCGATAGGCGTCGGCGTTGGTTGCCGTGTGTTCGCTCGTAATGTTTCGGCCGGCGAACAGGTCGTCCACCTTTCCCACGCCCACCCGGGGGATGCCCCGCGCAGCCAGCCGGTCGAGCAGGGTCGTCCCGGTGGGCGGCAGCGAGAAATCCTTGCGGCGCGCCGTACGCTGGTAGGCCCCCGGTCGCCCCGCGAACGGCCGCGCGATCACCCTGCTGACGGCGTGCTCCCCGACCAGCATCTCCCGAGCGACCGCGCAGGCCCCGTAGAGCTCCGCCAGAGGGATCGTCTCCTCGTGTGCCGCCACCTGAAAGACGGAGTCCGCCGAAGTGTACACGATCCACTTCCCCGTGCGCTGATGCTCCGCGCCCAGGTCGGCGATGATCCGGGTTCCGGAGGCAGCCGTGTTCCCCAACCATCCACGGCCGGTCCGTCGAGCGAATGCTTCCAACAGGGACGTGGGGAAGCCGTTCGGGTACGTCCGAAAGGCTCGTTCCAGGAGCACGCCACAGATCTCCCAATGTCCGGTCGTGCTGTCCTTCCCCTCGGAGGCGGGCAGCGCGATCCCGGTCGCGGCCGCCGGTGGCGCGGGGCAGTGCATCCCCGAGAGTGGTCGGCAGCAGCCCAGCCCCAGCCGCTCCAGGTTGGGGAGGGCGAGGCCTCCGACCGCGCGCGCCACGTTGCCGAGCGTATCGCTGCCCGCGTCGCCGTAGCGCGCGGTGCTCGGCGCCTCCCCGATCCCCAAGCCGTCGAGCACGATGATCGCGGCGCGCTTCATCAGTAAACGCGCGGCAGCCGGGCGCCGAGGCCGGTCAAGAACTCGCGCTGCAACTCCCCACTCCAGGCGGCAAACTGCTCGAGCGTGTTCCGCCCGCCTGTCGCCTCACCGACCATGGTCGCGACTTCGCCGACTGCCACCGGGGTGGCGCCGGCGTCCACCATCGTCAGGTCCATCGTCACCAGGCCGACGATCGGGCAGCGCGCGCCGCGCAGGAGTACGGTGGCTTCCCCTTTGAGCCCGAGCGAGCGCCGCAACCCGTCGCCGTAGCCGATCCCAAGGGTGGCTACGGTCGTGTCGCGCGGCGCTGTCCAGGACGCGTTGTAGCTCACGCTTTCGCCGCGCCGGACCTGACGCACCGACACCACGCGCGCCCGCAGGCTCATCACCGGCTTGCCGACCGGCAGCCCGTCGCCGGCGGACCCGCCGTACAGGTAGACGCCGGGGCGGATCGCGTCGTAGGCGAACGGCTTGCCACGCAGCGCCGCCGCGCTGTTCGCCACGTGCAGCAGCGGGGGCCGGCGCGCGAGGCGGCCCACGGCCTCTTGAAAGCGCCTGAGCTGCTCGTCGGCCGTGCCGTCCCGTCGGTCGGCCGAGTGAAACTGGGTGTAACAGCCCTCGAGGTATGGGGAGTCGAGCAAGTCGGCGAGCGGCTCGAGCTCGTCCCACCGCACGCCCGTGCGTCCCATACCCGTGTCGATCTCGAGGTGGAACGCGCCGCCGCGCCCGCCGCGCGCGATCCAGGCGTGAATGCTCGGCTCGTCCCCCAGCGCCGGTGTCAGGCGGTGTTCATGGTACGCGTCGAACAGTTCGGGGCGGCCCGGCATCAGGACGAGGATCGGCCGGGTAATTCCCCCGCGGCGGAGCTCGACGCCCTCCTCGAGCGTCGCCACTCCGTAGCCCCAGGGGTCCAGCGCCTCCAGGGCCTTCGAGACGGCGACGGCCCCTGTCCCGTAGGCGTTGGCCTTGACGATCGGCAGGAGCCGGGTGCCCGCGATGCGGGTGATCGCGCGGGCGTTGTCGACGAGGGCGGCGAGGTCCACCTCGACCCAAGCGCGGCTGGTGCGCCCCTCCCCCGCACCTCTGGCCTCTCCGCTGATTGACACGGTCACTGGCGCGCGTATGATACCGGGCCCGGAGGCTAAATGCAAGGCGATTCAGCGCTTGGACGCGCACTCGCGCTCGTCCGCGAGCTGCGCGCGCGCTGTCCTTGGGACGGCGCTCAGACGCGTGTCACGCTGCGCCCCTACCTCGTCGAGGAAGTGCTAGAGCTCGACCAGGCGCTGCGGGACGACAATCCCGTCGCGCTGCGCGACGAACTCGGCGACCTGCTACTCCACCTCGCCTTCCAGATCGTGATCGGCGAAGAGCGCCACGAGTTTGACGCCGAAGCGGTGACGCGCGGCCTGGAAGAGAAGATGCGCAGGCGACATCCCCATCTGTTCGGCGGCGGCGGCAAACCCGCCTCCTGGGAGCTTGCGAAACGGGAATCGGGAACAGGAAACCGGGAAACCCTGGGGGGTCTCCCCCGGACCCTGCCGCCGCTGCTCAAGGCCTATCGCCTCCAGGAGCGCGCGGCCGGAGTGCGGTTCGACTGGCCCGACGCGCAGGGGCCGCTGCTCAAGGTGAAGGAAGAGCTGGCAGAGCTAGAGGACGAACGGGGACAGGGGGGGGGGGATGCGGAAAGGCTGGCCGACGAGATCGGTGATGTGCTGTTTGCCGTCGTGAACCTCGCGCGTAAGCTCGGCATCGAGCCGAGTCAGGCGCTCGAGCGAGCGAACGACAAGTTCACGCGGCGCTTCGAGCAGGTGGAGCGACTGGCGGCACAACGTGGGCTCGAGCTCGGCCGGGCGAGTCTCGAAGAGCTAGAGGTCCTCTGGGAGGAAGTGAAACGCGGGTAGGGCCTGCTCCGAGCATCCGACCGTCTAAGGCCACAGCTTATACAGGGTCCGTGGGAACGCGATCGCCTCGCGGATGTGCGGGATGCCGCAGATCCAAGCGACGGTGCGCTCGACGCCCAGGCCGAACCCCGAGTGCACGAACGTCCCGTACTTGCGCAGATCGAGATACCACCCGTAGGGGGCGAGCGGCAGTCCCTCGGCGTTGATGCGGGCGAGCAGTTTGTCGTGGTCGTCCTCGCGCTGGCTGCCGCCGATGATCTCCCCGTACCCCTCCGGTGCCAGCATGTCGTTGTTCAGCACGGTGCGCGGGTCGGCGGGATTCTCCTTCATATAGAAGGCCTTCACCGCCTTGGGGTAATTGAACACCATCACGGGGCGGTCGTACTGCTTGGCCAGCAGCGTCTCCTCCTCGCCGCCCAGGTCCCGCCCCCATTCCAGTGTCGCGCCCAGGTGCTTGAGCTTTTCGACCGCGTCGGTGTAGGAAATCCGGTGGAATGGCGGAACGCAGCGCGCCAGTGGTGCCGTGTCCCGCTCCAGCTCCGTCAGCTCGGGGCTGCGGCGCTCGAGGCAGCGCGCCACGATGTAGGCGACGAATTCCTCCTGCAGCCCCATATTATCGTTGCTGTCATTCCAGGCGACTTCGGGCTCCACCATCCAGAACTCGGTCAGATGGCGGCGCGTCTTGGACTTTTCGGCGCGGAAGGTGGGGCCGAAGCAATAGACCTTGCCGAGCGCGGCCGCCGCCGCCTCGACGTACAGCTGGCCGGTCTGCGCGAGGTAGGCCTTGCCCAGATCGAAGTAGTCGGTCGCGAACAGCGTACCAGCGTGCTCGCCGATCGATCCGGTGAGAATCGGCGTGTCCACGAGCACGAAGCCCCGCTGGTAGAAGAAATCCCGGATCGCCTGGACGACCTCGTGGCGCACCCGCGCGATCGCCACCTGGCGGCGGCTGCGCAACCACAGATGACGGTGCTCAAACAGGAACGCGGTGCCGTGCTCTTTGGGCGTGATCGGGAAGTCGGGGCTGGCCCCGAGGATTCGGAGATCGGTCACCTGGAGCTCGACGCCGCCGCCTCCCGGCGCGCGTGCGTCGGCACGCACGGTGCCCGTGATCTCCACCGCAGCCTCCTGGGTCAGCGCGCCGACCGCGCTCCAGGCCGCTTCGGGAACGTCCTTCTTGGAGAGGACCGCTTGCACGTAGCCGGTGCCGTCTCGCAGCATCACGAACGCGATCTTGCCGCTCGAGCGGGTCGTCATCACCCACCCGCGCACGACGACCGTCCGGCCGTTCAGGCCGGCGAGCGCCTCGATTCGCTGAGCCGCTGGCATAGGCGCGGCATACTAGTGGCGGCGTTCTGGGCTGTCAACGCGACAGCCTGCGTGCCGCCCGTGAGGTCCGGCCCCGACCGCCAGGAGCTCTCGTGGCCTGCGTACCTGGGCAATGCCCGGCACGACGCCTCGGTGGCCGAGTCCCTGAACCCCGACCCCCGACCCCTGTGGCACACCAGCGCCGGCCGTGCTGTGCGCGGCGCCCCGGCTCTGGGAGAGACGGTGCTCGCGGTCGGCACCGTGGACCGTACGGTGCTGCTTGTGAGCCGCGAGGGCGGCGAGGTGCTGTGGCGCTCCCGGCTGGGCGGCACGATCCACGGCGGGCCGCTGCTCGACGAGGACCGGCTGTTCGTAGCGACGGAGGCGTCGCCGGACGGCAGGGTGTACGCCTTGCGGCTGCGGACCGGCAAGCCCTTGTGGAGCGCCAAGACGGACGGCATCGAGGCGCCCCTCGCCTTCGATGGCGAGGCGCTCTACGCCGGGACCGAACGCGGCATGGTCCTGCGCCTGGATCCCGAGTTGGGGACGATCCGCTGGCGCCGGCGCCTGTCCGGCGCGATCCGTTGCGCGCCGGTTCCGTCTCCCCGCGGGCTCCTCGTCGCGACCGACGCCGACACGCTCTACCTGTTGAGCCGTGAATCGGGCGAGATCGAGCGGCGTCTGGCGACGCCCGGCGCCGTGCTTGCGACCCCTGCGTTGGGCGGCGATCGGCTCTACGTCGGCACGAGCGAGGGGCATGTGCTCGCCGTGGACCTGCCCGCCCTGAGCGGGGCCTGGGACCAGCTCACGGGCGACGCGGTCTACGGCGCCCCGGCGCTCGCCCGGGACACCTTGTACGCGCTGGCACGCAACGGGAGGCTGTGGATCATTCCTGCCGGCGCGCCGGCGGCGGCGCGGAGCTTGGACCTGGGAATCGTCGCCACGGCGGGCCCGACGCCGGTCGCCGCCGGCGTCCTGGTGGCAAGCGTGAGCGGTGAGGTGTTGCTGGTGAGCCGTACCGACGGGTCGATCTTGTGGCCAGGTGTACCGATGATGCGCGCCTCACTCTTGGCTTGCGGCCTGGCGCTCCTCGTTCCGGCCCTTGCCCCAGCACAGGATCATGGGCCGGGCGTGCCGGAGGGGGATAGGATGACGTGGCGCCGTGGGCTCGTGCACTACGGGAAGTGGGTCGCGGCTGCGGGCGCCGTCGGACTCACGGCCCTCGCGGTCCGGGAGCACAATGTGTCGGCGCGCGAGTGGGACCAGCTCCTGGCCATCTGCCACGCGCGGAGCAGCGACTGCGCCACGGGGTCCGATGGTCGCTACCTCAACTATCCGGCCGAATTCCATTATGAGAAGGCGATTTACTACGATCACCGCGCGCGCCGGCGCTTGATCGGTGGCCAGCTCAGCCTCCTCACGGCCGCCGTGCTGTTCCTCGCCGATCTGCATCCGGGCAAGGGTCCCGGGAATATCCCGTTCCCCGCTCTTGAGGTCACGCCGGACGCGCGGCGCAGCGGGGGGGAGGGGGGGGGGGCGCGGCTCGCCGTCCGAATTCCGTTCTAGCCGACGCGAAACAGTTCGAATCCCCGTTCATAGCGCTGGAGGATGCGGGCTCGGTAGGCGGCGTGTTGCGGCCGGGTGAGTGCCGGATCTTCGTCGATGATCTCCTTGGCCGCGCGGCGCGCCTCCTCCAGCAGGTCTAGGTCACGCGTGAAGTCCGCCCAGCGCAACGGGACGCCGCCCGACTGTCGCGCTCCGGCGAGCTCGCCCATACCCCGCGCCCGGAGGTCGAGCTCGGCGATCGCGAAGCCGTCCGTCGTTTCGCTGAACGATTGCAGGCGGGGCGCCGCTTCGGGCACGTCGGAAAGCAGGATGCAATGGCTGGCGGCCGCTCCGCGGCCGACGCGCCCGCGCAGCTGGTGGAGCTGGGCGAGGCCGAATCGCTCGGCGTGCTCGACGACCATGACGGTCGCGTTGGCCACGTCGATCCCGACTTCGACGACCGTGGTGGCGACGAGGATCTGCACGTGGTTGTCCCGGAACGCCCGCATGGTGGCGTCGCGCTCGTCGGGCTTCATGCGGCCGTGTACGAGGCCCAGTCGAAACTCGGAGAAGACCTTCGCCAGGGCCGTGGCCATTGTCGTGGCCGCTTTCAGATCAGCGCGCTCGGACTCCTCGATAACGGGATAGATGACGTAGGCTTGGCGTCCGGCGGCGCACTCCCCCCGCACGAACTCGTAGATCTTTTTGCGGGCTGTGTCGGTCCGCAGCGCCGTTTTCACCGTGCCCCGTCCCGGTGGCCGCTCTCGCAGCGTCGTCACGTCGAGGTCGCCGTACAGCGTCAGCGCGAGGGAGCGCGGGATCGGCGTGGCGGTCAGCAGCAGGACGTCCGGCGCGTCCCCTTTGTCCGCCAGCGCCGCCCGTTGTTCCACGCCAAACCGATGCTGTTCGTCGATGACCGCGAGCCCGAGCTGGTGGAACCGTACCGCCTCCTGAATGAGGGCGTGCGTCCCCACCACGAGCCGCGCACCGCCTCCAGCGATCCGCTCCTGCGCCGCGGTCTTTGCGGCTGCGGTGAGCCGCCCCAGCAGCAGCTCGGGCCGGATCGCTAGCGGCGCGAGCAGCGACGTCAGCGTCGCGTGGTGCTGCTCGGCGAGCAGCTCGGTGGGCGCCATCACCGCCGCCTGATAGCCATTCTCGGCCGCGAGCAGCATCGCGAACAGGGCCACAACCGTTTTGCCCGTCCCCACGTCGCCCATCAGCAGTCGATGCATCCGCTGCGGCGCCGTCATGTCCTCGGTAATCTCGCGGATCGCTTTCCGCTGGTCGCCGGTGAGCTCGAAGGGCAGGTGCTCCTTGAGCCGCGTCGTGAGGTCCTTCTTAGATGCGAAGCGGATTCCAGCCCGCGCGCGTTTGGCGAGGAAGCGCGCCCGTGCCTGGACCAGCTGCTGGTCGAAGAATTCGTCGAAGGCCAGCCGGCGGCGCCCCGCCTCCGCGGCGGCCAGCGTCGCGGGACGATGCACAGCGGCCAGCGCCGCTGCGAGCGCCGGCACGCCGAGGCGTTGGCGCAGTTGCGCGGGGTGCGGATCGTCAAGGAGCGCGAGCAGCGCGTCGAGATGCTGCTGCACCAGCAGCCGGATCTGCTTGTGGGACAGGCCTTCGGTCGCCGGGTAGACGGGAAGGATGAGGCCGCGGTCGGGCCCCGGCTCGTCCTTGTCCGCGAGGATAATGAACTCCCGCGGTACGAGCTGGCGGCCATGATAATAGCGCACCGGACCGGTGACGAGCAGCAACTGGCCTACCTTGATCGCTCGCTCGAGAAACGGCTGACCCGGCCAGCCGCATTCCAGCAACCCGCTCTCGTCCTGCAGCACCGCACGGAACACCCGCAGCCCTCGCCGCGTCGGGAGGATCCCCGTGCGCACGACACGCCCCACGCAGCTCACCTCGCTTCCCACGGCGGCGCGGGCGAGCGGCGTGATGGTGGTGGCGTCGAGGTAGCGGTGCGGCGTGTGGTATAGCAGATCGCCGACGGTGCGGACGCCCAGACGGGCGAGCGCTTCGGCGCGCCTGGGCCCCACGCCCTTCAGGTATTTGACCGACGTCGTCAGCTCGAGGGTCACTCGCGCACCAAGCGCCGAGCGTACTGCGTCGCGTCGAACACGGTGAGATCGTCCAGCCCTTCCCCGGTACCGAGGAAGCGGATCGGGACCGGCACGGCCCGGCGCAGCGCGACGACGCTGCCCCCGCGCGCCGTGCCATCGAGCTTGGTCACGATCAATCCGGTCAGCGGCACGGCGGCCGCGAACCGCTGCGCCTGGTGCACGGCGGCCTGGCCCACGGTCGCATCGACCACCAACAGCGACTCGTGCGGCGCACCGGGGTGCTGGCGGCCGATCACCCGTGCGACCTTGCTCAGCTCCTGTAGCAACCGCTGTTCGGTGTGCAGCCGCCCGGCGGTGTCCACCAGCACGGTGTCGTACCCGCGCGCACGCGCCGCCTCGAGCGCATCGAACGCCACCGCGGCGGGGTCGGCACCGCCCTTATTCCCCCCCCCCGCCCCCCCTCCCCCCCCTCCCCCCCCGCCCCCACCCCGCGCCGGGCCGACCCACGGCGCTCCAAGGCGCTCGGCCCACGCTTGCAACTGCTCGACCGCTCCGGCCCGGAACGTGTCCGCCGCCGCGAGCAGCACCCGCCGGCCCTCGGCCTGCAGGCGCTGCGCCAGTTTCGCCACGGTGGTCGTCTTCCCGACTCCGTTCACGCCGAAGACGAGGATTACGGTTGGCGGGGTCGGAGCCGTTGCGAGCCGACCCGGCTCAGGAAGCCCGCTCCCACTCTCCCCCCCTCCCCCTCCCCCTCCTCCTCCCCCACCTACCAGCACCTGCAGCACCGCCCGCTCGAGCGCCGCCTGCCGCTCGCCCGCCGGCTCACGGTCTACGACAGCGAGCAGCTCCGCGGCCGTCGCGGGACCGAAGTCCGCCTCCAGGAGAATGCGTTCGGCCTCAGCTCGTGCGGCCGGGTCGCCGCGCGCGAACACCTGTGCCAGCCGCGACCAGAGCCCTGTCACGGCAGCCCCTGGCGGCGCCGCCACGCCCACTCACCGACGAACGCCGCGATCGCGAGCACGAACAGCCACCAGTGGTCCCGCAGCCCCGCCGACACCCGCCGCGCGGCGGACTGTCCGGGTTGGGCGCGCAGCGTCGGCGCGCTCGGGCGCCACTCGTCGGAGTACTCTTCAACTGCCACGAGTCCCCCCCACCCCCCCTGTGTACTGCCCGCCACTGTGTAGCGGTATACGCCAGGCGGCAGCCGCAGCTCCGCCCGGCCGTCGGCGTCGAAGCGCAGCGTATCGGTCCGTTCGCGCCGGCCGTCGTCCAGTAAGAGGACCACATCTGTGGGCGGGCCGCTCCCCGACCAGCGCCAGATCAGCGGCAGGCCGTTGGGAGTTTCGGACGTCACCGGAACGACCTTTCCCCCTCTTCCTTCTCTTGCATCGCCAAGCAGGAAATCCGCCAGCGACGCGATCAGACTCCGGTAGGCCTGCTCGCTCGCGCCGCCGCGGAAGGCCCAGCGCCACAATCCCGCCGCCGCGACCGTGACGCGGCGCGTGCCGGCGCGCTCGCTCACCGTCACAATGGGACGCGAGGGACCCCGTCGGGCCAGGCGCGCCGACAGCACGGGCACGGCTGCGCTGTCAGCGGGCAGGTCGGCGACGCTGGCCAGGGGCGGGAGCGAGTCCCAGAAGATCCCGGCCAGCCGCGCCGCCAGCGGCGAGACGGGCGGCGGATCGACGTACCAGTCGCCCTCACGGCCGTTCCGGCCGGCGAACACGAGCCGGCCGTCAGCGCCGCGCAACCGGAGGCTAGCCAGCCGCGCCGGGTCGCCGAGCTCGGCGAGGAGACGCGCGCCGGCCGCCGCACGCGCCACCTCCACCGTCGTCACAGGGGGGAGCGTTCCCGCTCCTCCGTCGCGCCAGCGGCCCGGCTCGGTCTCCACGAACAGCTTGAGCGGCACGCGCGCCACGTCCCCAAGCACCCGCGCTAGGAACCGCGACTCCCAATCCGGCGGGGCAGCCAGGACGACGGCGGCAGGCTGGGGGCTCACGTGGACCACGAAAAGCCGAGCGTCGTCGCGGGGCTCGGCATCGCCGACGCCTTCCAGCCGGACCTCTAGCGCCGACCAACCGGGACTCGGGAATCGGGAAACGGGAATGGTGAGGCTGGTCGTGATCGTGCCGCTGTCAGGAAGAGTGAGTTCGCGAGCAACCAGCCTCCGCCCGGCGGCACTGACGGCGAGCGTCGCCTTTTTATTCCCCATGCCCCTTTCCCGCGTCCCCGCCGTCCCGACCGTCACTGCGAGCACGAGGGAGTCCCCCGTGGTGAGCCGTCGCGGGCCGGAGACGGACGCGACGAACGCGTCGAATACCTCTGGCCGGGGCAGGACGATTACGGTCGCGCGGGCTCGCAGATCCGCCGGCAGGTCGGCGGCGTCGCCGATGCGGCCATCGGTGACGACGATGATCGGACCGCCTCGCGTCGCCGCCGCAGCGAGCGCGGGACCGAGGTGGCTGGTCCCCTCCCCCGGCGGCGCCGTGTCGAATGCCGTCACTCGGTCCCCGAACCGCCAGATCACGCCGTGCCGCGCCCGCGCCAGAGTGCGCGCCGTATCGAGGGCCGCGCGCCAGGGTGCTCCGGCCATGCTGAGGGAGGCGTCGAGCAGGATCAGCGGCTGGTCGCCGCCGGGAAGGTCGCGGCGCAGGGCGGGGTTCCACAGCAGCAGCACGAGTGCTGCGACCCCAGTCGCCCGTAACAGGACGAGGGCGGGCGTCAGGCGAGGCACGCCAGGGCCTCAGTGAGGGTAAAGCGGCCTTCGTGCAGCGCGCGACCGACGATCGCCCCGCTGAGCCCGGCGGCCCGCAGTTGCCGCAGGTCCTCCAACGATGCGACGCCCCCCGAGAGGACCACGTCCAGGCCCAGGGCGGCGATCCTCCGCGCGCCCGCGATATCAGGGCCGGCGAGCGTCCCGTCCCGTGCCACGTCGGTGTAAATCACCGTGCGCGCCCCCTGCGCACGGACCCGATCCGCCAGCGCGAGCGCCGTCTCCTCCGAGAGCCCCCCCCCCCCCCCCCCCCCCCCCCC
>WNFC01001139.1_pt1 | contig 27418 bp, 30 predicted proteins | sample 5400541 | NCBI WGS metagenome assembly WNFC01 (sample SAMN13153342, study PRJNA577476) | soil metagenome | isolation source: 120 cm saprolite under Douglas fir tree site 2 hole 2 replicate 1 | place: USA:California | collected 2015-04-18 | reverse complement strand
AGAACACCCGGGTGTGCTCTACGAGCTCTTCCTCAACCTACCCGAAAAGATGTCGCCAGCTGAGGCGGATGACCACTACGTCGGCATGTTGAATTTCTTTGGTTTATCCCACGCGCACCACGGAATGGGCGGGGCCGATGCTAGTCCTATGGAGCACATCTACGACATAACTGACGTTGTGCGACGCCTCTCGAAAGCAGGCGCTTGGGATCCCAAGGAGGTGACCGTCAAATTCATCCCGTCGTCCGGAACCGACGTAGATCCGGGAAATGACCCAAGCATGGGCACGCCAGCTGAAGTTCACGTAGGCCAAATCCGAATCACATACGACTAACTTCAAGGAGCTCCCGCAAGGGACCCTTAGGTCGTATGGAGGCTGGCTGCAAGTCGCCCCCGAATGCGATCGCGGCTGATCGCGTCTAGCTCACATTGATCCCGTGTCGGGTTCGAATATGACGTCACGCAGCCACCAGCAGCTGGTGATAGTCGCTTAGCAAGCCGCCGAGGCACATGCGCCGCGAGATAGGACGACCTGCCTTCGGCACAGGATCGCCGTTGGCGGTTGGTGGCCGGAGCCCGCAGCTCCGGTGCGGCCGCTCGTCGTTGTATCTGTTCATTCTGTCAGCAAGAGCTGGTAACTGCGGTGATCTGCTCAGGAGCGCGGAATCCTACGCCATGCCTGGGGCCTTCCTAACCATGTACCCAAGCAACTCGAAGAATCCGAGCACGTCAACTATCGCTGCAGCATCCCCGCCTTCCAAGAGGCTCGTTGCCGCGAGTGGTCTTCCACGCAACATTGGAGCTCCGTTCCACTGGTCGTAGAAGCGCCACAGATTCTCAACGCTATCACTGAACCTAGCTAGCCCGATTTGGATGAGCACCGCAACAATTGCCACGCCTGCCGCTACTACGGCCGCAATCGCGGCTACCAGATTGGCATCGATTGTCATGGCCTATATGACTCCATCAGGTGGACGTAGGATCGCTATTTCACGTGATCGTGATTGGCGCTGCTGCTCTCCTATCAGTTCGTGAGTGCATGAGATACAGCGACCCTGTCCTAAAACAAGCGGCACTCTCGATCGTCCTGGGCGCCTTGGCCTTGAGTGGTGGCGACACAGGCAGAAGCCAGCATTCTTGTTATATAAGGACGCGCGTGCGCGCGCAATACCAAACCGCGGCCGAACATTGGTTCCAGAGAATGGTCTAGCACCGCATCAAGACGATCCACTGCGTCGGATCCCGGCTCAATTCGATTCAGGACGGTGGCTTGCGTCCTGAGGGCTGGCTGGCAAGAAGCACCGTGATAGATATGATCACCCACTCGGCGGGCTTGAGCGGCGCAAACCCTACCAAGATCACCACACGTCCGTCTGAAATGTCGGCCTGGGTCATGACGTCCCGGCCAGACCTCACAAAGAAGGCCTCATCGTCTGTGCTTCCTTTTAGCGCGCCGAGCTTCCACAACTCGCGGAGGAACCTGCTCACCTCTGTGTTCAACTCGATCCAAAGGGCTTCACCATTGGGCTCGAACACAGCCCACTGGAGGCCGCGAACAAGGCTCCGTTCAACGAACAGAGCCAGCCGGCGCACGGCAATCGGCTTCCATGGATCCGCGCTAGAGACGGTCTGGGCAGTCCACATCACAATGCCCCCCGGCGTGACCGAGCGGATTGCGTTGACGCCGAAGCCTGCCAGCGACTGTGCTTCGGCCTGGTCGATGATTGCCTGAAGCCCCAGCACGCCTAGTAGCGTCGCCTGGCTCCCTGCAGGTTGCACCCAGACGCCTGCCAACGTGTCGATCCGAGCGATCAGGCCAGCAACCGACCCGCTGGGAGCCGACGGTCGTGGTGCTCCTCGGGCAAGGGGATCGCCAATCGTGATGGGTGGGAAATAGACCGCGGCCTGTGAAGTACCTGCGGCGGACAGGGCCGCGGCTAGGTTCTGGGTCGCGGTGACGTCGGCGGAGGGTGGATCGACCACCATGAAGGTCCGTCGCTGATCGCAGAAGGCTACCGCCGCGCGCAACGGCGCAGGATCGGTGACGCCCGGGATACACAACATGTCGATCGCGTTGGCAGCCTCAAACGTGCTGAGGGCGGTTGGGATTTCGCTCTGATCGTTGACCCGGACAATCCGGGCTTCACGCCCGCCATTTAGAAAATATTGGAGAACGGCATAGCCGAGTTCAAGGTTTGCTTGAAGACCTCCAAACGCTCTTTCGAAATCGGCAAAGCTGAAGATCCCTGTGGGTTGGTGCAGCGGTCCACGGCTGGCCGGACCTATGAACCCGGTAGTCGAGGTGCTCACTCCCTCGATCGAATGAGCGCGAAACGATATCTCCTCGACGTATACCCCCGGTGCAAGCTGCTCAGGCATCTACTCCGCCCTTAGTCCCACGCCAGAATGCCGAATTCGACATTGGTGCGAACTTTCTCTGTGGTGCGGGGTGGGTACCGCTGCGGACGCCGCATAACGTGCCCGGCCGCGTGCGTGGCGCAAGCGCGGGCTGCATGGAGCATCTCGGAATACCCCACCACATGCAAAATCCACTACCTAACCGGCAGTTGCCAGTTGCCCACCGCCATTGTGTACGTGGAGTGAGTATGCCACCGGAGAGGCCCATCTACCCCAGCAGAGAGCGTTGAACGAGAGGAGTCTGCTGCACGCGGATATGAGGAGATCAGCACTTTGCTGCAGCGACAGGCCAGTGATATTCAATTGCTTCTGCCTATCCGGTTAGCTCCGCTTTGAGATCATGCGGTCGCCCTGGCTACCAGAATAGTGCACCCCCTTGGATGGGGATCGGCATTCCCGGCGCTTCGGGCCACGTCTTGGAGAACGACGGCACCAAGGCCTTGTTTCGAGTTCGGAACGGGTTTCCAGGCCAGCTGAAGGCGCTGCGTCGAACTCGGCCAGCTTCGGCGCATTCGTCACGGTTTGCGCGTGCATCCATCGTCTGGTCAGCGGAGTAAAGCGGATGGGCAGATCAATACAGGCGCTTGCATACCGAATCGAGCGTCTGGTCTTTAGTTCGAAATCGTTTTGTTGCAGCTTCTTAGCTATCGGTAGCAAACGTCCGTGCCGACTCAGGCGGAGCCTCACGGTCCCGAACCGCAATAGCACACGGTCCGGGATGAGCCGCCAGACGCCGTTTGGGTTCACCTCATCCGCGCTCTGGTCCGCCAGGGGCCGCCGCGTGACGCCAGATGCCGCCTGGGTTGCTACGCGCGATGCTACACCCGGCTCAGCGCCCAGAAACTCGTGAACAGCAAGCTGTCACCGCTGGCGGAAGGTGATCCAGATCTTTAGAACCTCTTCGCACGGCTCACTTGACGCGGGCTTAGCGGTCGAGCCGAGGTTAGTAGGGCCGACGGTGTTGACAACGCTGGCTTGCCGTGGTACGCATGCGAGCGTTCCTGGCTCTCGGTTCTCTCCCCGCCGAGGTGGCGACATCCCAGAAATAGAGGCGACCCACGATGAGACGTTGCGGGGTGCACCGTCTCTCGCAAGCATCAGTGACTCTTTGTTCAGTTCGGACTTTGACCGTCTGTACTCTGTCGGTGCGGTTGGGCAAGGTGCTCACGTGCTGCAGGGTGAGAACCTATTCGACATAACTATTAACCAAGCAGCGCGCAGGCGGAACATTGCCGTACTGCGAATCGATGATGTCGGTGTCCGACATTTTGGTGCCGGCTGGGTCGAACTCGATGTGCGCCTCCGCAACGCGGGCTCAGGCACTGCAAATTTGACCCACCTCGACTTGCATGTTCTCGAACGACATAACGCTATGGCGGTAATTCCTCCATCTGCCACTTACGAATTGATGCTCCATCCATGCCTCCCGCACAATCTGATTCGGATCGCTCATGTCCTTGAGCCCGGCGACGTTGATCGCGTGCTCGTTCGCGTCGGTAACAAATGGGGGCCCCAGCTAATCGAGGCTGAGATTCTCGTCCACTTCAACGGCAGTCGGAGTGCGGCTTCGAATCCAATTGCGTTTGAGACCAACCCGAAAGATCACATCGTGTTTGGGGCCAAGCCGAAGGATCGCCTGCTTCAGGGGTTAGCCTCGCTGTTCGCAAGGCGCACGCCCGAACCACGAATGAATAGGTCGAAGGAGGAGGATCAAAACCGTCGGTGGACGGTGGAGTGGGATCAGATAAAGACACAAGGTGTTCTGGATCTCGAGCAAGGGGTCGCTGGCTACACTCGCGACCAGTTGGCTTTCCTCGGGGTGCAGTCTGCGCAATTCGCCGCCCTTGCTGACCGGTGGCGGCGGCGCCAGGAACGCTACGCGCGAGCTAAGTCGTCTGGATCGCTGCCATTAGCCGAACTCAAGATAGTTGGAGTCCGTCCAGCCCAGTTCGGGCCTGTGAGTTAGCTTTAGACCGATGCGCAACCGCGCTGCCGGATGCTGTTATGAGTAAGAGCTACCGGATGGGCGACGTGGGTCCGGGCGCCCGGGTGCAGCAAGGCGAACATCTGACGATGATCGAGAACGCGTTGGCGCCGTTGCCAGATGCAGAGATACTGACAAAGCGATTTGAGGCTCTGGTTGGTCGCCTGTCGCAGGAATTCGGACAGGACGATGACAGCCGGGAACTGGCGGTCACGAAGACACGAGTCGTGGCCGAACTCTTAGGACAGGCCGCCAATGAGCCGGGTAAGTTGCGGCGGGCCCTCATCGACGCAAAACATTACTTCCTCAGTACGGCAGGTTGGGCATGGGAAGAGCTCGCCTCAATAATCAAATCTGATGCCGCCCAGAAGACAATTGGCACAATAGCCGAGGCGACCGCCAGGGCCGCGATCATGCACGTAGCTGGGCCGTAACTCCGCCGATTGGTGGTGTTCCAGCAATGCGGCCTCGGGCCTGACCCAATTCGCCAACTGCGGTCGCTCGCTTGGTGGGCGCCCGCCTTCAGGTCAGATTCCTGCTCGATACTGGGCCAATTACTGACGGACAGTACCGCGGTCCCGAACCATGGTCGCGCTGTCTCGCGTGACCTGCCGTCTCCGTGACCATCCTTCTGAACTCGATTGGCGCCGCCGTGCTGTCCCGATGTGTGCGCGCGGACCCGTCTGGATCCGGGAATGTACTCGACCCGCCCAGACGATGACGATGGTGTACGGATTCTTTGCTCGTCTGGCCGTTTGACCTGAGGTAGCCCTCAATCGATCGGCTGGCTCAAGGCATGCTCGAGCCAGGTCGTACCCACATCGCGGAAGTCTCCACTCGTAGTGGCTGAGGCAACTGAATGACCAGACGCAGTGACGCGCACGGAATTTCTCGGATCGGCGACCAGCCGGCTGCTATCCGTGCTGACGCTAACGGTGTCTTATCGACAGCAAACGTCCGTACGTTGAAATTGCGTCTGGGCTACATCCAAGTTGTCAAATTGCCTCAAAGTTCGCCGCCGGGCCATGTTGGGAAATCATCCCTGGAACGCAATCGCGTCCATCTGCTGGGCGCCAAAGCCCCCGAGTCAATCGAATCCGCGCCCGCGACTGGGCCGAGGCAGCCTCGACTTGCTGGTAAGGGTCTAATACTCGACACGCACTGCCATCTCGGCTCTTGTAGCCCACATCTCGATCCGGCTTGGTATCGGGTACTCGTAGTTGCCGCGTTTACGAATGATTTGCACGAGTTCGCAGCAGTCTCAGAGGCCTATCGCAACAATCGTTGGACCCGAGTCGCCCCTCGGTCTCCACCCAACCTATGTTGGAGCGGCGCCAAGCGGAGTGAGACACTCATTTCTGCAACTCTTAAGAACCTCTCGCTATGTTGGCGAGGTCGGACTGGATGGGACTGACCAGGGCCGACCAACGTTACCCTGACTATTTCGAAGCTGGATTGCGAGGCCCCCACCTCGAGGATAGTGTGTACGTGCGGCCAGACGATAGGCCCAAGGGTTCGTGGAGATTAGAGCGTCGAGTACCAATGAGGCGTTGCCAGTGATCTAGTTGAGTCGAGGAGGCATCCGATGACGATTGCACTCACTGGAGTCAGCAAGTTCACCTGGCTCTTCGACTGCATCGACTTTGAGTTGAGTGGGACTGTTCAATCCTGGCTTGCGGACAGCGACAACACGGGCGATGGCTTCCACCTTGATCCGGAGCAGGGCATCAAGAGCCTTGTGTCGAGTTACGTCTTCGGCATTCCCGGCCTATTCCACTGTGAGACATATCCGCTCGATCCTGCCCAAGTGAATAGAGGAGACACTTTCGCGCCGCGTGGCATCGCGAACTTCCAGCAAAAGCCGCTTGGGACGGTATTCATGAAGGTAATGGCCGACGGCACCAATTCGCAACTCAACCTCGGCGATCGCATCGCGTTCCGGGCCCGACTTGTAGTAGAGAATGGCCATCCTAACCCCCCGTACGACCAAATGGGGGACACTTATCCTCCGCTTCCGATCGCCGGACGGGTCTGGATTGAGCTTCATCCGTTTGACTGGCAAGCGCTTCGGTATGTGCAGCCGCCGGTCGCCAGTGACGATCTGGTCAGTGGAATGATGATTGCCGTTGCACCACTCTACGAAATGTCCTTCGCGGTTCCCAGCGGCGATCCGATGTGGTGGGGAAACAAAGTGCGGGGTTGGGACCCCGCGATTTATGTGGACACGACCGGTTCCATGTACCACAACACCGTGCAGGCCAACGCGAGCTTTGCTGGGCCACCGCTTCCGGTGGGCATCGACTTCACAATGGCCCAGCTCGCGTATCAGGAAACCGTGATCCTCAATGGCACTGGCCAAACGATCGATGCCGTAAGACAGATTCAGGTGTCTAATGGAATCGTCGCAGTCTCTAGCAGCGTGACCTCGCCAGCAAGGTGGCAGTTCGGTAACACACCTGTTGGCGACTGGAGCGATCCGGCGAACAACCGATCAATTCTTGCGACCCACTACGCCGTGTCCTGGAGTTCCATCTGGGCCGACGATCGTCTGCCCGACGGATCCGCCGCTGACGGAAACGAACCATTCAACTGGATATCAAGCAATCCGGCGCCCTATTCGGGGTTGCTCGCTCACGATTCGCCGGCCGCCGCCGGGGTTCACCAACACCTATTCGTTGGTGCAACCACACAGCTTGTACCACTGAACAACGTCAACATGTTTGCGCACGTGTGGATCGACCCTGCCGCGCCGCCTACCGAATTGATGCTCCAGTGGTACGTTGGGGATTGGGAGCATCGTGCCTACTGGGGGACAGACTCAACTGGTTTTGGTACTGACGGGACAGCGAGCAGGCTTAGAGTCGGAGATTTGCCAGCGGCGGGGCAGTGGGTCCGCCTTGAGGTGCCGGCTCAAGCGGTCGGCGTTACAAACAGCCTGATCACCGGAATGGCCTTTACGGCAGCCGATGGCAGGGCGGTTTGGGACGTCGCTGGGTGGCTGATTCCGCTAGCGGCCGGCACCTGTGAAATGTTGGCTACTCAGTTGGCAGACCTACGGCCCCAGCTAGCCACCCTGGACGCGCTTCGAAGTGGCCCGACGTTCGCAGCTGGAAGCAATCCAGTGGCAGATACAGCGATCGCGGCCCGGGCTCAGTCCCTACGCGCATTAGCCGACGCTATCCAATCTCGACAACGACAACTCGGGTGCTCATAGGAAAACTGAAGGACCTCGCAGCGGTTACGAGGGAGCCGGTCATAGGATCAACCCAACAAGTTCCGCAAAGCGCGGCGCTCTATCGGTCCTCGGGGACTTACCGAACGGAAAGCCGGCAGTCGTTCCGGTCGGCCTTGTGGGAGGCGGACCGCAGCAGCGAGCTATTGAGTCTTGGGCGGATCAGGCAGGTTGGGATGGTTGTCGACATAGATATGCATCTGGCTTCGGTCCCCTTTCGAGCTTTAATCCCCGCGATTGAGGCTCTCGCCTTCACCGCGTCGTCGGGCACCTTAACGAATGTACCTATCAGCCCCTGAGCTGTTGAGGCGGCCGTGCGACCAGTTGCCGCACCTACGCGATCCGAAAGATCGCCGGCGATCTCTTCCCACCCACGATATTTCTTCGCTTCAGGAGAGTCGTCGTCCGCAAGCCACGGCAGCTGTTTGGGCCACGCCTCCTCAGCCTCATATTCCTCGATGATGTGGATCGTTCCGAGAATAGTCTCGAGGTTCTGGTCTGTACTGCTGTCCTTCGGCAGTGTGATCGTGCCGCCTGTATACGTGGTCGTCTTGCCGAGAACGTAGTACTGAAGCAAGCGATTCCCCAGAGAATGGTCCTTTGCGGCGATGCTTTGTGTGACCACCTTGATGGGGTCCGACACTAATTGGGCCAAGTTGGGCCCTGGCCTCGCCGATCAAGTCGAGGAGCTGCTTGAGTGAGGATTCAGCCTCCTCTTTCTTCCGGGTGAATCGGGCTAGGAAGCTGACCATCGCCGGAGTGCGGAGGCCCGTGTTCAGAGTAGGCCCTGCATTTACGTTGGGCTCGAATCTTCCGCCGCTGGTGACGTGGCAGCTCCGTCGAGAAGGAGCCCATCGAAGTCAGGAATGTCACCGAGCTTGATCACGATTCCGAGGAGCTCCTGCGTTAAGGCCGCCGCCTCAGCGAAGAACGCGTCGGGATCAGCAGGTCCCACTCGACCCGTTATCTTCTTCTTGGTCAACTTGCCACGGTGAGCCACCGCACTGCGGCTGTCGTAAGCCGACTTTAGGACCGTGCAGGTTCCTAGTCGGAACGCGGCGTCTCCGCCTCGTAAGATTGCGGCCCGCATGGCGAGCCTGTAGCCAATTTCGGTAGTCGGGTCTTTCTCCATCGACAGCAGCGCCTCCAGTGCGATGCCGAGGTCGATGAACGCGTCAGGGAGCGTCTCTTCCTCTAGCGCTTCCGACTTTGCAGAGTTGAGTCGAGCCAGCGGAATGCGTAACGAATCAACAACAGTGTTCGGCAGCTTGAGATAGGCCGCCACGTGGTCCGCTACGCGCGCACCATCAACGACAATGGCAGGTACCGGCAAGCCAAATTGTCGGAAGTCTCGGCCTGCACCTTTGGCGCCCGCAAACGGTGAGGCCGTTTCGTCCGACTCGAACCAATTGATGACCGGTACGACCGGCCCATCAATCAAGGCCGGCAAGACCGCAGCGATCTTGCGCATGGTTTGAGTCTTCTCTTCCTGCGAAATGGATTCCATGAGTGGAGCGCCAACGTTTGGTAGGGCGGGGTCCAAAATCGGACCGAATCGGAAATGCCGATAGAGGGCCGATTGCGGTCCATTTAGCGGATGACCGAAGCCTTGTACCACCCGAAGCTTCTGGGTAGAGTCTGGCACAGCTTCCAGGGGGACTAAGTGAATGTCCTCGAAGACCTGCGTCGACGCGCTTAACGTAAAACCCCAGAGCGTGACTACCTCGTACTCATCGACGGCGTTCTCTCTCACGACCTTCAGCAACCGCTCGAGCGCCATCTCAGGCGAAGATCGCCTGCCTTGCTCGATTAGCCAACGAGCCAAGCCTCTGATGCCACCAGTCAGCTCGATGCCCCGTGAGTTGGGTGCGGCATCGTACTTGATTTCCTGTCGAGGATCCCATCCGAGCATCATTGCAAGGGGGATAGCGATCTCCCCAATCGACGGGTCGTCGAGGCTCACCTCCGAACCATTCGGCGCGGCCTCGACTGCTGCCTCAACAGCGCGAAGGACTCCTTGCTGATTCACCTCTGCTCCACGTGACAGATCGATCGACCCGATGAGACCGAGAAGCGACCTCTATTCTGGTGTTGACTGGACCCTTCGGTGGCTAGTTCAGATCGAGCTCTAATCCAGGGCGGAGATTGCGCGCGGAGCTTACGCTAGTGACGACTTATCGACGGCATTCGCCTGAACAGTTGGTTTAATCACATATAGAGGACGCGCGAGCGGGCTCAACCGGGCGAGTATTGGCCTCCCGTCCCGAACCACAGTCGGTTCAATCCGGCATGACACGACCCGACCAGCAACAGCCCTCGGTGAAATTAGCGCCCTCGTCCGTACTCACGTCGAAGCCGGTCACGGCAAGCCGGGCGCAAGACCTCGTCGCGGTCGTACTCGGACCACTCGCCATGTAGTAGGTGACTTGGAGCTCAGGTATTTGCCCTACCTCTTGAGCAACCCCACGAGGGGCGATCACTGCGCCAGCGACGATTGCCGCATTCCGCAGAACCGTGAAGAGCTGCTGCCACCAGCCGTGCCTTTGGAGCTGCTCCCGCAGCTCGTTAGTTGAAGTTCCTCTAGGCGGTGCTAGCCGACGACGAGAAACCACCTCTGCGGCAGCTCTGTCATTTGGCACGTTCGAGCGAATGGATGGTTATGACGAGCATGAGTGACATGTCCGTGGAGCAGTCTGCGTTGACCAGGAGCATGAATCGTTCCACAATCGGCACTTGCAACAGCCACCAGCTCCGCCCGCGAATCAGCCGAGCGGGCCCGGATATCCAGCCGTTGTTCCAATCCGAGGCCGTTGGGTCACTGCAGACCGCAAGCTCTGGTGGGACGGTCAAAAATGGAGACCTTACTCATCCATTACGTGGAACTCACTGCACCTACGTATGAATCCTCCTGAAGATCGAGCTTTGCTTGCTAGAAATTTAGGGATCTGGTGCTTAATATTCGGCGTGCTCGCGCTCCTTCAGGTGGCGCTCGGCGCCTTCTCGATCATGGCTGCCATCACGGGGCCGATCGCGACGTTTCATGGCGCCAATTACTTTCAAGGCAGGCGGGCGGCTGGCGGGAATTTGACCGGAGCTAACAACGCTCCTGCGGGAATCGTTTTGGCTTGCCTTGGGATGCTCGGCTTCGTGGTGGGAGTGGTTATCTGGAGTACTCGAACGTTCGCAAGCTGACCTTGCGCCCTTGACGTGATGCTGAGCATGAGCTGGTTCTAGGTCGGACGGAATCGCCTAGGGCTAGGACCCGCCCGACCTACGCGAGCGAACTGGCCGCCAAGTAACGGCCGTGTTCGCGATAGCAAGCGCTTACCAGGAGCAATAGCTTCCCGGGTTCTGCGCTCGGGCGACCTAGGAGCGAGTGAAAACGTCGCCATCGCCTCGATCGGCGACGGCGCCGATAGGATGAATCCCCAATGTCAAACCGCTTCGGCATTCCGCCCTCCATCGAGGACAAACTCCGAGATCGAGACCGGCGATGCATTTACTGCCGAAAAGCCATGAAAGCTTATCCACGCACTCATGGAACGCCGGCGGATAAAGCCACCATCGAGCACCTCGATCATCGCCCTCCGTTCCACTGGGGAGAGGGTCTTGAGAAGTACGGCGTCGAGGGCATTGCGCTCTGCTGCGGTGCCTGCAATTCGAGCCGGGGCAAGAAGACGCTAGCCGCCTGGTTTCGTTCCCCTTACTGCCTGCGGTGCGATATCAACGCTCAGACTGTCGCCCCTGTCGTGAAGCGCTTCCTGCGGCGGCGCCCGAGCTCCGGTTAGTGGTCTCTTATCGGGAGCATTCGCGGAGGGCGAACTAGTTGTTGACCCGCCGCAGACGCCCGCTGCGATCGATCCGTTCGTCGGCAGTTGTCGATAGCCAACTCAAAGGCTGGGGGCTTGGCGATTAAGCAGCAACCGCCACCCAGCCTCTTCAGTTATCGGAAGAACCGGCGCAGAACAATCATGGCCGCGGCAACAGTGCCGACGGCAGACAGGAAACGCAGAAGCCGTACGAAGTCGTCATCAGCACCGCCAATGGCAGTCCGTGTGCTCATTTCGATTACCTCCTTGTTAGATTTGAAAGTAGCGAACCAGACTTAAGGCGAGGGCCTACCTCGCCCTAGCGCAGCGCCTGCGACAAGAGCACCGAGCGCGATGAGGATTACGCCCATGGCATCTGACTGCTCCTTCTGACGCGCGGCTGTTCGCTTTGCGATGGAGTCGCTAAGAGCATTGAATAGCGCCATGAAGATTGTGCTGGCATCCGATCCGAAGTTGATCTGAATCCACGACAAAGCGGCCAGTTCGGCCGGAATCATCGACTGCAGGTTTGCATCAACAAGGAGAATGAGTTCCTTCTTGCGGTTGCGTGCGTATCCGATCTGCTGAAGGACCGAGGCCATCCGCGAAGCGTCAGTGATGATCCCGATGAAGAAATCGGCTCGATCGATGTCGGCCGTTGCGGCAGGCGCCAAGGGGTCGTTGAGAACCGCAGCGACGCCGTTGTCATCAAGCGTGGCTTCCAGTTGCGCGACTAGGGATGCCTGGTGGACCGAGTGCGAAACGAAAACTCTGAGGCCGGAAGGGGGCCGCTGCACGCGAAGCACCATCGGGGTGGTCCACATGAGTTCGCCGGAAGGCGATGACGACTGCGGCCCGACCCATTGTCCCTGAATCCCGAAGAAGAGATCCTTCTCCCCCAACGTTGTTTCGAGGGGTATCGCTATCGGCAGCCGCACACTCAGAGACGCCGCGGGTCCAACTAGTTTGCGAACCGTAGTGGGAATCCACTCGTTCTGCGCAATCCACTCGGGCCGCGCTCCTGCCTGGAAGACGTACAGGTCTGACGAGGTGTGGTTGGTCATCAAAAATGTCGCTTGTACGGTCATCCCCGGCAGATATCGCTCCCTGTCCGTATTGAGTTGAACCGCGATTAGGGCGGATGGGGCTGGCGCGTTCGCAGCCCCCGTCAACGAATCGAGCACCTTGTAGACAGTGGACTTTTTGAACCCCTCTTCGATGAGCTGTCGCGGCGGCGCGCCCTGGCGGAGACGGAAAGCGATCTGATCTTCGGTTCCCACGCATACATTGTTACCACAAAGGTCTCCTTCCCTGCAAGTAGACTGAATGGACACGGTCAAGATGACGGGATGAGGTCGGCGAGAGCGTCCAGTCTTTCCTGAGGAAGTGCGTCGGTCGCCTTCGTTGCGGCCGAAGTGTTTCTGCACACAAGATACGGCTTGACCCCCGGAACCCTGGGTTCTTCCGGCGGAAGGCGGGCTACGGCCAACTCTTGAGCGAGGCGCTCGAATTCTGCGTTGGGCGCGCCGTCCTCACTCGTCGCGGGCGCACTCGCCTACGGCTCGCCCGCCGAGCGCCTGCCGGCGCATTCCTTGTTACTCATTGGTCGTCGCGGCGCCTAACAGATTGGGTGCACGCACCAGGTGCGAGTCCAACCGACAGGCGTCAACTACACAATGGAATCCACAAGGATGACCAAAGAGCACGTTAACTACGGTTGGGTTATCGGCTCAGGCCTGATTGGGCTGCTGCTAATCGGAGCTGGCTTCGCATGTCAGTACGCCCTCAACTGGCAGGGTGCTCCCGTGGAAGCCCTAATCGCTGTCGGGACGGCGTTCATGCTCGCCGGAGCTCTGTACTTCCTCCAACGAGGCTTTATCGTCGAGGTCCGGGAGGTCGTGTCCCGAACTGCCGAGGCGGTGGCAGACACCCGGATTGAGGAGCGCGTCCGAGAGGTCAACGCGAGGCTCGATGAGCTCGGGACGCGGATGAGCCAGATGTTGGCCATGAGACGCGAGCGACAGGATGAGGCGGTTCAAGCAATGCAAATGCCGACGTTCATGACGGTCGCAACTGCCCTCGCTGAAGCAAACAAGCTTGGCGCGATCTACAACGGCCGAGTCCGCGTCCGGGCCAGCTGGAACCGGGATGAGCTTGGGTTGGACTTCACGTGGGGAACTGTCATGGGTGACCAGCGGTTCGCTCAGCCGCAGCATGACGAGCTGAAAGTCCGGGCGCATGTCTACGCCGACGAACGCGGCCGAGGCGAGCGCTGGGTCATTGAAACGGCGTGGGAGCCGAGCGACACAGTTGAGGCAGTGGGGCTGCGCTTGCGCGAACAGCTGGAGAAACGTGGCAGATGGAAGAGTGATCAAACACTCGACTGGCCGATGGCGCTGAGGAACCTTCAGAGTTCGATCGACTTGGCCATCAGATCACGGCGCAGAGACGGAACGGGTTGGATTCAAGGCGCGCTCATCGAGCGTGTAGTCGACGAGTGGGCGATCACCGACGCGGGCCTAGAGTTTCCAGGACGCGGTGTCGCTTTGGCGGAGTATGACTTCCCGGATAGGTATCACGGTGGAGGTGCGGAAAATTGGCCGCCTGTGTGCCCGGAGGATGTCGAGGCCGGCCTCTGGGAAGAGCTCATCCGGCGAGGCGAAGCCTACTTCCCGATCTTTAGGGGGCCGATTGTGAGCCAGCCGACCTGGATCCCTCTGACTGAGCCGCCGGCCGTGTAGCCGATGCGTTCTCGGGCTTAGTTTCTGGCGACACGGAGCTCCCAACGTCCGCCGCACACTCCGGCGGGATAGTGCCGCTCACGACGGCCCAAGCCCCCCTGTTGTCGTTGACGGTTCGACAGTGCTAAGGCGTACGCAAGCGCGGGGTGTTCAGTTCGAGCGTAACAAGCTGGCGAGCAGTCCTTATGAACTGCTCCAGACCGGCACCCGGTCGGAAGCAGACCTCATGAAAGGCGTTCACGACCTGAACGCGATTGAGCTGGTCGACGTACTCCGCAGGTATGGGCTCTGATCGCTCGGTAGGACCGAGTGCGATTGTGCGGGTCGGTCCGACGGGCATGACGACAGTCGCCGCGTCGTCGACCGGTACGCCACCACGTGGGCCGCCGAGCAGTTGGCGTGCTTTCGGCAGAGCAACCGCCGGGAAGTCTCCCAGGAGGAATTCACCAGCAGCAGGCCCGGGCATGACGATCTCAAGGGCTTTGCCTGCAAAGAAGTTCTGCAAGTATTGGAACAGTTCACGCACGCTCGCCCAGAACGTTTCTGGCGTGTTGACAACCGGCGCCGCGACCGTGATGAAGTCGTCGGCCGCCCGCTCGAGAGCTTGGAACCCGACGCCGACTATTCCGTATTTTCGGCGGAACCGCTGCAGGAGCCATCGCGGCTGCTTTGTCATCATCTCGACTTTGAGCTGGATCGCAGCGCGTTCGAGCGCCTCCTCGCGCGTCCATGCCATTGCTTTACTACGCGCGACATGGACGGCAAGACAGTCCTTGAGCGCGGCAACGCAATCCCGACGAGCAAAGACGCTGCCGTCATCCACAGCAGCCAATGCCTCAGGGAGTCGATTCTCCACCGTTCCCCAAAGCTTTTCCGCTTCGGCAGGTGCGGCCGAAATGAAATGCGGCATGTACATGCACGTTGAGGGAGTCCGACGCTGGATTTTCTCAGGGACTAGCTCGTAACGAATGACGTTCCCGTGATCACTAAAGCGATCCACTATGACTTGGGAGACCAGGTGCTGTCTTCGAAAGGCCATTCTCGTTCCCGAGATTACGGCGCTCGGCATTTTCGCGCCGACTGAGCACTATTGCATCTACGCGATCTATCCACCGGATCCCCTCGCCGCGGGAGTTAAAGGCTGAAGTTTCAAGAGCCGTAGATAGCACGCCACATTAATCAGCAGAGCGGCCTCGACCCGCTCGACGCGAGGTATGAGGCCATGCAGGACAAGGTTCCTGAGGTTGTATCCGAGCTCGTCGGTGAGAAGGTTCGCCAAATGCCGCCTCCAAGACTCATCCACAAACCCGATTAGCTCAGTGATGAGAGCGCCCAATGGCCGAACCCCACCGCGGTCTTGTCCGCGTGGCTCGCGGTAGATGACTATCCCGAGCGATCTCGCCATACCTCGGACGATCGCCTCAAGGCGCGGTAGGAGAAGGTGTGCACATTCATCAGGCTGGTCCGACCACCAGAGTTCAAGGCACCGGGCCACGCGCTCTGCGATGTGTTCAGGTACTAGGTCGGTCTTGAAGAACTCGGTTAGCTCCGCGTGGGAGGGCACCCCATACTTCGCCTTGATGTCGTCAAGCACAGGCGCGGCAAACAGGCCCCAGACTTGGATCGAACGAGACTCCCACTCTCTAAGTGCAGCGTCGAAGTGCTCCTCCTGGCTGGCGACAATCGCAATCGGAAGATTAAGGCTGTTCATGATTCGCTTGGTTGCCAGGTGCTGAAAGGGAAAGCGCTGCATGTGCTCACGAACAGCAAGCTCGTTCTGAGCCGCATCCCCTGCCGGCGCCTTTCGTGCTCCATAGCGGGTCAATGCGTCCCGCCAAGAATCGTCACCGACGAATTGGTCGACGTACTCGCTTGCCTTTTCTGCTGGGATGTTGACTTCGGCTGAGATCGTCTTAAGGCCCAGTTCATCGTCAGTCATTTTCTGCAGCGCGGTTCTTGCTGTATCGGCCAAATCTGTGAACCCGAAGTTGCCTGCAAGAGCAATTGCTCGATCAAGTCGGTGGGCCCGAATCAGGCCCTCTGCTTTATTTGCCGAGTCGAGCCACGCCACGACTTGACGCCTGCGCCACTGCGATTTGTCTTCCTCCACTCCCGAGAGCTTCGCGAGCAGGCCCAATGTCTCACTTGTCATGTCGATGTCGAGGTCTTCCCGGCCGAGGATCGGCTCAAGCATCTTCATGAGGTCGGCCGACGGGCGAACTTTCGGCGGTAGGTCAGCCAATAGGTCTGCAGCCATCAAGCCGACGCCAGGAGGCTTTGCCTCGAGGCCAGTCTGCGCAAATGTCAGCGAGGCTGCGACTGACTTGGAGAGACGAGCGCCGTCTCCGATTTGGCGACTGAGTTCGATGGCGCGCCCGAGGGCAAGGTGTTTCGCGTACTCGTTTACATCAGCCAATGCGACGAGCTCAAGGTAAGCGTCTATCGACCTTCGGCAATACTCGTCCGGCCTGCCTCGCTTTCGAACCCACAGTAAATCGCAAAAGCGCGACTGAACGAGTGGCTCAGCAACCTCAGCCGCGACCTGTTCCCAGCGTGCGACGAGCTCTTCCGGCGCCATATCAACTGGTCCTGGACGCACCACGCCGGCCATCTCGATTATTGGGCCGAACGGTCCCCACCGCTTGTACTGGTCGGAATCGGACTCGATATTCAACATGTATTCAAGCGCGGCCAGCTCCGCGACGGCGGGATCTTGGTCAAGTTTCAACAGGCCCTGCAGCTTCATCGCGGCAGACGTCCAATCTGATGCGCCGGGAATTGCCGCTCTAAGGGTGTCGAAGCTTTGACTCTGGTTCATAACCGCCTACTCGGAACTCCGCGAACTTGCCGCGCAGCGGCTTATCTTGTTACGCCGAAGGCGTACATCTGCCTCCACATCGGAGGCAATTCTCCTCCAGGTGAAGGCCCAGCACGAAGTCCCCGAGGCACTGTCGTGAGAACGTCATGAGGCACGCTGCGCGCTCCTTTCACGGCGCGGCGTTCTCGCCTCTCCGCCGATACTGGCTTGTGAGCTCAAGGAGGGTGCGGATCGCCTCAGCTGGCGGGATATAGCTGGCGTCCTCGGGTTTGCTGCCCCACGGAACCCCTTCGGTCCATTTGAAATGTTCGAGCGGGTCGTCGCCAGCCTCCCCAATCCATAGCTGGCAGTGCTCATGACGGCAGCGGAAGTAGAAGGGCTCGCCTGTGTTAAGTGTTCCCTCCAACTGAACAGGGGCTGCGAAGCACGTAAGTTCCGCGGCGTAGCCCTGCTCTCGTAGCCGCGGCAGTTCCCGGGCCCAACCCGCCTCGTATTCACGAACCCAGGCAGCCTTCTCGCCCACGGCACTATTCAAGCGGCTTCACCCCGTCCTTGTAGGCGCGCATGCGATAGCTGGTCCCGGATGTTGACCACCAAGCGCTGTGCCGAAGCGATCGACAATGGCAGCCGTTGCCGACCTTCAAGGGGCTGGCGGGAGGTTGCCGAATCCCTCCCGCCCAGCACCCTGTCAGAACTTAGGAGTAGGCGCCGTCGATGGTTACGAGCTGAAGCGCTTGGCCGTCCCAGTAGAGATCAGCGTTGTAGGCGACGGTCGCGCTGTCGGCACTCGTGTAGGTGCCCAGCCAGTCGTACGTGGCCGACATGCGGAAGTTGCCATGGACCGTGATCAGGCCGCTGTCAGGATCGAAATTGACGGTCGCCCTTGAGAGCGGATCGCCCGTCATCGACCAGCGGACGTTGGTTGTCCCTCCGACACCCAACTGCTGCGGGCAATCTGCGACGCGCGCGACCTTGGCTGCCGCACATTGGGCGAAGGCTTTGGCGACGATCGCCTTTGCCGACTCGTCAGTCGCGCCGGCCGGTCGAGTGAGTGGAGGAATGCCGGTCGCCGGCTTGATACCACCGATCGTCACATCACTGGCCGTCAAACTCAAGCTGGCGCTGTAACCTTCAGCGACCACCATGTGCCGCGCGGCCTGAAAGCCGTCCTCGTTGTATGCGAACACCATCTGATAGTGGCCGACTGCAGACGCGTTCATGGCCTGATCAAAACTGACGGCCATGTCGCCAATGGGATCGCCCACGACCGACCACTGCCCTGACAGGTTGAAGCTGTCCTGAATATCCTGCGGACAGGGGGACGAGATCCTGGCGTTGGCGCTGGTCTGCCGCGAGCAAGACTCGAAGCCGGCCTTCACGGCAGCCTTGACCTTGGCGACGCCTGCCTCCGTGAGTTTTGGGCTGTACGCGACCGCCTGAGCCTGAGAGAAGAAGGCGTCAACGCTGAGGCTGCTGGCGGCAAGGATCTGCGTGCCTGCGAACTGGATGTTGTGGAACACGGGCAGCACCGCAATATTCAATTTGCCCGCTGCCAGGCTCAAGCGCTTGCCATCGATCGAAACAGGGCCGCTTCCGCCCGGAAGGTTGATTTGAAGCAGGGTCGGCGTGAGCAGGACGCGCCAGACGGCAAAGATGCCGAAGCGAGTCTGCCCCGATTTCACCACCACAAACTGAGCCTGCTTGCCACCGGAAGAGGTCGCGTAAGTGAATTTGACGATGGCGGTCGACGTGTTCGTGTCGGTCGTGCCGTCGATGCTGAAGCTCTTGATGTCAGGTCGCCCAACAGCCAGGGCCGCACGCATCGAGGCCTGGTCGGTCAGAGTCGCGGTTGCCGATGCAGTGGGCGCCTCAACCTGTACCTGGGCCCACGCCGTCGATGCGTCGCCCGCCTGAAGGGCACCCAAGTAGGCACGGACGGCGCCGTCCGGTGTGTACTGGCGCGCGACTAGGTTGAAACCAACAACGGACCCGATGACCAGCAGGATGGCCACGGTGGCGGCGGCGACGATGCGCGGCTGGCGCCATCGACCGAGGCTGTTTGGCTGGGCTTCAGGTGAAGCTGGCTGTGGTTTCTCGCCGTTCGGAGAAGCAGGCGCGGCTGCGACCTGAGCCTCGGTGTCCTTGACTTCGGTGTTCATCTTTCTCCCTCCTGTGCGAATTGCCGGCGGACCTCGCCGGCGAGCTTGGTTTGGCCCGTCTTGAGGTAGGCAATGGCCAGACGTTTGGCCAGGTCTCGGCGTCCAGGCATGGCGTCGAGGGCCTCTTGCAGGTAAGGGATGGCTTGCTCCGGGTGACCGATCGCGTCCTGGTAATCCGCCAGCCCGCGAGTCAGATCGGCCCGATATTCGGCGAGACGAAGCCGGGCGTCGGCAACCACCTGGCCGGCGGTGCCTCTGCCCTGCGTGACGCGTCGCTCAAGCTCCTCGAATCCTGCGAGGAACTCTTTGCCACGGATGTCGTTGAGAAGGCGCTCAATCGTCGCGGCTTGCTGAGGTGAAATTAGTTCCTGATCGTCCGTAACCGTGCTTGCCAGGCTGCGCAGCTTGTTGACGTCGTTATCGACATCCGCGAGCTCGAGCCAGACGCTGGTGCGATCGGCCCGCACTAAGGCTCCCAGCGCAGGGTCGATGTCGCGCTGGAGGTCATAGAGCTGCTTGCGCAAGCGGTCAAGCTGGTTTTTGCTCGGCAGCCCAGGGGACAGCTCGTCGCCGAGGGCCGGGCGAACCACCTTCGGCTCGTCAAGCACCCACCGCGCGAGCAGGTATTCGAATAAGAAACTGAGGACCGGCTTGTCTTCGAGGCCTCGCGTCATGTCCTGCCCGCCGGCGCGGACTTGGAGTGTGCCGATGCTTCTTATTGCTAGCCGGCCCTGCCTTTCCAAGAACCGGCCGGCGCCAACTGAAGGCGATTCCTCAAGGCTGGCTGAGGTTTCTCGAATTGCTGGTAGCGGAACCTCAACCGGCGCTGAGGTTTCGCCCACCGGAGACTCGCCGTTTTGGTGTGACGACTCAACCGTCTGGATGGCGGCTGCCGGTTTCTCCGGTCTTGAGTCAATTGGCGCCGGGATCACGGCGACCGCTCCTAGGAGCAACCCGAGTCCGCACTCGACCCAGCCGCCGGCGGCGCCGCCGACTCCACCCAAAGCTCCGTAAGCCGCGATCAGCAGCCAAAGAAATGTCGGGAGAAACCGAGTCTGCAGGAAGAAATATCCGAGAACCGCCGCGCCGAGGTAAGCAAAGCCGATTGGATCGCCAGGCGGCAGGAGCACGCCAACGCCGACCGCGCCGGCGCCCGCGAAGCCACACGCGAGCACGATCCCGCGCGGATCTCTCGGAACGCCCAGCGTCGTAAGGAACTGCTGCACCGGTCTTCCCCGCAAACCCGTCCCTGCCTCCTCAGGGCAGCTAGCAACGGATGAAACAGGTGTAAGCGCTGACGGGCAGGTTGCCAATCCTTGATTGCCATGAGTCCGGATCGTTATTTCCCATGAGGGGTGCGATGGGTTGTCGGAGATCACGGCCGCTCCTCAGCCATTGCTTCATAGGACCCTTGGCGACGTTGTCTTCGCCGCTCACGCGCGAGCTTGCGGCGGACGCCCTGGTTGGCACGGTGGACAAGTGCCGCCTTCAGGTGTGCCGGATTGTTGGGCAGGGGCATCATTGCCGCCGCGTGGAGAAGCTCCAGGACCAGTTGCTGGCGTATGTCTTCCTCGACCATGACGGGCGGTTCATCTCGCAGACGCCGCAGGCGATGCAGCATCGCCGGTGCCAACAGGTCGAGCAACACCGGAGCCCAGAGCTGGCGCGGTCCGACACGGTAGAGCTGGACCAGCGCGAGTAGGCTCCGACCGCGCTGGCTGCGACCCTGCATAGAAAGGTCGCGCGCGCGCGCGAGTTCCGCGCGCTCCTGGTCGGAAAGGACCTCTTGGACCCGGCGGTAGCCGGCACTGAGATCGGAAGTCAAGCTGCCTGCCATCGAGCACCTCCTTGGTTTGGTGCCTCGAAGGCTCTCAGCCCAGCGTCGTGAGACCGTCGTGAGCAGGCCCGGGATCGTCGTGAGCTTCGGCCGGCGCTGAGTTCGGCTGGCGTCGTGAGCGAAGGCGATCGTCGTGAGACCGTCCTTTTTTCTCAAAAACGACGATCCGGGGACGTTTTTCGGCCCGGCCGGTGAACATTAGGGATAGGCGTGAGGACATCACGCCGCTACGAGCTCCGGCTCGCATCTCCCCTGTCGTCCGACCTGGAGGAGTTCGCCCGCCGCCACGAGCTGGGTTGGGGACCATCGATTCGCCTACTCATCCGCCGCGGGCTCGAGCTGGAAGCCAGATCCAGGCGGGCCTCCTTGGCAAGCGACTCGCCGGCAGCGCTAGCCGCGTTGACCGCGTCTGAGCACGCGGTGCTGATGGTCGCCTCGATCCTGCCCGAGGGCGAACAGCGGATGCAAGCGCTCGCTGAGCGCGCGGCCCAAGCCGCTGAAGCACGCCTCGCTGTGTTCAGCGCTCAGGAGACGGAGAGCTGATGAGCGACCGCTGCTTCGTCCGAGTGAAGTGGGATCCGGCCACCAGCGCCGGCGATGCACGCCGGGCGGTTGGCGGCTTCCTCCGATACATCCAGCATCGCGATTTGCATCCAGACTCCAACCCGGTTCGCACCGCCCAGGACGTGCACGGCCTGGTCAAGTACGTCGCCTACCGAGATCAGGCGACCAGCCGTGCTGAGCTGTTCGGCCCAAAGGGCGTAAGCGGCACTGATGCTCGGAAAGGTTTCGCCGAGTACGTGACCCGCTCGATCGAGCGCTCACAACCGCAGCTCTACCGCAGCCGCGATGGGCGCCTGCTAGATCGGCGGCGCGCTGTGTCGCGCTTTGTCATTTCGCCCGAGCGGGCTGCCGGGCTGGATTTGCAACGGCTGACACGCGTGGCCGTGGCTCGACTCGAGTCCGAGCTCAGAGTCGATGGGTTGCGCTGGATCGCAGCTGTCCATCGCAACACCCAGCACCACCACATTCATCTGGTCCTGGCCGGACTGCACGAGGAGGCCCCGGGCCGTTATCGGCGAGTCGACATCTCAAAGAAAGGTCTCGCCGCGATCAAGGAGACGTTCGCGCTTGAGATCTCGCGGCAGCGCGGAGATCGCTCACCCGAGATCGCGCCGAAGCCTGATGCCGATGGGGCCGATGGGGCGCATCCGCCTGTGCATGCCGCCGAGCTGACTCGCCTCCGCGCGATCCCGCTGCCTGCGTTGGTTGACCTTCCCCCGCGCCGATCGGTCGCGCCGATATCGAGTGGGCATGTCTCTTCGCTCGACGTGTCGGTTTTGCGTCTACGCGCGGCGGCTCGTCGATACCAGCGCCAGATGCAGCGCGCGGCTGAGCTCGAGGCCCGGCGATTGGGCTGGGAGCACGCCGCATGACGAGGCTCCTCGCCATGGTCGCCAACCAGATGGTCGAAGTGGCGCTCTACCTGCTGCAGCACGTCTTGCCGGCCTGGCTTCTCGGTTCATCGCCCGAGAGCCACGGCAGTAGTCGCTGGGCCCGCCCGGGCGAGCACGCCCGCCTGGGCCGTCCGGGAAGCGCGGATCACCTGCTCGGCGACGGCATTGTGCTCGGCTGGCATCGCGGCCGTCTGCTGCAGTCGCCGACGGAGGACAACGTGATCCTCTTTGGCGTCCAGCGCTCGGGCAAGACCTCAACTGTGGTCGTGCCCACTTTGCTCGGCTGGCGTGGCGTCGCCGTCGCCACCTCTACCAAAGAAGAGCTGGTCAAACTCACCGCTCACCTTCGGGCCACGCGAGGACACGTCTTCGTGTTCGCGCCGCTAGACCGCGATCACGCGTGGATACGGGACCTCGGCCTGAGCCCGGCGACCTGGAACCCGCTGGAGGCAGTCGACTCGTGCGGTTCGGCCTCCGAGCTCGCGGACCATTTCACCGCCGACGGCAAGCGCGGTCACGCCGCCCATTGGTATCTGGCCGCCTCCAGCCTCGTTACCGGGCTGGCAGTCTGCGAGCGCGAACGCGGCGGCGACATGCGCTCGGTGCTGGCGCGCCTCAATCGCACCGCCCCTTCCGAGTACATCGGCCTCTCCAAGGTCGTTGAGGACGCCAGCGCCTCGGATCTATTGCTGGCTTTCGGACTGACGCCCGAACGTGAGGCAGGCTCAATAGCCTCGACTGCTCGCTCCTCCCTTTCGCTATGGAACGACGAGCGCATCGCCGCCGCTACCAGGTCATCCGAGCAAGCGCTCGACCTTGATCGCCTCTTGACGGGGGGCGCAACTCTGTACCTGGTGGCGCCGGCCGAAGAGGCTGAGCGCTGCCGACCTCTCTTCTCCGCCCTCCTTCTCTCCCTGCTGCGGCGTGCGACTGCTAAAGCGCGCGTCCAGGGCGGTGTGCTGGCTCCGCGTTTGTTGCTGGCGCTGGACGAGGCGGCCAACTTTGCCCGCATCCCGCGTCTCGCCGGATACGCCTCCAGCGGTCCCGGCCAGGGCATCGAGCTCCTGCTTTGTTTCCACGATCTGGCCCAGATCGAGTCGGGTTACGGGCAGGAGCAGGCGCGGACCATCTGGAACAACTGCCGCGCTCGCTTGCTGCTCCCTGGTCAGGGTGACATCAAGACGCTGGAGCAGTTCAGCCGCGCAATCGGCGACGAGACTCGGACGTTTCGAGCCCAGCACTCGGACCGCTGGCGATCCAGCTCCAGCGAGCAGCGCGTGGGCCGGCCACTGGTCAGCGTCGACGAGCTGCGCCGCCAGCAGAGCGCGGTCCTGATCTACGCCAACGCGCCGCCAGCCCAGCTGGAGCTCCGTCGCTGGGACCAGGTTCCCGCGTGGCGCCAGCTGGTCATGTCCCGTCCAGCCATGGGTGCCGGTGCTGCCGGCAAAGGAGATAACTGAACGTGCGGATCCTGAACGACATCTCCGTCCGGCCCGATTTCGTGGGACTGCCGCCAAGCGTCTACCACGGCCTCGTCCACCTGACCAACAATGCGGCCGCGGTGCTGACCCTGGTGGCCGGTCTCGGCCTCACGGTCTCGTTGATCGGCCTAGTCCTGGCTTCATTCACGGCAAACCGCGAGCTGGGTGAGCGGGCGAAGGGCGGGATCGCGGTCTCGGTCTTCTCCATCGCCCTGCTCTATATCGGCGTCGCCGCGGCCAACTACGCCGGACGGCTCTTCAACTGATGGGCGACTACAGCTCGGCTGGCGCACAGATCGTCAACGAGGTCGTGGTCGCAATCGCCAATTGGTCGACCGCGGTCGCGGTGGCCAGCATCCGTTGGCTGGTGGAAGGCCTCGGCCACGCCACCGAGCCCGATTTGTCAGTGATCGTGCCCGTCTACGACCGCGTCTTGGCCATCTCGCTCCTAATCCTGGGCGCGATCGTTGCCCTGGCTCTCATTGAACGCATTGCGTGGGGATCGTCCGGCACCGGCCTGGGTCTCATCCCTCGAGTCGTCGCGGCCACCTTCGCCGCTTACGTTGGGCTCGCCCTGGTCAATTACGTCGCGGGGTATGCGGCGCTACTGGCTACCGTCTGGACTCCCGACTTCGCCGGCCTCAACAACCTGCTCATCCACAGTGTCGCGGTCAGTGACGCCGTTGTCGAGAAGGCAGGCAGCGGGCCCCACGTCAGCACCTTCGGGCTCATCTTCACCGCCCTTTCTGTGAGCTCGCTGGCGGTGATGGTGCACCTGGAGCTGGTCGTCCGCTCGGCCCTCATCTTGACCGTCACCTCATTTGTACCCCTGGTCTGCGTGCTCTCGATCTGGCCGCGAGCGGCCGGCGCCGCCACCACCCTGGCCGAGTTTCTGCTTGGGCTCTTTCTTTCCAAGTTCGTGGTCGCCACCGTCGTCTACGTTGGCTTCCGCCTTGTCGTGGTGGCGTTGACCTCGGCCGCCGACACCGACACAACCGAGAACTGGATGGCTTCGGGTCTCGCGGTGCTTCTTATCGCCGCGTTCTCGCCGCTGGTGGTCTTCTCGGCGCTTCGCTTCGCCCACACTCAGGCCGGCTCGGTCGCACGCAGCTTCACCGGCGCAACTGTCGCGTTGGCACCGACAGGCAAGCTGCTAGGCAGTGCGGGCAAGGCGCTCGGTCCGCTAGCGAAATCAGCTCAGAAACGTCTGGTTTCGGGCATCGCCCGCCTTCGGTCCCGCCAATGACACGTCACGGTCAGCAGGTCGTGCTCTCGACCGCTTCCTTGGGGCGGCGCGGAAGGGGTCAGGGGGAACCCGCGCCGCGCCGGGTTCCCCCTGTTCTGGGCCTCGAACAGCCGTTGTTATTGGACAGCCGCGGGGTGGCTCTTCTCCTCGGGATCGGTCGCACAAAGGCTTATCAGTTGATGTTTCGCAGAGAGGTGCCGGTTGTTCGAATCGGCCGGTGTGTTCGAGTGTCTCGAGCGGCACTCGCTGCGTGGATCGATGAGCAGTCTGCGGCCGATCGCAGCGATCGACGCCGGCTTGCGATCGGCCCCCTCTAGCGAGTGGCCGCCCGTCGTCGTGGGAACGGCGAAGGAAGCGTGTTCTTTCGCAAGGATGGCATATGGGTGGCCAGCATCACGCGCCAGGACGGATCCAGGAAACACTTCTATGGCGGAACTCGCGCAGAGGTGCAAAAGAAACTTGCCCTCGCCTTGCACGCTGTCGAAACGGGGACGCTTGCCGATGCCCGAGGTCTAAGCACCGGTGAGTTTCTTGACCAGTGGCTGACGGACGTAGTTCGCCCACACGTCAGGCAGTGGACGTACAGGGGCTACGAGGTCCACGTTCGGCTGCACCTCAAGCCAGCCTTGGGAAGGGTGCCACTGGCAAAGCTCACCCCGCAGCAGATTCAACAGTTAATCAACGCCAAGACTCGCAGCGGGCTCAAACCCAAGTCGGTGCGATACATACTCGGAACGCTTCGATCCGCTCTGAATCAAGCCGTAAGGTGGGACCTGATTTCGCGGAATCCGGCCACCCTGGTCGATGGGCCGCGAGTCGAACAGTTTGAGATCCAGCCCCTAAGTCCAGATGAAGCTCGCCAATTTCTGAGTTCGATCAAGGGCGATCGCTTAGAGGCGCTGTACTCAGTCGCTCTCACAATGGGTCTACGGCAAGGCGAGGCGCTCGGCTTGAGATGGCAAGACATCGATGTAGAAATGGGCTATATGAGGATCTCTAAGCAACTTCAGAGAGTTGACCGGAAGCTGCAGCTCGTCGAACCGAAGACGAAGCGCAGCCGCCGAACCTTGGCGATGCCGGCTGTCATCAACAGAGCGTTAATGGAGCATCGGGTTCGACAAGACCACGAAAGAGCCAAGGCCGGCGAGCGATGGGTCAACACCGAGCTCGTGTTCACAACACCGATTGGAACCGGTCTAGAGGGAACCGCGGTCACGAAAGACTTTCATCGAAAGCTGTCTCGAGCTCGACTGCCTCAACGCCGATTTCACGACCTTCGACACTCCTGTGCAACGCTATTGCTCGTCCAGGGTGTATCGCCGCGTGTCGTAATGGACGTTCTCGGGCATTCGCAGATCGCTCTGACCATGAATACGTACTCGCACGTGATTCCTGATCTGCGCCGCGATGCCGCGCAGCGGATGGACGACCTGCTCCACGAGCGATAGAGGGGCAAGTTGTAGTTCCAACGTTCAGCTGCGGCAGCAGGTCGTGAGATCGCAGTAGGGGGCCATTCATGGCGGTTGTGTCCGAGACCGATTGCGGCCTGCGGCCCATCAAAGGAACCGAGGTCCGGCTTGATTTGTTAGGGGTCAGCACAACGGTTGCTGACGGCTCGGACGAATTGGATCGTCTCTGCGAGCGGAGCTTCTTTTGAAGCAAAGCCTGTTTGAGGTTCGTAGCGCTGCGCTAGAGCTCTCATGATCAGGTTCCGGAATGGTGGAAGCTGGGCCGCGGCCCACTCTGCCGCTTCCTTCTTTGAAGCGTCCTGACCCGTCAGGCAAACGCGTAATGCTCGGCAGGCAGTCAACACTGCAAATGCGCGACCTCCATCACCGACATCATCGGTGAGACAATTGGGCAACCCTTGGAGTAGCTGGCGCACGGCTTCGACGAACTCCTCGTGAGAGATCGACGGAATGAAGGTCTGCGGCGGCGGACCGAAAAGAGCGACCCGGGCAACGAGGACGTGGTACCAGTCCACTACCCACCGCGAGTCGATCTGGATTCGGTGAAAGGGCTCACCTGGGCTGATCCGAGCCGCGGGCCACTTGCCTGATCGGAAGTTGACAAGCGCCGCCGCTGAGAGATAGTCGACTTCAATTCGGTCGTCCCACTGCGGTGCATCTTTGATCAACCTCTCGTGCATGGTGGCGAGGAGGTCGATGTCGTGCTCCGTCGGATCTGCACTAAGGACGCCCAACATGTCGACGTCGCTGATGCTGGCCTCAAAAGA